>Ga0335076_10005653_pt1 | contig 12619 bp, 11 predicted proteins | sample Lox_Sample_25_FD_206717 | JGI IMG/M metagenome (GOLD analysis project Ga0335076, IMG submission 206717) | Soil microbial communities from Loxahatchee National Wildlife Refuge, Florida, United States - Lox_Sample_2.5 | ecosystem: Environmental > Terrestrial > Soil > Wetlands | place: USA...
CTGGGTCGCTCGGGCGGCGGGTGCCGATTTCCAGGTCGGCCTGCCCGCCGTCGAGGGCGGCCGAATGCAGCTCGTCGCGGACCTGGGTCAGCCGGAATCCGACGCCCGCGTGGGCGGCCCGGAAGGTCCGGACCAGGTCGGGCACCAGCCAGGTGCCCAGCGACTGCTGGAAGGCCAGGGCCACGGTCCCGCTCTCGGGCTCGATGAGCTGGCTGACGGCGGCGATCCCGTCGTCGAGCTGGCGCAGCAGCGCGTCAACATGCGGCTTGAAAACCTCGCCCGCGGCGGTCATCCGCAGCGTGCGCCCGGATCGCCGCAGCAGCGGCGTGCCGACCTGTGCCTCCAGGCGCCGCAGCGCCCGGGAGACGCCGGGCTGGGTGACTGCTTGCAGGTCGCTGACCTCGGTCACGGTGGTGCCCTCGGCGACCTGCTGGAACCAGCGCAGCGAGTCCGTGTCCATATTCATGACTTTAACTCATGGCTTAGCTGTGTCCTAGTCATTGGACGCATGGTTCATGGCCGGGCAGACTGGCGGGTGAACGACCGTTCCAATCGTTAGGACAGGTAAATGGAGAACACCACATACGAGCTAGGCCCGCTGCTGGCCGAGATCCGCGACGGGTTCCGCGGCATGCGCGCGATCCGCGCCTCCCTGGCAGCCGCCCGGCGCGAGGACCGGCGCGCGGCGCGCGCCGCGCGCAATTCCCTGGAGCGAGATCTGGCCAGCTACGCATCGCCCGGCGACCTGAACGAGCTGGACGCGATCCTCGATCGCTACAGCGACGAGGAGACCGCGGACATCCGCCGCGTCATCGCCGCACGCCGCGCCGCCTGACCGCACCGCACTTTTCCGCCACCGGGCAGCAGGGCGATTCTTCGCCGGGCCCGCGGTTGCCCAGCACGGCTCCGCGGGGCAGTGCCTAGCCACGGCGCCCTGCTTCCCGTTGACCGAACGAGCGAGAGGATCTAAATGGCCATCGACCTGCCAGCGTCGGCCGGCCGGCGGATCGCGCTGATCGCGCACGACAACAAGAAGCAGGACATGCTCGAGTGGGCGAAGTACAACCTCACGCTGCTCACCGGCCACGAGCTGTTCGCGACAGCGACCACCGGCCGCCTGCTGCACGAACAGCTCGAGCTCCCGGTCACCTGCTTCCGCAGCGGCCCGTTCGGCGGCGATCAGCAGATCGGCGCCCGCATCGCCGAAGGCGGCATCGATCTTCTTGTCTTCTTCTGGGATCCGCTGGAACCCCACCCGCACGACCCCGACGTCAAGGCACTGCTACGGGTCGCAGTCGTCTGCAACATCCCGATCGCCTGCAACCGGGCCACCGCTGACTTCCTGATCTCATCACCCCTGATGGACTGCATCCACCAGCCATGGGACCCCGCGGCCGATCCAGGGCAGCGCGAACACGCCCGCACAGGCTCCGAGGCCATGACCCGGGTCGCCTAGCGCCTGCTCGACTACCTGGCCCAGCGGCAGCACGCAGACCGCCTGCGACCAGTCCTTCGTGACACCCGTCTGCGGACGTCCTCCCCCAGGTGCCATGCCTGAGTGTGAGCCGGTAACCGCACTCCGAATGGTTGTTAGGGCGCTGGCTGGCAAGCTCTAGAACCGAGAAAAGAAGCCCGCTGCCTCACGGTTCCTCAGCACGAAACCTTGGACTCGCCTCGGGTCCCGTCGACGTCGGCGGGGATATTCCAGCGACAGACCAGCGACCTTACCGTCACGGTCGAGGACCACCCGTCCGATTGCTTCACCGTCCTCGAAGGTCAGCGGAACATCCATCACGGTGTAATCACCGGATTGGCGGGCGGCCAGGGCACCCATTCGCTCGAAGTTGCCCGCGCGTTCGGCCACATGCGTCCACCCGCGGGCCATCCGTTCCGAGTCGGCATGTCCGCGCAGGGTCACATCAAATTCCTGGTGTGCCTTCTCCCAGCGCCCTGCGGTGAGGTCGCCGAACAGCGCACGTGCCTTGTCCTCCCTCCCAGGCGGAACGTCATGGGTCATTGCCTTGCCCTTGCACTGGCCGGTCTGTCGTCTGCAGCTAGCCTACCCAGGAGTCCTGATCTGCTCCGTCTTCCTAATAGGCAGCCAACGACCCTGCGAGCGGCAGCCAAGGACCGGCTGCCTAGAAGGCGATCTCGACTACGGCGCTGATCTGCGCCTGGCTGGTCAGCGGCCGAAAGCATGTACCCGTCACTGACCGTGGGTCGCCTCGGCTGCCAACCCCATCGCAGCAACGGGCACGTGGTCTGCAGTCACGCCTGTCGGTTGGCACCTCGTTGCCGCCAGCACCGTGCAGGGGGCGGCCCGCGTCCGGTCCGGGGCAGGCTCGTGCCCGGCCCTTGGTTTCTGACCGGAGGGGTGCAGAGACTCCAGCGCTCAAGGGCGGGTCCCGAAGATCATTTCTGCGGAGCGGTTAGAAAATGATCTTCGGGTGCCCTTGACGGTGGAGGGGCACCCCCGCTCACTGAGCGGGCCATCCCCAGATCCCAGCTCCGAGTGGTCGGCGGGGTTGGCTCAGTTGCCGGTGCACTGCTGGCTGGCCTGCACCACGGCTACCTCGATTCCTATGCCCGGCCTGCCGGGCTGCGGGTGAGATCGCTGGAGGAAGGCGAGCAGCACGCCGGTGCCGCTGGGGAGGGCCGAGGGGCGGATGTTCACGCCGGGTCCGGGGAAGACGGTGCTGATCAGGACAGGGTTGGCGCTGGTCATGAACCCGCCGCCGGGGTATGGCCGGCATGCCGTCTGCTGCCCGTTTCCGAACGAGACGCTGGCCGGGACGCCATCGGCGCGCAGCGCGGCTTGCAGCCCAGCCGGATCGCGCAGCTCGCGGATGGTGACATGGATGATGCCGCCGGGCTGCTGGACTACCGTCCAGGCCGCCAGCTGGGCGCGGGGCCGGTGGCTGGCCGGATGACTGGCTGGTAGCGGCGCGGTCACGGCAACTGTCGCCCCGGCCGCCAGGGCCAGGACTCCGGTCAGGCCGGGAACCAGGCGGCGGCGTACGCGGCGCCTGCGGGCTCTGGCGATAATCTCGCTGGCCGGGATGCTCGGGTGTGCGTCCCCGAGGGAGTCTCGGATGTCGGCGAGACGGTCTTTGAGCGCGGTAAGGGCGTGGTCGTTGTTCACTGCGTCAGCTCCTGATCGTCGCGGGCGGGGATGTCGCGGCGCAGGGCGCGGATGGCCCGGTGCAGGTGGGTGGTGACGGTGCTGGCGGAAATGCCGAGCACCTCGGCGGTGGTGCCGGTGTCCAGGCCGAGCAGTAGCCGCAGCGCGATCACCTCGCGCTGGCGGACCGGCAGCCGCCGCAGCGCGGCCACCAGGGAGCTATCCAAGGCCAGGTCCTGACTGGTAGCCGCCGTGGTGTTCTGACTGCCCAGCGTGACCTCCCGGCGATGCCGCCGCCACCAGGACACGCGCGCGTTCATCGCGGCACGGATGACCCACGCTCGCGGCTCGGCCAGCCCGCGTACCTTCTGCCACGACGCCCAAGCTTTGGTGAAGGCCTCCGCCACCAGGTCCTCGGCCAGCGGCCGGTCAGCCACGCTGACCATGACGATCCGCAGGCAGTCACCCCAGGTCGCCGCGTAGAACTCGGCGAACTCGCGCTGGCCCTCCTCTTCCACGCTCTATACACGCATGAGGACCCAGATTCGTCCACCCCACCAGCCTTGACTCTCGCAACCAAGGATCACCGGTGAGCAGGCCCGGTCCTGGACGCTGATACCTTCCTCCCCCAATTCGAATTGGCCTGTCCTACCGCGGCAGCCCGGCCAGCGCTGTCGAGCTGGCCCTGGCCGCGCGGGCGTGTTTTACCGGCTGTGTAAGTGACGTGACCTGACTGTGAGCCGCAGGCAATGCGGCTCGCGGAAGGACACGTGATGCAAGACACTGCGAAGGTGCCGCGCCATCCCGATGGCCAGCCTCCGGCCCGCCGTCCGCTGATCGATGAGGAGTTCGCCGATCAGCTGCTGGGCAAGGCCCAGGCCCGCTCGCGAGCCGCCGATAGGTATCGTCAGGTACGCCGATCCCTGGGCGACTGCTGGCAAGCAGATCGTGGCATTCTGCGCAGGATGGTCCTTGCCAGGTCCTTGTTTGCTTCAGCGCAGTGTGCGGAAGGCCGCGCGTAGTTCGTCGGAGAACAGTTGGGGTTGTTCCCAGGCGGCGAAGTGGCCGCCTTGTTCGGCTTGGTTGAAGTAGATCAGGTTGTGGTATGCCTTCTCGGTCCAGCTGCGCGGCGCCTGGACGTACTCGTCCGGGAACACCGTGACGGCCGCCGGGAGGGAGACGTCGGCGGCGGCGTAGAAGTTCTGGCCGGTTATGGCCTGCTGCCAGTACAGCCGCGCCGCGGATGTCGGCGTGTTGGTGAGCCAGTAGAGCGAGGTGTTGTCGAGCCAGTCGTCGCGCGTGATGGCGCCGTAGGCGTGCCCGGCGAAGAGCTGTGCGAGGTGCTGGTAGGTGGTCGCGTCGTGGTCCAGGAGCCAGGCCGCGAGGCCGACGGGCGTGTCGGCCAGGCTGTAGCCGATCGTTTGCGGGCGGGTGCCCTGGATGACGCCGTATCCGCGGTGATACGTCGCGAACGCGACCTGGTCATACGCGCGCTTTTCCGCCTCCGACAGGCCGGTCGGCGCGGGATCGCCGTTGCGGATGTGACCGAGCACGCCGGGCGGGACCATCTGCGCGAAGTTGACGTGGATGCCGGCCAGCCCTTCGGGCGCCTGGCGGCCCATCGCGGCCGCGATCGCGGTGCCCCAGTCGCCGCCCTGCGCGACGTAGCGCGCATACCCGAGCCGCTCCATCAGCACCGCCCACGCGCGGGCGATGCGCTCGGGGCCCCAGCCGGCGGCGGCGGGCTTGCCGGAAAATCCGTAGCCCGGTAGCGACGGGATCACCACGTCGAACGCGTCCGGCGCGTTCGCGCCGTGCCCGGCGGGGTGGGCGAGTGGCTCGATGATCTTCAGCTGCTCGATGATCGAGCCGGGCCAGCCGTGCGTGACGATCACCGGCAGCGCGCTGCGCTGAGGGGACCGGACGTGGATGAAATGGATGTCGAGGCCGTCGATGCTGGTGGTGAACTGCGGCAGCGCATTCAGCTTCGCCTCGCATAGGCGCCAGTCGTATCCGGTGGCCCAGTAGGTCGCGAGGTCCTGCAGCGTCGCGAGCCGCACGCCTTGTGACTGGTCATCGACGGGCTCGCGCTCGGGCGGCCGCCACGCCGCGATCCGTCGCCGGAGGTCGGCGATCGCCTCTTCCGCAATATCGACATGGAACGGCCGGACGGCTGGATCGGCGTTCCTGGCCGCGGTGTCGGTACTCATGATTCGTGTCCCTTTCTGCGTGTCGAAGACGATTGCGTTGATGGGTTAGCGGCGCGCGGTCACAGCGCGCCCTTCTGGGTGCTTCCGGCCGGATGCGGTACGAGGATCTGCGCGTCCAGACCTCCCGCCGGGATCATCCCGTTCCCGGTATGCGGCTATCTAGCGGAGCGGCCGGAAGCCCGCTCGGAGTTGTTCGGAAAACAGTTGCGGCTCTTCCCAGGCCGCGAAGTGGCCGCCCCGGTCCACCTCGCCAAAGTAGATGACGTGAGGGTAAAGCTTCTCGGCCCAGCTGCGCGGGGCCCGGAAGATCTCGCCGGGGAACATGGTGAAGCCCATCGGCAGCTTCATCTGCGGACGAGCCTGCCCGGCCGCGTGAGCTGCGGCCTGTCCGCCGTCCCAGTACAAGCGGGCCGCCGAGGCCCCGGTGCCGGTGAGCCAGTACAGGCTGATGTTGTCCAGGATGTGGTCGCGGGTGAGATTGCCCGCTGGCTGCCCGCCGGTAATGGCGCGGGAGATCTTGTAATAGCTGTCGGTGTCGTGGTCCAGCATCCAGGCCGCCAGCGCGACCGGCGAATCCAGCAGGGCGTAGCCGATCGTCTGGGGCCGCGTGGCCTGCTCCAGGAAGTAGCCCGAGCCGCTCGTCCTGAAGGTGTTGATCGCGGCGAGCGCGGCGCGTTCTTCCTCGGAGCCCGCAGGCAGGCTGCCGGCGCTGGCCAGCGCTTCGCGCAGGAAGTTCAGGTGGATGCCGGCCAGCCCGGCGGGGGCCTGGCGGCCCATCGCGTCGGTGACGGCGGCGCCCTGGTCGCCACCCTGGGCGACGTAGCGGGTGTAGCCGAGGCGGCGCATCAGCTCCGCCCAGGCCTGAGCGACGCGGCCGGGGCCCCACCCGGTCTGGGCTGGCTCGGCGGAAAAGCCGTAGCCGGGCAGCGACGGGATGACCAGATGGAAGGCGTCCTGGGCGGAGCCGCCGTGCGCGGCCGGGTCGGTCAGCGGGCCGATGACCTCGAGCATTTCGAGGACCGAGCCGGGCCAGCCGTGCGTGATGATCAGCGGCAGCGCGTTCTCGTGCCGGGACCGCACGTGGATGAAGTGGATGTCCTGACCGTCGATCTCGGTCATGAACTGCGGCAGCGCGTTCAGCGTCGCCTCGCACGCGCGCCAGTCGTAGCCGGTGGTCCAGTAGCGGGCCAGTTCCTGGATCGTGGCCAGCTGCACGCCCTGCGACCGGTCGGCGACAAGTTCCCTGGACGGCCAGCGCGTCGCGGCGATACGCCGCTGCAGGTCGGCGACCGCGTCGTCGGGCATGTCGACCTGGAAGGGACGGATTTCAGTTTCGCTGGACATGAGTCTCACCTCTCTGGACTGACGCCGCCGCCTCGTGGCGGGGGCGGCGCAGTTGCTGGATCGCTCAGACCGTCCCGTGGGCGGCGCCCCATAGCTGGTTGGCGGGCACGCTGCCCGGATTGCCGGTTAGGTGCTGCATGATGATCGGCGTGAAGTATTGGTGAGCCGGGTTTCCGAGGATGGTCATCGCGAACGGGTGGACGAAGTCGGTGTCCGACCCGTTGACGATCGGGAAGTAGGGCGGGTAGGCCGCGGGCGAATCGGCGATGTCCAGGATCCACACGGTGGTGCCCGGGGTGCTGCACGGCTGCAGGCTCAGGCCTTCGTCCTGGTAGGCGGTGGTGGCCACCGCCGTGCACAGGCCGGTGGGCTTGCCGTAGGGCGCGTACTCGATCTGCACCGCGAGCTCGCCGCGGTAGTGCTCGTTCACCGCGGCCGACACCATGCCCTGCGCGTAGAACTCAGACACCGGCACCGGGCCGCCGAGGGGGACGATGAGGTCCTCGGCCGGGTTCGAGCTGCTGGCCGGGCGAACCACTGTCGGCACGCCGCGCAGCGGGATCCCCAGGAACACGGTCTCCACGACGCCGAGACTCGTCGGCGTGGCGAACTTGGCGCTGTAGACCTCCACGCAGGCATTGCCGCACTGCGGGGTGGCAGCGCTTGCGGCCACCGTCCCCATCGTGCTCAGTCCGCCGGCCAGGGTCAGTACGGCCGCGGCGGCGAGCGCCTTGTTCTTGATGGACATGACAGTTCCTTTCGTGAACCACGGCCGTGTCCTGCGCACGGCACAGTTGTGCTGGTCAGTAGATGAGCGCGGCCCGGATCAGGACAGCAACGGCCGTTCCCGTGACCCGCTGTGCAGGGAGGGGCTGGGGTGACGTGAGTGCTCCGGGGCCTGGATTCCGCCCCGGGGCAGCGGCTAAGCCTGCGCTTGCGGCCCGGGGTGGTGTGCCGCGGCGTGCTCGTCGCGGTACGGGGCCAGGAATCCGGTCAGCGCGGCCAGTGTCTCCTCGGGAGCCTCCTCGGGGGGATGATGGCCGCAGCCGGGGATGACCAGGGTCTGCACGTCATCGGCGGTCAGCTTCATCGTGCCCGCGACCTGGTCACCCAGGCTCTTCTCGCCGCCGATCGCCAGCACGGGCATCTGCAGTCGCTGGGTCGTGCGCTGCTGGTTCTGTGCGATGGTGGCATCCAGCGCGCGGTAGATCGCGAAGCTAGCGTGCAGCGCTGCGGGGTCGGTGGCGAGGGTGTCGATGTAGTGGCCGACGGCGTAGCCGGGCATTGGCCTGGCGGTCTTGGTGGCGAACTGCCAGCCGAAGTAGATCTCTTCCCGGCCGGTGACGAGCTGGTCGTTGACCGCGGCGAGCCGGTTGAACGCGAAGTGCCACAGCGCGTTGTTCAGGTGCGCGCTGGCGAACAGGGGCGGGGACGGGGACACGCCGGGGAGGGGGGTCTCGGCGACCGCGAGCCGGTCGACCCGGCCGGGGTGGTCGGCGGCCAGGGCGTAGCCGATCCACATGCCGGTGTCGTGGCCGGCCACGGCGAACCGCCGGTGTCCGAGCACGTCCATTAGTCCGGCCAGGTCGGCGGCCAGCGTGCGGGTGTCGTAGCCGTCTTCGGGTTTGCCGGACAGCCCGTACCCGCGCTGGTCGGGGGCGATGACGTGGAAGTGGCGGGCTAGCGCGGGCATCACCAGCCGCCAGGCGTACCAGGTCTGGGGCCAGCCGTGGATCAGCAGCAGCGGCGGGCCGTCGCCGCCGGTGACCACGTGCTGGCGCAGCCCGCTGGTGTCGGCGTACCGGCTGGTGAACGTGCCGGTGAACCCTTCCGGCAGGTGCGGCGCCCCTGCAACCGAGCCAGGGCCTTCCGGGATGGCAGATGAGTTCATGAGGGTCTCCTTCACAAGTGGTACTGCTGCACGGTGTGCATCTTGCTGGCGCGCTGCGCCTGGGCGTGGTACCGCAACTGGCGGGTGTGGGTATGTCCGTTTCACGCCTCGCTGGCGAGGAAATGCTTCCCGTAGGGGGTGTCGGCGAGGCGTTCGCCGACCAGCCGGGACAAGAGCAGCGTCGTGCTGCGGGGCCGGTAGTTGCCCACGATGTGCTCCGCCTGCCCGGCGGCGTTGCGCTTGACCACTGTGAAGTTACCGATTGGCTTGCCGCTGACGCCGGCGGTGTAGTCCTCTAGCCAGTCGTTCTCGCCGTAAGGGCCGGCGAAGTTGAACTTCTGGTAGTCGTAGAGACCGCGGATGGATACCAGTACGGCTCGCACTGCCTCGGGACCCTGGACGAAGCCGTCCATCGCCGAGCCTTCCAGGGTGACGTCGTCGGCCAGGTTGTCCAGCCACGCCGGGTAGTAGTCGGTGAGCTGCGGGCCGGGATCGCCGCCTGCCATGTTTGTCATGCCGTGGCTCCCTCGGAATTCGAATCGGGCGGTTGTATCGCCGTCATCATGACCAGGGCAAGGCCGCGATCGAGTCCGCCAAGTGCACAGTCGGGCCGGCTAGCGATGGCCTGCGTTGCCCGGGGCTGGCTTAGCGGCTAACGTCCGTTCTGGTGGGTGGTTGCGGCCCGTCATGTCGGTCACTTGCCGACTTCCGGGACGGTGGTGGCGATGCCAACGGGATCTCGCGTGCCTAGTGGCCAAAGACAGTCACCTGAGTTGGTTGGCCGTCGTCATGAGCTCGAAGTCCTCAGCTCTTTCCTCGACGATGTGCGCAGCGGCAACGGCCGCGTCCTGGTCATGGTAGGCGGCCCAGGCGTCGGCAAGACGGCCCTGTTCGATCATCTCTGCGCCCGCGCGGCGGGCTTCCGGGTGGAAACCGGAGCCGGGGTCGAGTCAGAGATGGAGCTTCCGTTTGCGGGGCTGCATCAGCTCCTGGCGCCGATGCTGGGGGGGATCGGGCGCCTGCCTGCGCCGCAGCGTGAGGCTCTTCAGACGGCCTTTGGCATCAGCTCGGGGGCCGCGCCAGACCGGTTCCTTGTCGGCCTGGCGACCTTGAGCCTGCTTTCTGACCACGCCGAGGCCGAGCCGCTTTGCTGCTTCATTGACGATCTGCACTGGCTTGACCGTGCTTCGGTGCAAGTACTTGCCTTTGTCGGACGCCGGCTGCGGGCCGACCCGGTCGGGGTGCTCTTCGCCTCCCGTGCCTCCTTGCGGGAACTCGCGGGATTCGACGAGCTCCGCGTCGACGGCCTGGCCGAGGCCGACGCGAGGACGCTGCTCGATTCGGTTCTCACGACTCCTCTTGATGCCAGAATCGGTGACCGGGTCATCGCCGAGGCCGACGGCAACCCGCTCGCGTTGCTTGAACTGTTCCGCGGGCTGACCGCGGCTGACCTGGCGGGCGGCTTCGGGCTGGCGGGTGCTGTACCGGTTGCCGCCAGCCTCGAAATTGAGTTCCGTGACCGGCTCGGCGCCCTTCCCGCCAGCACGCGGACGCTGCTCCTGGTGGCGGCCGCCGATCCCGTCGGTGATCCGGCGCTCGTATGGCAGGCCGCCAGCTCTCTTGGCGTCGAGCCAGATGCCGCCATGGCCGCCGTGGAGGCCAATCTGTTCGATATCGCCTCCACGGTGCGCTTCCGTCACCCTCTCGTCCGCTCGGCCGTCTACCGGTCGGCGTCGGCCGGGCAGCGGCAGGTGGCCCACCGGGCGCTGGCCGAAGCCACCGACGCGACACTCGATCCGGATCGCCGCGCATGGCACCGGGCTCAGGCCGCCACCGGTCCCGACGAGGACGTCGCCGCAGAACTCGAACGGTCCGCCGGGAGAGCGCAGGCCAGAGGCGGCTTCGCGGCCGCCGCCGCGTTCCTGGACAAAGCGTTCCAGCTCACTCCCGAGCCTGCCCGCCGGGCCGAGCGGGCGCTAGCCGCCGCGCAGGCCAAAGTCCAGGCGGGAGCCACCGCCGGCGCCCTTCGGTTGCTGGTTCCGGCCGAAGCCGGCCCACTCACCGAGGTAGACCGGGCGCGGGCCGACCTCGTACGGGCCCAGGCAGCACTCGCCTCGAACCGGGGAAACGATGCCGCACGGCTGATGCTGAATGCCGCCCGGCGCCTCGGACACGTGGACGTGGAACTCGCGCGAGTGACCTATCTCGATGCGCTGAAGGCGGCCCTGTTCGCCGGACGGCTGGCCGGCGCGGAAGCCGACCTCCGGTCGGTGTCCAGGGCGGCATTGGCGTTGTCCGCTCCGCGGAGACCTTCCAGCATGAGTCTCCTGCTCGAGGGCTGGGCCAGGAATTTCGCCGCGGACAGTTTCAGCGAGGGCTACGCAGCGGGGCTGCCGCTCCTCCGGCGCGCACTGGCACACTCCGGCGATGGACTGCCGCCCCAGCAGGCGCTTGCCTGGTTGCAGGGCGCTTACGGCATGTCCAAGTTCATCTGGGACGACGAGCAGAATCATCTAATTGCCGCCCGGTGGGCGGCGCTTGTCCGTGAGGTCGGCGCCCTCAGCGAGCTGCACTTCGCCCTCACCGGGCAGATATTGACGCACGTCCTCGAAGGGGACCTCGCGGCCGCCTCTGGTGCCCTCGGGGAGCTGCAAGCCGCGAGCGAGGCTGCCCATACCAATATCTATCCGCACGGGCCGATGGCCCTCGCTGCCTACCGCGGAGACCACGAGCAGGCGGGCAAGCTCATTCCCAGCGCCGTAGCGGACGCAACCGAGCGGGGCGAAGGGCTGGTGGTGTCGTCCGCCGAGTGGGCCAGCGCTGTCCTCCACAACGGCGCGGGCCACTACCCAGAGGCATTCGCCGCAGCCCAGCGAGCATCACAGGACCCCGGGGCGCTGGCATTCCGTAACCTGTCGCTGGTCGAATTGGTCGAAGCGACCGCCCACCTCGAATCGCCCGGGCGCGCTACCGACGCCCACAGTCAACTCGCCGACATCGCCAGATCCGCCGGGACGGACTGGGCCCTCGGCCTCGAAGCGCGTTCGCATGCCCTGCTGGCCCAGGGGGAGGAAGCCGAGGCGAACTACCGTACGGCTATCGAGTTCCTCGGCCGCACGCGCATTCGGCCCGACCACGCCCGCGCCCGCCTGCTATACGGCGAATGGCTGCGCCGCGAAAACCGCCGCGCGGATGCCCGCGAGCAACTCCGGACCGCGTACGAGATGCTCAGCGCCATGGGAATGGCGGGCTTCGCCGAACGGGCTCGCCGGGAGTTGCTGGCCACCGGCGAGACCGTACGCAAGCGAGCAGCGCAAACTACAAGGCAGCTCACGGCTCAGGAGGCCAGCATTGCCCGGCTGGCCGCTGAAGGGCTTACCAACCCCGAGATCGGCATCCGCCTGTTCATCAGCACCCGAACCGTCCAGTACCACCTGGCCAAGGTGTTCCAGAAGCTGCAGATCAACTCCCGCGGCCAGCTCCACCGGGTTCTTCCTGACAGCTAGCCCCGGCCCGGGCCGTCCCGCCCCCAAAGGCGGTCAGCCGTGCCAGCCGGGCCGCGGAAGCATGACCGTGTCGGAAGAACACGAGAGGACTGGGCGAGCAGCCATGGCCAAGCGATATTCAGAGCCTCCAAGCGAGCTGATCAGCGGCACCTCGTCGGCAACCGATGACTGGGCTGCGCGCGGGAATGGCTGATATGGATGCCTCGCGTGACGCTTGCATCTGACGGCTCTCGAACGCCGAATCGGCAGGAGCGGGCCGCATGCCCGTGCTGTATGGAGCGTCGTCACTCTGCGTGCACGCAACTGGCGCTGGCAGGGGCGCGCCAGTGTCTTCGCGCTGGCCGGCGCAGTAGGCTAACCCAGGTGCGGGGCCTGGACCGGCCGGAAAGACCGCGTCAGCCGGGACCGATCCTGTGAGCAGGCCGGGGACCATTGCGGAACGGCCCGTCGCGAGCAGGAGGCAAGACCTGCCCCTCCCCTGCGTTGCCCACATAACGCCCGATCATGCCTGAATAGCGGGCGTTGCGAGTCCGCATACTTATTCGTC
>Ga0335076_10005654_pt1 | contig 12619 bp, 11 predicted proteins | sample Lox_Sample_25_FD_206717 | JGI IMG/M metagenome (GOLD analysis project Ga0335076, IMG submission 206717) | Soil microbial communities from Loxahatchee National Wildlife Refuge, Florida, United States - Lox_Sample_2.5 | ecosystem: Environmental > Terrestrial > Soil > Wetlands | place: USA...
ACCGAGCCGGTGCTCAGGCGCGTGCTGCGCACGGGCCAGCCGCACGAGGAGGTCGTGGAGACCTCGGGGAGCGTCTACCACGTGCGGCGTCTGCCGGTCGGCCGGCGCGGCGGCGAGGCGAGCCACGTGCTCTCGCTGTTCGAGGACATCACCGCGCGCCGCCGGCGCGAGCTGCAGCTCGTCGCTCAGCACCGGGTCGCGTTCCTGGGCCAGCTCGTCTCGGGCGTCGCGCACGAGATCTCGAACCCGCTCGCCGGCATCGCCGGCTGCGCCGAGGCGCTCGCCTCGCTCGCCTCCCGGGGCAGCCGCGACGCGCGGCGCGAGGCCCGCCAGTTCCGCGACCTCATCCGGACCGAGATCCACCGCTGCGAGCGGATCGTGCAGTTCCTGCTCGACTCCTCGCGCGAGGGCAAGGGCGAGCGCGCCGACGTCCGCGAGACGCTCGCGCTCGCGCTGCGGCTGCTCGAGCGCCACCCGGCGCTGGCTCGGCTCAAGGTGCACGTGTCCCTGCCTTCCGAGCTGCCGCGCGTCCGAATCGACGCCGACTCGCTCAAGCAGGCGGTGATGGCGCTCGTGATGAACGCTTCGGCCGCGATGCCCGACGGCGGGACGCTCACCGTGTCCGCCGCCCGCCGCGGCCGCTTCCTGCACCTCGACGTCGCGGACCGCGGACAGGCGCTCGCCGAAGAGCAGCGTACGCTCGTCTTCGAGCCGTTCGCCGCCACCGATGCCCAGCGAGGGGCCGGTCTCGGGCTTGCCGTCGCCCGAGGCCTGCTCCGGACCCGCGGGGGCGATCTCCTCTACAAGCCTCGCGCCGGCGGCAACGTCTTCCGCGTCGTCCTGCGCGTGGCAACAGGGAAATGATGAACGGAACCGGCTACCGCGTGCTCGTCGCCGAGGACGAGCAGACGTTCGGCCTCACGGTCACCCGCTTCCTGCAGAAGGCGGGCCACGAGGTCAAGATCTGCGTGAACGGCAAGACCGTCCAGAAGGCGCTCGACTCGGCCGAGTGGGACGTGCTGCTGCTCGACTTGAAGCTGCCCGACGCCGACGGCGTCGACATCCTGGCGCGCGTGCGCAAGGAGCACCCCGAGCTGCAGACGATCATCGTGACCGGCTTCGCCAACGTGCAGTCGGCGATCGACACGATGCGGCTCGGCGCCTTCGACTACCTGACCAAGCCTCCGAACTTCGAAGAGCTCGGGATGCGCGTCGAGAAGGCGGGCGAGAAGACGCTGCTCGAGCGCGAGAACCGGCGCCTGCGCTTCCAGGTGCAGCGCAATCTCTCCTCGGACATCCTGACCCGCTCGCCCGTGCTGCAGAAGGTGCTGCGCACGATCGAGATGGTCGCGGGCGCGCGCACTCCCGTGCTGATCGAGGGCGAGAGCGGCGTCGGCAAGGAGCTCCTGGCGCAGCACGCGCACCGGCTCTCGCCGCGCGCGTCGAAGGCGTTCGTCGACCTCAACTGCGCCGCGGTGCCGTCGTCGCTGCTCGAGAGCGAGCTCTTCGGCTACGAGCGCGGCGCCTTCACCGGCGCCGGCAACGAGAAACCGGGGCTCGTCGAGGTGGCCGACGGCGGGACGCTCTTCCTCGACGAGGTCGGGGAGATGATCCCGGAGATCCAGTCGAAGTTCCTGCGCGTGCTCGACTCGGGGACGTTCTACCGCGTGGGCGCGACGCGCAAGCGCCGGGCGGACTTCCGGCTCGTCTGCGCGACGAACCGCGACCTCAAGGGCGAGGTGGCGGCCGGCCGCTTCCGCAAGGACCTCTTCTTCCGCGTGAACGGCGTGAAGGTGGTGATCCCGCCGCTGCGCGAGCGGCCGGAGGACATCCCGCTGCTCGTCGACCACTTCTCGAAGCAGCTGCCCTCGCAGAAGCGCTTCACGCCGCAGGCGCTCGCGGCGCTCTCGGAGTACGACTGGCCGGGCAACGTGCGCGAGCTGCACTTCGCGGTCGAGCGCGCGGGGCTCTTGGCCGAGGGCGAGATGATCGACGCCTCGGACCTGCCGCCCGAGATCGTGGAGAAGACCGGCCGCGTGTCGGTGGCGATCCCGTCGTCCGCGCCGTCGGTGCAGGGGTACGCCGGGTCCTCGGAGAACGGCGGCAACGGCGGCAACGGCGACGACGACGACATCGGCCCGGGGGCCGCCCGCGTGCGCGCGGCGCTCGAGAAGGCCAAGTGGCGGCGCGAGAAGGCGGCCGAGATCCTGGGAGTGTCGCCGCGGACGCTCTATCGCTGGATCAAGCGGATGGGGTTGTAGGGCAGCCGGGCCTTTCGACTCTCAAAGAGCGATCTTCGGGGAGCGACGAGCGGGCTAAGCCTGTCGACTCTCAAAGAGCGACCCTCGGGGAGCGACGAGCGGCCAGGCTGGTGTCGACTTTCCTTGAGATGGGGGGGCGCCGCCCCCCCATACCCCCCCGGGTTGCCTATTACTCGGGCGCCCGCAGCTTCACCGGCACCTTCTTGGCGGCGTTGTCGCGCCAGACCGTGAGCGTGACCGTGTCGCCGGGCTTGTAGGCGCCGAGGCGGCCGAGCAGATCCGAGACGCTGCGGACCGGCTTGCCCTCGATCTCCTGGATCACGTCGCCCGCGACCACCCGGCCGCGGCGGTCGACGCTCGTGCCCTGCAGGCCCGCGGCCGCCGCCGCCGAGCCGTCGTACACCTGGCGGATCAGCACGCCTTCGATGCCGAGCCGGCGCGTGACGGCGGCGCTCAGCTGCGCGTCGAAGCCGACGCCCATTACCGGCCGCACCACCTTGCCGTGCGCGATCAGCTCCGGCACGATGCGCGAGACGGTGTCGACCGGCACCGCGAAGCCGATCCCGGCGGAAGCGCCCGAGGGGCTGTAGATCGCGGTGTTGACGCCGATCAGGCGGCCGCTGCTGTCGAGCAGCGGGCCGCCCGAGTTGCCGGGGTTGATCGCCGCGTCGGTCTGGATCACGTCGAAGATCGAGGCGTTGCTGACGCTCTGGATCGTGCGGCCGAGCGCGCTCACGATGCCCCGCGTGAGCGTGAAGTCGAGCCCGAACGGGTTGCCGATCGCGTAAACCTTCTGGCCGACCTGCAGCCCCGCGCTGGTGCCGAGCTTGATCGGGACGAGCTTGCTGCGCGGCGCCTCGATCTTCAGCACCGCGAGGTCCTGGTCGCGCGCGAAGCCCACGGTCTTCGCCTCGAACTCCACGTCGCCGAGCGTGACCTTCTGCGAGTCGGCGTCCTGCACGACGTGGAAGTTGGTGACGACGTGCCCGAGCTCGTCCCACACGAAGCCCGAGCCGCTCCCCGCCGGGACCTCGAACACGTTGCGCGTCCAGTAGTCGACGCGCTCCGCCTGCGTCGTGATGTAGGCGACGGAGCGCGAGGCCTCCTTGAAGAGCGCGATCGTGTGCGTCTCCTCGGCGTCGAGGCCGGAGGAGGCCGCGACCGGCCGCTGCGCGGCCGCCGTCGCCGCGTCGCGCGCCGGCAGCTCGGCCGGGGGCGAGAGCGCGTGCTGCAGGCCGCTCGACACGAAGAGGCCGAGCACGACGCCGAATCCGAGGCTCCCGAGGAAGATCAGCCGCGACCTGAGTCTCATGGGGCGATCATAGCGTGCCGCTCCTGGACTTGGCGGGGGGGGCATATCAGAATGGCCGTCTCGACATGCGCCAGAAAGGCCTCGACTTCGGAGCGCAGCCCGAGCCATCGGAGGCCCCGAAGCCGCGCGCCGCGAGGCCGCTCCCCGAGGCTCCCGCCGCGAGACCGGCTCCGCCCGGCGCGCCGGCCCCGAGCGCGGCCGCACGCAAGGCGCTCACGGTCTCCGAGCTCACCGACCGCATCCAGGGCGTGCTCGAGACCGAGTTCTTCGACGTCTGGGTCGAGGGCGAGATCTCGAACCTGAAGCTCGCGAGCTCGGGCCACTTCTACTTCTCGCTGAAGGACGACAAGGCGCAGCTCGCGGCCGTGGTGTGGCGCAACGACGCGCGGCTCGTGCGCTTCAAGCCGAAGGACGGGATGAAGGTGCTGGCGCGCGGGCAGCTGCGCGTCTACCCGCCGCGCGGGTCCTACCAGCTCTCGGTCCAGGTGATCGAGCCGCTCGGCAAGGGATCGCTGCAGCAGGCCTACGAGGAGCTGAAGGAGAAGCTCGAGAACGAGGGCCTCTTCGACGCCGCGCGCAAGCGCCCGCTGCCGATGCTGCCGCGGCGGATCGGCGTCGTCACCTCTCCGACGGGCGCGGTGCTGAAGGACATCCTGCGCGTGCTGGGCGCGCGCTACGCGAAGCTCGAGGTGCTCGTCTACCCCGCGCACGTCCAGGGCGACGACGCCGCGGCGGAGATCGCCACGGGGATCCGCGCGCTCAACAAGCTCGCGGCCCGGCCGGGCGGGCCGCGGCTCGACGTGATCGTGCTCGCGCGCGGAGGCGGCAGCCTCGAGGACCTGTGGGCCTTCAACGAAGAAGGCGTCGCGCGCGCGATCGCGGCTTCGAAGATCCCGACGATCTCGGCGGTCGGGCACGAGACCGACTTCACGATCGCCGACTTCGTGGCCGACCTGCGCGCGCCCACGCCGTCGGCCGCCGCGGAGCGCGTGGTGCAGGCCAAGGAGGAGCTGCAGGCGCGCGTGCGCGGCCTCGACGAGCGCCGCGACGCCGCGCTGCGCCTGCGCCTGGCGCGGATCCGCGCGCGCGTCGAGTCGGCCGCCGTGCACCGCGTGTTCGCCGCCGAGCGCAACCGCATCCGCAACCTCGCCCAGCGCACGGACGAGCTGCAGCGGCGCTCCGAGACGGGCCTGGGGCGCGCGCTCGAGCGCGGGGCGGCCCACGCGCGGCGGCTGCGCGAGCGGCTCGAGGCGTTCCGGCTCGAGCGCCAGCTGGCGGCGCGGCGCGAGCGCCTCACCGCGCAGCGCGAACGGCTGTCGAGCCTGTTCCGCGCCGAGAGCGAAAGGCGGCGCTCGCGGCTCGGGCGGCTCGCCGCCTCGCTCGACGGGCTCTCGCCGCTGTCGGTGCTCGGCCGCGGCTACGCGCTCGTCTGGGACGAGGCGCGCGGGCGCCTGGTGCGAGCGGCCGGAGACGTCGCGGCGGGCGAGCGGCTCCGCATCAAGCTCCACGAGGGCGCACTCCGAGCCACCGTGGATTCGAGGGAGAGCGATTGAGCGACACCCCCAGCTTCGAACAGGCGCTCGCGCAGCTCGAGCAGATCGTGCAGAAGCTCGAGAAGGGCGAGCTGCCGCTCGAGGACTCGCTGAAGCTCTACGAGGACGGCATCCGGCTCTCGCGCCTGTGCCACGCGAAGCTCGAGGAGGCCGAAGGGCGGATCGAGGTGCTGCTCAAGGACGCGCGCGGCGAGCCGGTGACCGACGCCGCCGGCCGTCCGAAGACGCGGCCGGTCCCGAGCGACGAGGACGCGCGGTGACCGCGACCGCCGCGACGAGCTCCGCCGCGACGGCCGTCGCCGCGCTGCGGGCTGCGGTCGAGGAAGCGCTCGAGGCCGCGCTGCCTCCCGAGAGCTCCTGGCCCGCGACGATCCACAAGGCCGTCCGCTACAGCCTCTTCGCCGGCGGCAAGCGCATCCGCCCGCTGCTGGTGCTGGCGGCCGGCGAAGCCGTGGGCGGCGAGCGCGGCGAGCTGCTCCCGCTCGCCTGTGCCGTCGAGATGATCCACACCTACAGCCTGATCCACGACGACCTGCCGGCGATGGACAACGACGACTTGCGCCGCGGCAAGCCGACCTCGCACAAGGTGTTCGGCGAGGCGATCGCGATCCTGGCGGGAGACGCGCTGTTGACGCGCGCTTTCCACCTGCTCGCCGAGGTGCCCGCGGGCGCGGGCGACGCGCTCGTGCGCCGGCGGCTCCGCGCGAGCGCCGAGCTCGGCCTGGCCTGCGGCACGACGGGGCTCATCGGCGGGCAGGTGATGGACCTCGAGTCCGAGGGCAAGGCGATCTCCGCCGCTTCGCTCGAGCGGCTCCACCGTGCCAAGACCGGCGCGCTCCTGAAGGCTTCGATCCGGGGCGGTGCCGTGCTGGGCGGAGCGGCCGAGGAGGACCTGGCCCGGCTCACGCGCTACGCCGACGCGATCGGCCTCGCGTTCCAGGTGGTGGACGACGTGCTCGACGCGACCGAGGACGCAGAGCACCTCGGCAAGACCGCCGGCAAGGACGAGGCCGCGCACAAGGCGACCTACGTCAGCATCCACGGCCTCGAGCGCGCGCGGGAGATGGCGGCCGCCCTCCGCGAGGAAGCCCTCGGAGCGCTCGCTCCGCTCGGGCCGAAGGGCGCGCTGCTCGCGGCGCTCGGCCGCGAGATCGTGGACCGCCACTCCTGAGCCGATGACGCGCCTCGACGTGTGGCTCGCCGAGCAGGGCCGGGCCGAATCGCGCGAGAAGGCCCAGGCGCTGGTGATGGCGGGCCGCGTGAGGGTCGACGGCCGGCCGGCGACCAAGCCCGGCGCGCGCGTGCCCGACGGCGCCGCGATCGAGGTGGACGCGGGCCCGGCGCACGTCGGGAGGGGAGCGCTCAAGCTCGAGGGCGCGCTCGACGCCTTCGGGATCGACCCGGCCGGCTGCGTGGCCGTGGACGTGGGCGCCTCGACCGGCGGCTTCAGCGAGACCCTGCTCGAGCGCGGCGCGCGCCGCGTCTACGCCGTCGACGTCGGCCGCGGGCAGCTCCACGAACGCCTGCGCCAGGACCCGCGCGTCGTGGTGCGCGACCGTACGAACGCGCGCTCGCTCTCGCCCGCGGTGGTGCCCGAGCCGTGCGCGCTCGCGGTGATGGACGTGTCCTTCATCTCGGTGCGCAAGATCCTGGGCGCGCTCCGCTCCGTGCTGGCGCCGGGCGCGAGCGCCGTCGTGCTCGTCAAGCCGCAGTTCGAGGTGGGCCGCGCGCAGGTCGGCCGCGGCGGGATCGTGAAGGACCCGGAGCTCCACCTCCAGGCGGTGCGCGACGTCGCCGCGTTCGCGCAGGAGGCGGGCTACGCGGTTCGCGCCGCGTGTGCCTCGCCGGTGAAGGGCGCGGCCGGCAACCGCGAGTTCTTCCTGCAGCTCGTGCCGGGCGGCGAACGGCTCGCGCCCGACGCGCTCGAGTCGGTTCTGCGAAAGGCGGCTCTCACATGAACACCATCGGGATCCTGGCGCGGCCCGACCTCACCGAAGCGAAGGCGGCGCTCGTCGAGCTCGCGTCCTGGCTGCGCGCGCGCGGCGTGCGCGCCTGCATCGAAGAGCAGACCGCGCAGCTCGCGGGCCAGGCCCCCGCCGACTCCTGCCTCGTCGCCTCCGGGCGCGACATGGCCGGGCTCGCCGACGCGCTCGTGGTGCTCGGGGGCGACGGCACGCTGCTCGCCGCGAGCCGCCTGCTCGAGAAGGAGATCCCGGTGCTGGGCGTCAACTTCGGCAGCCTCGGCTTCCTGACCGAGATCACGCTCGGCGAGCTCTACCCCGCGCTCTCGGGCGTGCTCGAGGGCCGCTACCAGCACGAGGAGCGCCGCCTGCTGCGGGCGTCGGTGCACCGGCGCGGCCGGCCGGAGGTGAGCGCCGACGTGCTGAACGACGTCGTGATCACGAAGGCCGGCCCCTCGCGGATCATCGAGCTCGACGTGGCGATCGACGGCCAGTTCGTGTCGTCGTTCCGCGCCGACGGCATCATCGTCTCCTCGCCCACCGGCTCGACCGCCTACAACCTCGCCGCCGGCGGGCCGATCCTGAGCCCCACGCTGCCGGCGATCGTGATCACGCCGATCTGCCCGCACATGCTCGCGAACCGGCCGCTGGTGGTGCCCGACGAGTCGCGGATCGAGGTGCGGCTCCGCGCGACCCGCGACGTGGACGTGTACGCCGCGCTCGACGGGCAGGAGACGTTCGCGTTCAGCGAGGACGACTCCGTGGCGGTGAGCGGCAGCCCGCGCCGGCTCAAGCTCGTGAAGGCCCCGGGCCGCGACTACTACGAGGTGCTGCGCACCAAGCTCAAGTGGGGCGAGGCCGGCGCGCCGACGCCCCGGCGCTAGCGGAGTAGGCGGACCTTTGGTCCCGGCTTTCCACCAGGCTTACGACCCGGTCGGCGGAAGCGTGGCGCTGTCGGCGCTCGTGGCGGCCCTGCCGCTGCTGGTGCTCGCCGTGGCGCTCGCGGTCGTCCGCGCCGCGCCCTGGAAGGCCGCGATCGCGGGAGCGGTGACCGCCTTCGCCCTCGCCTGGCTCGTCTGGGGCATGCCGCTCGCGCTCGCGACCTCCGCCTTCACGCACGGCATGGCGTTCGGCCTGTGGCCGATCAGCTGGGTGGTGCTGAGCGCCGTCTTCTTCTACAACCTGACCGTCGCGAGCGGCGACTTCGACGTGATCCGCCGCTCGCTCGCGCGGCTCACCGCCGACCGGCGCGTGCAGGCGCTGATCGTGGCCTTCGGCTTCGGCGCGCTCGTCGAGGGCCTCGCCGGCTTCGGCGCCCCCGTCGCGATCAGCGCCGCGATGCTGGCCGGGCTCGGCTTCGAGCCCGTGACCGCGGCCGTGCTCGCGCTCGTCGCCAACACGGCGCCCGTCGCGTTCGGCTCGATCGGCACGCCCGTCACGACGCTCGGCGGGCTGGTCGCGCCGATCCTGGGCCGCGACGCCGCGTCCGTGACGCGCGACCTCTCGGCCGTGATCGGACGGCAGCTCCCGTTCTTCTCGGTGCTGATCCCGGCCTACCTGGTGGTGCTGCTGGCCGGCTGGCGGCGCATGCTCGAGGTGCTGCCGGCGGTGCTCGCCGCGGGCGTCAGCTTCGCGCTCGTGCAGCTCCTGGTCTCGAACCTCGTCGGGCCCGAGCTCACCGACATCCTGGCGGCGCTCGCGTGCCTCGGCGCGCTCGCGCTGCTGCTGCGCTTCTGGCAGCCGCGGGTGGTCTACCTCGGCGAGGCTGCGCCCACGGCCGAGCCGCCCGCCGCTCCGGATCCGCCCGCGCGCGTCGCCCGCGCCTACGCGATGTACGCGATCCTGGTGCTGGTGGTGCTCGGCGGCCAGCTCGCCGCGCCCTGGCTGCGCAAGCTGAGCTGGGACACGGCCTGGCCCGGCTCGTTCGCCGTCGTGGCGGGCCACGCCACGCCGCTCGTGGTGCGCGAGCCGCCGGTCGTGGCGCAGCCGAGCCCGTATCCGCTGCGCTACCGCCTCGAGCTCCTGAGCGCGTCGGGGACGCTCGTCTTCGCCGCCGCGCTCGCGGCGCTCCTGCCGATGCTCGCGTTCGGGCTGCCGGCGCGGAGCTTCGCCGCCACCTTCGCGCGGACCTTCCGCCAGCTCCGACTGCCGATCGCGACGATCGCCTTCATCCTCTCGATCGCGACCGTGATGAACTACTCGGGCATGACCTCGTCGCTCGCGCTCGCGCTCGCCGCGACCGGCGTGCTGTTCCCGTTCTTCTCGGCCTTCATCGGCATGCTGGGCGTGTTCGTGACGGGCAGCGACACCGCGTCGAACTCGCTCTTCGGCCCGCTGCAGGCGACGACCGCGCGCATCTCCGGGATCGACCCGCTGCTCGCCGCCGCGACCAACAGCTCGGGCGGCGTGATGGGGAAGATGATCAGCCCGCAGAACCTGTCGGTCGGCGCCGCCGGCGTGGGCGCGGTCGGCCGCGAGGGCCAGATCCTGCGCCGCGTGCTCGGCCACAGCCTGTTGCTCACGAGCCTGATCGGTCTTCTGGCGATGCTGCAGGCCTACGTCGTCCCGTGGATGGTCGCGGTGCGCTCGCGCGAGTAAAGCTCAAGTGTTACTTGAGGTCGGGCGCCGCAGGGGGCTTGCAGGCCGCGCCCCGAGTGCTATGCTCGTGGTGAGGAGGGGCCCATGAAGGTCAGTCATCTGGCGCCTGCTCTCGTTCTTTCCCTCGCATTCGGTTTGTCGGCCACGCCTGCGATCGCTCAGCACGGCGGCGGCCACGGTGGCGGGGGCGGAAGCCACGGCGGCGGCCACGCGTATGGCGGCGGCGGCCACGCCTACAGCGGCGGTGGGAGCTACCACGCGGGCGGCGCGCACTACAGCAGCTCGGGGAGCTACCACGGCGGCGGCCACTACTACGGCAGCGGAAACGCCGTTCCGCGCGGCGGCGGCGGATACGCGCCGGCCGGCGGAGTCGCGGGCGCGCGACATCCCGTGGCCGGGACCGGACACGGCTCGTACTACCACGGTGGCTACTACGGCGGCCACTACCACTACCCCTACTACGGCTACGGCTATTACCCGTACTACTACGGCAGCCCCTACTTCTACGGCTCGTTCTATTTCGGTTACCCGTACTCCTACTACTACGGCTGGCCCGGCTACTACGGCACGCCGAGCTACACCATGAACTACTACTCGACGCCGCCGCAGGGCGAAGACCAGGGTGGTGAGTCGGCGCCGCCCGCGGAGGACTACTCGGGCTCGCCGAACACCGGGGAGATCGACCGCGACTCCGGCCAGCTTCGACTCGAGGTGCGGCCGGAGGACACGTCGGTCTACGTCGACGACCGCTTCTGCGGCACCGCGCGCGAGGCGCGGGGACTGAAGCTGCCGCCGGGCCGGCACCAGGTCGAGCTGGTGCGGCCGGGCTTCGCGACCGAGCACCGCGAGATCGACGTCGTCACCGGCCAGCGCGCCGAGCTGAACGTCGAGATGCAGCGGCGCCACTGAAGGCGCCCGCCGCGACCGGCCTCAGGCCTCGAAGCTCACCCGCCGCGCCTGCTGCTGCGCCCTGAGCGCCAGCTCCGTCGCCATGAAGCAGTGCGCCTGCGGCATCGCCGTCTCGGTCCGGTGGAGCACGTCGTCCACGAGCTGCGGGCCGTACGGCAGGGGCTGGTCCTTGCAGTCGACGTAGCGCGTCTGCTTCCCGTCGACCAGGAACAGGTGGCTGCCGCCCGGCCGCTCGCCGCCGAGGTCGATGTTCTTGCGGATCTCGATGAAGCCGTCGGTGCCCAGGATCGTGAGCCGGCCGTCGCCCCAGGTGGCGAGGCCGTCGGGCGTGAACCAGTCGACGCGGATGTAGCCCGCACCCTTGTCGCCGCGCAGCATCACGTCGCCGAAGTCCTCGAGGCCCGGGTACTGCGGGTGGTGGACGTTCGCGACCTGCGACGCCACGACCTCCGCGCGCGTCGAGCCGGTGAAGTACAGGAACTGGTCGAACTGGTGCGACGCGATGTCGCACAGGATGCCGCCGTACTTGTCGCGCTCGAAGAACCATTTGGGCCGCGTCGGGGCGCTCATGCGGTGCGGGCCGAGGCCGATCGTCTGGATCACCTGGCCGATGGCGCCGGCCTTCACCAGCTCGCCGGCCTTCACCGTCGCCTTGTTCTCGAGCCGCTCGCTGTAGCAGATCGAGTAGATGCGCTTCGTCTCGGCCTGGACCTTCCTGGCCTCGGCGAGCTGCTCGAGCGTCGTGAGCCCCGGCTTGTCCGCCATGTAGTCCTTGCCGTGGCGCATCACGCGCACCCCGAGCGGGCCGCGCTCGCTCGCGATCGCCGCGCTCACGACCAGCTGGATCTTCGGGTCCTCGAGGATCTCGCGCTCCTCGCGCGCGCGCTTCGCCTGCGGGAAGCGCTTGCCGTAGGCGGCCGCGAGGTCGTCCTCGGGCGCGTAGAACGAGACGAGCTCGCCGCCGCCGCGGATCACCGCCTCGGTCTGGCCGTTGATGTGGGCGTGGTTGAGGCCGATCGCGGCGAAGCGGATGCGTGGCTCCGGCCTCGCCTCGGGCTGCGGCGACTGGGCCGAGCCGCGGCGCGGCGTGGCCGCTGCGAACGCCGAGACGGCGACGCCGGTGAGGGACGTGCGAAGGAAAGCGCGGCGGTCTTTGCGATTCTTCATGCTGGTCACCAGCGGCCGCGCTTCAGCCCGAGCGCGTGGAACCGCTTCTCGAGCCCCGCGAGCTTGTCCTTGTCGTCCGCCGACACCGGCTGCCGGTCGGCGCGGAAGATGCGCCAGGTGAGCGAGACCTCGGGCTTGAACTCGTTTTCCGGGCGCAGCACCGCCGTGCGCGGCGGGTCGAGCTCGACCCGCGCCTGCCGCTCGCCGGGAGGCACGGCCGCCTCGGCCAGGTCGCGGAGCTCCTCCCAGAGCTTTCGCCCCGCTTCCTGGCGCTCCGCGCCGGCGGCCTTGTCCATCGGCGCCTCGGCGTAGAGCGTGAGCGAGAAGCCCGACTGCAGCTTCTCGCCGCCCTGCGCCTCGACCAGCGCCGAGAGCTCGTAGGCCACGCGGTGCTCGCGCGCGAAGGCCGCCCAGTCCGCGTCGCTACGCGTCATCCGCTCCTCCGTGTGACGAAGTATACCCGTCCGGTCAGAAGGAATACCCGAGCGTGAAGCTCAGCCCCCAGTCGTTCTTCTGCGCCCCCGCGGTCGCCGGCTCGCTGTCGTAGCTCTCGTAGCCCTTGAGCCCGAAGTAGAAGTCCGAGAACAGCTCGCGCTTGAGGCTCGCGTTCGCCTCGAGCCTGAGCCGGCCCCACTGGCTGAGGCCCGCATAGCCCACGACGCCCAACTGGATGTCGGTGTTCGGGAAGTCGTAGGCGAAGTTGGCGTAGGTCAGCCCCGCCGCCAGCTCGAGGTTCGTGGTGCTCTCGCCCTCCACCGGCTTCTCGCGGTTGAGCGAGAGCCCGAGGCCGCTCACCAGCTGGTTCTTCCGGTCCTGGATGAGCAGGTAGCTCCAGCCGCCCACCACGCTGCTGCGCAG
>Ga0335076_10005655_pt1 | contig 12618 bp, 14 predicted proteins | sample Lox_Sample_25_FD_206717 | JGI IMG/M metagenome (GOLD analysis project Ga0335076, IMG submission 206717) | Soil microbial communities from Loxahatchee National Wildlife Refuge, Florida, United States - Lox_Sample_2.5 | ecosystem: Environmental > Terrestrial > Soil > Wetlands | place: USA...
CAAAGGTGATGTTAGAAGTAAAACGAGGCCAGCGATGATCAAAAACGTCAAGAGTGCATAAGAGGGCTGCGATAGTAGTATCGTGCGTTGCGTATAGTGCCATTTTCTGTGGGGAACAGGGGGTTTGTGCGCTGTATGTGAAGCGGTCCAGGATGTCGCCTAATAGGGGGCCTACTCCTAAACGGCGATACGTCTCGTTCTCTGACCCCAAATGTTAGGGTATGACTTCGAATATAGTCGCAGCGACGCGGGGGAGGTGGGAGAAATACCGAGATACCCGCCAAACCATTGTGCGACGGAAGCGGCTTCTAAATCTTTTCGTAACTTCCGGTCCATGAATTGTGGGGGGAGTGGAATCCCATGTGCAAGAGAAGAATTAATCGTATCAAGAAGACCATGAGCGTCTAGTCGTTCATTCACCGTAATCCCATTCGGAATCCACTTCTTTAGCGGCTCCGACCATTCCTTGAGTTTGGCATCCCATTCCTCCCCCGCTTTGACCGAATACAATTGTGACAGTTTCTTCAATCGCCTGCTCCTTAGAATGCAGCAACCCAAATTGGGAGAAACGCGTGGAGATAGAGGGGAAGGGGTTCCACAGAGATGTGAGGGATTAGTACGCGCAGAAGTCATCGTTGGGATACAGGTTTTCGTGATCTCTTAACCGGAGATGGAAAGTCGGAATGCCCATTTGTTGAGGGTATAATCCAGCAAACAGTTGGGTCATACTTTCGATAGTCCTCGGCAGATGTGAAGTCCTTCAACTGTAAGCGGTTCTTCGGAACAGTCATGTACCGAATGTACAAGGTATCCTCATTATCCAGTGTCCGTGGGAGGAAATTCAATCGGTCGACATATAATTTCCGTATGCGCTGACCCAAGGCCAACGTTGTCTCTCGTCCTCGATCCGTTAATTCCCCCAGCAAGCTGCCCGTCAGCACCATACAAAGACATCACATCTCTGGTGACGTGTGTGGGTGTCTATTTTGGTGGAGGACGGACCAATAGCGTTTCCCACTTTGAGCGACCGACTCGAGCCGTCCTGTCGGTTCTGGTTTCTCAACCTTTCGACGATAGTGAAGAGAACGGAAGTCCCCTGCCGGCATAAGGGCCGTCTGTCTGAATTCATCAGCGGCCGCGCAGACGTCCCAAAAGGGCGGGATGCCAGCGGCGACGAGTCTCTGTCGGACTGGGGTTCGTTCGCCTGCAACAACCCTGTTAGCGATATGTTTTGGGAATTGTTCAATGAGGGATAGACCGTGTCGGAAGAAGATTTGGACATATTGGAGGGTCAGGTCTGAGGGATAGAGCGCCTTGACTTGCTCAGGGGTAAAGTCGGTTGCTGCATGTGGTGGTAATGAACCCATTCTCTCTCATTCGGGCCCTCCAGGGAACGTACTTGGTCTTTGAGGGATATTTATAGATCAATTCGCTTAAGCGATAAGGATTGAAGATCCTTAGGTCAACCGGGTCGTCGGATGGAATGTCGGGGAGGAGAATCGCGAAGTAGCGACAATAGCGACGTATCCCGAAGTTGATAATTTGGATGTGGGCACGAGAACAAGCGGGTGGTGGACGCGCTAACTTCGCTTGATGAAACCCACAACGGCGTTTTATCGCCCCTGAAATCAAGCGGCGAGGGAGCGCTATCGACGCTTCATCCACGCAGGAGCAACACAAATCGTGGACCAAAACAAAGCTCAGTGTGGAGACCCCGTTTCAACCTGCTATTCGCTACTGGCAAATTAATGAATCACTCGTAGGTCTTCCCTTATAGCCTAAGTCAACGCATCTCCTCATCTCGCACAAGATTGAACAACAGATAAGTCAAGGAGGCAACACACACAACCAGGATTCCCCCAGCAATTGACTCCTTGATTAAATGGTTGATCCAATAATCGCAAGCTTCATTTATTGCAACAAGTGGTGACATCTTGGCTGCTGACAGAATATTCAGATGCATTCAGTCTGCTGCTTATCGAAGAATTCTTTATGAACGACTCAACATGGAAATCCAAAGGAATTCTCAACCTGCAGAGGTATTGCAGGTAGGGGATTTAAATGCAAATTGCAATTTCTGGATGTAAGCAATTTATTTTTTAGCTTCCCGGCGGAGATAGCGGATTTCTCTTTGAAATATTTAAACAGGGCGTATCCTTAATAAAGAATCGAAGAATTCTTTCGACATCTTGGCGCTCCCTAACTCGTGAACTCCAAGTGGTATGGTGTTAAGGAACTATTGTGAAAATGGGGGCATTCACGAAGTGCTAAAGATTTTGGAGTTGGCTCAATTTCCGATACCCATGGAGGAGGAATGGTGTATATGAATGCAGAGAAATATGTGCTATAATTGCATTGAGACTGGCATCAATGCATGCTTATTCTACGAAGTAAAAAATGAGACACCATCTATCTATCTCTAAACGATGCAACTCTGTGAAAACGTCTGCTATTGACCTAAAAGAAACGTCTCGCAAAAGCGAAAGTGAAAACAAAAGAAATTCCCCAGTGTTGATTGTACCACCGGCTAGCTCGATGAAAAGAGATGAGTGCATAGAAGTTGGATAGGTGAATTGTTGTTGAATAGTATAAAAGAAGGACGCAATGGATCGTAAATCGTGAGTTGCCAATCAGAGGATCCTAGTAAGATACTCATCAGAACCCCTTTCATTTCGATCGTCATTAATGTCATCGATCAATGAAGCTGAAAATGGTTGTCCACCCCTTCCTTTTCTGATCCATGATAAACATCTTTCTTCTTCAGCCTTTGTTTTGCAGTACTTCCAGCAGAATAGGTCGACTCAGTCCTTTTCATGATTCCAATGGACAGCTGACGGTCGATCAGGCCGACCTCCTCCCTTTCCCCCTTTAAACCAAACTAACTTCATATCAAACCCTTTGGATTCCCACCGATTTGGATTCTTCAAGCGATCCCCGGGGAACTCGCGGGAATCTCGATATTTGTACCACGACGATTCCGTAACGCAATCGTTGAAATATAATTTAAACAGCGATGGATCAGAATCGTCGAAAGCTTGTGTAGTCTCATCCGATTCCATGGGGGGTTCATTCGAGACTGTCTTAGGATATAACTCCTCGAATGAGGGATATTTCGCCATGAAATCGAATGCTTCGAGGCTGGAGGACTCGGCGAGATGGGCGGATAGCGGAGGATTTGACGCTTGGGAGTCTGAAGATTGAGCAGGAGTGCGCTGGAGATAGGTGGATAGAGTTGAATGTGACTCAGGATAGGAAGGCTGTGAACCGACGTATGGAAGAGATGATTCTGTCGAGACAAGTTTCGGGTGTGAATCATGAGAACTCGCAGGGAATGGTGATGCAGCCTCTGACTTCGTTTTGGGTGTCTGAATTTTTCGAGATTTGCATGCGCGTAATGATGTATCTTTCCGAGGTTTGTGACAGCGCTTGCAGGTAGTTTCCATGGAGGGATTATAGGTGGCACAACCGCACTTCCATGGTTTTGGGGATGAAAATGGCATGTTATTGGATTAGTCCGTTCGCAGAGGACTTGATCAAAGTAATTGTGTCGATTGGAAGATTGAGTTCTCTGGCTCGACGACTACAGATTAAATGGTAATATAGAATGGATTCATACCGATAGGTTTGCCTGATGACAACTAGATTTGATTGCCAGAAGAAATCTATGTCGTCGTCGTCAAGGATTCCCTTGAAAAAGTCACGGACAAATACAAGTATCTCTCCTTCTGGTCGAATATCCACCGATAGATTTCTTTTGATAGACTGTGATAGCTTATCAGGCACAGGATAGAGGATGGACTCGTCTCCTGGTTCGAGGGGTGACGCAGAGGGAGGAGAGGAAGAGGATGAGTTTACGCGACGTCTCTTGGCAGCTCGGTCAAGATGGGAGCGATCAAGGGAGCTGGCGGTTCTTTTCTGGGAAGAAGAAGACGTAGTAAGTGTGGTTCGTGGTGCAAAAATCATCGGAGTATCAAACGCAGAGCAAGTGGAAAGCCAATCCAAACCAAGCGGAGATGGTTGTCAAGGGAAAAAGTTTGCAATTTTGTTTCCCCCGCAAATTGTGCAATTTTCTTGTAATATAAATATTTTGCTGTGTGTTACCCGGAATTCCCTCATAGTCTAAGTTAACACATCTCGAATTAAGATTGAACAACGGATAGGTCATGGAGGCAACACGCACAACTGGGATTCCCCCAGCAATTGACTCCTTGATTAAATAGTTGTTGATGCAATAACCGCAAGCTTCATTTATTGCAACAAGTGGTAGCATCTTGGCCGCTGACAGAATATTCAGATGCATAAGCAAACATTCAATCTGATGCTGATTGAAAAATTCTTTATGAACAACTCAACATGGAAATCTGAAGGAATTCGCAACCCATGGAGGTATTGGGGGCAGAGGATTTAAATGCAAATTGCAATTTCTGGATGCCCCGACGAAATTCTCAGCGGACATAAAGGCAAGGTTGTTGATAGGGACTTCGAGACCGTGCCTAGAAAAGTCGATAAACGGAGTTTAAATTCAGAGGATCAGCCTCGCAGTAGTTTAATTCACTGGTCTCGTTTTGGTATGTGAGACGATGATGCCGACGTGAGATACCGAAGGATTGTGACTGCCATTACTAGCCGTACACATTCCCCTAGTTGTCTTCACTTTGGATCCCGATAACGTCATCGGAATCCGGGATTGATGCGATTTCGACCGTTCCGTCAGCCGTGTAGCTCCATCTCGTTGCCCAAAACTTCCACCATCATGATTCGCTTCGCAAAGCCTCTTGGTCGCCTCTTGGTTGCCAACGCAAAAGAAAGCTAGGAAATCGTTAAAGACATCATGGACTTGTTCTCCAAAATGGTGACCCAAGGTTACGAATACCCCAAAGGGATCATTGCACACCACCAAAAAGATGTGCATGGGGCGTATGAGCAGTGACGAAGGCTAAAAAGATCGGAGCAACTTAGGAATCGTATCGCTGTGGGCCACGGAAAATGTTGAAAGGAGTAGTATTATTTGGAGTGAGTGAGTTAATGTAGCACTCAACCCTGGCCGAGTGAATGCTACACTTTTGCCCTTACTTGAACGTGAAACTTACAATAGGTTACCGAAAAATTAAGGCCGAGTCTGCCCCACTTCGTTTATTGAAATAAAGATCGGGTAACATACTGAAAGCTGCCCGGATCGGACCGCAAGAAAAAAGGGTGGGGCCGAGCGGCTCTGCATCCGCCTTCCGCCCCTGTGCGTCACCTTTTCCTCATCGATGATCGTCGTTCACAAAGTTTAATTTGAAAAGAAGGTGGGAGGATGTCTTTGCCTATCGATCCGGCAATTCATTGCGGGGGGATCTGTTCCCGCCTCCCCAATAGCCAGATCGTGGGATGCGAGAAAATTGGCTATTCAAAAGCAATCGTTCATTATGCAAAAGACATCCATTCTGGGATGGGATGTTGGAGCCGGGTTTTCACACGGCCCGATAATGTTTTGATGGAACGGCCCGTGAATTGCCGGAGCTGGGAGGTCTCAGAATCGTCACAGGCTTGGCGGGCTGTTTTAGATTAGAATGTACGAGGTACTGCCCAGTCCCCTTTGCGATGGGCCAATGATGTCTTGCAGGTGGCCCCAAGTTAAGACAGTGTCGATCTCGTGAAAACGGCTCCAATGGTACACGGGACACCAAAATTATCAACAAAAGCTTAAAAAAATAAAATATAAGTTTGCGCTCACTTCGTGACCACAAGATATCGATTAATATATTAATATACCGGAGAATCGTCACGAGCAAACCCGACGAAGAACCGATTGTTTTACCCCAGGACGAAGCACAAAGGAGTTTGGAATCTACTTAAGAGGGACCGCGCCCGCCCACGTTTCTGACATTTCGATTGCGCACCGGCTATCGGCCCAGACAGCCATACGTTCATTGCAGAACAATTGAGAGGTGCCGCCTTCGTCGGTGTCCAGTCACTCATCCGCGATTCCGCCTCTTTCGTCACCACCATCCTTGTATCAAAGGGAACAAGCGAGATCCCATCAATTAAGAAAAAGGTTAATTCCTCCCAATGCCGTTATTCGTGGCAAAGTTCGTTACTGTGGCCGTCCGTAGCCTGTTGTCCAAGCCTCCCCTCCCCGCGGTGTCCCAGTGCACGGACCGCTTTACGAGCGAAAATTTCCACCCCCCTGTTTTGTTGCATGTTTTAGAGCACGTATAAGGTGTTAAGATGTCCGGCTGACTCGTGTCCCCTCTTTCTAGGCCGTTCCTGTCAGCCGCTCTTCCCTATTACGGTTAATTGCGGACGGCACAGTGCGATCACATTCCGACGTTCACCATCGACAGTCGTAAAAAGAACAAAGGGAAGAGAGCAGAAATCGAGCGGACGCCGGTCCCCCTTTTCCGTTCTATAATCCAACTTTTCGGGCCCGGGCGCTGGAACTCATTCCCCCTCATTTAACTTTGATCCCACCTCTCTCTCTCCCTCTCGCAGGGTCCAATCCAAAGACAGCCGCCACCTACCCGCGGAGCCATGGTGCGTCCGGCCAGTCATTCGACAAATCCATCGATCGCATCAGTTTCGACGACCGCCTCTTCCTCCGTAGGCTCCGTCTACTTTCTCCCCCAATACATGCACATCCCTGACCCAGAATATATCTCCGTCTCCGGCGCCATTTCCACTGTCCAGGAATTCCTTGTTGACGCAGGGAATGCGCACCATGTTTTGTCGCGGGATATCGTCGTGACGCCGATGGCTGTGCAGACCGTCAATTTCTTCCTCGATTATATTTTGCATGAGATTCTTGCGCGGACGCGGAGTACGGCATTGTCACGATTGAGGGATGGAGTGGCGCTTGTTATTCGAACGACATTGGGGACGTCGGCGATGGCAAGCGCCGAACAGGAGTTGCTTGATCATGCCTATGTCGGTGACGCGGAGTTAGACGGAAATCCAGAGGATGGGACGGATGAAGATGAATTGGAGGTCAAGTGGGACTTGGATAAAGTATGGGCGCGCGCAAGGATTATTTGTATGGTCTATTCTATCTTGGGGGACAAAGAACAGGATGATTTTGAGGAGTATGAGGAGGACCCAGACACACAAATCCCTGCTTCGCAGAAACTTTCCACCGCGGCCGCAATTTATCTTGCCGCTGTTCTCGAGACGGTTGCGAGTCATTGTCTTCGCGTCGGCGGACGAGCGGCGCTTCATCGCTTCACGCATCATCACGGCACGACGGCCGACCCCATGCACCATTCAGCTCTCTTGAATGTCGAGGACGCAGATATCAAACGCGGCATCGTCGAAGACGATTTGACAACCCGACTTTGGCGTAAGTGGAAACGCTCCGAAAACGTCGCTTCTACCATCCTCCCTTATTCTGTTCATTTCGACGCCATGCGGAACGGCACCGCAGAAACATCAAACCACCTCCTTTCCTCGAATTCCCGGTTAATGTCCCGAAGGTTCAGTAACCCGACGGCCGTACAACCAGCGCCCACAACTTCGACAAACCGCCTTTCTGCCTCGGGTGAACGAAGACATAAACATCGTCTTTCACGGCCAGATTTGGCGACGAACAACGAGAACCTGACGGACATCAAGGGGACGTTGGCTGAACGAGGGGTTGCGTCCCCAGAAAGTCCGAAGGAACAGAATGTGGAATATTTTGGGAGAGAGAGTTCGTCGACGAGGCCCGTTTCGTACGATTCGATCCGGATCCTGACGCCGCCAATTGTCAACGCCCAGGATGTCGAGGATGATTTGCCTACACCGCGACCGGTCGCCAAAATTGAGGAGGATCCACTCAAGACGCCTACAACGCACACTGTCAAATTTGCCGCGGAGACGAAAGGAGCAGCGGAGCCCGAGGCGAAGAAGACGGAGGAATTCGTCGTTGGCGGAGTGGATGGATTTAGTGTATTTTCGCTATTCCCACAGGACCCACTAACCTGTAGTTTTCAATTTGGGAGACCGAGACGCCTGTCAACGAAAAATTCTACTATGCTGCGAAGACAGTCAAGGATGAGCAAGCGACACAAATGCGGGTTGAGGAAGCCGTTCCAGCATCCAGTCGCCCAAACAACGACAACGCGGATTCGAATGTCGATGTCGTCCCTGACTTTGACGAGCAATCTATTGAGCACGTTGCTGTATCATCCCTTCAAGGCGAACAAGAAGCCCCCGAAGAATCGTCTCAACCTTCCGACACACCAACACCCGAACCCCCCAAGCCTACACCCTCTCCCAGGGAGGCATCTGACGCCGAAACCAATGTCCTCCCTGGAACTTGGTCCAAATCCGACGCCCGGCTCCCCCTTACCGAAGATCCCATCGCAGAGGAGGAGTCAGAAGAAGATGCCTCCGATGCAGGATCAGATCACGTCAACGACCGCATCGCCAACCAATTCGCCGAACTTGAAGAACGCGACCAGGCTGTTGCCGCCCAAGTCGGTCTCGGTCTCGGCGACATAACCACAAACGGCATGTCCTCCGTCGTCGTCCACAATCTCGTCCGTGGCGCCCCTGTCTATCCCCACACCGAACTCACTCCCATCATCGAACATTCAGGTCGTGAATCTATCGGTTCTGAGGTAGAAGATTATGCTACGCCGCCAGTGGTACCGCCAAAGGGTAGCCCTCCGCCTACGCGACAATCTCAGGGGTCGAATAGGAGTCCTTCCCGAACGAATTCGACTCACAGCGCTGATCGGCGATCCTCGAGTTTGACAAGTCAAGCGGAGCGGTTAAGGAACAAGTTTTTGAATCGCAAAGCCCCTCTGGACAGTGATTTGACGATTGAGACGGGTTCGGCAGGTCCCGAGGAAATAGAGAGGAAAATGAGGTTCGAGAGTTTGATTAGGAGTGGGGAGACGATGAAGATGACGCTCACTCCCACATCTCTTCGAAGTATTGAAGTATTCCTCCGTATTAGCTCGTGCCTAACCTATAGGATGATTTAGCAGAACAACGAACTGTTCCTGCTCGTGTTCTTCAACAGGCGGCTGAAAACTCCACGAGGGAGCTGGCCGATTTCCTGCGTTCAACCGGTCCTGAATCCTTCCTCGGTGGAACAACTTACGAACGTCGGGGATCTCTCCCCACAAATCCACTCAACAAAACCCCTAATCCAGCAAATGTCCGCAGCGTGCCCTCGACTCCAGCCTTGAGGAATAACGCGTCAAATCCCCCACACGGAACCCATCATGTCCCGTCTAAATACGTCCCTCGAAGCCCCGTTGGCGCGGACCCCGAACACTCAACCCTCCAACTTGCCGCCTTTATCCGCACTACCGGCCCCGATGAACCCGTCCCGCGCATCAACCGTGGCAACCGTAGTAATCACGAAGAGAAACACATCGCCAATTCCATTCATTCCACAGGAGACTCATCCACAACCGGATTACTGAAGTACCAGAGTCTCCAATCTCAACGATATCCACCATCGCCGAGTACGAGTACCGCATACGGCAATACCCTCGATGAATACGAGGACTCTGATGACGATCTGGAATTGTCATTATACCCTGGTGCGCGTCGTAAACACAAGAATTTTGGCCCCAAGGAAGAAAGTCTCGTTGATTTTCTCCGCAATACGTCCCCACCCGAACCCACCTTGCCACCCTCCCCCACAACTCCTCAGAATCTCCGCCACAAATTAACAGGAAGCTTTTCGAAAAAGGGTACGCGTGGCAATATGAAGTCCCCCGAACCGCTCGGTCGGGCAAACATGAAGTCTCCCGAACCGTCCATAACCGGCAGACCATTGGTGAGATCTCCTGAACCAAGAGCCGTCGACATCTTCGATGCTGTGAGAAGCGTTCAGTCCCCCACTAGCCCGGCCATTCGCGCCATGTCTCCCACCCCTAGCGCACGAACCGCTCCTCCCGCAACTTCCTCCTTCAATCAACTCAACGTCAATCTCCCTTCAGGCTCTCTCATGTCCACCTCGGAAGACTACTTCTCAGAACACGGCGGCCCCGGCCCCCTTCGCTCTAAACAGAACCCAGATGAGATTCTTCCGGTCAAACGGACGCAGAGCATCTGTTCGTCTGCCACGCGTGGAGCTGCACGAGACCCCGTCATGGATACAGAACGAATGGATTCTCTTGCGACGTTCCTTCGGAATACCGGGCCCTCGGATTTTGTTGCTGGTCCGCAACAATTGGCGGGAAAGCAAGTCAAGAAATCGAAGAGTGGGTTTTTCAGACGGTTCGTTCCGGGAAATAATCCGGATAAAGCAAGGGTGCAACGGAGTGGGAGCGTTAGTAGTGGTGGTCGATTCACGCCCATCACTATCCCTGCGATCGGTGTGGCCAAGTAAGTATAATAATGGTGTGGAGCATTTTTAGGTGTCTATCGAGGATAATTCCTTATTTCGATCGATCTTTTGCACCCCCGCCTTTTCTGGTTAAATTTTTTTTTTTCCTCCTTTACGGGTAATCTCAAAGCCCGACCTGTTTACTGGTTTTATTTGGGGAGTTTTTATGTTTAGATAGTTGTGTTTCGGCACGAAACCATTCTTGGATGTATTTTTTGTGATGACAGAGGTTTTCTTTTTCTACCCTAAAATTTAGCATTGGTATTATACATGGATATAGGTAAATTCTAGTCATATGATGGAAAGAAAAGAGCAGGATCTTCCAAATTAAGGGCGATGTGACGTTGCACCGGCGTGCACGCACGGACTGCCGCATTAATATAAGCTGTATCTAACAGTATGTGACTCCTCTGTTTTTCAAACTCCACCCTTTTCAATTCTCAGTCAAGTCATTGTGCGATGGGCACAAAATCAGTAGCAATCAAGGGAAGCAGTGGAAATATGCTTTGTAGCTTTATCCAACAAGATTCGGGGTTGCTTATGGCAGCATAACTTCAGGAGTCGCGAGACGGCTTATAAGATTGCAAACGATACAATTATGGGTGTGACTAACGATAACATCCTGCACGTTGCCCATGTTGGAGGTATTAAACGAATTTGTCTTTCAGTGTATTATGAAACTCATGTGATGTTCGAGTAACTATTTGCAAGAGACATGTGACGTTCTCCTTCCTGAGATCCTTTGAAAGTCCCCTGATATTAAAGGATCATTATGGATTGGTGGCGTATCGGAGGTGTCAGAGCGTCACGGCGAAGATGTGGCCTACACATTTTAAAGAATGAAAGGGGCATATGGAAACTCTGACCTATTTATCTCAGGAAGTGGGCTCGATCAGATCCTTAGGAGGTCGAAGACCGCACATACGAATTGGCTTTAAGATCCAAAGAACTGCATAACAAACATTACAGTCAAACACTTTCAGCTCAAGGATCTGAGTTCCAAAGAAAAAAAAAATAAAAAAATAAAAATAAAAATTAATTTCTGTTGAAGCTCCCACCTTTCTCTGACTATCCCTATCAAAGCTATATCGAAGTGTCCATGCTAGTTAAATAGTCTCAGAATAGTAAACCCCTATCAAATCACTACCAACTCACTGCTTACCAAGAAGTGATATCCTAAACAAAAGTTAACCCTAACAGGCAACGAAACGAGAGTGTGTAGGGTGATACCTCGACCTCAGCCTTCTCAAACATACTTGTTTTTACCACTTTGAGTTCACCAACATCAGTCTCCGCAGTCTCAACATTCATAATCTACAGCAAAACTTCCCTCATAAACCCTATGATAAGCCAATTGACCTAATCAAACTCCAAAAGAAACCCATTATGACCATCAGGACTTAAAATCTTTGTCAGTCGTCCATTAGACAAACCCTCCGCTAACTCTTTCTGTTTGGCAAAGATGAAAAAACCATCTAATTCAATGCCCAAAATGAGAGCATGTTGTCGTAGCGACCAAGAGCCTCATGAATACTCGAATAGCGTAACCGCGCAATATCATGAGTATCCAACTTCCTCGTGACGGAAATATAAAAATTTGGATTGAAACGCTTGACAAATTTACTCCCTTGATACCTCAGATATGATTGTATAGAAAAATAATGCTGCGCTGCTTTTTTCGCAGGAGGAGGTGCGGAAACTACATTGCCATGGGGGTTCTTGACGGCGGAGGATCCGGATGGTCTGGAAGGTGAGGGTTGCTGGGAACGAACGGTTCCTCGGAGCCAATGTCCATCATTGTGAACTTGCCAGTGTTTTTCAGAGGGGCTTTGAGCCGGAGGCTGTTCAGGGTACAGATTTCGTACTAGATCGGGTGTTTTATGACCAAAGCGGGATTCAAACAAGTTTCGAGAGCGGTAGGTTAAGAGGGCGAACATATGTGCTGCCGCTAGTCCGGAAAGGGGGGGCTATATAAACGTTAACGAAAGATAAGGATAGAAATCCACATCATCAGATGGGTAGTATCCATCAACTAAGGTTGTCAGTGTTCGAGGTTGGATGATGGAGATACGGTATTTCAGATCAGCGTAGATGCTCTGTCTTTGTGCTTCACCCCAACTTATACACTATGCTGAATGTCAGGCTGAAGTCGCCATGGGGACAATTGATCGCACATATTCAGGACCGAAGAATGTCTATTCCAACACATTTATGCCGCTCATCGATCCATCAATCGCAATGGCTACCTGCCGCACGCCCAGATCATCTAACAATAACTTGTGGATACTATACTCGCTCAGTCGGAATTACTG
>Ga0335076_10005659_pt1 | contig 12614 bp, 13 predicted proteins | sample Lox_Sample_25_FD_206717 | JGI IMG/M metagenome (GOLD analysis project Ga0335076, IMG submission 206717) | Soil microbial communities from Loxahatchee National Wildlife Refuge, Florida, United States - Lox_Sample_2.5 | ecosystem: Environmental > Terrestrial > Soil > Wetlands | place: USA...
CCCACTGAACGCGACAATGGAGGACCATGAAGCGCATTCTTAAGCAATTAGCGGAAGAACTCGGCGTCCGTCTGGTGGGCAACGGCGAAGCGCTTGTGACTCGTGTCGCGAGCGTGCAAGCGGCGACCAATGACAGCATCGTTTTCGTTGAAGATGCCAAGCGTCTCTCCGCCGCCCTCGCGTCCCCTGCAGCTGCCGTCCTCGCCGGCCCCTTCGCCTCCGCGACCGTGACTCCCAAGCCCCTTCTGATCAGTACGCAGCCCCGCCTGACATTTGCGCGGGCCGCGAAGATTCTCCACTCCTCCGGCGTGGAAGATCGTGGAATTCATCCATCGGCTGTCGTTCCCATCACGGCCCACTTCGGCGCCAATGTCGGTGTGGCTGCACGGTCGGTGATCGGTGATCACGTGCACGTCGGGGACGAGACCGAGATCGGCGAGGGATGTGTCATCGGCGACGAAGTCCAGATCGGCAGCCACTGCCGCATCGACGCTCATGTCATGATCTATCCCAATACAACTCTCGGCAATCGTGTCATCGTCCAGGCCGGCGCCGTTCTCGGCAGCGAGGGTTTCGGTTACGTGCGCGACGAACAAACCGGACACTACGAGCAGTTCCCGCAAGTCGGCAGCCTCGTCATCGAAGATGACGTCGAGATCGGCGCCAACTCCACGATTGATCGCGGCGCGCTCGATGAAACCCGCATTCGCCGTGGCACAAAGATCGACAATCTGGTCCATGTCGGCCACAACGTCGAGATCGGCGAGGACGTGGTCATCGCCGCTCAGACCGGCCTCTCCGGCAGCGCGGTGGTTGAGAACAACGTCATCATCGGCGGCCAGGTCGGCATCGCCGATCACGTGCGCATCGAAGAAGGCGCAATCCTGGGCGCCCAGAGCGGCATCCCCTCGAAGAAGGTCATCCGCGGAAAGGGCGTAGTCTTCTGGGGAACCCCAGCGCGCCCCATCAGCGAATATCTGAAGGAGTTGGCTTTCCTGTCGAGGTCTGTGAGGAAACCGCGTCAAACTGAGAACTGAGAACCGGGAACTGAGAACTGATGCCAACTCTCGTCATCGGCGGCCACACCCGCAGCGTCGGCAAAACCAGCGTCGTTGCCGGCCTGATCTCCGCCCTGCCCGAATTCCACTGGACTGCGATGAAGATCACGCAGTACGGACACGGCATTTGCTCCGCCCATGGCCAAGCCTGCGACTGCGCCACCGCCGATCACGCGTGGGCCGTATCCGAGGAAAAGAACCGCGATGGCAAGTCCGACACGTCGCGTTTTCTAGTCGCGGGGGCTGCTCACGCCTGGTGGGTCCGCACCGAACAAGGACGCCTCGCCGAAGCCATGCCCCGCGTCCGGCAGATCCTGGCCGCCAGCGAAAACGCTATCATCGAGTCGAACAGCATTCTGCGCTTCCTCAAACCCGATCTCTACCTGACCGTCCTCGACCCGCAGACCGCCGATTTCAAAGCCTCCGCGCAGATTTTTCTAGATCGCGCCGACGCCGTGCTACTGCATGCCGCGGGCAGCGACGAAGATCCCATCTGGAATCGCGTTTCGCTGAAACCCGTCGCCCACCACCCGATATTCACGATCACGCCCCAGCAATACGTGACATCCGAAATCGTGAAGTTCGTCCGCAACCACTTGACAGCCCGCGTCCTCAAATAACCCATGCGACGCCATCCTGAGCGGAGCAGAGTGATGAGCGAAGCGAGTCACTCTGCGCAGTCGAAGGACCCCTACGTGCTCTTACATCCGCGGCTTGAAGGCCTTTCACCGTGACTCCTGTGTCCCCTGTGGTTGAGGGTTTCTTCTACCCGACATACATCGCGATCACCCTCTCAATCGCCCGCCGGCAAACCGCGCAAAAAGTCTGGTGTCGCGTGAACATGATGCAATTCATCTGCGGACGGTAGTACCCCTTCGCCTGATAATCGGCCCCTTCGAACGCCCCGACGCGATCGACGTACTTGCTGCCGGCGAACAGGGCGTCCTCCTGCTCCCTCTCCTTGCGGAAGAGTTCTTCCATTTCCGCTTCTGGCTTGCCCGCCGCGCGCAACTCCCGCCGCTGTTTCTGAATCTGTGCTTCGAAACGCTCGAATTCATCCTTCGGCCAAGGCGTAGGAACTGGCGTCCCGGCAGTCACCAGGTCTTTCCACTTCAAGTTCGCCGGATCGAGCAGTGCCGTTACATTCGGCTCCCACGGCTCTTTCCTTTCGCCCGGCAGGTACGCCACATCCGACGTGTAATATTCGTCGGCCAACGCCGCGAAGTGATGCCCAAACTCATGCACGCCAACATATCCAGCCCACGCATTGTCGATCGCCACCGTCGCGTACTGGTTGAAGATTCCTCCGCCTCCGTAGGTCTTCCCGTTCACCAGAATTTCAACGAATTCATAAGGCGCGAAAGAAGCAATGTCACGCATGGCCCGATTCTCCATCGTCAGAACATAGCGCTCGCTGTCGAACGTGTCATAAGTTGCGCCCAGCGGCGACCGCCGGTAGATACCGCTCGAGGGCCGCGAAATGCCCGACTCCTCCGCTCTCGGACACAGCCCCCACACGTTGAAATCTCGACGATGCTCACGAAATGGCGAGGTCCCGAACAATGTCTCCAGAAACTGGCGTGCATCTTTTTCGAACTTGCCGCGTTCAACAGCAGTGTAGCCATCGCCCATCACCAGCAGGTCGACTTTCGTCGCCGGATCGCCCATCTTCTGCAACTCGATCAGCGCGCCCGGCGACGCCGGACGCGAGCGATCCACGAACTTGTCTTTGGGATCGACCACGGTTTTCCAGACTTCCTGGAACCCATCTTCCTTCCGCGCCTTCACCACGACTTTAACCGGCACCTCCGGTGTAGGAAAACGTAACGACTCCGAGAACGTCCGATTGGCATGCTGGGCCTCTTCCGTATCCTGCCACTCGGCGAACGCCGAATTGAATCCGCGCGAGTAGACGAGCTTCCCGCTCTGCTTCTCCCGCACCTCAAACAGGTAGTTGCCCAGCCCGCTATCATCGATGGCCTTGGCCGGATTTCCCGGCCACTCCAACGGTTCCATCACGGTGCGGTCAAGGCTGAACCATTCCTGTTTGGAGTTTCCCGTGTGGTAGTAGTCCACGCGCAGAGTGCGCGGAGCGGCGAACATTGGAAGTGAAAAAAGAAGGAGGGCAACAACGGCCAGCGTTCTCTTCATGCCGGGAATTGTAGTCTGGCTTCGCGCTTCGGGCTACGAGCAACGGGTAACCAAAATCAGAGCGTTCTCCAAACCCGGCCGCGCTTGCTCGAAGCGCGTAGCTCGAAGCCCGCAGCTCGAAGCTCGCAGCTCACTTGATCTCCACCGCCCTATCGTCGCGAAACGTAATCGTCACCGGCTTGCCGCCATTCGGATAAGTCAACGTCTGCGATCCATACCCGCCCGATCCCTGCGCCGTAACCATGCCCAGCGCGAATCCGGCCTGCAATTGGTTCATGCCCACCTGAACTTCGTGCCGGTCGATCGCACTCCACACTTCAGCCGGCCAGTGTTTGTATAGTTCGTGCGGATCCTGCACCAGGAGCATGTCGTTGCAGTAGAACTTGAACTCCTGGCCCTGCCGGGTTCCCACCTGCACCGCATAGGGCTTTCCATCCAGTTCGAACCGCGCCATCACCTGCTGCGAATCCGGCGACTCCGGCGCGCGATCCATCACGACATCGGTGATCTGCAGCTTCTGCAGCGGCAACAAAGTTCCCGCTTCGTGCCCAAAATCCGTCTTCCGCCGCGCCCGATCGTACGGATAGTACGTGTATCCATATCCCACTTTGACCCAAACCGGCTGTTTAGTCAGTTCCTGCGCCGACTTCAGATCATAGAGGTAAAGCTTCTTCGGCAGGACGTAGTAGTCCGCCTTGAGCGCGACTTCCTGTTTCGGCTTCTCGTCGGCTCGGCGCTCCTCATACCGGTCATAGACGATATAACCGGCGCGTCCCGCGGCAATCAGAATGGCTACTCCCAGGACGACTTGTAGCTTTTTTCGCGACTCCGGATCCATACCCATGATCTAAACTCTCAAGGTCATGCCACTCACTCAGGAAGACGTCATCGGCGCGTTGAAGCAGTGTTACGACCCGGAGATCCCCGTCAACATCGTTGACCTCGGACTGATCTATGGAGTCCGCTTCGACGCCGCTCCCGAAAATCAGCAGGACGTCACCGTCGACATGACCCTCACCGCGCAAGGTTGCCCCGCCCACGTCATGATCAGCGACCAGGTGAAAGCGCGAATCGAGCAACTCCCCGGCGTGCGCAACGCCAACGTCAACGTAGTCTGGAATCCCCCCTGGACGCCCGAACGCCTGAGCCCCGACGCCCGCAAGCAACTTGGCATCGAGTAGAGCATCGCTGTTCGTCCTTCGCCACCAGCACCTTGCCGGACCAATAACGCCAGTTCGAAACTGGAAGACGGTCGCTCCAAACGATGTCGCGAACAGCGAACGACGAACAGCGACCAGCGTCAGTACTCCTCCAACTCCTCCATCAATCCGTGGCCGCCGCGCGCCGCCAGTTCTTCGATCTTGTTTCCGATCTTCATCGCCATATCGAGAAACTTCGTCCCCTGACGCACATAGTTCGGAATCTCCTCGCGAATCCGCGTGAACTTCTCCGGATACTCCGACGCCAGCACCGCCAGCCCCACTCCACCCACCAGCACCGCCGCCGGACGCTTCCCTTTCAGCGCCAGGATCGTCGCCACACCCGCCGTTCCCGCAATCACCGCTCGTTTCCAGTTCTGCATGGTTTCTCCCGCAACCCTCTCGACAACCCTCTCGCTGGATTGTAAACCAGCAATTCTGCTTCGATGCTTTATACTGCCGCGTTCGCCGTTTAAACACCTCGATGGCCCTTATGATCCGGTCCCGTTCTCAGCAAATTCTCGTCCTGCTCGTCGCCGCAACCACCCTTGCCACCGCCCAATCCAAACCCCGCGCCCGCGATCTCGGTGTTCCCTTCGACGGCGCCCCCGGCCCCAACAACGCCATCACCGACGTCAAGGGAGTCGAAGTCGGCCACACCACCCTCATCTCCGGCTCCGGCAAGCTCAAAGTCGGCGAGGGCCCCGTCCGCACCGGCGTCACCGCCATCCTCCCACGCGGCAAAGACTCGAAAGACGCCGTCTTCGGCGGCTGGTTCACTCTCAACGGCAACGGCGAGATGACCGGCACCACCTGGGTCGAAGACTCCGGCTTCATCGACGGCCCCATCATGATCACGAACACCCACAGCGTCGGTGTGGTCCGTGATGCCGTCATCGCCTGGAAGGTCAAGCACGGCTCTCCCGACATGGAAGGCTACTGGTGGTCGTTGCCCGTCGTCGCCGAAACCTGGGATGGCTATCTCAACGACATTAACGGATTCCACGTCAAACCCGAGCACGTCTTCCACGCCCTCGACTCCGCCAACTCTGGCCCCGTCGAAGAAGGCAACGTCGGTGGCGGGACGGGAATGATCTGCAACGAATTCAAAGGCGGCATCGGCACCGCCTCGCGCCAGCTCGACGCCAAGGACGGCGGATATATAGTAGGTGTCTTAGTGCAGTGCAATTACGGCTCGCGCGAACAACTGCGTATCGCCGGAATCCCCGTGGGCCGCGAAATCCCCGAGCACACCGTCTTCAAGGACGACACCGGCTCCATCATCATCGTCGTCGCCACCGACGCCCCGCTCATCCCCACACAACTCAAGCGCGTCGTCCGCCGCGCCTCGCTCGGCCTCGGACGCAACGGCAGCTATTCCGGCGACGGCTCCGGCGACATCTTCATCGCCTTCTCCACCGCCAACCCCGGCGCCTCCAGCCCCAAAGGCGTCCACGATCTGAAAATGCTCCCCAACGACGACCTCAATCCCATCTTCCTCGCCACAGTCCAGGCCACAGAAGAAGCGGTAGTCAACGCCATGATCGCGGCCGAAACCATGACCGGCGTCAACGACCACACCGTCATCGCCCTGCCGCACGATCGCCTGAGGGAAGTGCTGAAGAATCACAACCGGCTGGTGAAGTAGCCTGTCGCTCGTCCCCGCAAAGCGTCCCAATAAATATTGTCATCCCGAGCGCAGCGAGGGATCTGCAGTTCTTTACGCGAGGGCTCCACCTTTCTCATTCGCTGTCACCCTGCACGTAGTCGAAGAGCCCCACTTTGGTTCAGGCATTGCTGGAGTCTAGGGACCCTGGCAAACCGGGGTCAAACACTTGAGGGGGTACTATGACCTGACGGCGTTTTGCTACACCCCCCATTGCGCCCAAGACGCAGCACAGGCCGCCCCGAAGGTGGCATGCGGGAAGTCAGTGCTTTTTGACCGAAATGACGATCAGGTGCGGATTCGTCACGTTCAGTGGAGTGCCATCCTTGGTAAATTTCACTTCCACGACATACTTCTTATCGGATTCCCCCATGAACTTGCCGAGGAATTTGAACATATACTCATTCGTGTATTCCGCATCGGCTTCAGTACGATTCGAACCCTGAGCAACGATGTGCTCGCCATCCAGCAGTGTCCAGTCTGCTTTAAGTACCGATTCCTTATTGCATTCACTGGTCTCTAGTGGCCCAGCAGTGAGCCCCATCATGCATTTCATATCGACATACGGAAGCCGCCTCTCTGCCTGGATCATGATGAAATATGCCTCATGCCTCACCGTGAACTCAGGCGATCGCACCGTGCCCACTGCAAGCGATACGGGCATATCGATCTCGGAATTCCTGTATTTGTACTTGTGCACCTTAGAATCTCCAGCCGAAACACTTGGCGCAAGTAACAACATGGCCAGCGTTCCACCGGTAAGGACAATCATCTGACATCTGGACATCAATTTCATGCATCACCTCCGCCTCGTTCCATCTTGCCCTTTCGTGCCGTGAAGATCATCGCCATGTGTTCCCGTACCATAGCATTGCGCCCAGAATGTTCGGGACGAACACCTCGCTGTGCGGCACACCCGACACTCCTCCGGCATGAAGCACACTCTCAACAAAACCCGCACAGTTCCGGAAGAATAAGTTGTACCACCCGGGATCACTCGTTCGCTTATCGATTGGCGGGTGGGCCCCATCTCGGGCGAAATTGTAACTTGGTTGGTCTTGGTTGCTTACATGAAAGAAATCAGGGTGCGCCAATTCTCGCGCTTTTCGAGAAGTGGCCCACTCGCGCCGCCTGCACAACTAGACGTCGCTGACCGGTCTGGCGCTCGAGTTTCATTTTGAGGACGTCCCACCTGTCTACCGTCGGGGCTAGGTCCCGGTACCCGTCAGTGCCGCCGTCTGCGGACTTCCGGCGCCGGTGTCAGTCACGCTGAGGGTGCCCGTCACCGTGCCTTTCTGCGTTGGCAAGAAGGCGACCTTGATCTTGCAACTGGCGCCCGCGGCCAGGGTCGCGCCACATGTGTTCGAAGTAATGATGAAGTGCGAATCGTTGACCGCCACCGAATTGATGGTGATCGCGGCCGCCGAATTGTTGCTCAGGGTCGCCACCTTCGACGCGCTGGTCTTGCTCACCGGCGACGAGAATTTGAGACTCGCGGGCAACAGAGTCACGGGAACCACACTGATCGCCGCAAACAGGCCATGCGTTTCGTTCTTGATCCCCGCGGCAATATACAGCGTCGTCGGGCTGCCAGTTCCGCCCGCACCGTAGACCATTTCCCAGAGGCCGGAGTTCTTGATGGCTTTCCCCTGCGCGTCCTTCATCATGCCCAGCGACTTTCCGGTCGTCGCGTCGTAGGCAACGATCTGTCCCGTGCCGAAGTTGCCGACCAGCAGCGCTCCGCTGAAAGCGCCGAATCCCGAAGCCGGGGCGAGCACAGTTCCCCAGGGCGCATTCAACATGCCGCCCGTCGCGAACCGCTTCACCAGGCTCCCGTTCAAATCGAACACGTCCACGAACCCCAGGCCCTTGCCCAGAACCGGATCGCGCTTCGAGGTATCCTGCTTCGCGTAGGTAACGTAAACCATTCCGCCGACCACGTGGATCCCGAACGGTGCATAGCCCGCCGGCGCAGTGGGATCAGTAAAGTTGCCCGGCAGCGAGGTCGGACGGACGTTCGTGTCGTAGACGTCGACCGTGCCGGCGAGAAAGTTAGTCGCCAGCAGGAACGATCCGCTGGCGTTGGTGATCAGCGCCAGGCCCTTGTAAACAGCCGACGGCTGGTTCGCCAGAAAAATGCCGGTCGTGCCGGATTTCCATCCGACAATGCTGCCGTCTTCCGTACAGAAGAGGAAAGCGTAGCCGCCGAAGTTCACGGTATTGTTGGCGACGATCCCGGTGGGTGTGCCTGTGCCGCTGCCGCCGAAGGCGGGGATGGTCACGACCAAGCTCGCCTTGACCCCGTTGGCATCGTAGATGGTTGAAACGCCGCTGTTGTTGTCGGCGACCCAGAATGGCGCTCCGGGAAGGAAGGCGATGCCCCACGGATTCACCAGCTGACTGTCGGTGTGATTGGCCTTTCCAGACTGATCTGACACCAGGTTCGTCTGCTGGAAGGCGTTGGAGCCTGCCCGCGCCGGAAACGGCGTGAGAAACAGGGCGGACAAGAGAATAGCGAGAAAACGCTTCATCGTGTGGGGTTCTCCTGGGATGCGGATTGCGTAGGGCGCGGGGGGTCGCACCGGGCCCGCAAAGCCTCGCATTCTTTTACGATTCTTGTCAACCAGACCAAGAGGGTGCGACGTCATCCTCCCCCTTCCGGCCGGGTGCCCCACCCTTCTTTCGCGTCCTTTGCGAAAGAGGGTGGGACTGTCATCAACCCCCTTCCGGCCGGATCGCCGGGTGCCCTACGCATCGCGCTCTTTGCGATGTGTGGGCTCTTCAACGCTCCCGCGACTCCAACTCACCCCATTTGTCCTTTCGGGGGTTTCATTTCTCCCTCTCTTCCCGCAAACTATATCTATTCCCGAACCAATAGCTAGTGGCTAGCAGCTAGGAGCTTCGATGAATCCATCTTCTATCTCCCGTTGTCAGCACCTCAAGATCAACGGAACCCAGTGCGGATCGCCCGCCCTGCGTAATGAGCTTTTCTGTTTCTTTCATCGCCAGTCACAGCACAGCCTTCTTACGATCAATCCTGGGCCACGCACACGTTCGCGCATCCGCCCGCAGCCCGTCGCCATCCAATTGCCCCTGCTCGAGGACGCCAATTCCGTCCAGGTCGCGCTCATGCAAGTCATGCGCCTGCTGCTCTCCGGAGAAATCGAGCAACGAACTGCCGGTCTTTTGTTTTACGCTCTGCAAACCGCGTCGGCCAACTTGGCCCGGACTGACTTCGAGCCTGCCAAGCTCACCAACGTCGTCATTGACGAGGACACTGTCTCCACCACGCCCCTCGCCGCCACCCAATGGTCGCTCCGCGGCCCCGGTGAGCACGACGATGACGAGACTCATCCCGAAGAAGGCGACGAAAGCCCCGACACCCTCGCCAAAATCCTGCTCGAAAGAATGGGCCTCGAAGACGACGACGCCGAATACACCACAGCGAACGGGCCCAAGAGTGAACCGGCACAAAATGGAGGGCACGTGTCATCCTGAGCGGAGCAACTGCTTCGCGAAGCGAAGCGGTTGCGGAGTCGAAGGATCCCTGCCCATTCGATTCACCGGTCTGCGTCAGGGAGTTCTCCCTTTGCTCGCGCCACTAGTGCGCGACCGACGCCTCGTCCGCAACGCGGGAACGATGGACATCTCAATGGGCATTAAAGAGCCGATCGGGTCCAAATCACAACCGTCCGGCCCGCGAGAGCGGGCGGCGTGCGTTAGCACAGCGCGTGAGCGCTGGGAACCGCTAACTCCTTTGTCCGGAATATTTTGCGATAACCCATGAAGAATCAAGATTTTGCAAAATCAAGTACCAGCCAACTCCTTTCCCCTCAAGATTTTGCGCAACGAAGGGGGAGGGGGGAGGGGTATGTGTGGGGCGGGCATTCTCGCCCGCCTCGATGCCAGAAACGGGAGCAAGCCATGAACGTGTGCACCACAGCTCCCGGGTTGCACGTTTTCGATTTTTCCCACCCCGTGCAGCATCTTGCAGACTTCCCTTGCGCACTGCCGATAAGTCCTTGCAATTCGCCCATTCCGCGTTGGCACCGCACCTGCTCTTCCGTATCTCGGAATTGTCCCGCAGGCCGCTTTGTGCTGATTACTTCTGTAACCTCAGCCGCGGATGCTCTGCAAGCAAGACCATCCCCCTGCACGCGCGAGCGTGTATCAGATCAAGAAAAAGGATTGACCCTATGGGATGCCGTTGCCAGCCTCGCATACCAATCACCATTCCCGCCAACCTCTGCGGTATGGACGCTCGAGGACGGGCGTTCGTCGACCGCGTGCGCCTCGTCAACATGAGCCGTAACGGAGCGCAACTCGAAGACGTCAGTTGTGGCGTGAAGGTTGGGGACACGGTTGCCTTACGCTGCGATGAGACGACGCGGCGCTTTCGCGTGATCTGGGAACAGCCGGGCGACGGTGACGGACGACAAATCGGACTGATCGCGACCGGGCCCGTCCCGGTTGCCTTGGAGAAGTGGCTGCCCCTGGCGGCGCCCGATGAATATGTCCGCCCACGCTCCGAGCAACGCCGGCGCCATGCCCGCTACGAATGCGAAGTCTCCGCGGAAATCCGTGCACGCGGCGACGAAGCCCCGATGTGGGTAACGGCCTGTGATGTCAGCGAAGGCGGGTGCCGACTGCAAATTCCACATGCCATGACGCCCGAGACCGAAGTAAGCCTGGCGATGTGGCTCGAGGGCGAGCGCGTGTGGATGCACGGAACCATCACCCACAGCCTCTACGGATGTGGCAGTGGCATCAAGTTCATCAGGCTGCAACGCACGGCCCAGCACAAACTGGCCTATCTGTTGGCCTCGAGCGAAAAAGAAGTTGCAGACCGGCGTGAGACGGCGACGGAACTCAACCAGCTCTGCGCCGCGTACAGCGTGACATCATAAGAGTTGGAGCGACAGGCCCTCAGTCCTTCACCGCCCGGTCCGTGATCTCGAGACCTTTGTCAATGATGGCAAATGCCTCGCGCAGCTGCTGTTCGTTGATGCAAAGCGGAGGGTTGGTGTAGAACGTGTTCCACCGCACCAGGGTGTAGAGCCCATTCTCGCGAAAGAATTTGCCGAGCGCTGCCATCTCTTCGGATGTACCGTTGAACGGCGCCATCGGCTGTCGCGTCTTCTGACTCCGCACCAGCTCCACGATTCCAAACAGTCCGATCGATCGAACCGCTCCAACCGAGCGATGTTTCTTCTGCATCTCCGCGCCAAGCTCCTTCATGATCGCGCCCATCTTGCGCGCGTTCTCGATCAGGTTGTCTTCTTCGTACACTCGGATCGTCGCCAGCGCTGCAGCGCAGCCCATCGGATGCGAGTTGTAAGTCAACCCACCGTAGAACACTTTGTCCTGGAAATGCTGCGCGATGTGATGACGCATTCCGACAGCGCCGAGCGGCAAGTAACTCGAGGTAAGTCCCTTCGCCATGCAGATGAGATCCGGAACAACCTTCCAGTGATCAATCGCGAACCACTCACCTGTCCGTCCAAAGCCAGCCATAACTTCATCCGCGATCATCAGGATTCCATACTTGTCGCACAGTTTGCGCACGCCTTGCATGTATCCATCAGGTGGAATGAGAATCCCGTTCGTACCCACGACAGTCTCCAGAATGAACGCGGCAATCGTCTGCGGACCTTCGAGCTGCATCACCTCTTCGATCATCGCCAGCGAACTCTCCGCCGATTCCCATCCCCGCTCGATGCCGTGATAGGGATCCAGCACGCGCACTACGCCCGGGATCCCAGGTTCCGCGGCCCATCTGCGCGGGTCGCCCGTGAGCGAGATGCTGCCCGCGGTCGCGCCGTGATATGAACGGTAGCGCGCAATGATCTTGTGGCGTCCGGTGAAGAAGCGCGAGATCTTGATGGCGTTCTCGTTGGCCTCGGCGCCGCCGTTGGTAAAAAAGAAAGTGTCGATATCGCCGGGAGTAATTTCGGCGAGTTTCGCGCCCAGCCGCGCGCGGGGCTCGGTCGCCATGAATGGGTTGGCATAGCAAAGCGTTTGCGCCTGTTCGTTGATGGCCTGGATGACGCGCTCATCGCCGTGTCCGATGTTGACCGACATGAGCTGGCTGTTGAAGTCGATGAAGCGCTTCCCTTCCGGCGTCCAGAAATGAATGCCCTTGGCGCGAGCGACGGGAATGGGGTCGACCTTCGATTGCGCCGACCACTCGAACAGTGTGTGCTTGCGGGTAAGGTCGACGATTTCCTGGCCGGTCATGGTGGGAGTTACGGTAGCGGTAGTCATTCAATCCTCACAAGCCTTTATGAAAACCTTTTTTCACCACAGAGACACAGAGGCACAGAGAAATCACAAGACTCTTCTCGTGATTCCACGGGTCAATACTGGCACATTGAAATTGATTAACAGACCCACGTGCTTTCCACTCAGTTTCATGTACGTAAGGAGTTGCGCCTCGTGGACAGGGAGAATTCCCTCCACTGACTTCAGTTCCAGTAGAACTTCCTGGTTCACAATGAGATCAATTTTGTAACCACAGTCTAATTGAAGACCCTTGTATAC
>Ga0335076_10005660_pt1 | contig 12614 bp, 13 predicted proteins | sample Lox_Sample_25_FD_206717 | JGI IMG/M metagenome (GOLD analysis project Ga0335076, IMG submission 206717) | Soil microbial communities from Loxahatchee National Wildlife Refuge, Florida, United States - Lox_Sample_2.5 | ecosystem: Environmental > Terrestrial > Soil > Wetlands | place: USA...
ATCGAATCCACTTGGCTCCGCTGATAGAGAGCCCGATTAATTGCACCACTCCGAGGGATAGAAAATAGCAGGACGCGAGGGTCCGGCGATCTCGCAACAGCAACGCGATGCCCACAATCACGGCCACGAGGATTGGAATCGGGGTCTTTACCAGTATCAGCCAGAGATAATAGAACCACGGCACTCCAGCAAGCAGACGCGAAGGAAAGTTCATGTACAGTCTGCCGTCGAAATCGTAGCCCGTGTGCTTCACACCATCGTGGTGCAGCCAATTCAGAATCGTGTGAAGATTACCCGCAGAAAGAACGACGGGGTTCACCAGAATGAATGTGATGAACATTATTAGGAAGAACCGCCTGTAGCTGAACCGTGACGGCTCTCGAGTCAGGCCCATCTTCCCCGCCATAAACCATGTAAGGGCATTGAGCCCGAGAAGGTGAAGGATGTACTGGGATGCAAGACTCATGCCAAAACCAATTGCGCTCAGATCGTACCATTGCCGCGAACTCTTATCTGCAGCTGCTTGCTGAGCACGACAGTACAAGTAGCATGCCAACAAGGTGAAAAAGGTGAGTGGTGTCTCCTCCTTGGCAAGTCGATTCAGCGCAACCGGCAAAGGCGCAATTGCCCAGAAAAAACTGGCCGCAAAAGAGCCGGCAGCACCCATCAGTCGGCGGCAAAATAAGAAAAGGATTGCCGTGGTAGCGGCGCCGAGCAGCACGTTCGGCAAGCGAAGGCAACCCTCTGGTTTCAGCGAAGGCCAGCCATGCGCCGCAGCGACGCGACTCCAGCGTTCCCCAGCGGAGAGGCTCGCCCAAGCAAGCACTTTTGGCAACATCGGATGCTCGCTATTGACCCCTACAAAGTGCCTGTGCCGATACTCCTGAACGGCCTCCCACTTCGCTACTTCATCCTCGGACAAGCTGTTAAAGTCAACGCGGTAGACGCGAATTGCGAATGCCAGAATCGTCAGCAGGAGTACAATCGCCGGCTCTCGATAACGTCCAAGGAAGCGATATTGGGACTCACTCAGCACACTTGCTCCTGCATGTGAACTTTCTTGTGTACTCTGCTCCGCGTTGCGTCTTCATGAATTCACCTCCAACGTCGTCGCAGCTTTTTGATTGGCTTGCTGATCGAGCACTTCAGAAACGGCATAGGGCCTGCGCTCAGATCGATTGAAGTACTGCCACACGTCCAACTCACCCAGGAGCCCGAGCGCTATTAGCTGGAGGCCGACCAGTATCAGAACCGCGGCGAATACCAGCAGTAGCCCGTGTTGCTGCAGAACATCGAGTCCTGAAACGAGTTTCCAGATGAGGAGCCAGAGCGCGATACCCGAGCCCAAACCCATGTTGATCGCGCCGATCCGGCCGAAGAAGTGGAGTGGGCGCGACATGTAGCGCAGAAGAAATCGAATCGTCATCAGATCGAAAAATACCCGAAACGTACGAGAAATGTTGTAGTGCGATTCACCATGCTTTCGATGGTTGTTTTGAATCGGTATTTCACAGATCGAGGCTCCATAGAATGAGGCCAGAGCCGGGATGAACCGGTGCATTTCGCCATAGAGAGGCAATTCTCGTAGCAGGTCACCGCGGTACGCCTTAAACGTGGTTCCAAAGTCGTGAATGTTCACGCCGCTGAGCTTGGCCATCAGCCAATTGGCACAGCGAGAAGGGATCTTTCGCAGCAACAAATTGTCGACGCGATGGCTGCGCCACCCGCTCACGATGTCGTAGCCCTCTTCAATTTTTTCGAGGAAGGCAGGGATCTCCGCCGGGTCATGCTGAAGGTCGCCATCCATGGCAATCACGTAGTCGCCGGTGCTGTGCGCAACACCGGCAGCAAGCGCTCCGGTTTGACCGAAGTTCCGGCGCAAGCGTACGACGGTCACGCGAGGATCAATCACCGCGAGTTCCTTTAGCAGTTTGTACGTGAGGTCCGTGCTTCCATCGTCTACAAAAACAAACTGGTGATTACGGCCGATAGATTCCATAACGGCGTGCAATCGCCAGTACATTTCGATGACGTTGGCTTCTTCGTTATGGAACGGCACGACAATGGAAACGCTCGCTGTGGTCGTGGGATTAGGCATGCTGCACCTTCCGGAATGCGCGGTCCATGGCCTTCAGCCACTTTCGATCGTGCTCAGTTAGGAAAATGTGCGGATCGTCTTCCAGTGAATTGAGCAAATTACAGATCTCATTTGCGAATTCCCAGTTCTCATTCCAGACGCCCAGGACATTGTGTCCGTCTCGCTGGATTGTAGGAACGCCATTAAGAGATGTTGTGGAGTACATCTCAACTCCTTCGTCGCTCCTGTGCTTCAGCACGGGAGCGGCTTGTGTAACGGATCGTCCAGCCAGCTATGTCATCGCATTTAGCTCGCCAAAGGCACATGGCGGCAAATCACTGAATTGAAGGAGCATGGGCCAGCATCAAACCCGAGATCGATGCCCACATTGCGGCAGTGACCTTGACTGGTCAGGACAGCCGGCGGGCCCCGGAGACGGATTGCTCCGAGAACCAACGACTTAGGACGATGGCCGATTTGGTTGATGGCCTGCACTGTCAGGTTTGAATTCAGTTCCGTTTCAAGGGAGCCAGCCTTGTCCGTTGACCTTACCAATCCACAGAGAACGAGATATTCAACCTTCTCAAGTGAGAGCCGTAGGCAAGCAAGTGCCTGCTCCAAGGGAGCGAAATTCATGGAGGCGTTCCTGGTTCTGCTCGATTTCCTGTTTGGGTGTCACCACGTTCAGCTCAGCCGTGTGTTCACCATTAAAGGTGAGACCTACAAGGTGTGCTGTGACTGTGGTGCGAAATTTGCGTATTCGCTGGAATCGATGTCCATTGTGCGCCTGCTCCCACCCAGTCGTGTCTTGACCCGGTTTCGAATTGCTTGAGATGGACTAAGAAGATGAGCACACAGAGAACAAGTACGAATGTGACGGTCGATCGAAATCACAAACGCGTTCCGTCCTCAAGATTTAGAGCTGAGTGGTGAACTTGTTCTTCCAAAGGCGAGCCCTGCGTGCGTGCCCTCATTCGGACAATGACCGCATGGCGGCAATTCTGACATATCGAGTCTTCTCCACACGGCAATTACATCAACTACTTAGCTCACTGGGATTGGTCCGAAACGTGCGCTCCGTACGAGGGAAGTAGGCCAAAGCCTCGAGGATTAGCCCATGTTTCGTGCAGAAATCCAGTGGTTAGCGAGTGGTCCGACGCTGAAATTGGAAGGCAATCTCGTTGCTGATTGGGCAGAGCAGGCGAGGCGCCTGGTCACAAAGGACGTTCTGCCTAATGATCTGATCGTCGACCTCACTGAGGTGAGCTATGTCGATTCAGTGGGCGAGCAGTTATTGAAGTGGTTGGCAAGTGTCGGAGCAGTGTTTATCGCTGGCAGTGTCTACGCGTTTGCCATATGCGATCGACTGCATTTACCACTTAGGCAGAATGTAGCCGAGCGACGCAGGCGGCGGCATGGGAGTAGCCGGGAGGAATCCTCCCATAAGCACCACCACCCAGTTAAGGCCTCTTGAGGCCCCTAAGAGAAAGAGAAGAATTATGTCCTGGCTTCACCCTACGTCCCCAGTCGGTATCCGCAATCATGCGTCGCCCGCCGAAGTGATCGCTTGCTTTCAGGATCAAAGAATTGTTCTGAGCAGGCTTGCGTTCTTGATCACTGGCGATCACATCACGGCAGACCAGGCAGTTGTCCAAGCTTGTGAGATCACGCTTCAAGGAAACAGCCCTTTCCCCGATTGGCTCTTCGAGTGGGCTAAGACCGCGACCATTGCCAGCGCGATATCACACGCAGCTGGGGCGATTCGCATCTCTGAAGCCGTGTACATGAATCGACGATGTCCACATGTCGAGCACCTATCGCAGGGCAATGATGAAGAACGCGCGGCTCGTCTCGAACTCATTCTACGAGCCGACGCCCAGACACTGATCGCGGAATTGGATGCGCTGTGCCGGGCAGTCCTCGTGCTTAGAGTTGCAATCCGATCTTCGATTCTAGATTGCGCTCTGCGCCTGAATGTGTCGCGCGCGGCAGCGCTCGCCGCCAATTGTCATGCTATGACATGGCTTGAAAAGGTGACAGGCGAAGTCAGTGGAGGAAAATAGGACTTTTCGACCACGGTGTAGAGACGCGGGCTCCGGAGTGAAACAGTCGGCTGCAGTTTGGTCTTCGCGGCCCAGAAGCCCGGTTCCACTCCGGGGCCATGTTAGCGAGGATCTAATGATTATCGAACTTAACGACGACGACACTCGATTGTTGTATACGGTCCTTCTCGAGCAAGCGCAGGAGCACTTGACCTATGCGGATAACTCCGAGGTAGCCAGGAAACTATACCGACTGGCGGCCAGATTCGAGCGCCGCGTTGGAGCGGCGCTAAAATGACAGGGCAAGATTGATGACTGATCGCAGAGTGCCTGGAAGCTCGTCTGCCAGCCATTGTTCGAGGCAAACGCACTCTGGGCAGAAGGAATAAAACCTATTGGCAATAGTTCGCCTTCGAAATCCCCAAGCGGCGAATCTTGTTTTGCAAGGTTGTGCGCTTTAACCCCAGGCGCTCAGCGGCTCCCCCCTTGCCGGCGATCCGTCCCGATGCGGCTCTCAAAGCGTCGATAATCACAGAGGACTCCGCTTGTCGAAAGGTAGAACGCGTTCCCATCGCAACGCCGATCTCGGGTGACATGGGAAGCTCGTAGACCGGTACGTCCAGGTCCTGACCGCGCGATAGAATGACAGCACGTTCGACAAAGTTCGCCAATTCCCTGATGTTTCCTTTCCACGGACAGTTCGTCAGCATTTCCATGGCACGTTTGGGAATCGACTTTATCTTTCTCCCCATGCGCTCGGAAACCTTCGACACAAAGTAATTCACCAGCAGAGGAATGTCCTCGCGCCGTTCCCGCAATGGTGGAATCTCAATGGGGAAGACATTGAAACGATAGAAAAGATCCTCGCGAAACGTTTCTTCCCGAATCATAGCTCGTAGATCGCGATGCGTAGCGGCGATGAGTCGCACGTTGACGCGGATCGTCTTCGAGCTTCCAAGTCGCTCGAACTCCTGCTCCTGGATGGCGCGTAATAGTTTCGGCTGAAGTTCCATGCTGATGTCGCCGATCTCATCCAGAAACAGCGAACCTCCGTCCGCCAACTCGAATCGACCCTTTCTCTGCATCAACGCTCCTGTGAACGCGCCCTTTTCGTGCCCGAACAGTTCGCTTTCAAGAAGTCCCGAGGGAATGGCGGCGCAGTTCATGCGCGCATAGGGGCGTTCGCGCCGGGAGCTGAGGTTGTGAATCGCGCGCGCAATCAATTCCTTTCCGGTACCTGTTTCTCCGTGCAGCAGGACGGTGGAATCGGTAGGTGCAACGATCATAACCTGGTGCAACACCTGTTGCAGGGCAGGACTTCTGCCGACGATACCTTCGAAGCTGGGTTGAGAGTCGATTTGCGTTTCGAAGTTCATCTCGTCGCCTTCGCATTCACCCATGTTGGCAAAACCCGTTTCTTCTCGGTGTTCGAGGTCGCTGAAAGCTACGGTTCCATATGCCATGATCTTCTCCGTCCTGCCGGTCACAATTGTGGAGCTTTGCGGTCTCCTGTTCGAACAACGTGGCGATCATGTTTGCTCTGCGCTGCGGCACCATTCGCACGGACGCGGCCTTCGGGGCCCAACCGAACGTTTTCGACGTTCATCGCTGCCATAATAAGAACTTCTGCGAATGTGAAAGCACGGCACGTTTCTGTGGTGATCTGAAACACGGCTAGTTCCTCCGATCTGCGTTGTGTTGATCAGACGGTTCCAGACGCGGTGCGGGACAGCACGGTTCGAGGCTGGGATAGTTTGGAAAGATCGCCTGAAGAAGTCTTTCGGAATCCTCCAGACGCATAAACCCGTTTTGCGTATATGTGGATGTCATGTCCAGCACTCCTCGTTCAACCTTGTTGGCTTGAACTCGGGAGCCATTCTGACAGCAGTTGTTTCTTGGGACGACCCCAGATCGGGGCAAAACTCAAACTCTTGTGATGACGAGTGTCACCCTCTTCTGAGGCAAGAAATTTGGAATGCGGGGAATCTCTTAACGAGAGTCAGAGTCCGTTTTGCGCGGTGAAGTTTCGATGCGCTTCCATCCGAAAAGGCGAGCGTCGATGGACCATAGACCCGGGCCTAACATGGCGAGCGCCGCGCCGGTGGCTGCTAACAAAAGCCAAACCCATTTGTCTCCGGATAGCAACATCATCTTGCAGATTTGAATGAGTGCTATGGAGATTCCGACGATAGGCGTCCATAACCCCGCAATGAGGAGGGCGCCTGCTCCGATTGAAAGCACGGCGAGGATTGTAATGTTCAAGGGAGGGTCAACCCACAGCTTAATTCCCGCCCGCGAAATCAATACGGAGCCTACGACCAAGCGCATGAGAAGCAAACCTGTGCCAGGCCAACCGCCAGCGAATGTGGAATATAGCCGTCGCACCTTGTACATAACAATCTTCTGACATTGCGAAGGCCGGTCGAAACCCCCAAAAGGGGCGGAATTGTCACTCTTAAGGTTCGCTGCGTCAGGGGCGGGAGGGTCTGCAGGAAACCATATTTCACAACTCGATAATCCCTCTCTTCAACCCGATCGTTGCAGCGTGCGTTCGATCATTGGCACCCAATTTAGAAAGAATGCACTTGACCCGGCTTTTGACCGTTTCCTCTGTGATAGAAAGCTGATCTGCAATCTGTTTGTTGGCATTCCCGGCTGCAATCAGTCGCAGCACCAGGACTTCAGCTGGAGTGAGGGCGTCATCGGTTGCATGTTCGGCAATTTCGTATGAAGCCTCCGCCGATAGGCTCTTCTTCCCAGCATGGACAGCACGGATCGCGTCCAGCAATTCCTTATGCAGAGTATTCTTGAGCAGATAGGCCTGAGCACCAGCCTTGAGCGCACGCAGAATTTGCACGTCGCCTGCATAGGTCGTTAGCACAATCACTTTCGCGTTGGGAAACTCACTTCGAAGCGCGATGAGCGCGTCGATGCCATTCATCTCCGGCATTTGCAAATCCATGAGCGTGACATCGGGACGGTGTTCCCGGAATTGCTGGATGGCCTCCCGACCGTTGGACGCTTCACCCACTAAAACCATATCTGGCTGAACTCCAAGCAGACCTGCGATACCTTGCCGTACAACCGGATGGTCGTCGACTGCAAGAATCCGAATTTGAGAACTCCCGGCGTTCACGACTTTATGCCCTTATCTTTCCAGCGAATTTTTGCAACAACCATGAACGTTTGCGATCACTCGTGTAGGCGGCTCTGGCAGGAACGCGCAGTTCCACTTCCGTTCCCTCATCGACTTCGCTCCACACGGCCAGCGTTCCTTGGATGAGTGTGGCTCGTTCCCTCATTCCGCGCAACCCATAGTGTCCCTCAAGACCGTGGCTGGAAAGAACCGCCGCATCCATGCCCTCTCCATCATCGCGCACACGCAATCGAAATTGATCACTGTCATAACGGATTTCAACTTCTATCTGTTTCGCTCGGGCGTGATGGAAGGCGTTGCGCAGCGCTTCAGCAGCGATTTTGTAGATCTCGTCACGGACGATGGGATGGAGGTCTCTCGCCTGGCCCTCAACCGATACGCGGAAAGTTGCAGGCCGATGATTGCTTGAATCGTTTTCGAATTCCTCTCCGAGAGTACTAATCGCGAGCGCGAGATCATTGCGTTCGACTGTGGAGGTGCGCAGTCCTTGGACCGCATCCCGCCCTTCCGTGATTGCTCCGGCAGCTTGCTCGATCGCATTATCGAGTTTCTCCTTGGCCTCGATCGGCCGCTCTGGTAGCAGTACAGAAACGGTTTGGAACCGGAGCAGCAATCCGTGGAAGCTCTGCAGTAGAGTGTCGTGCAGGTCGCGGGCAATGCGTGTGCGCTCGCTGACGCGGGCCTCCAGCGTCATATCGAATTCATGATGCAAGCGCCGTACACGAAACTGATAGGCGGCCCATAGGAATGCCATAAAGGCGGCTACACACAACGCACGAAACCAGTTCGTCTGGTAATACGCGGGCTCGATGGAAAACTCAAGCGTATCGCCCTGCTCGTTCCACACGCCGCTATTATTGCTCGCGATCACGCGAAAGCGGTAGCGTCTGGGGCGCAGGTTTGAGTACTGCACCTCGCGGTCGTTGATCACTGCTCTCCAGTCGCTGTCCTGCCCTTCGAGCTTGTATTTGAAACGAACCTTCTCAGGAGCGGCGAGGCTGAGTGCCGTATAGTCGATCGTTAGATCACGAACGCGTGGCGGAATGCGCAAATTGGAGACCGCTTGCCCAGGCAAGTTTTGCCAATACGACTTGTGGTCCGCGGCGATCTGCTCGATGTGGACCGGTGGTGGCACGTTGTTGAAAGAAAGGTGACGGGGATCGACGACTGAGACGCCGTCGCCCCCCAAAAACCACAGTTTGCCGTCGGGCGACTTAGCAACGGGAGGATTAAAGTAAGCAGGCGAAGTGGAGGCGAGCCCAACGCCGTCAGATGCATTCCACGTCGTGGTTACAACCGTATGCTTCGGGTCGGCGACCCACGCATCCAGCTCAGTTGGTGCAATCCGCACCAGACCACAAGCCGTGTTTAGCCAGAGGGAATGGTCGTCGTCTTCAATGGACCAATGGATCGTGTCACACGGCAAACCATTGTTCGTTGTGAGTGTGGCGACGTGGTCATCTTTGATGCGACTGAGCCCACCCTCCTGTGTTGCCGCCCACAGGGCACCATTCTGAGCGAGTCGAATACTAGCCACGTGCCCCTTTCCCAGCCCGTTGGCGGTAGTGAATGAGGCGCGGACCTGACCATCCTTAAAATACAAGACGCCCCCATTCGTCCAGAATGCAAGCCACACTCCACCTTCATTTGGGGCGACAATCTTCGCCTGCTGGTGACGCCCCATGGCTGACCAGGGGAAATTCTCGACAAGATGCCCACTGCGGAAATGTGACAGGCCTTTTTCGCCCGACAGCCACAGATTGCCTTTGTCGTCCCCCGCAATGCAAAACACTTGGTCGCTGGGCACGCCAGCTACGCTCACAAATCTGCCGTCTTTGAGGTATGAGAGTCTGTGCCCTGAGAACGAGGACCAGAGACGCCCGCGGTTGTCGATGAAGAGAGAATTGACAAAATTGTCGGGCAGCCCATTAGGCTTGCGGAAAATCGTGCTCTGTCCGTTCTTCCACTTGGTCAAGCCATCGTGAGTCCCTACCCAAATGCTTCCGTCAGGGCCTGCGACTAGAGAAGAAATATAGTCGCTGGATAAACCCTGTTGGGCAGAAAGCGTATTAACAGGCAGCTCTCGAAACCGGTCCAGTCCCCGCGAGCTGGCGAACCAAACATTGCCTTCACGATCTTCGAAGAGACTGCAGCTGATGTCGCCTGAGAGTCCGTCGGCTTTTGAAAACACGTCCGTCCTGCCGTTATGTATATGGATAAGCCCCCGTTGATGGGTTCCAATCCAGAGGCCCCCGTCACGGTCGCGCAGCAGCTTGTTCGAATCGACCGCGCGGTCCGCGAGCAGCGCATTCCGATTCGTCGCGCTATGAATAAGATACGGTTCGAGCTTATTGGCCAGCAGTTGCTTCAATCCCGCCCCGCCGATTCCAATCAGCAGGCGGCCGCCATCGGACTTTAGCAGGTCGCCAACTCGCATTCCCGGTAGTGCATAGCGTTGTGGAGGACCGGGTTTCCATCGCCAAACTCCGGAGTCGGCTCCGGCCCAGAGAGAGCCTGAGCCATCCTCAGCCAAACTCCAAACAAATGAGCCGAAGGCGCCATCGTTTCCCTCACACTGTACGTTGTCGGCTCGTATGGCGCACACGCGGGCTGGAACATTTTCGCTGCTGTAAGCGCCCACCCATACAGTTCCTTCATGGTCTTCGAGCAGAGATGTCACGAAGCTTGGGCCAATTTCCGGGTAAGAAGTCAGCTTTGCGCCGTTCCAACTCACAAGGCCTTCGAAAGTGCCGATCCAGAGTGTGCCATCTCGGGTCACCAGGAGAGCGTATGGCTTATTGGGGAGTTGTTGACCAGCAGGAGGTTGCCAGAGGACGGGGGAAACCCCATCGAAGCGATACAGCCCGAATTCGCTACCCAGCCACAGATACCCATCAGGCGTTTGGGCCATCGCGAAAATAGCGCCGACGGAAAACCCGTCGCGGGCAGTCCACGCGGTATGGCCGTATTGGCTAACATCCAACGATGGATCCAACGCAACAAGGGGGACGGTCCCGAAGAGCACGCTGAGCGTGCCAATTATGATGAGCCTTAGCGAAGGTTTCATTCGCGACCTCGTGCGGCTTCACCGTAACCGCCCCGAGCATGAACTGGAGATGGGATCATAGGTCGCCCGTCAGCGACCTAATTTAGCACTGTCGGCGGCCTCGCGTCAGTGAATCCGTCCTCGCGCGAACAAACGCGCTTTTCTTGACGAGCACAACACGACAACAGATCGAGCGGCTACCTCATATGTCAACTGCTGCAGGGGCAATCCGGATTCCGAGAAATCGTCGGGACTGGGCAAATCGGTGTCTACGATTCTCACCCAATCTTGAGGCGCACCCTCCTGAATTTGGAACTGCAGCGGTTGCCAATATGCATTGATCATCACATAGATATCGTCGTCGCCCTGCGATGCGCCGTGCAGACAGAAAGCCAGGGTGTGTGAATCTGGCGATAGATCGACCGTGCGCCCAACGCCGTACCAGAAAATATCTTCGCGCCAGAATCTGCTGCGACATAACGAAGGATGAGACTTCCGGAACGCGATCATGCCTTTGAAGAACCGGAATATGTCTTGATTGTTCTCGAGTTGGCTCCAATTCAGCCAGCTGATTTCGTTGTCCTGGTTGTAAGGATTGTTGTTTCCGAACTGTGTATTCAGGAATTCGTCGCCAGCGCGGAACATAGGAATTCCGTTTGAGAGCATCAGAAGGCAGAAGAAGTTTTTCGCTTGTTTGCGGCGTAGGGATAGAACTTCAGCGGGTGCGCTCTCATCTCCTTCGTGTCCGCAGTTCCAGCTGTAATTGGCGTCCATACCATCCTGATTGTTGTGGCCATTTTTCCAGTTGTGTTTGTGGTTGTAAGAAACCAGATCGTAGAGGGTGAAGCCATCGTGGCAATCGATATAGTTCACGGTCTGGAATGCATGATAGGCATGCTCGCGGCTGTCCGGAAACAAGTCATCGCTGCCGTAGATCCGACGCATGAGGTCGGGGACCAAGCCCGCGTCGCCTCTCACAAACCGACGGATATCATCGCGATACCGCGCGTTCCATTGCAGCCATGTCGTTCCCGGAAATCCACGACCCAACTGGTAACAACCCACGTCCCAGGGTTCTGCGATCAAAGCCAATCGCCCCAACTCCGGATCGGCAGCGATTTCGCTGAATATCGGAGCGTCTCCCCAGTTCAGAGATCCATCGGCATTGCGGCTGAACACGGATGCCAGATCGAAACGGAAACCGTCAATGTGCATCTCGTTCTTCCAGTACCGCAGGCTGTCCATGACCATTTTGCGTACGTGCGGCTGGCTGAAATTCAACGTATTGCCGGTGCCGGAGTGATTGGCATACGAGCTAGCCGGGTCTGGGGACGACATGTAATAACCGCTCGCATCGAAACCCTTGAGGCTATAGATCGGGCCGAGGTGATCTCCTTCGCACGTATGGTTGTACACAACATCGAGGACTACGGCAATTCTGGCTTCGTGAAAAGCCTTGACCATAGTCTTGAATTCGATATGTTGCTCATCATCGCCACGGGCGCCGTACTCGGCGTGAGGTGCGAAGAAGTTCAAGGGCATGTAACCCCAATAGTCCCCTTCCTGAGGATCGCGCTGAAAGACGGGCATCAGTTCCACAACCGTTATCCCAAGGTCCTTCAGATATGGGATCTTTTCGATCAGGCCAGTGTAGGTTCCGGCGCGAGATGTATGCACCTCTGAACTAGGATGTCGCGTGAATCCCTTCACGTGAAGTTCGTAGACGATTGCGTCCGATTCCGGCCGAGGTGAAACATCTTCTGCCCAGTCAAATCCATCACTCTGTTCAGGTAAGACGCCCAGTGGTGCCTGTGCATGATTGGGGCCGGGCTTCATCGCCCGCGTGCGATCAAATCCCGGCGGGAAGAAAACCCGTTTCGCATAGGGATCGAGAAGAACCTTTTCGTCATCGAAGCCGCGGAGACCAGCGATGGCCTGCCCTGAAACCGAGTAACCGTAATACTTGGCATCGCACATTTGATCGATCGGGATCCTGCGGTGCCAGATCCGACCTGACTTATTGCGGATAGGATCGAACTGAAACGTCGAGACTGGTCTTGCCAAATCGGTTGCGGAGTAGAGTAGCAGTTTCACGCTCTCGGCATGTTCAGCACACACCGCGAAGTTGAAGGCATGGTCTTCCTCAATCCAGGTGACTCCCAGGGGCAATGGAAGCCCCTCGGTATGCGCCCACTTTCGACACTTTTGTGGTGGTGCTGCCGCGTCGGACGCTGCGTCACATCCGAAGTCGCTCACTGCCATAGATTGGGGAAGTATGTTCTTCACGTGTTA
>Ga0335076_10005661_pt1 | contig 12614 bp, 11 predicted proteins | sample Lox_Sample_25_FD_206717 | JGI IMG/M metagenome (GOLD analysis project Ga0335076, IMG submission 206717) | Soil microbial communities from Loxahatchee National Wildlife Refuge, Florida, United States - Lox_Sample_2.5 | ecosystem: Environmental > Terrestrial > Soil > Wetlands | place: USA...
ATTCGGCTGGCGGTCAAGGAGGCCACCGACCTGGAATTTGTTCCAACCATATTTCGGATTCCAGTGCCGCTTACCGACGTTCGACGCTAACTCGGAGCTCAAGGGGATCGGCACCAGGACGAGAACTTGATAGGGTGCGGTGGCTGCCCCAGGGCGTTGAAGAAAGTCAAACTCGCCGAACGTGCTAAACTGTTGAAAACCCGCAGCCGGAGAGGTGGCCGAGTGGCTTAAGGCGGCGGTTTGCTAAACCGTTGTACGGGCTAATACCTGTACCGGGGGTTCGAATCCCCCCCTCTCCGCCATCTAGTCCTTTTTGCGAATTTCAGGAGAACATCTAGCGGTAGACGGTGTCTCACCTAACCAGCGGGGTTGAGGTGTGTCTAGCCCCCCCGTCCTATGGCCTGTCAGCCGGCGCTAATCGCGCATATCCATGACTAGAGTCCTGAAGACATTCTGGCTTTACGGTAAAGACGGAACTCCGTACCGAGCCAATGTTGTGCAAGACGAGCTAAAGACCGCTACCCACGAAGGGCTAAAAACTACCGGCTTCGTTCTAAGGTGCCAACTGAACGATGGAACAGCATTGAACCGCGTGGACGAGAATAGCTTTCGTCATTCGGTTACCGGGCAGTTGCTGACGCGAACACTTCGAGGCTGAACCTGAGCCGGCGGTCAATCTCCAAGTCCAAGATCAACTGGCTAGACCTGAAGCGTCGGAGGGCGGCGCGGCTGCCGAGTGGCCAGCCGCGCCGGGCAACAAGCCGGCTACCGGGAGAAAAACCTCGAAGGTGGTGCCGCTGGCCTGACTGCGCGTAGTGGAGCGGAAGCGGATGGTGCCGGCATGCTTGTCCACCAGAGCCTTGGAAACCCAGAGGCCCAGCCCCGAGCCCTTCAACTCTTTGGTAGTGAAAAAGGGATCGAAGATCTGCCTGCGAACGCTCTCGGGAATCCCGGGGCCGCGGTCGTGGATGGTGACGCGGACGCCCTCGCGGCCGCGGCGGCTCACTCTGCGGACGCGAACGAGGACGCGGCAGCCATGCGGCGAGGCCTCGATCGCGTTGCGCATCAGGTTTCCGAATACCTGGCGGAGCTGGCCGGGAAAGCCGTAGATGGCCAACGTCGGCTGGCAGTCGTAGTGCAGGTCGATGCTGCGGGGCGAAGCGAACTTCTCATAGATCGCCACCACGTCGGCTACCACCGATCCGACATTGACCGCCACGGCGTTGGCAGTATCGCGGTGGAAGGCGAGGGACTGGCGGGTGATGCGGGCGATGCGCTCGAGTTCCTGGCTCGCTGATTCCAGGAAGCCTTGCACGTCGGGGCGCGCGGCCGTGGTCTGCGCGAGATAAATAAGGTTGGTAAGGGCCTCCAAGGGATTGTTGATCTCATGGGCGATGGCGTGAGCGAGCTTACCGGTCGCTGCCAGTTGGTCGGCAGTGCGCAGGGCAAACTCAGCCAGCTTGCGGTCGGTCACGTCGGCGAGGACCAGAACGCGGGCGACACAATCGCCGTCGGAGACGACGGGATCGATGGTGAGCTTGTAGGTTTTGCCTCGCGCCTCGAATTCGGCGGAGTAGTGGCCGGTTGGGAGATAGCGCAGGGGCTGGCTCTTGCCTAACAGGGTCTCCAGAATCTCCGCCGCGCTGGACTCAGGGAGGGTGGCAGGGTCGAGGCCGCAAATCTCAGCGAAGGCGCGGTTCATGTGCCTGAGGGAGCCGCCGGCATCGACCAGCGCGAGGCCCTCGGTGAGCGCGTCGAAGGCGGACTGCCATTGCACGGCGGATTCGCGGGCGGATTTTTCAGCCTCACGCAGGCGCAGCAACGACCGAACTGTGGCTACCAGGACTACGCCATCGACAGGGTGCTTGAGGTAGCCGTCGGCGCCGGTTTCGAGAGCCAGTACCGTGTCTTGAGAAGAGACGAAGGAAGCGGAAATCTGAAGAACCGCGATCTGGGATAGGCGCTTGTCGGTTTTGATGCGGCGGCAGACGTCGTACCCGGACATGTCGGGCAGCTTGACATCGAGGATCATCACGTCGGGAAGCTGCCGGGCCAACTCGAGAGCTTCGCGGCCGGTGGCTGCGGCCTGGCAGGCGAATCCGGCACGCTCCAGGATGCGGGTGATGACATACCGATTCTGTTCCTGGTCGTCGGCGATCAGGATGCGGGGACGAGGGTCAGACATTCTGCTCGGAAGTTCTCTCTTGAGGATAGATCCCGGCATTGTGGAGCCAATCGAGGAACGGCTTGGCCGATAGCCGGTTAGAAACATCCTCCTTCCTAACTACAGATGTTCCCAACTCCTCCAGAAGCTGCTTGTCGGACTCGGAAAGAGTTTTCGAGGTGTAAACCAAGATGGGGAGGTCGCGGGTGCGGGACTCGTCGCGGGCGTGGCGCAGCACCTCGATGCCGCTGACGTCAGGCATGAGGAGATCGAGGATCATGGCCTCGGGAGGCGTTTCCTGCAGGATACGCATGGCCTCGGCGCCATTGCGGGCCTCCTGAATGGTCAGCCAGGGACGGTCGAGCAACTCGCGGACTATGTAGCGGGAGACCTCGTTGTCGTCGACGAGCAACAGCCGGCGCGGCACGGTCAGCGAGGTGAGCTGCCGCAGCTCCCGCAGCAGAGGCTCACGCGTGACGGGCTTCAGCAAGAAAAGGTTTGCACCATGGGCGAGGGCACGCTGGGCTTCGTCTTGAACGCTGGTGACGATGATGGGCAATGCGGGAAAGCGCTCGCGCAGCGAGGAGATGAAACCCCAGGCCGGTTCCGAGGCGATGTAGACATCCAGCAAAGCGGCTTCTGGAGTGTGGCGGCTGACCCAAGTTTCGGCGGCTGCCAGATCCGTCGCCACAATAGGCTGAAACTCGGTGTGGCGCAGATAGGACTCGAACAAGCCGGCAGTCTCGGGGCTGTCTTCCAGGATGAGCAGGGGCGCGCGATGAAACTCCATGGGCGGCAGCGCAGTGCGCTCGGCTGCAACGGATTCGCCGGTGTACACGATGGGAATCTCGGTAAAGAAAGACGAGCCTTTGCCCATCTCGCTGCGCACCCACAAGCGTCCGCCGAGGAGGGTAGCCAGGTTGCGGCAGAGCGGCAGGCCGAGGCCGGTCCCGCGATGGCGCTCCTGCAAGGGATTCTCGATCTGACTGAATTCTTTGAAGATGGTCTCGTGATGCTGAGGGGCAATTCCGATGCCGGTGTCGGCGACCTCGAATAAGACGCTGTTGCCGACGGAGCGGGCCGAGACGGTGACGGTTCCACGAGGGGTGAACTTCAAGGCATTGGAGATGAGGTTGCGCAGAATCTGAGAGACCTTGCCCTCGTCGGTGAAGAGCGGCGGGACATTCATGGGCGATTCAAAGATGAGGTCGACGGAGCTGTTGTCGGCGAGAAGCGGCTTGAGCATGCCCTTGAGGGCGCTGAAGAGCTCGCCGACCTCGAAGGCCTTAGAACGGATCTTGATCTTCCCGGCTTCGACCTTAGCAAGATCGAGCAAATCGTTGACCATCTCCTGCAGATCGCGAGCGGAGGATTCGATGTAGCGGACCTGCTTCTCCTGTTCGGGGGTGAGCTCGCCGTCGATCTTTTCCATCATGAGCCGGGCGAGAGAAATGATCGAATTGAGCGGGGTGCGGAACTCATGGGACACGTTGGATAGAAATTTGGTCTTCAGCTCGGAGGCGCGGCGGAGGTAATCGGCGCGCTCGTCGAGTTCCGCGTAGAGAGCGACCACGCCGCGGTTGGTGTCTTCCAGTTCGCGGTTGAGAAGCGTCAACTCATCCTGGCGGGCGCGCAGTTCCTGCAGGGTCTTCAGCAGTTCCTGATTCTGCCGTTCGATCTCTTCGTAAGGGCTCTCGGGTCCGCGCTCCAGAAGTTGTTGAACCATGCGCTTGACGGCTTGCGGGGTGAGAGTGACCTGCGACGGCAAGTACTTTGACATGCGCACCGCGGTGCCTTGCGGCTTGGCGTCGATGTCGAAGCTGTCCATCAGGCGGCGGGTGCCGATGATGCCCATGCCCAGGCCGGTGTCGGACTTGTAGCGCCCGGCGAGAACCGCGTCGAGGTGCGGGATACCGGGACCGGAGTCGGTGACGGTAGCTTCAAGCCGCTGTGGCTGATCTAATGCGACGCTGAAAGTGACCTTGCCGTCGTGGGCATAGCGAAACGCGTTGCGTGCGATTTCGGAGGTGGCGGTAGCGAAGCGGATCTGGTCCTGATTTTCGAAGCCGACGAGGGCTGCAAGTTCGCGGGCGCGTTGGCGCGCCTGCACGACGTCGCGTTCGGTTCGCAGCGCGATCGTTGCTATCGTCAGCATGGTTCAACTCTTGTCCTTTATGACCACAACGCTGGCGTCGTCGCGCTGGCGTCGGAAATCACGCATGAGCACCCCGGCGATGACGGCGGCGTGGCGCGAGAGGACGCCGGGGTAATTCGAGAGGTCCCAGCGGGTCTGCAGACCGTCGGAGTGCATGACGAGAATGCCGCCCTCCGGCCAGTCAAATCGAAACTCCTGAAAGCGAGGCGAACCGACACCCAGGGTGCCATTGTGCGAGACGAGGTTGCGGGAGGCCTGCGGACCGATGACAACCCCGCATATGTTCCCCACGCCTATGTAGGTAAGGGTTCGCGCCTTGGTATTCAACTCCGCGAGCGCCGCGGCTACGCCACGTGTCTTGCGGAGCGCGTCGTGCATGTAAGACAGGATTTCAGCGGGAGAGGTTTCGGCGTGCCGGTGGAATGTCTCGATGGCCTCGCGAGCGGCGTCGGCCGCATGCATGCCGTGGCCGAGGCCATCGGCCAGAACGATCAGAGTGCGGTCCCCGGTCTGCCGCTGGGCCCAGGCATCGCCACAGAGCTTTTCGCCCGGGTAAGGAGCGGTGATGCCGGCCGCCTGCAAGAGATCGTAATGGCGGTGCTGGGCCAGCTCCAGAAAGACGACGGTGCCGTCGCGCCCAGAGAAGATTTCGCAAGCACTGGCGATGCGGCGCATAGCGCCGAGGCCAGCGCCCATGGTGCCGGAAGTGGAGTAGCCATCGGACATGGCGCGAGGCAGGTCGGCGATGCCGGGACCTTTGTCGAGGGCGAGAATCTGAGCGACCAGGCCGCGATGATTTTTGTGCCCAAGAATCATGGTAAGGCCGCCGCCGCCGTGCAGCAGCACGTTGCGGGCAGCCTCCGACGCGAGCAGGGCGAACTCGCCGCACTTGACGTCGTCGAAGCCGAGGCGCTCGGCCGTCAGCAAACTGGTCCGGCGGGCCTCGCCAACCGAGGTCTCATCGGTAATGGGCACGCATTCGGAGACCGCTATTTCCACCGAACCACCGTCACTTTAGTGCCTTTGCCGACCTCGGACTCGATGGCGAATTCGTTGACCAGGCGCTTGCTGCCGCCCAAGCCTAGCCCCATCCCCGAGCCGGTGGTGAATCCGTCCTTGAGAGCTTGTTCGATGTCGGGAATGCCGGGGCCGTTATCTTCAAAGACCAGCTTCAGTCCGACCCGCGAAGTGCCATTCAGGATCTCCATGGTCATTCGGCCGCCTTTGCCGTGATCGAGAGCATTGCGTGCGAGTTCGCTGGCGGCAGTGACGAGCTTGGTCTGGTCGACGAGCGTAAAGCGGAGGTCGGTTGTCCGCTGCCGCACCCTTTGGCGGACAACGACAACATCGCTCGAGCTCTGGATGGGTATTAACTCAAGCTCTTGCGCGCTCATCGCTTAGCCCAACGGCACTCTGCTGGTTGTAGAGAAGCTCCATGCCCATTTCGACGTTCAAGGCGGTGCGAACGCCGGGGAGGGACATACCCAACTCCACCAAGGTGATGGCTACGGCGGGCTGCATTCCTACTACCACGGTTTCCGCACCCAAGACCCGCGACATAGCGGCGATGTTGGCGAGCATGCGTCCGATGAACGAGTCAACGATCTCCAGAGATGAGATGTCGATCAGGACACCAGTGGAACCCCACTCGGAAATTCTTTGCGTCACATCGTCCTGCAGCTGGACGGCCAGCTTGTCGTGCATATCGACCTGAATGGTGATGAGCAGAAACGGGCCCATGCGGAGAATTGGAATGCGCTCCATCTAGCTCTCCTTCACCGAGGTAGGAATAGGAGATGAAGGTACGGGCTCGGCGGAATTTGAGGCCAAGCGCACCACGCCGCGACCGCTTCTCTGCAAGGCCAGGGCGAAGGCATCGGCCAGCTTGGCCTTAGTGATGACGTCGGCCAGGTTGATGCCGAGATGGACGATGGTTTGCGCGATCTGCGGGCGAACACCGCTGAGGATGCAATCCGCCCCCATCAGGCGAGCAGCGGTGATGGTCTTCAGCAGGTGCTGGGCGACCAGCGTGTCGACCGTAGGCACGCCGGTGATGTCGATGATGGCGAACTTCGAGTTCGTCGATACCACCGCTTGCAGGAGGTTTTCCATCACCACCTGGGTGCGGGCGCTGTCGAGGGTGCCGATGATCGGCAGGGCCAAGACGCCGTCCCACAACTTGACCACCGGCGTGGAGAGCTCCAGGAGTTCCTGCTGCTGGCGGGAAATCACTTCTTCCCGGGTTCGCATGAAGGCTTCCATGGTCAGCAGGGCCAGGCGATCAATCAGCAACGTCGTGCGCCAGATGTGGGCGAACGTCTCGTCAGGGTTGCCGGACGACTCGCGGCGAAAGCTGTTGAAGAGTGGCTCTTTGAGGGAGAGCACGAAGGTGCATGTTTCGGTGGGGGAGAAGCCCTGGCGGGCGCGCGAGGCCGAGATCTGCTCAAGCAACGACTTAGCCTTGTACCAAGCCGGGCCGGTGAGGTCGGCGCTTTCGTCGACCGCCGTTCCTTCCGCGATAGAAGCCAGCAGCGCGCGGCTTTGCTCGTCGAGTTCCTGCTTGGACATCAGATCGGCGCGCTGAACCGCCTTGGCCATGTTCTTCATCCAGTCAGCGCGAATCTGGTCCTCGTTACGCTTAATGATCTCCGCTACTTTCGTCAACGCCACCTCCAAAGGACACCGCAGCGAGGCAAGTCACTGCGGGAAGTCAGGAAATTCCGCAAACCCGAGGCCGCGCCGAGGGACTCAAGCCACGGCTCACGCATGAAACCTGTATTCGATTCTCGAGGGACTCGAAACTACGACGCGTGGGCAGCTAATGAAGCCAGGACACGCTTGAGCGCAGCCATTCCCTCCCACTTGGGAACGACATCTTCAATACCGAACAGGCGGCACATCTCCTCGTGCTCTTTCCCCAGGACCGTCCAGACCACGACCCGGCATCCCGCCAGCTTGGGATTCCTGTGCCAGAACCGCATCAGCTCGTAGCCGCTTTCGTACCCCAAATCCAAGTCGAGCAGGATGACGTCGGGGCAGGGCTGCTTACTGTCGCAGACCGCATCGAGGTACATGCGCGCTTCTGCCGCGTTGGTTCGGACTTCGACGTTATTGATTCCGAGTTGATCGAGGACTTCCGCAGCCAAACGGACATCGGTTGGCTGGTCGTCAATAATAAGCACCCGCTTCATGAGCCCAGGGTCTCCCGTTTCTGAAGAGTCTAACACCCCGGCTTTTTTCGGATTTTTCGCTCGCCTCAGTGAGGACCGGGCACCGAACGGCAAAATCAAGCGCCGAAACAATTTTGAACCCATGCACCCTCGTTTGGTTGGCTTGGTTGGTTAATTTTGCTGCAGAAGTGGTGTGGGCGACCGCCAGCCGGTAGATGTCCGGATCAAGGAGTGTGGAGTTGAGCGGGCAAGGTGAAGCTGAAGACGGAGCCACGGCCCACCTGGCTGCAGACGCTGATGGTCCCGCCGTGCAGCTCGACAATGGCCTTGGCAATGGCGAGCCCCATACCGGTTCCCTGAATGGAGAGTCGCTGATTGCGGCCGCGGTAAAACTTCTCGAAGATCATCGCCTGGTCGAGGTCTTCGATGCCGGGGCCCTGGTCCGCGACGCTGGTGAGCAGCATCGCTCCTTGCAGTTCGACGGTGATGTGAATGGGTTTGCCTGGTGCTGAGTACTTGCCGGCATTCTCCAGCAACTGGGTAAGCACTTCGGCAATGCGTCGCAGATCCATGTGAATGGTTGGCAGATTTTCGGGCATGGTGATCTCGACGGTATGTCCCTCGAGGGCGTGCTTGGCCTGCTGCTGCGCCAGGGCAATGGGTTCGCGGATGTCATGGGGCTCGAAGTGCAGCTCGATCTGGCGAGCGTCGAGTTGCGCAACCTCGGAAGCTTCCTCGATGAGGCGATTGAGGCGATCGCTCTCCTCATTGATGACGGTGGCAAGCTCTTTGAGCTGAGGCTTGTCCAGCTGCACTTCGGAGAGCAGGGTTTCGGCAGAGGCCTTGATAGAGGTGAGCGGGGTGCGAAATTCGTGGGTCACTGAATCGAGCAAAAGGGAGCGAAGGCGGTCGCTCTCGCGTGAGGCCTCGGTCTTGGTGAGCTTCTCCATGGTTGAGGCTCGCTCGATGGCGATGGCGACGAGGCTGCCGATGGCTTCGAGGGTCTCTCGGCTCACGCCACAGCCCACGATTCCCAGGCTGCCGATGGAGCGCACCCCCATGCGCAGGGGCATGTAGCAGATGCCCTGGCTGCGGTTTAGCGAGGGCTCGCCGCGTCCGGTGGTGGACTTGAGCTGTTCGAGCGGGAGGGCGGACTGAGCGCTGAGGTCAGAGTAGTAGGTCTTCTGCTTGTTCTCGAGGAAGAGGGCAGCACCTGCGGTGCCGAAGGTGTCCACGATGTAGTTGGGAACACTGTTGAGAAGGCCGAACACGTTGTCGGTGACCAGCAACTGCTGGCTGAAGGCGTAGAGACGCTCGACTTCGCGCCGCCGCTGGTTGGATTGGTACGCTTCGCGGCGGGCGCGCTCGGAGAGCTGGCTGGCGATGACCGCGGTAATCAGAAAGGCCAGCAGCGCAACCCAGTTCTGGGGATCGGCGATGGTGAACTTGAACAGAGGCGGCAAGAAGAAGAAGTTATAGGCCAGGGTGGCAACCACGGCCATGAAAATAGCGTAAGGCAGTCCCCACACGGCGGACACGACCAGTACAGCAAGCAGGAAGCTGAAGCCGACAGTGGTGGGGTTGACGTGGATGATGCGCGAGTAGATCCAGACGATGACAAAGACCGCCGCGGCGGAAGCGGCAAGACGCAATAGCGGGTGGACCGCCTTTCTCACAGGCGAATTGTAATCGAATCGACAAGTCAGGCTCCGTAATACGAGAATATTGCTGTGACCAAGACGCCCGAACAATGGCTGGAGGAAACCGAACCCCAAAAGAAGCAGGGGATCTTCAAGCTGTTCCTCGGTTATGCGCCGGGAGTGGGCAAGACCTACAACATGCTGAGCGAGGGGGTCCGGCGAGCGAGCCGCGGTGAGGATGTGGTGGTGGGAGTGGTGGAAACGCACGGGCGCAAGGGCATCGCGGAACTGGCAGCGCGACTGGAGACGGTGCCGAGGCGGCAGGTCGAGTACAAAGGCACGACGTTCGAGGAAATGGACGTCGATGGGCTGCTGGCGCGCAAGCCATCCGTGGCGCTGGTGGACGAATTGGCGCACACCAACATCGAGGGCAGCAAGCACCGCAAACGTTACCAGGACGTGATTGCTCTGCTGGATGCCAACATCGACGTGATCTCCACCATGAACGTGCAGCACGTGGAGAGCCTGTCGCCGCTGGTGCAGAACATCACGGGCGTAGCAGTGCGGGAGACGGTGCCCGACTGGGTGATGCAGCGGGTGAACGAGATCGTGCTGACCGACCTGACGCCGGAAGCGCTGCAGACGCGCATGAAGCGCGGAGACATTTATCCGGTGGACCGGGCGGAGCGGGCGCTGGGACATTTTTTCCGGCCGGGGAACCTGATCGCGTTGCGCGAACTGGCGTTGCAACAGGTGGCGCGGGCGGTGGACCGCAGCCTGGAGAGCTACCTGGAAAAGGAGGGCTCGCCGGGCGTGGGGGTGCGCGAGCGGATCGCGGTATGCATCAGCTCCAACCCGGCAGCGCAGTACCTGATCGCGCGGGCGGGACGCATGGCGCAGCGTATCGACGCCGACCTGTACGTGATCTACGTGGACATCGGAGTGGACGACAGTCCGGACAATCAACGGACGCTGCGGCAGAACATACAGTTCGCGGAAAACCTGGGGGCGAAGATCATTCGTGCCGAAGCTAAAGGCATTGCCGAAGCTGTGGCCAAGCTGGTGCGGGAGCATCACATCACCCAGGTGGTGTTTGGGCGCTCGGCGCAGACGGGCTGGCGGCGGTATCTGTATCTCTCGGCGATCCATCGCTTCTTGCGCGACGCGCCGCCGGTGGATGTGCACATCGTGACTCAGGAAGTGAAGTGAGGCGAGAGTGGCGGGCGACGAGAAACCGCGAATCCTGGTAGTGGACGACGAGCCGCAAATCACGCGGGTGCTGAAGACCACGCTCTCCAGCCGCGGCTACGCAGTGCGCACCGCGATGGACGGCGACGAGGCGGTGCACACCATCAAGGAGTGGCCGCCCAACCTGGTGATCACCGACCTGCGCATGCCGAACATGGATGGGCTGGAACTGTGCCGGCACATCCGGGCGAAGTCGCAGGTACCGATCATCGTGCTGTCGGTGAAGGGCGAGGACAAAATCAAGGTGGAAGCGCTGGACGCGGGCGCGGATGACTACGTCACCAAGCCATTTAGCGTGAATGAGCTGCTGGCACGAGTGCGGGCGGTGCTGCGGCGTGGAACGCCGAAAACAGAGGCTGAGACCGCGCTCATCGAAATCGGGGACTTCCGGATCGATCCGCAGGCGCACAGCGTGCAGGTAAAGGGGCGCGAGGTCCGACTGACGCCCAAGGAATTCGATTTGCTGGCTTATCTGGCGCGACATTCCGGCCGGGTGGTGACACACCGCGCGCTGCTAACGGCGGTTTGGGGAGTGAACAGCGCGGAGCAGCCGGAGTATCTGCGGGTGTTTGTGGGGCACCTGCGGAAGAAGCTGGAGCCGGATGAGGCGTCGCCAACCTACATCACGACAGAACCGTGGGTGGGCTATCGGTTCAATCCGGGGAGAGATGGGGATTTGTGAATTGTGGAGTGGTGACTGCCTAATCGTTCGTCGGATTTTTGGCATCCGAACCCGGTCGCGAGGGCCGGGTTTTTGCTGCGCGCTTACGCCGCGGCGCCCTGGCGTCTGTCTGTTCGAACAGAGATGGCGTTTCGCGAAACAGCTCTTCGAGAAAGCCTTCGCGGTGGTTTAAGAAGTGACGAACAATCTGCAGTGAAGCGGTCTGCTCGTAATCGATCGTCCTCAATCTCTCGCCGTCGAAGGAGATGATCTGAGCTTCGGGATAACCCAGCGAGACCGGGGAATGACTGGCAATGACGAACTGCGCGTTTCTGTACCTCCGGACCGTGTCGTGGATAAGAACAAGGAACGCGAGCTGACGTTGGGGTGAAAGCGCAGCCTCCGGTTCATCGAGTAAGAAAAGGCCGTTGCGCTGGAACTTGAGTTTCAGGAGCTTCAGAAATGTTTCCCCGTGGGAACTAGCATGGAGACTCTCACCATCGTAGTGGTCGTTGATGCCGAGCTGGTCAATGTACGAGACAACGTTGAACAGGCTTTCTGCCCGCAGAAAGAATCCGGCGCCGGTCCTAACGTCGAAAGAAAGGCGCATCGCTTTTACCAAGGGATCAACCGAGTGACTGCTTTCGGTGCTGTCATTGGCGAAACTGCGCGTGCCGCCTTCCCTGCCGAATCCGTAATGAGCGGCGATGGCTTCCAGCAGCGTAGATTTTCCGCTGCCATTCTCGCCGACGAAAAAACAGACCTTCGACTCAAGCTGCATTTCCTGGAAAGTGCGGATGGCCGGGACGCAGAACGGGTACTCATCCCAGTTTTCCACTCGCTCTCGCAGCAGTGTGATCTTCTTGAGCACGGCAACCCCGTGGGATATGAAATTGTCATTCTATGGGAAGGAAGGGTAGTTCAAACATGCTCAAACACTAACCCGCCTGCGTGACTCGTTGCATCCCCTTATAATCCAATGTCTATGAAGCGAGTGGTACGAGCGGCGTGCCCGCATGACTGTCCCGACGCTTGCGGGGTGCTCATTACGGTCGAGGATGGGCGGGCGACGAGGATTCAGGGTGATCCCGAGCATCCGGTGACGCAGGGCTTTTTGTGCGCGAAGGTGGCGAAGTACGTCGATCGCGTGTACTCGCCGGACCGCGTGCTGTATCCCATGCGGCGGAAGACGCAAGTCGCGAAGGGCGGCGGGCAGCGCGGACCCGGGGATTTCGTGCGCATCTCGTGGGACGAGGCGCTGGACGCGATTGCCGCGCATTTTCAGGCGATCATCCGGGAGTTCGGGGCGGAGGCGATCCTTCCTTATTCTTATGGCGGGAATCTAGGCACGCTTAGCAACGGCACCATGGACCGGCGGTTCTTTCATCGGATGGGCGCGTCGCTACTGGCGCGAACCATCTGCGATGCGGCGGGTGAGGCGGGGATTCGGTCGGTGATGGGGGCGCGGATGGGAACGGAGCCGGAGCAATTCCGGCATTCGCGGCTGATCATCGCCTGGGGCGCAAACATTCACGGCAACAACGTGCACCTGTGGCCGTTCATCGAAGAGGCGCGG
>Ga0335076_10005662_pt1 | contig 12613 bp, 8 predicted proteins | sample Lox_Sample_25_FD_206717 | JGI IMG/M metagenome (GOLD analysis project Ga0335076, IMG submission 206717) | Soil microbial communities from Loxahatchee National Wildlife Refuge, Florida, United States - Lox_Sample_2.5 | ecosystem: Environmental > Terrestrial > Soil > Wetlands | place: USA: Florida...
TGAATTGGATTAATCTTGTTACGCGGCAGGGAATTACACAGCAATATAATATTGCAGTTTCCGGAGGCGATTCCAGGACTACTTTTTATTTTTCCGGAGGATATTTTCAGCAGCAGGCAGTAGTCATCGGTTCAGATTTTACGAGGTATAGCGGCGATTTGAATCTGAGGCATAAGCTCAATGATAAAATCTCAGTCGGAATTTCGCTTAATGTGTCTCATTCAGACCAGACTACCCCGAGTCAGTCAGCTAATTTCAGGAGTCCTGTCCTTGCTGCTTATTACCTGAGACCTTATCAATATCCATATAATCCGGATGGTTCTTTGAATTACAGCACTGCCACATTTGAACAAATTTATAACCCCCTCGCAATTGTTCATTACGACTGGACAAAACTTGGCAATACAAAAATGATCGGAGCATTTACCGGCGACTATGATATTCTGAAGGGGTTGAGATTTTCTACAAGACTGGGAATAGATTATTTCACACTTGAAGAACCATCGTACGAAAATCCTTATTTCGGTGATGCAGTAACGTTAGGCGGTAATTCAACCAACTACTATACCCGCGTTTTTAACTGGGTATGGACGAATACACTGGATTATCATAAAGACATTGACAAAAACGGGGATCTTGCAGCGGACCTGAAAATAGGATACGAAGCCCAAAAATCGACAGAATATGATATCAGTGCATCCGGAAACCAGGTCCCGCAACTTACTTCCCTTCCCGCGCCACCGACAAGTTCTCCTGTGCTTGCCATCGGATCGGGAACAGATTATTCTTTTTCATCTGCTTTTTCAAATCTTCAATTTAATTATAAGAACAGATATTTTCTCTCCGGAAGTCTGCGAAGAGATGGATCATCCCGGTTTGGAAGTGATAACCGTTATGGAACTTTCTGGTCCGTCGGTGGAGCCTGGAATATTGACAAAGAAAATTTCTTTGACAATATAAAATATATCTCCGCACTAAAATTAAGAGCATCCTATGGGACAAACGGGAATGCAAATATCGGGAACTATACCTGGCGCGAATTATATGGCTTCGGTGCTGATTATAATAAATCACCCGGAAGTGCGCCGGCCAGTGTGGGCAACGCGAATCTTACCTGGGAACAAAACAAACCGTTCGACGTGGGTCTTGAACTGGGCGTATTGAAAAACAGGTTAAATATTGAAGCCGACTATTACATCCGCAAAACCACAAAACTGCTCCAGAGCGTTCCATTGTCACTGACTTCCGGCTTCGGAAGCTACCTGGATAATATCGGGTCGATGGAAAACAAGGGAATTGAGCTGACTTTGAATGCTACTCCGATATTAAGCAAGATGTTCCGATGGGACATTTCATTCAATATTGCTTTGAACAAAAACAAAGTTACCTCACTGAACGATAATCAGGACATCGTTTCGCTGCCATATATCATCAGGGTGGGGCAGGATGTGCAGTCAATTTATACTTACATATGGGCTGGAGCAGATCCTCAGACAGGAGAGCCTCTATGGTACACAGACGGAACAAAAAAATCCACTACATCAGATGTTACGAAAGTGCAAAATGCAATTATCGGAAGTGCATCGCCCAAAGGTTTTGGTGGACTCAACACAACGTTTAGCTATGGGAATCTTTCGTTGAATGCTCAATTCAATTATCAATACGGGAACCTCTTATTTAACAGCTGGGGCTTCCTGAACGAAAGTGACGGTGCATTCTTTTCACTCAACCAGGACCTGAAAGAATACGAACGACGTTGGCAAAAGGCGGGCGACAAAACAGATGTTCCGCAATACATCGCGGGCAATCAATCCCAATCCAATACCACTTCAAGCAGGTATTTCTATAAAGGCGATTATATCAGGCTGAGAAATGTTACACTCGCTTATCAAATTCCAAAATCATTTTTGAACAAAATCAAAATTGACAATGCACAGCTCTATGTCAGGGGAACGAATTTATGGACAAAGACCTTTGATAAGAACCTGACATTTGATCCTGAGCAACCGATTAACGGATTCAATGACCTGCAAATCTTAATGCAGAAAACAGTTTCCTTTGGCCTGAACCTGAATTTTTAAAGAAGTAAATTTTTACAATATGAAAATCACAATAAAAATTATTTCAGTCTCACTGTTCGCTGCATCCCTTCTCGCCGGATGCAGTAAAAAATTCCTTGATCTTCAGCCCCCGAGCCAGATTCCTACGAACGAGGCCATTCTTGATGAAAATTCTATGCAAACTGCTGTCAATGGCATGTATCAAAGTCTTCGCGCTGTTGATCTCTTCGGTCGTACAATACCGATAGACGGCGATTTGCTGGCCGACAATATTTATATCGATGCACTGCAAAATTCAAACAGGTACCTCACCGAGCTGACTTACACCTATACCGCTACCTATTCTAATATCCAGAACATGTGGGCAGAGGCTTATAACTCAATATTAAGGGCAAACAATATTATCAATTCGACTGTGCCAAGCAGTCCTGTGGCCGATCAGCTGAGAGGAGAGGCACTCACTATCAGGGCTCTTTGCTACTTTGAGCTGGTGAAATTCTTCGGACTTCCCTACCAGGTCGATTCAACTTCACTTGGTGTTCCACTGGTGCTTACTTATGATGCGTTCGCAAAACCTGCCCGCAATACGGTTGCAGAAGTTTACAAACAAATTGAAACCGATCTTCTCCAGGCCTATGGCTTAATGACGGATGAATCCAAAAATTCTTCTTATGTCACTAAATATGTTGCCAGCGCACTACTGGCCAGGCTTTATCAGTACAGGGGTGACTGGAACAATACATTGACCTGGTCGAGCGACGTAGTAAATAACGGCGGGTATTTTCTGACCGATCATAACTCTCTGGTATCATACTGGAGCAGTCCCTATCCGGTGTCCAACAGGATGGAGACTATTTTCGAAGTTGAATTCGATGAAATCGGCAATAATGGGCCTGATGACCTGGATGCATTTTACGATCAGGCCGGATACGGAGATGCGCTTTGCACTGATAATCTCTACGGCATCTACAGCGCCTCAGATGCCCGGCAGGCCCTGATTATTGCCGGCGTCAGAGCGGGACAGAATGTTTGGGTTGTCAACAAATATCCTAACACTACGAATCCAAACGGAAAAGACAACGTTAAACTTGTACGCTATGCAGAAGTCCTGCTTATCCAGGCAGAAGCATATAACCGCACCGGGCAGGATGCATTGGCATTGCAGACCCTGAATGTGCTTGCTCAGACCAGGGATCCGCAGTTTGCAGGCTATTCCTCATCCGGCGCTGCGCTGCTCAATGATATTTATTCAGAACGGAGAAAAGAATTGGCGTTTGAAGGTCACCGTTATTGGGATATCGTGAGACTGGGACAGGATGTGGTCAGGGACGGAAGTACAGGAAATTATCCTTCCTACGTTCCACTGACCCTGCCAGCCAGCAGCACAAAAAGAATTTTCCCCATACCGCGCGCAGAAATGGATGCCAATAAAAATATGGTCCAGAATCCGGGATATTGATTGCATGCTACAATAGAAAAACAAAAAGGGTGAATTTGATTTCACCTTTTTTGTTTTAATCTTCCTTCTGATTTGCATGAGATTACCAGTTTTCTTTCCCTTTTGACTGGTGTTGATAGCTTAACCTGATATTGCTTACAATCTGAATCGATTTATTTAAGGTATCAATAGCTGCGTTTTCTTTTTGACTCAGATCAACTACACTGTACCCTTCATTCTTATTAAAAAAACAAACTGCATCAGGAAGCTGTACATTTCTGTTATGATCTGTCCGGATCACCATGGAAGCATCGAATTTTCCCAAAGCATTAATCGAAATCGACTTTTCGTCAATAAAGATCTTTGTCATTTCAGGAGACCTTGAATCCAGCTTTCCCAGCATCTTCCAGACCTGGTATTTACTTCTTGCATTGGTGATATCATTGTTCAGCTTTAGCAATTGACTGTTCACGCTATCTAATTTCAAATTCGCTTCTTTTAAATCTTTAGCCAGTTGGTTATTGCTCTGGTAATAGAATAATCCCACTGTGATAATAACCAGCAGAAAATACCCGCCAAACGCACCGGTCAGATTGATGTGCAGTCCCCGAAAAGGTCCTTTAACTGCAGTCCTTGATGGTAAAAATTTGTAGATGATATATGCCGGCAATAACGGGATCAGTAAAATAGCCGCTAACGAACTGATTAAATTGATGGTTTCCATATACCAGGTTTTAAGATAACCCAATAAAATTTTGCACGGGCAACACCCGATTGCGAATAAGGTCAACAACTAAATAAAGATACAAAATATGCTTTGGCAAATGAGAAGGTGTGACAAGAGAATTAACCCTTACCGTTTCAACAACTTGTTATTAATGATTTTTTCCATTATTTCCTCCTTCTGGTATTTACTAACAGGGATCTGGTATTGCATCACATAAAGTATGTTTCCTTCAATAGCATTGATCCTTTCGAGAGCAACCAGGTAGGATTTATGAGGTTGAATAAACCGCTGGGGAGGCAATTTTTCCTGCAGCATTTTTAATGGCAAATGAGCGATAATTTTCTTTTCAGTCGTGTAAATCGCTACATAATTTTCCAGCGCTTCAACAAATAAAATATCCGAAAAATTTATCTTTTCCAATTTACTGTCTGCTTTTACAAAAAAATATTCAGGATCAGCTGCACCTGGTTTTTCCTGGCTGAACCAGGTATGCGCCTTATTGGCCGCTTTAAGGAATCGCTCAAATGAAATAGGCTTTAGCAGATAATCCAATACATCCAATTCATATCCATTTAAAGCATATTGTTCGTATGCAGTGGTGAGAATGACTTTGGGGATGTTTTTTCCATTTTTCAAAAAATCAATCCCATTGATATGAGGCATTTCAATATCCAGAAATAATAAATCAACCTGCTGTTGTTTTAAGAGAGAGTTCAGTTCAATCGCGTTTTCACATATACCACACAATTCAAGAAAGTCAATTTTCTCAATATAACCTGTCAACCCTTTTCGGGCAAATGGCTCGTCATCAACAATAACACATTTTATTTTACTACTCATCGGGGTTCAATATCAATTTTAATTTCGCAGAAAAAGAATCGGCTTTTTTTTGAATTTCAAATTCGTATTTGCCGGGATAGAGCAAATCAAGTCGCCTTTGGAGGTTTTCTATTCCAATCCCATTGGTTTTAGAATCTGATTCTATTTGTCCGACTGAATTTTCAACCATGAAACCGATCTCATTTTCATGAACTGAAGCTTTTACCGAAATTCTATATTCTCCGCCGACATATTTAAAGGCGTTTTCGACTAATGGCAGAAACAATAACGGATAAACCTTTTGACCGTTAAGCTGTTCATCAAATTGCAAATCCAGCTTTAATTTTTCCGATGCTCTTGTTTTTTGCAGCTCTATGAAATTCTTCAGATATTCCATTTCCTGGCTTATGTTTACTTTTTGGTGCTGATCGTACAACTGGTAACGCAATAGCTCCGAAAACTTCTCCACGCTTTTTTTTGCTTCTTTCACATTCTCATCCATCTGAAAATAAATTGTGTTCAATGCATTAAATAAAAAATGCGGATGGTACTGCGCTTTCAGGAATTTGAGCTCAGTCTGCAGTTTGTCATTTGTAATTTTTTCAAGCAATATTTTATTGTTGATATAAGCGTTCAGAAAAGCGCTGCTCCGGCAAATGCCATAGTAAATAATTGCATACAACAGGGGGATGGTATTGATATCAATAAAATCATAGGATTGCAGGCCATCATCGGTAAGGGCTGCCATCGGGGTCAACGTGATATTTTGAAGGATCAGGTTTAAAAGAAAAACATACCCTAACTCTTTCCCAATTCTTTTATAGCTCATCTGGTTTTGCCATCTCGTGTCGAAATAGCGAAACAATCGCTGGAAAAGCCATACAAACACATACCCCATGATGACACTCGTGGTCATTTCAATTGTATTGAGTGTCCAGCTGCGATGCCAGAACTTCATTCCCGTCGCGCTGTCCAACAGGAGCCGGATAGTGAAATAAACCAGCAGGCCATATAAAGGCGGAAAAAAATATTTCAAAAATGCTTTCATGATCTGATAATGAAAGTTACGACTTTTATACAGCCTCAGATAAAGCAGGACTGCTACTCAATTCTTCACCTGATCCTTGCCTGGTCCTACGTAGTTTACTTTCTGCCGATACGGCTGACTTCGGCTTCATTCCAAACAAAAAACGGGTCATGGCAAAGGGCCTGATGAATAAATGATAAATGCCCAATGACAATGCAAACGAGACCAAAACCGTAAAAATATATTTTAACCCAATGGTGTCTGTAGTTTTTACAACGTAGAAAACAATAATCACGATCACGGTCTGGTGCAGGATATAAAAAGGATAAACTGCCTGATTCACGTAGTCGAGTATGCGATGTTTTTTGTTCAGATATTTTTTACCATAGCCGACAGCTGTCAATACCCAGCTCCATGCAAAAACGGCACGCCATGCAAAATATGCATAAGTGCTCCAGTGATTTCTCCAGTCATGGATTATCTTCCAGGGTTCCTTTTCATTCCATCTGAGGTAATTCACAGAGATCAGGCAGATGAAGGCGAGAGCAAGCGAAATCCGGCGGTTCCGTTCCAGGCTATCCATCAGCGCCGGATTAGCGATACAAAAAAAACCTGCCAGTAAAAACAACAACCAGTAGAGCATATAGGCCCAGTCGTGAACGAGGTCATTGGTTTCAGGGAATTTCAGTGTGAAGGCAGCATACACATATACACTTGGAAGAATCATCAGGTAAATTCTTTTCCCTGATGCCAGCCAGTTTAATTTATTTAGAAAGTTCTTGCCTTTGACAGAGATCAACCACACAAAAAATGGAGCGCAGATCACGTCAAACAAAAAAAGATAACATATAAACCAGAGGTGATGCCAGCTCATATTCCCTTTCGGATAAACGCCGGTATGAAATATGGATGGATAGAAATCAAAAAAGTTTCCTTTAAATCCCTGAGTCAATCTCTCCATATAAACTTGTGGAGGGACCACAACAAGCATTCCGAATAAAAGCGGAACGAATAGCCGGCGAAACCTGAGACCGATAAATCCTCCGCCTGTTCTGTGCTGCAGCATAAAATAACTTACGGTTCCTGAAATAAAAAATAGCAGGGGCATACGAAAATTATGCAGCCAGAAATTAAATTCGAGCAGCAGATTGCTGGTTTCCGCGTTTTTAATATGCCATTCCCATTCAGAAACGAATGCCATCGCCGAATGGAAAAAAAGCACAGCAAGTATTGCCATAATACGAAGCCAGTCGAGATAAGCCTGACGATTGCCTGATAAGGGTTGTTGCATAATTAATTTTTCAGTGAAGCTATTATGCAAATAACCCTTCTTAAAATCTTGTTGACCTGAGGACTGTTCCCGATGACGAATGGAACTTATCCGAAGGAAAATCTGCCCTTAAAGTAAATTTGAGATCACGTAACTTTGCAGAATGACAGTAAAAAGTATAGGTCTGAACATCTGGAAATTTTTCAAATCCCTCTTTATCCGCAAAAAAGATTGTTGCGAATAAATCCTGTGTTTTTTCAGACCCGTAATCTTTACGCAGTTTTCTTATCGTCATCTTGATCATCCCGGTTAATCGGTTTGACTACTGAGGGCGTGTTCTCAGGAAGATGTACGGAAATTCTTTTTGTTAGTGCATTATAATGTGTTTCTGATATTTCACCATCCCCATACAAATCAGCTATTTTTTCATTCATCTTGGAAAGTTCTTTTTTTATGTTTTCATTTTCCCCTGTAGTTATGAGTTGATCAATCTGCTTATTGTATGACCAGCTTAGCCAGACTGATTTAATCGAACCAATTGATTTCACCAAAGGAAAGAAAAATGTAATCATGGCAATGACAAAAGAAATCATTCCCAGCCAATCCTTCCATTGCAGGTCTTTCGAATCCTTATAATTTGTTGAAAAAAAATTCAAAAAACCAAATTCATCCAGCGGGCCATTTGCAGAGATATTCACATTCCTGGCAGGATTCGTGTCAATGATTGATTCATCTATTTCCTCTTTATTATCATCCATTTCCCTGACCATACTGAGCATATCATCTTGCGACATTTGTCTCGACGTGATTAAATAAGCGGTTGTACTAATCGTGCTTATATCATCAGTGTTCTCTTCACCGTAGTATTCTTTCGGAATATTTGTGACTTCAAGATCGAGATGATAATCCAGATTCAAAGCTGCAACAAAACTGGGGTCTACGGATATTAACCCATAATTACCCTGATCAAGAATTTTTTTGAAATTGTCAGTTGGATCAGCCCCGACCCAAAACATGATATCAATTAAATTTTCTCTTTTAATTTTCTTCTTGCCCGAACTACTTTCAATCATTGCCGTACATGCCTCACGATAGGGGATATGAATTTCTTTATATTTCGGTTTTGCTGCAGCAGCTTTACCAATAGAAGGGCTTTCATTGATTTGTTTGTTAATCAGGGCCAGGACGTAGCTGGATAGGATGAACGTGCTGTTGCCGGCATGACTTACATAAATATTTCTGACGGAATCACGAAAATTGCGTAAAAATGCGGTGTCAGTTGTGGCTGATAGTTGCAGTTCATTATCTCCACCTGTGTTCTGTTTTCCGAAGAGGCTTTTGCGATAAAAAATATGCATTCGCTCAGTAAAAAGTGGTGTTACTACCTGAACGCTTTTTGCAATCCCTTCATCCTGTCCATCAATCACCACCTTGGGAACAATTGCAAATGAATTTTCATCCTTGCTGACTTTAAACGCGTTATCATATCCTCCTTCAGTCGGCTGATTAGTTATTGAATCACCGTCTTTGAATGAAGACACATCAACTCCCTGCCCGATCAGGTTATACACGCTTCCCGGTTCACCTGAATAAAAGGTATAATGCTGATCATGCATTTGGGATGAAACCTTGCCAAACAATTTTCCAAATGGTCTAAAATCCGGATAGGCCCTACCCACAAAATAATAAAGTAAATAAGTAAAAAATAGTGCAAGCATAATGGATAGTATTGTTGCTCCCTTATGTCTTTTGATCCTGTACCAGATCAGGTCAATATTTTTTTCTTTGCCTGATGTTTTTGTGGGTTCCATAAAACAAGATTTTTGGATTGATCAACAGAGTTTGTAAAACCAGGTGATATTGCAAAATGATTCATCATAAGGAACCTGATTGTGAGAGTCAAAATTTTGTCCGGGAAATAGGATTTGCACAATGAAAAGCCCAGCAATTTTTGATTGCTGAGAAAGAATGTTATAGCATATGAGTCGTTAATAGTCCCTGACAGGGAAACAGTTAAGAATAATTTTTAATTCCTCCGCCTATAAAAAAACCAGGCAATTGTTCCTGATAGATTTAAAAAGTTGGTAATTTTATATTGTTATTCCTGACCGTCTCCCAAAACAAACCATTAAATTTTCTCCAATGGCTTCCTACAACTTAATGATCAATGATCATTCTTATTCAGTAGACGTTGATCCACAAATGCCACTGCTTTGGGTCATACGTGATTTCGTGGGTTTAAAAGGAACAAAATTCGGCTGTGGTATTGCTCAATGCGGAGCCTGCACGGTTCATATGGATGGGAATCCAGTCCGGTCCTGCACCCTTCCGGTATCTGCCATGGCAGGTCATAAAATAACTACCATTGAAGGGATCTCTACGAACATAGATCACCCTGTTCAGAAAGCCTGGATAGAGATGCAGGTTCCACAGTGTGGTTATTGTCATTCAGGCCAGATTATGTCGGCTGTGGCTCTTCTCAAAAAAAATCCCAAGCCCGATGATGCAGCGATTGATATTGGCATGCAGGGAAATATTTGCCGCTGTGGGACATACCAGCGCATTCGCAAAGCCATTCATCGTGCATCTGAACTGATGGCCACAGAAACTAAAAAAGCATTTTAATCATCCATTGAAAAAATATTAATCATGCCTGCAACTGCCAAACTCGATCGTCGCAGTTTCCTTAAAATGACGGGGCTCAGCGGAACTGCATTTATATTGGGTTTTTATTCCAGTGGAGAGAAGGGCGCCACGATTGTCAATATGAGTGGTCTTGAAGAATCGGTGAATCTGACTCCGTATATCATTATTGAAAAAACAGGAAAGATTATAATCATGAACCCCCGGCCTGAAATGGGGCAGGGGACGTATCAGTCACTTCCATCAATCATTGCTGAAGAACTTGAAATATCAATTGACCAGATAAGCATTAAACAAACATCAGGAGAAAAAGAATTCGGCAGACAGGTTTCAGGAGGAAGTTCGTCTGTCAGGGGAAGCTATACGATGTTGCGAAAAGTGGGCGCATCTGCCCGCGAGATGCTCATCAAAGCAGCCAGTGAACAGTGGAATGTTCCGGTTGGTGAATGTTATGCCGAAAACGGAAAAGTTTTTCATAAACCTTCAGGCAAAAACATTTCTTATGGTGAACTTGCCGAATCCGCTTCGAAACTTGAAGTGCCCAAGGAGCCAGTATTAAAGGATCCGAAGGATTTTAAATTAATCGGGAAATCCATACATCGTCCCGATATCAATTTAAAAGTTTCAGGAAGAGCGGTATTTGGAATGGATGTAGAAGTTCCCGGAATGGCTTATGCCTCGGTGGAAAGATGCCCGGTATTTGGGAGCAAACTGTTGAATTATGACGACAGCGAGGCAAAAAAAATCAAGGGGGTACAGCAGGTCGTGAAAGCAGAAAGAGTGGTTTTTGGAAAAACTCATTATGATAGCATTGCTGTAGTGGCCGACAATTACTGGGCCGCTTTGCAGGGAAGAAAGGCATTAAAAGTTCAATGGGATTACCAGGGCAACGACAAATTCAATTCTAACGATTATGAACAATCGCTGAGAAACCTTGCAAAAACAGAAGGGTTGATTGTACACAATAGCGGTGACTTTGATAAAACATTTGCTGAATCGCCCCTTACACTCGAAGCATTTTACGAAACACCGATGGTTTCGCATTCGTGCATGGAGCCGATGAATTGCGTAGCTCACTGGAAAGAAGACAATACGATTGAAGTGTGGGTCTCTTCCCAGGGACCTTCGCTGATAAAAGACGAATTGTCAAGGACGCTTGGAGTTTCGCAAGATAGTGTCAAAGTCAATATCATGTTCAATGGCGGAGGATTTGGGAGAAGGCTGCAATCGGATTTTGCATCTGAAACTGCCATGATCTCCAAAGTAGTCGGGAAGCCCGTGAAAGTTATTTGGACACGTGAAGACGATACACAGCTGGGACCTTTCAGACCCATGACATTTTCAGCAATGAAAGGCGCGATCTCCAATGATGGCAAAGCAGTGGCTTTTCAACATAAAGTGATATCTCCATCATTGGGCGCAAGTCGGAATGCAACCTTCGATAAAACGAAACCAGATAATTCGATGGTTGAAGGAATCAGTGATCAGAAATATGAAATCCCGAACATGAAGAATTCTTATGTGTTAGCTGATTTCCATATTCCAATTTCAGCCTGGAGATCTGTAACCAGTTCCACATTAGCTTTTGCGCATGAGTGTTTCATCGATGAAATGGCTGTGAAAGCAAATAAAGATCCACTGGCATTCCGCCTGGAAATGCTCACAACGGAATCGGATACAAAAAAAGTTTTAAATAAACTGAAAGAAGTATCCGAATGGGATAAACCTTTGCCTAAGGGCTGGGGAAGAGGCATTGCACAATATGAATTTTTTGCGGGATTGTGCGGGCAGGTTGTAGTCGTTTCCAGCAAAGCAACAGGTGAAGTTAAAGTGGAAAAAGTTTATGCTGTAATTGATTTGGGAACCGTCGTAAATCCAGATAATGTGAAAGCACAGGTAGAAGGCGGGATTGTAATGGGTCTTGTTGCTGCTACAAAAGATGGTATCCGGTTTGAAAACGGGAAATCTGTTCAAACCAATTTCCATAATAACAGGATGCTTCGCATCAATGAAATGCCGGAAATAGAAGTTCATATTATCGCAGACGGAGGTCCCACCATTAAAGGCGTGGGGGAACCCGGACTCCCTCCTTTGGCGCCTGCATTAGGCAATGCCATTTATGCTGCCACAGGGAAGCGCATGCGAAGATTACCGGTTGATCTTTCTAAAATATCATGAACAACATTTTTTAACGATCCTTCGTTTGAATTAAAGATCGATTGCCCTTACGCCTCCGTTCTCACAGGCTATTAACTTATAAACCTTTTCCCGGCAGAACTCATACTTATAAAAGGGAATTATTCCCATTTCCGGAATTGTTTCTCAAATTAGAACATCACCGGCTCATAAAATTTTATTGAAATTATGGTTTTCAGCCTGTTGGAAACTGGCATTTGAATGGTACTATTTTTCGCAACACAATAAAACGATAAATTCTGTGTTTTAATCGGTTACACTTATCAAACGGTAATAAATAACCCTTATAAATCCTGATATCGTTTTATTTTTTTCGGTTATAATAATCAATATCCAATGAAATATTTTACCCGTCTTTTATACTTACTGGTATTTGCTAGCCTTTCTTACTCATCACATGCAGCCAACAGGTTTTGGGTCGCAGCCGGCCCAT
>Ga0335076_10005663_pt1 | contig 12612 bp, 13 predicted proteins | sample Lox_Sample_25_FD_206717 | JGI IMG/M metagenome (GOLD analysis project Ga0335076, IMG submission 206717) | Soil microbial communities from Loxahatchee National Wildlife Refuge, Florida, United States - Lox_Sample_2.5 | ecosystem: Environmental > Terrestrial > Soil > Wetlands | place: USA...
CACCGACCGCCGCCAGCACCCAGACCGCGCTTCATCATCACACCGACGCCGCCCCCCCATCAACCGCAAACGTTTTGCGACAGCCTCTATATCGCGGTTTCTCGACCAGGCTCAAGGTCGGCGGTCCGCAGGGCCGCCCGGCACGGACGCCGGGCGGAACGGCCCCAGGGACGCCGCCGTAGGCGGCCCCAATTCCTAAGCGGTGGCGATCGCGGCCGCCTCGCCGAGCCCGAGCTCTTCGACCGCGGTCTCGCGCATCTTGAACTTCTGGACCTTGCCGGTGACCGTCATCGGGAACGAGTCGACGAGCTTCACGTAGCGCGGGATCTTGTAGCGGGCGATCTGCCCCTTGCAGAAGTCTTTGATGTCGTCTTCGGTCACGGTGGTCCCGGCGCGCGGGATCACCCACGCCATCAACTCCTCGCCGTAGCGCGCGTCGGGCACGCCGATCACCTGGACGTCGGCGATGTCGGGATGGGTGTAGAGGAACTCCTCGATCTCGCGCGGGTAGACGTTCTCGCCGCCGCGGATCACCATGTCCTTGATCCGGCCGACGATGCGCACGTAACCGTGCTCGTCCATCGTGGCGAGGTCGCCGGTGTGCATCCAGCGCTGCTCGTCGATCGACTCGGCGGTGCGCTCGGGATCGTTCCAGTAGCCGCGCATGACCACATACCCCCGGGCGAGGAACTCGCCGGGCTCGCCACGCTCGACCGTGCGCCCGGTCGACGGATCGATGATCTTGATCTCGACGTGGGGGCCGACCTCGCCGACCGTCCCGCAGCGGTTCTCGAGCGTGTCGTCGCAGCGCACCTGGGTCGTGACCGGCGAGGTCTCGGTCATCCCGAAGGCGATGCTGATCTCCCCGATCCCCATCTTCCCGCTGACGCGCTTCATCACCTCGATTGGGCACGGCGACCCGGCCATGATCCCGGTACGCAGCGGACCGAGGTCGAACTCCGAGAACCGCTGATGCGCGAGCTCCGCGATGAACATCGTGGGCACGCCGTACAGGCTCGTGCACCGCTCCTCCGAGCACGCCTCCAGTGTGGCCAGTGGGTCGAAGGTCTCGGCCGGATAGACCATGCAGGCGCCGTGCGACGTCGCGGCCAGGTTCCCCAGCACCATGCCGAAGCAGTGGTACAGCGGCACCGGGATGCAGACCTTGTCGCGCTCGGTGTACCCCAGCATCGCGCCGACGAAGTGCCCGTTGTTGAGAATGTTGTGGTGGGTGAGCGTTGCGCCCTTGGGGAAGCCGGTGGTGCCGCTCGTGTACTGAATGTTGATCGGGTCGTCGAAGTCGAGATCCTCGCCGTGGGCGTCGAGGTCGCCCGTGTAGCCCGCACCCGAGGCGAGCTCCTCCCAGTCAGGGGTGTCGAAGAAGATCGCGCGCTCGAGCTCGGGCAGCTGCGGGCGGACTTCCTCGACCATCTCGACGAAGTCGGAGTCCTTGAGGCGCTGGGAGGCGATGATCCAGCGGCAGCCCGACTGCATGAGCGCGTACTGGAGCTCGCTCAACCGATAGGCGGGGTTGATGTTGACGAGGATGATCCCTGCCTTGGCGGTGGCGTACTGGGTCAGGGCCCACTCCGCGCGGTTGGGGCTCCACACGCCGACGCGGTCGCCCCTGCATAGCCCGGCCGCGAGCATGCCGCCGGCGAGCCGATCCACCGCTTCGCCGAACTCCGCATACGTGTAGCGCACGCCGTGGCCGCGGTCGATCAGCGCGTCGGCGTCGGGAACGCGCGCGATCGTCCGCTCAAGGTTGTGCCCGATCGTCTCGCCGAGTAGTGGATCCGCGCAGGCGCCGTGTGCGTAGGACAGCATCAGGGTCTTCACTCCTCTCTCAGTGACGGAACCGATCGTACTCCCGTAACCGTAAGGTTCGCCCGCTATGACGATGCTTAGACAGGGGTTGCTCGACGGCCGCGGAGTTGCGCTCGCCGGCGGGGTTCCATCCGCCATCGCCGGCGCGATTGCGGCTCTCGGTGCCCGAGTCGACGAGGAGCCGATCGGCGCGCTCGTCTACGACGGCCGGCCGGCATTCGGCGCTGGCGGGCAGGACTCGCTGCGCGAGTGCACCGAGCTGGCATGGGTCGCTGTTCATGAAGTCGCCACCGGTGCCCTGATTCCGGCCGGCGCAGGAAAGATCGTGCTGATCGGGCCGCGGCCAGACGCCGGGCCGTTCGCTGCCGCCGCGCGCGCGGCACTCGAGAACCTGGCGAGGACGCTGTCGGTCGAGTGGGCTCGATATGGAGTTACGGCGGTGGCGATCGCGCCGGGTGAACGCACGCGCGACGACGAGCTCGCCGAGCTGGTCTGCTTCCTGGTCTCGCCGGCGGGCGAGTACTTCACCGGCTGTGCCTTCGAGCTCGGCGCCAAGCTCATACGTACCTCTTAGCGGTTCCTCACCTCAGTGAGATGGGCGGGCCCGAAGCTACCCGCAGGCTTTCCCTGTGATCTGAGAACGAGGTATTTGAACCATGAGCGACAGAGATTCTGAGGCCGCGCGCGCTCGCGGCCAGGCGATGCGAGGTGCGCGGCTAAGGCGTGCCAGCATGATCCGCCGGCGGATCGTCAGCGGAGCGGTGGCGCTGTTCGTCGCCGCGTGGCTGCTGATCGCGGTCGTGCTCGTGTCCGGACACGATCCGGCGCTGGCCAAGCGCTCGTCGGCGAGCACGGTGACGACTTCCTCGACGCCGTCGACGACCACCACGAGCTCCGGATCCGGGTCCGCATCCGGGTCAGACACGAGCAGCACAAGCTCGCAGTCGTCGAGCAACTCGGGCAGCGGATCCGTCAGCAGCGTCACCACGAGCCAGTCATGAGCGCGACGATCGACATACCGGTCGAGCAGCGAGACGAGTTCGAGTGCTTTGGCTCGCGATGCACCCTGATCGTGGCGGACGCGCGCGTGAGCGACGCGGAACGGGCGGTGGCACAGGCTCGCCGCCGGCTGCTCGAATGGCACGGCCAGTTCTCGCGGTTCGAAGCCGGCAGCGAGCTGACCCGGCTGAACCACGCCCGCGAGGAGACGGTGGCCGTCTCGCCGATGATGCGCCGCGTCGTCCAGGCCGCGATAGAGTCCGCGGCCGCCACCGACGGACTCGTCGACCCGACGCTGGTGGGCGAGATCGAGCAGGCCGGCTATGCCTCGCATTTCGAGGGGGACGGTCTCCCGCTGGCGGTCGCGCTGGCGCTCGCGGACGACCGTGAGCCAGGACGACCCGCTGTCGCTGCGAGGTGGCGGTCGGTCCGGACCGACCGCTGCACGGGGACCGTGACGCGTCCGCCGGGTGTGCGCATCGATGCCGGCGGGATCGCCAAGGGTGTATTCGCCGATGAGCTCGCGACGCTGCTCGCCGGCTACGACGCGTTCGTCGTCGACTGTGGCGGTGACATGCGGCTCGGCGGACGGCTCGGCATCACGCGCGAGGTACACGTGGCCAGTCCGTTCGACGACTCGATCCTGCATACATTCGCGCTGGCCGGCGGCGGCGTTGCCAGCTCCGGCATCGGCCGTCGCAGCTGGCTCGACTCGGGCGGACGCCCCGCCCACCACCTGCTCGACCCGGCGAGCGGCCGGCCGGCGTTCACGGGCATCGTCCAGGTCACCGCCCTCGCCCCGACCGCGACCGAGGCGGAGTCGTTGTCCAAGGCGGCGCTCCTGAGCGGCCCGCAGCGCGCCGAGCGGGTGCTCGTCCACGGCGGCGCGATCGTCCTCGACGACGGCAACTTCGTCGTGCTCGAGCGGGACCCCGGGCGCGCGCTCGTTCGGCCCTACTAGCCGGGCAGGCTCGTCTCGGGGGCCTCGGCCCAGGGGACGATCACGGCATCCTCGAGTGGGGAGTCGCGCGCGACGACGTATTCGGCCGGCTCGGTGTCCGACACGTTCTCGAGGATGTGCGTCTCCCGCGGCGGCACGTACAGCAGGTCCCTGGGCTCGAGCACGATTTCGTGCTCGAGGCGGTCGCCCCACTTGATCCGCATCGAGCCCGAGAGCATGTAGCACGTGCTCTCGCAGTTCTCGTGGTAGTGGGGCCGGGACTGCGCGCCGGGCGGCACCCGGAACACCGCCATGTAAATGTTGTGCGCACCGGTGGTGGCCTGCGAGATCTCCGATCCGCCGACCACGCCGCGCGGCACCTCACGGTCCGCGCCCGGCTTTACGACCTTCATCGGGCGACCTGGGGTTCGAGTACCGCCATGGCGGCCGAGTCTACCGCCGTGTTTGCTCCGCGCCGGCCGGCGTCGTCACCTCGATCTGGAGCGGCGGAGCCTCGTGATCGACCTGGAGAGTCGTGTGGTGAATGTGGAACCGGTCCTCGAGCAGACCCTGCAGTGAGCGGCGCAGCTCGTGGCAGTCGTCGCCGGCGCGCACGACCACGTGCGCCGACAGCGCGGCGAACCCGGAGGTGACCTCCCACACATGGAGATCGTGGACCTCGACCACGCCCGGCTCGGAGGCGAGGGCGCGCCCGATCTCGGTGGGATCGAGGCCTGCCGGTGCGGCCTCCATGAACACCCGCCCCGACGTCTTGAGGAGGCTGTACGCAGCCTGGAGCATGAGCGCCGCGATCAGCAGCGAGGCGATGGCGTCGGCCCGGTCGAAGCCGGTCGCGATGATCACCGCCGCGGCGACCGCGGTGGCGATGAACCCGTACAGGTCGGTGAGGATGTGGCGGTAGGAGCCCTCCACGTTCAGGCTGCGCTCGTGGCCGTTGCCGCCGGCCAGGATCCGCGCCGCCGCGAGATTCAGCGGGATGCCGGCGAGCGCGACCGCGAGCACGACGCCGCCCTTGACCTCGGGCGGCGAGACCAGCCGGCCGATCGCGCCGTAGATGATCAGGCCGGCGAGCACGAGCAGCGTGAGGCCGTTGGCCTGCGCGGACAGGATCTCGGCGCGCCCGAGCCCGTACGTCAACGATCCGCGCGCTCCCCGCTGCGCCAGGCGCGCGGCGGCCAGCGACAGCGCCAGCGCGGCGGCGTCGGTCAGCATGTGGCCGGCATCGGATAGCAGCGCGAGCGAGGACGCCAGAATCCCCGCCACGATCTCGACGACCATGAAGGCGAGGATCAGCGCCAACGCCATCTTCAGCGAGCGCCGGTCGGCATCGCGGTCTATGTGGGAGTGATCGTGCGCGATGGTCGGATCGTAGACCCGATGTAGGCGCTGTCAGTTCATCGAGGGATCGGCCGGCATGCGGGCGAGCAGCGCGTAGCTTCCGCCCTTGCGCGTCAGGACCTCCGACCACAGGCCGCGAGCATCGTTCGAGAAAGCGTCCCCGAGCTGCGCCGGCTCAAGGATCCAGTCACCGCGTTCGACCTCGCCGTCGAGCTGGCCGGGGCCCCAGCCGGCGTGGCCGAGAAAGGCGCGGCCCGAGCGGACGCCGGCGGTGAGCTCGTCCGGCGAGGAGCTCGTGCCGAGCACACCGACGTCGTCGAACGCCATCAGGGCGGCATCGGTCGCCTCCTCGAAGTCGGCGAGGACGATCACCGCGGAGGGCTGGACGGGGCCGCCGATGAACAGGCGCTCCTGGGGGTCGAGCAGGGTCTCGAGTTGCGGCACGGCCTCTCCGACGCTGGTTTCAGATGGACGGTTGAGCACCAGGCCGAGAGCGCCCTCGTCGTTGTGCTCGACCACGAGCACAACGGTGCGCCAGAAGTTTGGGTCCAGGAGAGCCGGACCCGCAACCAGCAGCTGTCCTCTGACGGACTCCATGATGCGTAACCGTTACCCCGGATCTAAGGGCGGCGCCCCGGTCGAGGCTCGTTCGAAGCCTAACCGCCCCTCGGTGGTCGCGGTCGGCGCTGTCGCTACCGGCGCTGCTGGTGGGTCGGCAGCGAGGACAATCGCTGTCGGGCCTCGTCCGCCAGCTGCGTTGCCTCCTCGGCTTCTTCCTCATCGTCGAGGTCGAGGCCGGCGAGCTCGGCGACAACCTCGAACAGATCGATCCCCAGGCAGATCTGGGCCTCGTCGGCGGCGCCGGCAAGCGACGCGGCGAACATGTCCTTCTCGCGCCAGACGAGGACGGTCGCACCAGTGCTGGCTGTAAGGGTCACGGTCATGTCGCGCTCATCAGCCGTGCCGCCACCGCTCGCGGCGGGCCGCCGCGCAAGCTTGAGCGAGGGACAGGCTGTCCGGAAATGGGGGCAGACCTCCGGAGCAGGATTCGAGACTAACACAACTCACCGCAAAACGGTGTTTTGTGCGATCCTCACCGATCCTTACAGATCCAGAAGGATCATCAGGGATGATTGCAAACGATCGCACGCGGCGCGATCGAGCGAGGCGAGCGGTTAGATCTCGGCGGCGGGGCCGGCCACGAGCGGCGTCGGCGCGCGTGTCGCGGAAGCCGCGCCGGCGTCACTGATCGCCGCCGCCTCGGCTTCGGCGGCGGGTTGAATCACGAAGGTCACGAAGGCGTCGACGATGTCCGGGTCGAGTTGGGTGCCGGCGACGGACGTCAGCTCGGCGAGCGCGACCTCTTCGGAAAGCGCCTGCCGATAGGGGCGGTCGGTGCGCATCGCGTTCCAGGTGTCGCAGCAGGTGATGATGCGGGCCTCGAGCGGGATCTGCTCGCCGGCGAGACCGTCGGGATAGCCGGCGCCGTCCCAGCGCTCGTGGTGAGAGCGAACGATGTGGCCGACCTCGCGCATGAACCCGCCGACGCGGTCGAGCATTTTCTGGCCCTCGAGGGTGTGGGTCTTGATGATCGTCCATTCGTGGGGGTCGAGCTTGCCGGGCTTGTTGATGATCTCCTTGGGGATCGCGATCTTGCCGACGTCGTGCAGGAGCGCGGCGAACTCGAGGTTCCGCTGGCGCTCGGGGGGAAGCTTCAGGTGCTCGGCGAGCTCGAGCGAGAGGCTGACGACGCTCTTGCAGTGCTCGCCGGTGTAGCCGTCGTCGGCTTCGATGACGTCCCCGAGGACGAGGGCGGTGCCGCGGTAGGCGCTCGAGAGCTCGAGCATGCTCTGGAGGCGCTGGTGGCGTTCGTGGGCGAAGACCGCGAGTAGCCCGAGGAGCGGGACGAGCGCGAGTGGGGCGAGGGGGGTCGCGTGGATCTCCTCGGCGACCACGAGGCCGACGCCGGAGAGCGCGGCGTCGATGCCGTAGACCCAGGTCGAGCGCAGCACGGCGGCGAGCGTGACGCCGCGGAGCAACACGAAGCGCACGGACGAGACGATGAAGTCGGCGAGGAACTGGCCGCCCAACGCGGCGAGCAGGAGCACGGCGCCGGCGTCGCGAGGCTCCACGTGGGCGAGCGCGAGAACCGCCACAGGCCCGATGGCAAACCAGGCGTTGCAGGGGATCTGCAAGAGGCGGCTCGGGCGCAGTTCGCCGGCCCTGATGTCCGGGAGCCACGCCAGCGCCATCGCGGCGGCCACGGCGATCGGGACGATCGCGAGCGGGACGGCGAACAGCAGCGGGACAACCCCGAGCTGTGTCGCGCGGGTGCAGCCAAACGGCGTGTCGAACCGAACGAGCATCGCGAGCACCAGCACGAGCAGGCAAATCAGCGCCGGCACGATCGGGAACGAATGCGGCGGCTCGAGCGCCCATAGTCCGGCGAGCGCGGCAAAGAAGGCCGCGCCGATGATCGTCACCGCGACGCGGTCGCGGCTGTCCATGCGCGAGTGCTCGCGCTTGACTGACTCTGCGAGGAGCTCCTGCTCCTCGAAGCTCGGCTCGAAAGACATCTCCGCGGAGATATCGATCCGAAGCCGATCAACTCTTTAGTAATCGTGGCAATTCGTGCCCATTCCTCGAACAAGCGTCCAATTTCTTCACAGAGGGCTGTTCCGGGGGGCTTGAACGTCGATCACTTGGGCGTAAAACGAAGACTGAAAAGGGCAAACCCGGCGCGAGCTGGGGACGCAAAGCCAGAGGTCTCATGCGGTAGGTGAGATAGCTCGGTTGCCACTGAAGCCATGGAGGGCTCTACGTGTCAAGTTTGCTTGCGTCCATCGTTCCATCTCGCCGCCGCCTCGCGCTCAAGGGTCTGGTCGGCGCTCTTGCTCTGATCTGCATTCCGGCGGCTTCCGCCCACGCCGCTGGGTTGGTCAACACCGATCCCTGCGACAACGCCACCCTCACGCAGCCGTTCCTGCAGTGGGGGGATTCGAACTCCTACAAGCTCGTCCCGGGCGGCAATTTCGAGGGCAGCATGACCGGCTGGAAGCTCACCGGCGGGGCTGCCGTCGACCCGGGCAGTGAGCCGTTCAACGCGACCGGATCGACCGGGCGCTCCTCGCTCTATCTGCCGGCCGGCGCGAGCGCGCAGTCACCGTACACGTGCGTGGACTTCGCGTACCCGACGTTCCGGTTCTTCGCCAAGAACAACACCCTGCTGTCGACCGTTCTGGTCTCGATCGTGTACAAGGAGCCGCTGCTGGGCGCGGTGACGCTCCCGATCGGACCCGTGGCCCTCAGCCCCAATTGGGGCCCGTCTCTGCCGATGCTCACGGCGTCGGAGGTGCAGACCGTCGTGAACGGCCTCCTCAGGTCCGGCACGCCGCAGGTGGCCCTGAAATTCACGGCCCTCACCGGGTCCTCGGAGATCGACGACGTGTTCATCGATCCGCACGAGATGCGATAACGCCGGGCGGCATTCGCAAGCAACTTGGGGAACGAAACGAGCCCGCTTCGCACCGGAACGGTGCGGGGCGGGCTCAGTCTTTGCTGCTCTCCTATTAGGTCTAGAGCCCGTACGAGCGGCCGATGACCTCGAGCATGATTTCGTCGCTGCCGGCGCCGATGCGATTCAGGCGCAGGTCTCGCCACGAGCGCTCGATTCCATACTCCTTCATGTACCCGTTGCCGCCGTGGATCTGGATGCACTCGTCGGCTACCTCGACGGCGATCCGGGCGGAGTAGAGCTTGGCCATCGTGATCTCGCGCACCGGATACTCGCCGTTCTGGAAGCGCCAAGCCGTGGTGTAGACCATCTGGCGGGCGGTCTCGATCTTGGTCGCCATCTCAGCGAACTTATGGCGAATCGCCTGGAAGCGTCCGATCGGACGGCCGAAGGCGGTCCGCTCCTTGGCATATGCGAGCGTGCGGTCGAAAACGTGCTGGGCGCCGGCGACCGACCCGGCGGCGCCGATCAGCCGCTCGCCCTGGAGCTCCCACATGATGTGGTAGAAGCCCTTGCCGACCTGGCCGAGCACCGCCGACTCCGGCACCCGCACGTCCTGGAAGGCCAGCAGCGCCGTGTCGGAGGCGTGCATGCCGAGCTTCTGCAACCGCTTCTCGCGGATCACGCCGGGCGAGTCCATCGGCACCAGCAAGAGCGTGAATCCGTCATAGCCGGCGTCAGGATCGGTCTTGGTCACGAGCACGATCGCGTGCGCCCGGTGGCCATTGGTGATGAAGGTCTTCGAGCCGTTGATTACGTACTCGCCGCTGGACTCGTCCCGGACGGCCCGCGTCTTGATCCCGGCCACGTCCGAGCCGGCATCCGGCTCGGTGATCCCGAGGCACAGGATCTTCTTCCCGGCGATGGCCGGCACCGCCCACTCCTGCTTCTGCTCCTCGGTCCCGAATTTCAGGATCGGCGGGATCGTCATGTCGGTCTGGACCGCGACGCCCATGCCGAGGCCGCCGCAGTGAGCGTGTACGAGCTCCTCGGCGAGCACCAGCGTCGTGTAGTAGTCGCCGCCCTGGCCGCCGTACTCGATTGGCTTGTCGAGACCGAGGAAGCCGAGCTCACCCATCCGTTCGAACACCCAGTCGGGGAAGGTCGTCTCCTCCCACTCCTCGGCGTGGGGCTGGAGCTCCTTGATCACGAACCGGCGGATCGAGTCCCGTAGCTGCTCGTGATCGTCGGTGAAGATGAAGTGCTTGCGCTGGGTGGCGAAGTCGGGCTTGAGGACGTCTGCGGTGGCCATGGCGGCGGACGCTAGCGGACTCGTTGGTTTGGGGCCGCGCTTCGCGCGGCATCCGTGGGTCCGGGAATCCGAGTTTCGGTAATCATCCCGTGACCGATGTCCTCCTACGCCGCGCTCCGCTACGAGATCTCCGACGCCGGCGTCGCGACGATCTCGCTCGACCAGCCCGACACGCGCAACGCGCTGTCCGACGAGCTGCTCGACGAGCTGATCTCCGCGTTCGAGGCCGCGCGGGATGACCCGGTCGTGAGATGCGTGGTGCTGACCTCGACGCACGAGCGGATCTTCAGTGCCGGCGCGAACCTCGGAGGGTTCGCAGCCGAAGTGCCACTGGCGCACAAGCATTTCGGGACCGAGCGGTTCCCTCGCGTGTTCCGGTTGATCGGCGAGCTGGGCAAGCCGACGATCTGCGCCGCCAATGGGCACGTGCTCGCCGGCGCGCTCGGGATCGCGCTCGCCTGCGACCTGATCCTGGCGCGCGATGGCGCCCGCTTCGGCACGCCCGAGATCAACGTCGGCGTGTTCCCGTTCATGATCATGGCGTTGATCTACCGGAACGTTCCGCGGAAGAAGACGAACGAGCTGCTGCTGCTCGGCGAGCAGATCTCGGCGGCCGAGGCCGAGCGGATCGGGATCGTCAACAAGGTGTTCGCCCCAGCCGAGTTCGAGGCTGGCGTACGCGAATGGGCCGAGAAGCTGGCGGGCAAGTCGCCGCTGGTGATGAAGCTGGGGAAGGACGCGATGTTCCGCCAGCAGGACATGGCCTTCCTCGACGCGCTTGACTTCCTCCGCTCCCAGTTGACGATCGCCCTGTCCACCGAGGACATCCAGGAGGGTGTAAAGGCGTTCTTCGAGAAACGGGAGCCGCAGTGGAAGGGACGGTGAACACCAGCCTGCTGCGCCCGCTGGCCGATGACCTGCGGGAGCGGCGGGAGCGGATCAGGCTCGGCGGCGGGCCCGAGAAGGTGGAGGCCCAGCACGCCGCCGGCAAGCTGACCGCGCGGGAACGGATCGATCTGCTGATCGACGCGGGGACGTTCGTCGAGCTCGGCATCCACGGTCGCCCGCACTCCTCGCAGCGCGCGATGGACGGCCGCGAGGCGCCCGCCGACGGTGTCGTGACCGGTTACGGCAAGGTCGACGGACGACTGGCGGCCGTTGCCGCCTACGACTTCACCGTCATGGCCGGTTCGATGGGGATGACCGGCGAGCTCAAGGTCGGGCGCCTGCGAGAGCTGGCCCGGACCAAGCGCATCCCGATGATCTGGCTGCTCGATTCCGCCGGCGCGCGCATCCAGGAGGCGGTGGGATCGCTGTTCGCCGGCACCGGACAGCTGTTCCGCGAGGAGGTGGTGAGCTCGGGCGTGATCCCGCAGGTTGCAGCGCTGATGGGGCCGTGCGCTGCCGGCACGGCGTACATCCCCGGGCTGGCCGACTTCGTCCCGATGGTCCGAGGACGCGGTTCGATGGCGCTGGCCGGGCCGCATCTCGTGCGGGCCGCGGTTGGCGAGGACGTGACCCAGGAGGAGCTTGGCGGTTCGCGCGTTCACTGCCGCAAATCGGGGGTGGGGGATCTGGAGGTCGAGTCGGACGAGGCGTGCATCGAGGCGATCAAGGACTACCTCAGCTACTTCCCGCAGCACTGCGAGCAGCCTCCGCCGACCAGGCCCACGGCCGATCCGATCGACCGCGGGGACGAGGAGTTGCTCGACATCCTTCCCGACTCAAACCGGAAGCCTTACGACATGTACGAGGTCATCCGCCGGATCGTCGACGACGGCGTGTACTTCGACCTGAAGCCGCAGTGGGCGAAGACGATCATCACCTGCGTGGCCCGGTTCGGCGGCCGGCCGGCCGGAATCGTCGCCAACCAGCCGCGGCAGCTGGGCGGCATCCTCGACAACGACTCCGCTGACAAGGCAGCCCGCTTCATCAACCTGTGCAACGCCTACGGCCTCCCGCTCATCTACCTGATGGACGTCCCCGGGTTCATGGTCGGGACCAAGGTCGAGCAGGCCGGGATCATCCGGCACGGAGCCAAGATGCTGTACGCGACGGCGAACGCCACCGTGCCGAAGATCACGGTGGTGCTGCGCAAGGCCTACGGTGCCGGCTACTACGTCATGGCCGGCCGCGCATACGAACCCGACCTGATCGTGGCGTGGCCATCGGCCGAGATCAGCGTCATGGGCGCGGAGGGCGCGGTCGAGATCATCTTCCGCAAGCAGGTACAGGAGGCCGAGGACCCCGCGGCCAAGCGCCGCGAGCTGATCGAGAACTTCCGCCAGATCATCGACGTCTACATCGCGGCGGGCAACGACATGATCGACGACGTGATCGACCCGCGAGAGACGCGCCTGGTGATTTGCCGCGCGCTCGAACTCGCCGAGGGCAAGCGGGTGGAGCGCCCGTGGAAGCGCAATGGGGTCGTGCCGGTATGAGGCTCGTCAGGCGGGTCGGCCCGGCCGTCGCGCTGCCGCTGGCGATTGCCGCCTGCGGCGGCGGGACGAGCACGAGCACGACCAGCACGGGGCCGGGCAACGTCAACGAGCGGCCCTCCAAGGGCCCGAACGGCCAGCTGACGTTCAGCGCTCCCGGAATGGCGATCCACTTTCAATACCCGGCGCAATTTCGCGCCGTGGCACTGGCGCCGAGCCGGCGCATCGCGGGGAGCACGACGCGGGCCACGCATTCGGCTGTGGCCATCGGCGAGTATGACCT
>Ga0335076_10005665_pt1 | contig 12610 bp, 5 predicted proteins | sample Lox_Sample_25_FD_206717 | JGI IMG/M metagenome (GOLD analysis project Ga0335076, IMG submission 206717) | Soil microbial communities from Loxahatchee National Wildlife Refuge, Florida, United States - Lox_Sample_2.5 | ecosystem: Environmental > Terrestrial > Soil > Wetlands | place: USA: Florida...
GAGTGCTCGTGGGCGGCGGGCTGGGCCTGAAGCGGGATGCGGGCCCGCTCGGCCAGCGCGCGGATCTGAGCCAGCAGCGGCGCGTGCTCTCTTGCGGCTGCCGCGGCGGTCTGCAATGCGGCGGCAGTCACCGTGGCGGGCTGCCCGGCGTCTAGCTGTGCCTGGGCCTGACGCCACCACGCGTACCCGGCGCGGTGCGGGCAGCCCAGGCCGTCCCAGGTTTTCGCCGCCGCGCCCCAGGCGGCCGGGTCGCTTTCTCCGGCCAGCCGGGTCCGCTCGGCATCCCAGGTGGCCCGCTCAGCCGGGATAGTGGCCACAAACCGGTGGTCGGTGAACGGGACGCCGTCCATTCGGTCCGTCCATGACGCCAGCTCGGCGGCCGCAGCCAACGCGGCAGCGGTCGCGCTTTCGTCGCGGCGCGCTCGGGCCTGCTCGGCCAAGTCGGCGCATGCACGCATGCCCGCCGCCAGCAGTGGCCCGCAGAAGATCGTTAGGTCTGGGGCCTTGTACCGCGCGAGTACCCGCTCGACCTCATCGAGGGCGTCGGCAGGCATCCCCGCCCATAGCGCCAGCTCCCCGCCTCGCTGCGCAGTTTCCCGGGCATTATCGATGCTTGCGATGTTGCCGGCGCACGACTTAGCCTGCTGCCGCCTCTGAAGAGCTGCTTCAACGTCGCCGCGCAGCAGGTCGATTTCGGCGCGGGCCTCGTGCACCACCCAGTGGTCGCGGTCAGGCGGCCCAGTTGTCATCGGGTCGATCACAGTTGCTGCCTCGGCCGTGCGCCCGCGGGCGATCAACGCCTCGGATGCGTTGCAGGCCAGGATTGTGGCCAGATACCAGTTTTCTAGGCCCGTCGTCCGCGCGGCTTGGAGGCCGCGCAGTGCCACGTCGGAGGCGTTCTGGAAGTTTCCCGTCTTCAGCGAAGCGTCGCTTTCGCTCGCGGCCACCCACAAGGTGGCTTCCCCGTCCGGTGAGGATTCGGCCACCTTTCGCGCCCGTCGGAGGATGGTGAATCCTTCCTCGACCTGCTCGCGGAGGAAGGCGTGGAATGCCAGCCACGGCAGGAGGCGGGGCAGCAGAGCCGTAGCCCCGGCGGCGTCGGCGATCTCCAGCGCCCGGCTGAAGGCGGCGAGGCTGGCATCCTGTCGTCCCTCAGCGTGAAACAAGAAGAGCGCACCGTAGTCGAGCCAGGCCTCGGCGTGGTCAGCCGATGGCGGAGCCTGCTCGAATAGCCGCAATGCCTCCGCCATGACCGGAAGCCCGTCGGCAGGCGCCTCGATCGCCCGGAAATAGGCGGTGCGCTGGTGGATGACTGCGGCGGTCTGCGGGTCTGGGTGGCTGGCGAATCGGCGGTAAGCCTCCTCGGCCACTTCCTCGGCGCGCACAGCGTCGCCAGATATCTTCAGCGCATCGACGGCCAGCACATACAGTCGCGGCACGTCTACGCCATCCGGGGTAGGTGCGGCCGGGCACAACTCGATTGCCCGCAGCCAATGCTGCGCCGCCTGGGCGTAAGCGAATACTCTCCCGGCGGCCTCAGCCGCCGCCACCCTGGCCGGCAGTTCCTCGGCGAGGCAGCCTGCAGCCGCCCAATGGCCAGCCACCTCCGCGGCCAGGGTCCCGTCGCCTGCCGCCTCCAAGGCCCGCGCCGTCCGCTCGTGCAGCGCCGCCCGCTCGCCGGGCAGCAACGCGGCCGCCACCACTTCGGCCAGCAGCGCGTGCCGGGGACGATGCGCCCCACCGAGGGTGCTTTCGGCAAGCAGCCGGGCTGATGCCAGCTCCCGGAGCGCTCCGCGCGCCGTATCCAGTTCCAGCCCGGTGATATCGCAAAGCAACTCCTCGGTTAGGGGCCGGCCCGCCACCGCTAGCGCTGCGAGCACAGCACGGGCGTCACCGCGGCACCGGCCTGTCTGCGCTGCTAGCAGCTCCGCCAGACGGGCGGGCAGCGTGTCTGGAGCGGCCTGCACACCCTCCGCCGAGTCGGTCAGCGCGGCCACCAGTTGCTCGGTAAAGAACGAGTTTCCCTCGGCGCGGGTGTACAGATCATCGACCAGCTGCCCCGGCGGTGAGCCGCCCATCAACCCGGCGATCTGCTCCGACACCTCTGCCCGGGTCAGCGGGCGCAGGCTGATCTCCTCTAGACCTCCACCGCCGCGCACATGTGCCAGCCAGTCGGACACCCACGGATCCAGCCGAACCTCATCGCTGCGGCACGTCACCACTACAGTCAGCGCGCTCCCCCGGGCGACCCGCGAAAGGTAGGTCAGGCAATCCAGCGTCGCACTGTCCGCCCAATGCACATCCTCGATCACTAGGCAAACCGCAGACCGCCGCGATATTGCCCCGAGCAGTTCTGCCACTCCCGCGAAGAGCCGCTCCCGCTGCCACCCCTCGCCCCGCCCCCCTACACCCTCATCGGCGGTGCCCAACTGGGGCACCAGCCGCCCGATCTCCGTCCGCACGTACTGCGGCACCGCGCCTAGCGCCGTCTCCAGAAGCCGCCCGTCGTTCAGTTTCACCAGCTCATTCAGCGCATCCGCGACCGGCAGCAACGGCAGTTTCTCGGCCAGCGGCAGACACGCCCCCGACACCCCAAGCATCCCTCGGGCTGCAGCACGCCGGAGCCCTTCCCCGACAAGTCGGGTCTTACCAACGCCGGCGTCTCCCACTACAAGTAGCAGCCACGTTTCACCGCCGAGCGCCCCCCGCAGCTTGGACAGCTCGCGCTCACGACCGACAAAGGCCGCCGACCCCGCCACGCACTCAGCCCACCAGCCTGAACGTGTCCAGTCAATGTTTCTCACACCGCCTCGTACCCCACGGCGACCGAACTTGTGAGCATCTCCCACGAGGCTAGGTCATACGCCTACTTGCAGTTCCGGCGCACCGTCGAACGCCGTGCGCCGGGCTCGATTCCGGCAGCCGAGGCCGCCATCTGAGCCGGGCTCAGGCGGGCAAATACCAGCCACGAATTCCACTCCCGCTTTGGACACTCACAGTGTCGCCTCTTGGGAAGCCGTCCGCGGCAGCCGCGTTTGGCGCCGGGTCTGTAGATTTCCGCGGGAGTGTTTAGGCCTGGGTGTCGAGCAGCCCGGCGCGTTCCGCCAGGGCGGCGGCCTGGACCCGGTTGGTGACGCCGAGTTTGCGCAGGATGTTCGTGACGTGGACGCCGGCTGTTCGGGGGCTCATGTACAGTTCGGCGCCGATCTGCGCGTTGGTGCGGCCGGCCCCGAGCAGGTGCAGCACTGCCAGTTCCCGTTCGGTGAGCCCATACGGTGCCGGTGCCTTCCGCGAGTGCTCGTGGGCGGCGGGCTGGGCCTGAAGCGGGATGCGGGCCCGCTCGGCCAGCGCGCGGATCTGAGCCAGCAGCGGCGCGTGCTCTCTTGCGGCTGCCGCGGCGGTCTGCAATGCGGCGGCAGCTAGGGCGGGGGGCTGCCCGGCGTCACGCTGAGCCTGGGCCTGACGCCACCACGCGTACCCGGCGCGGTGCGGGCAGCCCAGGCCGTCCCAGGTTTTCGCCGCCGCGCCCCAGGCGGCCGGGTCGCTTTCTCCGGCCAGCCGGGTCCGCTCGGCATTCCACGTGGCCCGCTCAGCCGGGATAGTGGCCACAAACCGGTGGTCGGTGAACGGGGCACCGGCCATCTGATCGGCCCAGGAGACCAGGCCGTCAGCGGCGGCCATGGCGACAACGGCGGCGGGTTGATCTTGCCGCGCCCGGGCCTGTTCGGCGAGGTCGGCGCACGCGCGCATACCTGCACCGAGGAGTCGCCCGCAGAAGATTACTGTCAGACCTGGGTCTTCGAGCCGGGCAAGTGCGGCGTTCACTTCGTGGAGGGCGTCTGCGGGACGTCTTGCCCATAGCGCCAGTTCCACGGCCCGCTGCCCAGACTCGCGGGCGAACTCGAGGCCGCTAATTCGAGCTGGGAAAGCGTCGATCAGTTGCTGCCGTCCTGCGGCCGCGCTGATATCACCGCGCAACAGGTCGATCTCGGCGCGGCACTCGTGCGCCAGCCAGTGGTCGCGGTCCGGCGGCCCAGTGGTCAGCGGGTCGATCAGCGCCGCGGCCTCAGCCGTGTGCCCGACGGCGAGAAACGCCTCAGCAGCGTTTGCAACCAGGGTTGTCACTACATACCAGTTCCCCAAGCCGGCTTGCCGGGCAGTCTCAAGGCCGCGCAAGGCCACCTCGGCGGCGTGCTGGAACTGCGCGAGCCGGAACAGCGCATCGCTTTCGATCACGGCCAGCCATACAAGCGCTGGGCCGTCTTCCGAGGCCTGAGCAAGAACCCATCCGCGCTGAAGGAAGGCGAACCCTTCCTCGACCTGCTCGCGTGTGAACGCATCGTCGGCCAGGCCTGCCAGGACACGAGGGACCAGCGCTGTGGCACCGGCGTCTTCGGCGACCTCCAGCGCCCGGTCCAGGGCTGGCCGGGCAGCGTCGAGCCTGTCCTGGAGGGGGACCAGGAAGGTGCGAGCGTAGTCCAGCAGTGCCTCGGCGTGGTCCGCTGACGGCGGAGCCTGCCCGAACAGCCGCAGTGACTCCTCTATCAGAGGGAGCCCGGCGGCTGGTCCATCAAGCGCCCGGAAATACGCCGCCCGGTGGCAGACCAATGCGGCGGTAGCGGAGTCGGGGAAGTCGGCGAACCGGCGGTAAGCCTCCCCGGCGACTGCACCGGCACCCGTGCCGTCGCCAGACCGGAAAGCGCGTCGATGGCCCGGACGTACAGCCGGGGCACATCGACCCCAGTTGTGCGGGTGGCACCAGGCTGTGCCTGGCACAGCTCTATGGCCCGCTGCCACTGCGCTGCCGCCTCGGCGTAACCGAATACCTGCTCGGCGGCCTCGGCAGCCGCGACCCGCGCGGGCAACTCCTCAGCAGGCCGACCTGCACACTGCCAATGCCGGGCCACCTCCGCGGCCAGTGTCTGGTCCCCGGCCGCGGTCAGGGCCCGGGCAGCGCGCTCATGGGCCGTCGTCCGCTCACCGGGCAGCATCGCAGCGGCGACAGCCTCAGCTAGCAGCGCATGCCGGGGACGGTGCCCACCCTTGGTGTCCTCCGCGAGCAGCCGGGAGGCGGCGAGTTCGCGCAGCGCGGCGCGCACCACCTCACGCTCAAGTCCGGTGATTTCGCCCAGCAGGTCCTCGGGCAGCGGCCGGCCCGCCACGGCCAGCGCCTCCAGCACGACCCGGGCGTCACCCGCGCAGCGGTCCGCCCGTGCCACCAGCAACTCGGCCAGCCGGACTGGCAGCCCAGCCGGGTCCCGCAGGCCACCATCCGGCGCGCTGACCAGTGCCGCGGCCACCAGCTGCTCGGTGAAAAACGGGTTACCCTCCGCCCGCGCATACAACTCATCCACAACCGGAGATGGCACCGGCCCGCCCGCCAGCGCGGCCACCTGCTCGGCCACCTCCGCCCGGGACAACGGATCCAACCGGATTTCCTCCACCTCTGCCGCACCGCGCACACCCGCCAGCCAACCCGATACGTTCGGATCCAGCGGCGCTTCATCGCTGCGACAGGTCACGATCACCCTCACTCCGCCCCGATGAGTGGACCGCGCCAAGAAAGTCAGGCAATCCAGCGTCTCACTGTCCGCCCAGTGCACATCCTCGACCACCAGCCCCACCCCGGCCGCGGAACGTCTGGCCACCCCGTCCAGTAGCTCAGCCACCGCCGAGAACAGCCGCTCCCGCTCCCACCCTTCATCTCGCCTGGTGAAGTCCCCACCCCCCGGGCCCAGTGCAGGCAGCAGCCTCCCTAGCTCACGCCGCACGAACCCTGGAACGGCATCCAGCGCCGCCGCCAGCAGGCCGCCACCCTCCAGCCTGCTCAGCTCACCGACCGCCGCCGCCACCGGCAACAACGGAAGCGTCCCGGATACCGGCAAGCAATCACCCCGTGCCACGACCATCCCCGCAGCAGCAGCCCGGGCCACCCCCTCCCCCGCAAACCGGGTCTTCCCGACCCCCGCATCCCCCACTACCAGCACCACCCGAACACCCCCACCCAGGGCCTCCCCCAGGCGGGACATCTCAGATTCACGGCCAACGAAAGCCGTAGGCCCAGCCACACCCCCAGCCCACCAGGCCACCCAACACAAGGTCAATGCCACGCCACCGACACAGGTGCCCACCTGAACCGCACCAGACGGCACGCCGCTAAGCCCGTGTGCCTAAGCGGTCGGGCGTTCCGCCTGATGGCGCGCAAGGAGCCAGAGATCCGAGTCCTACAAGTCGAGGCCCGGATCAGCCCATTCGAGGGGCAGTTGAGCCAGCCATGCTGACGGTCGAGTCGCCGCCCATAGGCGACACTGCGCGCCACCACCTACCACCAGCTACTTCTGTAACGACCGTCGGCTCTATGGACTGCTCTGCAGAGAGTTTCCCGGACGGCCTATATGGGTGGCGTACGGGCCCCGCACACTCCGAGCGCAAGCTCTGTCAGCGAGCCATGACCGGACGTTCATCCGAGGACGGCGCTGTATGAACTTACAGCCGAGGCGCTTGCCCGCCGGGTCGTAACTACCGTACGGCCAACGAGGCGAATACAAAGTCAGGCCCTCTGGCGTAGGCTTTGATGCCGACAGGAACTTGTGCACCTATCATTGTGTGATAGCTGCTGCTGCGGCGGCAGCATCTGCTGCTTCTACTGCACTGATCTTCGTGGCGAACGTGTCCAGTTGCGCCTGGATGGCTTGGACGTCATCTTTGAACAACCGCACTGCGGCGTATGAGCCAAGCTGGCGCAGTAGCGGAAGGTATTGAGCGTGATCCGATTCGTTCTGCGCAATGCTGGTGCTTAGCTTAAGCGCGGCCACGACACTGCCAATGACACCAAGAGCGGCAGTCACCGCACCGACCACAATGGCAACGGTCCCCGTCGATCCGGCAACCAGGGTCGTGCCGGCTACGGCTGAGGCTGCCGCCGTGGCCGCGGCACCAACCCGTACCGTCCACTTCGACCGAGCACCAGACTCATCGCTGCGCCTGACCGATTTGTCAAGGTCCGTATACATACGCAGCAAAAGGACCGCAAGGTTGCGCCGCTCTAGATCATCGTCATTGGTTGACTTGCTGTCAATAAGCGGAGCTACTATGGTCCGCATTTCGCGGACATCACTTGAAGGCATGCTTCCGAGCATACGCCTGCGCCGGGAGATGTGTACCCCATTATCGCGATCAGAGTTGCTCTCAGCCGTGGCCGGTCCTTCCTTCCCAGCATTGGGCCGGATTCTAGGGACGTTTCCGGGGATGGGCTGATCCCTGCCTCTGCGTGGTATCCGAAATAGGCTTGCCGCGAGCGCCCTGCCCTTCCGGGTAGCTCGAACGAGCTTGCCGAGCAAGGCTTTGCGGTGTCTCCAGACACCAACAATGGCCCGCATGAGGCCGTAAAGAACCAAGAGAGACGCCGCTATCACCACGAGCCGCCAAGGCACGCCGAGCGATAGCTTAGGAATGGCTAGTACGAAGATGAGATAAATCGACGCGGTTGCGACCAGCACCGCTACGCCTGACGCAATCCACGCTCTGCGCGACTTGACGGGCAACGGCGCCGGGACGTCCAGGCGGGGGATCACCACCCTGTCCCAAGCCTTCGCGATCTCCTCTTCGGAAATGTCGTCCCTCCGGCGCCGGTCGCGGGCAGCCGTGGACCGAGCGTGTTTCCGGACAGCTTTGGTCGCTCGTCCGCTATACCGCTCCAGTGCCTTGGCCACCGGGTCGCTGTCCTTCCCAGGCGGGTCTGGCGGCAGCCCGCTGAGCTGCTGGCCAGCTGGCGGGAGGGCGTCACGGAGACCATCCGGCTTATCCAGGAATTTAGTCGCAGCAACCACCAAGCCCAACGCTGCCAGCGGCGGGCCGGCATAGTCGGCAGTCCCCGCCACATCATGCAACGGCCTAGCAAGGAATGGAAGAGCCAGCACAGCCACGACCAAGACGACCACGCCAAATGTGATCCCGCCGGCGGCCCTCCTTAGAATTTCAACGAAATGTTCCGTTTTCCCTGGCCACTGTCGGCGCATGTAGTACTCGGCCTTGATATCCCTCTTGACAATCTTCTTCCGCTTGACCGCACGCGGACTGGCGGCGGCATCCCGGCGCAAGTCGTTCTGGAATTGTCCTGCCAGTCTGCGCAGTGTCCGCTCAGCCTCTGGCTGGAGATAAAGCCATCTGGGAGGTGGCCAGGTCAGCGTGCGCGCTATCACAATCAACAGCAAGGCAGTAACCAACAGGACCAGGTCACTTACGGCTGCGCCGCTCATGGCCGCCACCTGGCTCTAGCCACGAGGCCCGCGGCGAGACGCCCGATAACGTGACCGTTAGCATGCGGCCTGGCGAGCTCTGCCGCGCCGACGACGCAGAGCGGGCGCCGAGGCGCGCGCTGCGCCTTCTCGATGGCGGTGGCGGGACCAATATCAGTCACGAGCGGAAGGCCATATGGAAAGTCCTGACCAGGTGGCCTGTTAACCGTCGTAGTCGCCGCCTGCCCGCCTCTCGAGCCGCGCTGTCTTGCCGCCTGCGGCTCAGATCGAATTTGGGCCAGCATCGGCATGCTCCCATCCCCCAGCACAATGCCCTATAGACGCCCGTGGACTGCGCTTGGTGCACACGGCTCTATAATGATGGCTCCAATGCCAAACTGCTGCAACCAGGAGTGAACCCAGCGGTCCTCCGATGCCGACAGTCCCTTGGGCCTGACTCTTATCAGTCATCACGTCGGCCCGGCAGGCTGTTGGAGCGGTGGGTGAGTCGAGGGGTGCCCAGCACGTTGCCGCCACTCAGAATCGGGCAATGGGGACCCTCAAGGACTAATGAACGCCTCTCTCGCGCGAGCCGATTCGGCCGGGGCCCCCGCAGAGGGCGGATGCCAGTGCTCAGCGATGTACCTGCACTACTAACCGCGAATGGAGATGCTGACCTCTGCATAAGGATGCGCAGACGGGACTCGCTCACATCGGCTACTCAGGGCGTCGGTCGCAGAGCGACCCGTTCGGTACGCCATCACAGGCGATCGGATCGGCGCCTCAACCGCGCCGAACGGTGGATCAGGTATTGTTGCGGCCGCTCAGCAGTCACACTCAGTGACCGAACTGGCGGCCCCCGGGCAGATCCTCATGGCGGCCAGCGGGCAGGTTTCGATGACCGCCAACAAGCGGCCCGCGCCTAGCCCTCTGGCTTGCCCGGCTGGTGCATTGCGTCCATGCGCTTACGAACCTCGTGGGTTCGCTCTGCGGTGTCAGCCAGTTTGAGCAGGGCTGCGGAGACTGCCCGAGCCTCATCGGGTGTGAAGTCGACATATGAGTCGGTGTTCTCCTCGATGGTGGCTAACTGCAGTTCGATGCGGGCCGGTTCCGGGTCGGCGTCCAGGGGGCGGTCCCAAGCCTTGAGGATCACCTTCACCACCGATTCAGGGCCAGTGGTGAACATCCGGTCGGAGGTCGGCACTGCGATCTCCGGTCCGTAGTGATGGAACCCATCGTCCGCGTCGATCACCGTGTCGTCGGCGAAGTGCTTGTTCAGCGAGCACCATGCGGGGCAGGGCCGTAGCACGACAGCGCCCCCATTCCTCAGCTGAATGGTTTCCGTCATGTCCTTGCCTCTCTGAGCGGCCTGGGTGCTGTTCACAGTGTCGTTCGGCCACAGTCAGAAGCCAGCCTCTGCCTCGGCCTCGGCCTCGGCCTCCAGCGTGGCAGCGCGTTCGGCATGCGCTTGCGCGTTATCAGTGGCCCAGTTGCGGGAGCGGTAGCAGGACCCGTTGTCGCTGATGACGCGTTCGATGGTGATCCCGGCGGTGGCGTACCAGCGTGTGCCCGGGCCAGGAACGCCGCCGCGGTGTCCTTGGTCTCATCGGCTAGGATCTCGGTGTAAGCCAGCCGGGAGTGATCGTCTAGCGCGGTGTGCAGGTAGCCGTAACCCAGGAGCGGGTTGTAGTGGCGGTTGCGCCCGGATGAGCCGCGGTGGGCCTGGTGGTTGTGAAGGCCCCGGGCCCTGCCCAGCACGCGCCAGCCGCCGCCGTCGGGGATGTTGCCGAGTTTCTTGACGTCGACGTGGACCAGCTCGCCGGGCCGGTCCCGTTCCTAGTGGCGGACTGGCACGCCGGTGGCCCGGTCCAGGTACGCCAGCCGCGGGCAGCCATAGCGGCGCAAGACCGCATGCGCGGTGGAGGGTGCCAGGCTGAGCCGGAAGGCGATCCGGGCCGGCCCCAGCCGCCGGCTGACCCGCAGGCCGACGATCCGGTGCTCGGGTGCGCAGGCAGGTGCGGGCCGGGCTGGCATGCGGACGGGAAGACCTGTCGGCCAGGCCCGCGGCGCCGGCCTGCCGGTACCCGGGCCGCCCACCGGGCCGCGGTGGTGTGCGAGACCTGGAACCGCTCCGCCGCCCGCCGCAGCGGCCACCCATCATCAACGACGCACCGGGCCAGGCGCAGCCGCCCGGTCTCGCTCAGCGGGGCATTACCGTGGACCACGAGGACCTCCTGGGAACCGGTGCAGATTGTGGTGATCCACACCGAACCCGGAGGTCCTCATCTATACAAGATCATCTGCCCGTGTCGCCGTCACCAACGTCCATGGGCAGTACAACTAGGTGTATCCATCCCGAGACGACGGGTCTGGTACAGGGTCGGGCTTAGCGTGGCATAGAAAGCTCAGGGCCGGAACCGTGGATTGGTTCCGGCCCTGAGCTGTTGGCCTCGACTACCAGCGGCCGCCGGACCAGTGCGGCGGCAGCCAGTAGATGGCGGCCCACACGCCGTGGTTGGCGGCGCGCCCCCATCCGTGCGCCCAGTCCGCCATGATGTCGCCGATCTCCTCACAGAAGTCGAAGAGTTCGGGCTGGTAGTACCCGCAGGCGAGGACGCCGCTGTAGATCGCGCCATCGGCGACATCCGCGTAGGACGCGATGATCCAGATGTGGTTGCCAGTCTTGCCGTAAGCCAGGTCGGGAGTCACGGACCGTCCTCCGGCGGTGGTCTGTGGAGTCTCGGTCGTGCTGATGCGAGCAGCACCTGCGAAGGACTTCTGGAGTTCCTTCACGAGCTTGGCGCGGTCCGCGGGGGTGGCCGTCTCGCGGCGCCACTGAGCCAGCTCGGCACGAGTGAACCGGAACTTCCCCGGACGGATCTGTGCAGCAGCCCGCGGGCGCGAGTGACTCGCGGCCGATCGGGTCGTGGCGGCTGTGGCAGCGCCAGCAGTGAGCACAAGCGCGACGGTGGCGCTGGTGGCGATAGCAGCAACTCGACTGAACATCCTCATGCCCGTCCCCCTCTATCCGGCCCCTGTCAACGGGGCTTCCCGGCCACCGCCTTGGTGGTGTGCGCAGGACCGTAGCACTAGTTTCAGTCGGAATGCAACTAGTAAAATTCAGATGTCATGTAGAAAATTTCTATTGGCAGGTAGCTAGTTGCTTTCTTGTAGAATCTAGGGTCTGAGTGCTACAGTGCTGGTCGCAGGCCAGGAGGATAGATGCACCCAACGTTCGAAGACCTGCTGAGCAAGATCACCCAAAGGCTGAGCATCCGGCCAGAGATCGTGGGCGATGTGCTCAGTCGGGTGATGGTCGCGGCGCCAGAGTCGGTCCCCCGCGTGGACATCGCCGAGGGGACGATGCTCGCTCACTGGTCGCCACCGCTATCGCAGGCGACCGTCAGCAAGATCACCAAAGAGCTCCTTGAAGTTAACCTCATCACCGAGGAGCCGGCCCGGGCCGAACGCCCTGGGCGCCCAATCGTCCCGCTGGGGCTGGACCGTGAGCACTGGGGCGTCCTTGGGATCCACGTGCTCCACCGGCAGCGCCATCCAGTAGGTCTCACAGGTGTCCTGGTCAACCTAAGGGGCGACGTCCTGCACACAGAGTCCGTCCAGCTAGCCCCCAGCGACGGCCAGGAGTCGGTCACCGGCCTCGTGGGCAAGGCCGCTGAGCTGGCCGAGCACCTGATAGCCAAGAGCGATGGCAGGGAGATCCTCGGTCTCGGCATCGAGATAGGCGGCCACGTCCACCAGGGCATGGTCATCGAATCCACCAATGCAGGCTGGTCACAGGTCGCCTTCAGCGTGCCCCTTTCAGAACGGCTAAAGATGCCGGTCGTCGTTGAGAACGACGCCAGTGCCCTCGCCGTCTGGGAGACGTACAGACATCGCTATCCAGAGCGCGACATGGCGCTCGTCGCCGTCTTCGACGAAGGGGTCGGCTGCGGCCTCATCATCGACGGCCGGGTCTACCGCGGCGGGCACGGCATGGCCGCCGAGATCGGTCACGTCGCCGCCGATTTCACAGATCCGCGGCGGCAGCGCCCGCCGTCCGGGCCCAGTCGGCCTCCCCGCTTCAGCGACCCGTGTCCCTGCGGCCACTACGGTCACGTCGACGCACTGGCCACTCCCGCGCGGATCCTCGGCGAGCTCGGCCGTTCTGACCTGCAAGAGGCAGCTGACCTGCCTGCGCACAGCCAGGGCGGGAAACAGACCGCAGCCGCGCAGACCTTCGAAACAGCCGGTACCGCACTGGGCCGGGGCCTGCTCGCCCTCATCAACATCATCAACCCAGCCAGGATCGTTCTGCTGCTACCCACGGCCCTCGCGGACGCAGCTCCGGAAACCGCGGGACGTAGATACCTGGA
>Ga0335076_10005666_pt1 | contig 12609 bp, 10 predicted proteins | sample Lox_Sample_25_FD_206717 | JGI IMG/M metagenome (GOLD analysis project Ga0335076, IMG submission 206717) | Soil microbial communities from Loxahatchee National Wildlife Refuge, Florida, United States - Lox_Sample_2.5 | ecosystem: Environmental > Terrestrial > Soil > Wetlands | place: USA...
CGCGCAGCGCACCCGGATACAGGCGGGTGGCGAAGGGGTAGCCGAGCAGGAAGAAGGAGATGCGCAGCAGCTGCATGTCGTGCGGGCGCTCGGTGCGGCAGCGCTGCAGCGCGCCGAGGTAGTCCGCGTAGCCGAGTTGCGCACGCAGCTCCTCGAAAATCTCCCAGTAGCGGTCGCGGCTGGCGAGCCCCACCTCGCGTTCGAGATGCGCACTGAGGTCGGCCTGCACCGCATCGTTGTCGAGCAGCGTATTGTCGACGTCGAAGAGAAAGACGGTGGGCGGCAGGTCCGTCATGCGCTGCCTCGGCGGGTGGGCGGGTTGGTGAGTGTAGCGCCGCGCCGTCTGCCGCAGCTCGCGCCGCGCAGCCCCAGCAAAGCGAGAGGCCGCCGTACCTTGAGCGCGGCGGCCCCTGCGAGCTCTGCGAGGGGCACCTCTGCGAGGGCACCTCTGCGAGGGGCACCTCGGCGAGGGGCAATGAAGGCTCAGCGAGCGCTGTAGCCGCGTGCGTCGAGGCAGGCGATCATGGCGCGCCGGTAGGCCTGCGGATCACCGGCGGAGCCCTGCTGATAGGCCTGCTGGTCGGGACGCGTCGGATCGAAGCCCGACTGATTTACGGCCCAGCCATGACACTCGTAGCGATCGTTCTGCATCTGCTGATCGGTCTGCCCGTTGCGCGGATACAGGAAGAGCTCGGCGTCACCGCCACCGCTCGAGGGTGCAGCCTGATCATAGCTGCCGCCGCTCTCATCCGGCGGCGGCTGCGTCGAGTCGCCCCCGGCTGGCGGCGGGTTGGTCACCACGTAGCCGTTATCCGCGGGGCTCCAGGTGTAGTAGAGGCTGTTCCAGTAGTAGTACGGCACGCCACCCCACCAGAAGGTTGCGTAGCCGATCGGCAGAACCGGCAGATACCAGGCCCAGCCCGGGTAGTACCAGCAGTGCGGCCAGTAGACGCCGTGATAGTAGCCGCCGGCCCACGCGTGCCCGCCGTGCCAATAGGCCGTCGCCGGCGCGGTCGGCGCTCCGACGTGAGGAAGCGCGCCGGGGCGGCCGCCGACGAATCCGGTATGCGCTACGTAGTGGGGCCCCGTGACGTAGTGCGCCGGGCCGTAGCGCGGACCGCCGACGTAGTGGGCGCCGCCGAAGTAATGTGGCCCCGCGACGAAGTGTGGCGCGCCACTGAAATGCGCGCCGCCCACGGCGTGGCCCCCGGAGAAGCCGCCGCCACCCATGCCGCCGACGTGTCCGCCGCCGCCTGAGGAATGGCCGCCGCCGCCACCGCCGCCGCCGCCACCGCCGCCGCCGTGCTGGGCATAAGTCAAAGCCGGCGCACCCGCTATCGCAACGCCGAGCAGCAGGCCCCCGACGGTTCGCACAAGATGCCGCGCTCTGTTCACGATGCTCACCTCATTCCTCATGCCGCCGCCTCTCGCAGGAAGCGCGAAACGCGCGACGCTAAGTAATTAGACCCCCCCATACCTTGGCCGTTCAAGCTCATAGCCATCAAAACGAGTCACTGATCCGGCCGTTGACGCTGTCATAAGACATGGGGTGCGGAGGGCATTTTTAAAGGCAGATCAGTGACTAAGCAGTGAACGGCGTTCACCGGCCGTTCAGCGCAGGGGCGGCGCTGCGCGTTCCCGCAGAACCCCATCCCGGGCCGTGCAAGCGACAGCTCAGAACACCATGTTCAGCGCGATGGCGGGCGTTATGGTGGCCGCCGTATTGCGGCCGATCTCGATGATGCGCACGCCGAGGAGCACGCCCACCGTGCTGCTGAAGTTGTATTCGATTGCGGGGGCGAAGCCAAGCGAGTACGAGGAGCCGCTTTCGCTCGGATACGCGGACGACGCAGCCGAGCCGCTGCCGGGCGGCATGGTGCCGCTGCCGGGCGGCATGGTGCCGCTGCCGGGCGGTACGCTGCCGCTGCCGGGCGGTACGCTGCCGCTGACGCGTGTGCTGTCGGCGTGCTCATAGATCACGTCGAGCGCGAGCACCCAGTTGCGCGTGACGCTGTACTCCCCGGCCGCATCGACGGTGAACACGTCTCCCGGGTACGCGTGGCCGCTGAACCCGTACGGCGTGCCGTATACGCTCTGGTCATGGACGCTCGTCGACGACGAGAAGGCATACGTCACATCGAGGCGCGCGCGCAGGATCCGCCCGTTGGGCATCCAGAAATAGTCCTGGGAATAGACGCCGAGCGTTGTGGTGTAGGCGCCCGCGCCGAGGCCGTCGCTCGCGCGCTCGAGCCGGTCGTAGCGGCCCGTCGGCAGCGTCTCCTGCACCACCAGCGACACCGCAGGCGTGTAGTGACCATCGTGGTACTGCAGTACCCCGTAGGCCGCCTGCAGCGTCAGATCACCGATGCCGACGTTCGAGCTGTTCGGCGCGTCGGGCGGCACGTTGTAGCCGAAGCGCGGCAGCACGCCGACGGTCATCAGATCGGTCAGGCCGTAGAGGATATAGGTGAGCGAGCCGAGATCCTGCTCCCGCGGTGCGCTGTGGCGCGCGCCGCTCGCATCGAAGTGGCCGACGGTCACCTCGTCGAACAGGTACGGCTCGACGAGCGCGCGCCCGGCGGGCAGCGTCGCCGCATTGGGCGCGAGCATCGGTCCGGTCCACCAGGCCTCATCGCGCGCTTCGTCGGCGTGCGCGATGAGGGTATTGAGCAGCACCGACGCGAGACACGTTCGCCGCACGATCGCGAGCCGTCCGGGTTGTTGGAATCCGGCGATGATCGACCGACGGCGCCGGGATGCACGCACCATCTCCGGACCTGTCAGCCAGGCGGGGGCGCCGCAGGTTGCACGTGTGACGCAGTTCACATTCCGTTGAGCGTTAACTTTGTGTCACAAACGTAAGCACTCCTGAACTTGCGACGTTGTTAACGCCCAGTGGCCGGGGGTTCCGGCTCAATAGCGACCCACTCGTTTTCAGGAGGAGATGTCATGTTGAAATCCGTGCGTCATATTCTGACCATCGCGGCCGCGACGGCGGCGCTTGCCGGGCTTGCCACCAGTGCGCTCGCCGACGAGACGCAGTGGCAGAAGGACCATCCGCGTCGTACCGAGGTGAACAGCCGCCTCGCCAATCAGAACAAGCGCATCAGCAACGAAGAGAAGAGCGGCCAGATCACCAAGGCGCAGGCGCACAAGCTGCACAGCGAGGATCACGCCATCCGCCAGGAAGAGCGCAGCATGGCCAGCACCAACGGTGGCCACATCAGCAAGACCGAGCAGAAAGCCCTCAACCAGCAGGAGAACCAGGTCAGCAAGCAGATCGGCAAGTAATTCGACTGCTGCTGATCGACGGGGGCGCGGCGCACTGCGCCCCCGTTTTTTTCTGCGTGCCGCACACGCAACCGCCGCCGCAATCGCTGGCGGTGCACGGCCTTAAGCCTCGAGCGAGAACGGCGTGAAGTTGGTATCGCGGTCGTAATAGTCCTCCTGCTCGGCGCGCTTGAGAAAGGCGACGATACGGTAGGTGAACGGCGTGGCGACCACCTCCCACAACGACTTCAGCACATACTGGATCGTGCCGAGCGCGAGCAGATCGGCGTTGCTCCACACGCCGAAGAAGGCGATGCTGTAGAAAAGACAGGTATCGACCAGCTCGCCGCACACCGTCGAGCCGATGATGCGCGTCCACAGCCAGCGCCCGCGGGTCCAGATCTTCATCTTGGCGAGCACGTAGCTGTTGACGAACGACCCGCACCAGAAGGCGATGACCGAGGCGCAGACGATGCGCGGGGTGTTGCCGAACACCTCCTCCACCGCCGCCTGGTGGGAGCGCCACTTCTCCGCCGGCGGCAGGTGCACGATCACCGCCGACATGAAGGCGGCGAAGGCGAGCGCGGCAAACCCGCTCCACACCGCGCGCCGGTCGCGTGCGTAGCCGTACACCTCGGTGAGGATGTCGCCGAACAGGTAGGAGATCGGGAAGAACAGCACGCCGGCGAGAAATGGACGCGGCCCGAGCAGCGGCAGCGTGACGGTCGAGACCTTCGCCGGCCCGATGAGATTCGCGCACAGCAGCACGCACACGTAGGCGCCGAGAATGAAGTCGTAGTAGCGGTAGGTCTTCACCGCGCGGATCCTAGCAAGGGTGCCGCGGCACTGCGCCGTCAGAGCGGCACGGCCGGCGCCACGATGGCGGCGGCCTCGCCGAAACCGATGCGCCGGAAGCCTTCGCGCTCGCACCAGCCGCGCAGGATCACCCGGTCGCCATCCTCGAGAAAAGTGCGCGACTCGCCGCCCTCGAGCGCCAGCGGCTGCTTGCCGCCGGCGGTGAGCTCGAGGAGCGACCCGGCCGCCGCGGGCGCCGCGCCCGACTGCGTACCGCTGCCGAGGAGATCGCCCGGCTCGAGGTTGCAGCCGTTGACCGTGTGATGGGCGAGCATCTGTGCCACCGTCCACCAGGAGTCGCGGAACGAGCTGTGCGAGAGGCGCTGCGCCGGCAGGCCGTGCGCGCGCATGGCGGCGGTCTCGAGCCACGCCTCGAGTTGAATGTCGATGCCGCCGGCGGCGCGCATTGCCTCATCGTCGAGATAGGCGAGCGGGGCGGGCTCGGCGGGCGGACGCGCCCAGGGCACGCGAAACGGTGCGAGCGCCTCGAGTGTCACCACCCACGGCGAGACCGTGGTGGCGAAGTTCTTGGCGAGAAAGGGCCCGAGCGGCTGGTATTCCCACGCCTGCACGTCGCGCGCCGACCAGTCGTTCAGCAGGCACAGCCCAAACACGTGCCGCTCCGCCTGGGCGAGCGGCACACTCGCGCCGAGCGCATTGCCCGCCCCGACGAACACGCCGACCTCGAGCTCGTAGTCGAGCCGACGCGTGGGCACGAGCTGCGGCGCCGCCGCGCCCGGCGGCATCACCTGCCCGCGCGGCCGGTGAAACTCGCCGCCGACCCGCACCGAGGAGGCGCGGCCGTGATAGGCGATCGGCACCCACTTGTAGTTCGGCAGCAGCGGATTGTCGGGGCGAAACAGCCGCCCGACGGCACTCGCGTGATATATCGAGGCATAGAAGTCGGTGAAGTCCCCGATGTGGGCGGCGACGCGATATTCGGCAGCGGCTTGCGGAACGAGCAGCGATCGCAGTCGCGCCGCGAGCGCCGCATCCGCCCGCAGCGCCGCCGACAACGCCGCGCGCAACGCCCCGCTCGCCTCCGCACCGAGCGCCATGAAGGCGTTGAGGACCGGCTGCGTGCAGGCGGCGAGCGCGGCACGCGCGGGTCCCTCGAACACGCCGAGCGTGTGCAGCGCACCGAGGTCGAGCACCTGATCGCCAATGGCCACCCCGCCGCGGAAGCTCTCGCCGCTGCCGCTACGGCGAAACGCCGCGAACGGCAGGTTCTGCAGCGGGAAGTCGCTGCCGGGCACATCGGCGGAGCTCACCCAGCTGCGCAGCGCCGGGTCGTGCGTGGCGTTGAGCGCGCTCATCGGCGCGCCCGCGGCGGGGCGCGCTTGCCGCGCACGGAAGGTGCGGGGCGTCTGCTCGGCGCGGGGACTGCCCGCGCGGCGGCACCTGGCGCGCGTGGCGCAGCCGCCGCGGCGCCGCTCTGCGCGGGCGGAGCGACAAAATGCCTGCGCAGCTCGCGCCACACGGCGGGATAGTCACTCTGCAGGAGCGGCGTCTCGAGCGCGAAGCGCGTCGGCCGGATGACGGCGCGCGTCTCGAACATCATGGCCATGGTGTCGGTGAGCCGCACCGGCTTCGAGGTATCGGCGCGCGTCGCCTTCGCCCAGGTTGCCGCATCCGGGCCGTGGCCGCTCATGCAGTTGTGGAGCGAGGCGCCGCCCGGGACGAAGCCCTCCGCCTTGGCGTCGTAGACACCCTGGATCAGCCCCATGAATTCGCTCGCCACGTTGCGGTGGAACCAGGGCGGACGGAAGGTATCGCGCATCACCAGCCAGCGCGGCGGAAAGATGACGAAGTCGATCGCGTCGACCCCGGGGGTGTCGCTCAGCGACTGCAGCACGAGAAAGATCGAGGGATCCGGATGGTCGTAGCTCACCGAGCCGATGGTGTTGAAGCGCCGCAGGTCGTAGCGGTAGGGGGCGTTGTTGCCATGCCAGGCCACCACATCGAGCGGCGAGTGGTCGATGCGCGCCGACCATAGCTTGCCGGCGAACTTCGCCACCAGCTCGAAGTCGCCTTCGCGATCCTCGTACCAGGCGTGCGGCGTCTGAAAGTCGCGTGGGTTGGCGAGACCGTTGGCACCGATCGGGCCGAGATCGGGCAGGCGGAAAGGGGCGCCGAAGTTCTCGCACACGTAGCCGCGCGCGCGACGCTCGGTCAGCTCGACACGAAAGCGCAGCCCGCGTGGAATCACCGCGATCTCGAGCGGCTGCACCTCGAGGCAGCCGAGCTCGGTGAGCAGGCGCAGTCCGCCGAGCTGCGGCACGATCAGCAGCTCGCCGTCGGCGTCGTAGAAGAAGCGCTCGCGCATCGAGCGGTTCGCCACGTACCAGTGAATACCGCACCCACTGTGCACGTCGGGTGACCCGTTGCCGCCGAGGGTGGTGAGCCCCGCGACGAAATCGGTCGGCTCGGCGGGGATCGGCAGCGGGCGCCAGCGCAGCTGCGTCGGCGGGGTGGCCACTTCGTCGAAGCGGCTGGTGAGGCGCCCGGCGTCGAGCGGCACGAAGCCGCCGTGCACCGCCGCCGGCCGGATCCGGTACAGCCAGCTGCGGCGGTTCGCGTGGCGCGGCGCGGTGAAGGCGGTGCCGGAAAACTGCTCGGCGTACAGCCCATACGCTGGGCGCTGCGGGGAGTTGCCGCCCTGCGGCAGCGCGCCAGGCAGCGCCTCGGTGGCGACGTGATTGCCGAAGCCGCTCTCATAGCGCAGCGCGCGCGGCGCCGCCGCGGTCGGTTTCGCACTCATGGTCACTCTCCCCCGTGTATCGGCGCACTATAGCGCCGCGCCGCGCCGCTGGCGCGGCGCGCGCGGCGCGGAGCACGGGCACGGCGCGCGCGGAGCGGCGCAGCCGACCTGCTAACATGTGCGGCGTGTTGCGAATGCGGCTGTGGCTGGCGCTGGGTGTACTCGCGTGCGCCGCGCCGGCGCAGGCAGCGCCGGCCGCGTCGCCGACGTTCGCACCGGTAGCGCAGTCTGCGCTGGTCACGCTCGAGGCGGCGCGAACCACCGGCGGTCTCGAGTTGCGCCTGCGCCGACCGAAGAGCGATGCCGTGGTGCCCGTCACGGCGCTGACGGTGTCGATCGACGGCCGCAGCGTTGCCAGCGCCGCCCGCGCCGACGGCACCTGGTCGGTGCCGTGGCCGGGTGGCAGCGCCCCGACGAAGGGCCAGCTCGAAGTGGTGCTTGCGCACGACGGCATTCGCGAAGTGCTGAGCGGCCCACTCCCCGGCCGCGCAGGTGGCGCGGGGAACGGCGCTCCCGCCAGCCCCTCAGGCGCAGGACTGCGCGATCACAAGCAGCTCGCGTGGTGGATCCTCAACATCGGCATCGTGCTGATCGCGGTGCTCGCCATCTCGCGGCGCATGTCGTAGTCAGTGCGCCGTGACGGCTCTCAGGTAGCGATAGAAGAACTGGTTACCCGCGTAGAACGCCGCGACCCGCACGCGCTCGTCGCGTCCGTGCGCGTGCATGTCGTCGGCATCGACGGCGATGCCCGCGACCCCGTAGGTCGGAAGCCCGGCGCCGCGCGTGTAGATGCCGTCGGTCGCGCTGGCGTTCATGAACGGCACCACGGGCAGCCCGGGCCACACTGCCGCCACGGTGCTCTCGAGAGGCTTTACCACCTGCGGCAGGAGCGGTGAGGGTGGAAGAGCACGCTGCTCCGGCGCCCGGTCGGTGACGGCGCCGTCGTCGGCGACATAGTGCACCGTGATGTCCGGATCGTTCAGCACCCGCATCAGCTCCTGGCGCACCTCCTCCTTCGAGTGTCCGGGCACGATGCGGCAGTTGACCATGGCCTGGGCGCGCTGCGGCAGGGCGTTGTTCGCGTGTCCGCCCGCGAGGCGGGTCGCCACGCAGGTCGTGCGCATCAGCGAGTTGAGCTCGGGCTCGCGCGACAGGCGGTCAACGGCGGCCGCATCGGGGGGCGTGCGGGTGATGGCGCGCATATCGGCCGCCGTCTGTCCGCCGCGTGCCGCAGCCATGCGCTCGAAGTAACCGCGCGTCACGTCGTTGAGCTCGACCGGGAAGGCGTAGCGGGCGATGTTGATGAGGCCCTGGGAGAGCTGGTAGATCGCGTTGTCGGGTCGCGGCAGGGAGCTGTGGCCGCCCTTGTTGGTCACGGTGAGCTGGTAGTCGGCATACATCTTTTCCGTGGCGCTGAGCGCGAACTCCTGCGGCACGCCGTGCGCCGAGGTGATCGAGTAGCCCACCAGGCCGTCGTGATTCAGCACGAACTCGGCGTCGATCAGCTCGCGATGGTTCCGCAGCAGCCACTCCACGCCGTTGCAGCAGCCGCCCTCCTCGTCCGCGGTGAGCGCGAGCACGATGTCGCGGCTCGGACGATAGCCTTCCTGCTTCATGCGCAGGAGCGCCGTCGCCATGATTGCATCGCCCGCCTTCATGTCGAGCGCGCCGCGGCCGTAGAAGTAGCCGTCCTTCTCCACCAGCTTGAACGGGTCCGTGCTCCAGTCCTCGCGCCGCGCCTCCACCACATCGAGGTGCCCGATGAGCAGCACGGGCTTGTGCTTGCCGGCGCCGTGCAGTCGCACCACCAGGTTCTTCTTGCGCTCGTTGGGCCCGAGCACCATGACATCGGCAGCCGGGAAGCCGGCGGCGAGGAAGCGCTGCGCGAGGGCCGCGGACGCGGTGCTGACGTTGCCCACCGAGTCGGTGGTGTTGATCTCGATCAACTCCCGGTAGAGGTCGTGGGCCAGTCGATCCGCCGCCCCGTCGCTGCTCGTGGCCCGGTCCGCACTCGGCGCGGCAGCGGTACCGAGCGTCGCCAGCACCCCGGTGGCGATGGCGGCAATCAGCCGTACGTGCATGGGCCCTGTGCTCCTCTTCCGTCAGTGTGCCGTGAGAGCCTTCAGGTACCGGTAGAAGAAGCGATTGCCGGTATAGAAGGAGGCCACCCGCACCCGCTCGTCGCGGCCGTGCATGCGAACATCGTCGCGGTCGACCGCGATGCCTGAGACGCCATAGGTTGGCAGGCCCGCCGCGCTCGTGTGAACCGCATCCGAGGCGCCCGCGATCATGACCGGGATGACCGGGATCCCCGGCCAGGTGGCCGCCACGACGCGCTCGAGCGGCTTCACCACCTCCGGCATCAGCGGCGGCGGCGGGAAGCCGCGCCGCTCCGGGGCGGTGTCGGAGATCTCACCGTTGTCGGCGATGAAGTGTACGGCGACCTGCGGATCGTCGATGATCCTGATCAGATCCCCACGCACTTCCTCCGGCGAGTGTCCCGGGAGGATGCGGCAGTTGACGACCGCCTCGGCACGCTGCGGCAGCGCGTTGTTGGCATGCCCGCCGTCGAGGCGGGTCGCCACGCAGGTCGTGCGCATGAGCGAGCCGTAGCTGGGCTCGTGCGCCAGGCGCGCCATGGCCTGCGGGTCTGGCGTCGCCCGGGCAACCGCGCGCATGTCGGCGGCGGTGTCGCCGGTGCTGATTGCCGCCATGCGCTCGAAGTACGCACGCGTCACCGTGTTGAGCTCGAACGGGAACTGGTAATGGCCGACCCTGAGCAGTCCCGCGGCGAGCTGGTAGATGGCGTTGTCCGGGCGCGGCAGCGAGCTGTGGCCGCCGGCGTTAGTGACCGTGAGCTGATAATCCGCGTAGATCTTCTGCGTGGCCGCGAGCCGGAAGATCTGCGGCACGCCGTGCTCGGAAATCACCGAGGCGCCGTCGTGATTCAGCACGAACTCGGCATCGATCAGATCGCGGCGATGACTGAGCAGCCACTGCGGCCCGTTGCAGCAGCCCCCCTCCTCGTCCGCGGTGAGCGCGAGCACGATGTCGCGGCTCGGACGATAGCCTTCCTGCTTCATGCGCAAGAGCGCCGTGGCCATGATCGCATCGCCATCCTTCATGTCGGCGCTGCCGCGGCCATAGAAGTAGCCGTCCTTCTCGATGAGCTCGAAGGGATCGGTGCTCCAGTCCTCGCGCCGCGCCTCGACGACGTCGAGATGGCCGATGAGCAGCACGGGCTTGTGCCGGCCGGCGCCGTGCAGCCGCACCACCAGGTTCTTCTTGCGCTCCTCGGGTCCGGCGATTACCACGTCTGCCGGCGCAAAGCCGGCGGCAAGGAAACGCTGCGCCATGGCCGTAGCTGCCGTGGTCACGTTGCCCACGGAGTTGGTGGTGTTGATCTCGATCAGCTGCTTGAAGATGTCGTGGGCCAGCGCATCGGCCGCGGCGTCGCCGGCCGCGCTGCCGCGCTCGGCCGCCGACACCGATGATGCTTTGCAGGGGAGCGAGGAACCCGCTGCCGCGCAGGCGATGAGTGCCGCCGGCAGCGTGGCGGTCAAGCGCAGATGTCGTGCCCCCATGAGACGGTTTCCTTGCGGACCGCGCGCCTTCAGTGCGCCGTCAGCATCTTCAGGTAGCGGTACATGAACTCGTTCGCCTGGTAGAACGAGGCGACGCCGATGCGCTCATCGCGGCCGTGCTCGCGGTCGTCGTCCGGATCGATGGTGAGCGGCGAGAACGTGTAGGTGGGGAGCCCGGCCGCGCTCGTGTGGGTCGCATCCGAGGCGCCGGCCGACATCGACGGAATCACCTTGAGCCCCGGCCAGGTCTCCGCCACCAGCTGATCGAGCGGGTTCAGCACCTCGGGCAGCAGCGGCGGCGGCGCGAAGCCCCGCACCTCGGGCGCCTTGTCGAGAAGCTTGCCGTCGCTCGCGAGGTAGCTGACGGTGATCGCCGGATCGCTCAGCACCTGGAGGAGGCGTTGCCGCACTTCCTCCGGCGAGTGCCCGGGCAGGATGCGGCAGTTCACGACGGCCTGCGCGCGCTGCGGCAGTGCGTTGTTGGCGTGCCCGGCTTCGAGGCGCGTAGCCACGCACGTGGTACGCGTGATCGAGTGATCGACGGGATCCTGCGACAGCCGCTCGAGCGAGCGCTGCTCGGGTGGCTCGCGCAGGATGGCGCGCATGTCCGCCGCGCGCTGCCCGGTGTCGATGCCCGCCAGGCGCCGGTAGTACTCGCGGGTGACCGCATTGAGCTCGAAGGGGAACTCGTAGGCCGCGAGGCGGTCGAGGCCGCGCGTCAGCCTGTAGATGGCGTTGTCGGGGACTGGCTCGGAGCTGTGACCGCCTTTGTTGGTCACCAGCAGCTGATAGTCCGCGTAGACCTTCTCGCTGGCGACCAGCTTGAAGAACAGCGGCCGGCCGTGCTCGGTCAGCACGGAATAGTCATCGCCGCTCAACACGAACTGCGCGTCGATGAGGTCGCGGTGGTGCGCGAGCAGCCAGGCGACGCCATTGGCGGCGCCGCCCTCCTCGTCCGCGGTGAGCGCGAGAATGATGTCGCGTGCGGGCCTGAACCCCTCGTGCTTCAGGCGGATCAAGGCCGCCGCCATGAGCGCATCGGGGCCCTTCATGTCGAGGGTACCGCGGCCGTAGAAGAAGCCATCCCGCTCGATGAGGCGGAAGGGATCCGTGCTCCAGTCCTCGCGTCGTGCCTCGACGACGTCGAGGTGACCGATGAGCAGCACCGCGGGGTGTGCGCCGCTGCCGCGCAGTCGCACGACCAGGTTCTTCTTGCGGGCACTCGCGCCGAGCACCCGGATGTCGGCCGCGGGGAAGCCGGCGGCGCGGAAGCGCTGCGCCATGGCCTCGGCCGCGGTGGTGACGTCGCCGCGCGGGGAGTCGGTGGTATTGATCTCGACCAGCTGCTTCAGCAGCGCATACGCCAGCGCGTCGGAGGCTGCGGCGCCCTGCGGGGCTGCCGCCGTGGCCGGCGCTGCAGCAGCGGCTGGAGCCGCAGCTTGAGGCATAGCCGCCGGTGCGAGCGTCAGGAGGAGCGCGGCGGCGGCGCGCGCGCGGCGGCCGGCACTCACCGGCTGGCGTCGGCGGGCGCCACGACCAGCAGCCGGAAAGTCCCGGGCAGGATCGCTGGCCGTGGGTGCGGACGCTCGGGTGTTGCCGGCGGTGGCGGCCCGAAGTTCGCGGTCACGAGGAATATGCGGTGGCTGCGCTCATCGAGCGCCATGGTGCGGGCGCCACGCTGCGTAGTGAGCGACTGGGCGACCTCGGGGGCGCCCGCGGGCGGCAGCGTGACTGCCGTCAGCACGCCCTCACCGCAGGAGGCGAAGGCGAGATGCGCCACCGGATCGTATCTGGTGCCGTCCACGCCCTCACCGATCGGGGCGGTGCCGAGCATGCGACCGGAGGCCGCATCGACGATGGCCATCACCTTGTTGCCGCAACCGGCAAACAACCGCCGGCCGGCCACATCGAGCGCAAGTCCCGAAGGCTCCTCGCAGCTGCCGAGCGACCAGACCGCGGTGACCACGAGCTTGCGCGGATCGATCGCGGCAATACTGTTCTTGTCCTCGAGATTCACGTAGACGTGGCCCTTGCCATCCGAGACTGCGAATTCCGGCTTGGCGTCGAGCGTAATGGTGCCGATCACCGCGTCGCTCCTCGCATCGATCGCGGTGGCGTTACGGCCGCGGCCGTTGAAGG
>Ga0335076_10005668_pt1 | contig 12606 bp, 12 predicted proteins | sample Lox_Sample_25_FD_206717 | JGI IMG/M metagenome (GOLD analysis project Ga0335076, IMG submission 206717) | Soil microbial communities from Loxahatchee National Wildlife Refuge, Florida, United States - Lox_Sample_2.5 | ecosystem: Environmental > Terrestrial > Soil > Wetlands | place: USA...
CTGCCCGAAGTCGTCGAAGCGGTCGCTGGCCGCGCCATCGTCATCGTCGACGGCGGCTTCTATCGCGGCACCGACATCGTCAAGGCGCTCGCCATGGGCGCCAATCTGGTCGGACTCGGTCGCATGCAGTGTTATGCGCTTGCGGCCGCCGGCCAGGCCGGCATCGTGCGCATGCTCGAGATCATGGAGGACGAAGTGATCCGCGCGCTCGGCCTTCTCGGCGTCACGAGTTACGGCAAGCTCGATCGTTCCTATCTCGCGCCGGCGGCGCCGGCCAATGCGCCGCATGTGTTCTCCGCCTTCCCGCTGTGGGAGCAGACGCCGTATCGGTATTGAGCGGAGCGTTCAATTTGCCCCTTGGCATCATGTTCGGCGGTGGCCGTTCATAGAATGGCGTCGCTTCGCTCGCCTATGTGCCGGGTATCCCGTTTGATGGGCACCGCGATCTAAACAAGAAAGCCGAGGACAAGCCCGGCCGCGACTAAATGAGACAGGCCACATGAATCTCCAGCTCAGCATCGGCATCACCAACAATCCGCGCACCTGGCCGATCATCGACGGCACGGTGAAGCCTGACGGCATCGATCTCGTTCCGACCGTGCTGCATCCGTCCGAGCTGTTCTGGCGGCAATTGCACTTCTCCGAATTCGCCGTGTCGGAAATGTCGTGCTCGTCGTTCCTGATCGCACTGGCGCGCGGCGACACCCGTTTTGTCGGCCTGCCGATCTTCACGACGCGGCGGTTCTTTCACACCAGCATCCTGGTGCGGCGCAAAGCCGGCATCGAGACGCCGGCCGATCTCAAGGGCAAGCGCGTCGGCGTGCCGGAATACCAGCAGACCGCGGCGCTGTGGGCGCGCGGCGTGCTGCAGCACGAGTTCGGCGTCGCGCCGAAGGACATGGAATTCTGGATGGAACGCACGCCGGAAATGAGCCACGGCGGCGCCACCGGCTTCAAGGCGCCGCCCGGCGTCACCGTGCATCAGATCCCCGCCGACAAAAGCATCGGTTCGATGATGCTGGCCGGCGATCTCGATGCCGTGCTGCATTACCTCGCCGACCGCAACCTGGTCGACCGCAGCCGCGCCGATCTCGCCGGCCATCCTGATTTCAAATACTTGTTCCCCGATCCGATCGCCGAAGGCGTGCGCTTCTACAAGAAGACCGGGTTGTTGCCGATCAATCATCAGGCCGTCGTGCGGCGCGACATTTTCGAGAAGGAGCCTTGGGTCGTGCTCAATCTGATCAAGGCCTTCAACAAAGCGAATGAAATTGCCGACGCGGAGCGCATCGCCCATGTGCAGGATCACCTGGCGGCCGGGCTACTCTCCGGCGATCCGAAACCACGGCTCCTGCATCACGGCGTCAGGGCCAACCGCAAGGTCATCGAGATCATCGCGCAATATTCGCTGGAGCAGAACCTGACGCCGCGTCTTGTCGAGATCGAGGAGATTTATGCTGCGAACGCGCTCGATACCTGAGGCGCGATCTCCTCAAAAGCGCGCATCGAGCCCGCGGGCGGCGACGATCGCCGCGACCTGTTCGCTGCGCATGCCGTGGGCGCGAAGCACTTCACCGATATCGCGCGTGCCCTCGCTGGCGCTGCGCTCCGCCTTCGACTTGGTCTGCGCCGAGAGATAGGCGCCTTCCTGCCGCGACAGTTCGACCAGCGCGCGGCCGAAATTACATTGCGCCCGATCGTAGCGGGCAAGCCCGGCGTCGAGGTCAGTGCCGGCCGCATCCAGGCAATGGGCGAGCGTCGCGGCATCGATCGCCGCTTTGGTCGTGCCGGCGCCGGCATGCGGCCGCGCGACAAACGCCGCATCGCCGGCGAGCGCCACGCGGCCGAACACGATCTGCGGCGATTCAAGATCGTAGATCGGTTGAAAGAACGGCGCGGCGCGCACGAAAATCCCCGCGATCTGCGGCGCCAGCAGGCGCTCGGCATCAGCCTTCACCTGCGCGATCACATCGGGACGTATGAGGGGCGGCGGTATGCCTGCCGCGTAATGCCGCCCGGCGGCGTCGGTGCAGATGTCGGTGAGCGTCGCCGCGTCGGTCGGCCGGTACCAGACGATATTGTAGGCGCGGCGTCCGGCTTGCGTATCATTATCACGGCCCGGCACCGGATAGCCGAGCAATTGCTCGCCGTCGGGCAGGCAGAAGGCGTAGAGCTCGAAAATCTCGCGATGAATCTCGTCCGGTATGCGCGCTTCGTCGAGTACCGCGCGCCAGGCGACATAGCCGGCATAGACCGGCTCGACCTGCGGCAGGAACTGCGTGCGTACGGTGGAGCGCAGCCCGTCGGCGCCGACCAACAGATCGCCGCGCTCGCGCGTGCCGTCGGCAAAGGTCGCGGCGACCGTGCCGGCATCTTGCGCGATGCCTTGCAGCGCCTTGCCGAGCCTGTAGTTTTGCGCCGGCAAAGGTTCGCGCAGGGCGCGGTAGAGCCGGGCCCAGCCGCTCATCGTCCGCGCCGAGCGCTGCGCGACGATTATCTTGCCGGCGCTGTCGAGGCAGACGACCTTGGGCACCGGGATGCCCATCGTCTCGTCAAAGGCGATGCCGGCGTGGCGCAGGATGGCGATGAGTTGCGGATGCGTGCCGAGGCCGACGCCGCGGCTCGCCAATTCCTCGCTGTTGCGCTCGAAGACGGTTGCGTCCCAGCCGATGCCGCGCAGCAGATGCGCCGTGATCAGGCCGCCCAGTGAGCCGCCGATCACCAGCGCGCGCGGCATTCCGGCGGCCGTCCGGCAGCGCCTAGGTCACGACAAGGCCCACGACATGCTGTCGTGGCCGGGCTTGTAGTCCATATTGGTCGCCGCCGGATTGCGATTGACCAGCGGCCGGGCATACATCGGATTGGTCATGCTGCGCGTTTCGTGCTCGACGCGGAACAGCGGCTCGCGCGAGTCGAGATCGATCACGTCGAGAAAGCGGTACTCGTAGTCGTTGGTCTCCATGCTGATCAGGCCGAGTTCCTTGAGCCGGTGATAAGGACCGGAGAAATCGGCGAGATAGATCTGGACGTGATGATTGTCGTAAGGCGCCTCCGGCGCGTCGGTTTCGCGGAAATAGAAATACTGTTTCTCGCCGACTTGCACCCGCGCCTCCGCGGCGGCGCCGGTCTTGATCACGTCGGCATTGGTGCGCAGCACGTCGCGATAGAAGCGCACGATCTGTTCGGCCACGCCGGGACGGACATCAAAGCGCACATAGGCCATGCCGATCGCGATGCGGCCGAAGCGTTCTTCGTCAGGCGTGTGAACGTGGATGCGGTTGCCCCAGGGGCAAACCGTTTCGACGCAATCGTTGCTCTCGCGGAAATCGAACTTGGTCCCGGCGAGAAGCTTGCGCGCTTGCGTCAGGCGGTCGAGCAGCGCCTGACGGTCGGGAATGACCAGCCCGGTGACGCCGCGCAGCACCTCGGGCTTGCCCATCGGCAGATGGAATTGGCTCATGCCGACATTGATCCACATATTGCCGGAACCGGTCATCAGAAACGGATCGCGCGTCAGCCCGAGGCCGGTGACGTAATAATTTGTCGCCAGATGCTGGTCGCTGATCGACACATTGACGTGGCCGAGATTGACGATGTTGCCGATATCCTGCGCGGCACGGTCGTAATGGCGTTCCAGCATGGTCATTCCTGTTTCGGTTTCCTTGGCTCGCTTCTGCCCCGATAGTAGGCGTCTGACGATGCCGGCTCAACTGCCGTCTCGTCGCTCGTTTGCGTGCGGCTAGGGCGGCAGTTTTTGCAATTCAGGGAACGGCGCGTAGGTCACGCCGGCGCATATGTCTTTCGTCTCTTTTCCCGACTCGATGAAGCGATCAAACCGGCCGACCTGGAACACGGCTATGATCTCCTTGGTGCCGGCATAGTCCTTGCTGCCATTCCTCTTGCCGTCGAATTTCAGGCAGGCGGTATAGCGGGTGACATTGCCGACCGGTTTGATCGCCGGATCGGAAATCGCGGCGTCGCGAATGCCGGTGGGATCGTCGAGATAGGCATGCATGGCGCCGAGAATGTCGGCCTTGTAATTCGCCGGATAGGTGTTGACGGTGGGATCGCCTTCGGTCACAGGCTCATGATGGGCACAGGCGCCAAGCAGTGCGGCAACAAGCATCGTGCCGAGGGACGGTGTTGATTTCGCCAAAGCGCGCGCAGCTGCAGCCGCGATGCCTCGCATCTCCTCTTCTGCCCTCTTCACTCGTCCCGCAAGCGACCGTAATCGCAATTTCCGGGCGGCGCCACCTTCGTTTTATTTGGTAGCCTCTTATTCGGCGGCTTCGTGGGCGTAATTCTGCACCCGCGTGTTGACGAGTTGCAGCGGCGACGCCGCGTCCTCGAGCATGCCCCAGCTTTTCAGCCAATCATAAGTGCGCTGCATTTCGTCGGGCGGAATTGGCGCCGGATCGCAGACGACGAGACGGCTCTCGCGCAGGTCCTCGACCTTGAGCGCGGCGATCTCGGGATCGTTTGCGGCGTAATAGTCGATGAAATAGTGCAGATAGGCTTTCTTGCCGGCATTGATGCGGCGCACCGCCTCGCGCACGGCACGATTGAAGGCGGCGTAGGTCTCGGCGTCGACGCGTTCGGACGCCACCTCGGTACCGTGATAGAACGCCGAACAGATGACGCGGCAGCCCATCTTTTCGGCGAGCGTCAGATGCGGCTCCGACAGTGTGGTCGCTTCGATCTCGCCCTTCAGCATCGCGTTGAGCCGAAACCGTGAACCGTTCGGCGCTCGGCACAGATTGATCATCTCGCGCGGGACAAAGCCTTCCAGCAAATGCAGCGCGAGATAATGGCTGCCGAAATAGAACGGCACGCCGACGGTGCGTTTGGCGAGTTGCTGCGGCGTATATACGGGTGAATCCGGCCGCACCACGATCGCCGAATAAGCGAGGATGGCGCGGCGCCCAAGCTGTCGGCTGCCTTTGCCAGTACCGGCGACGCGGCAGTAATTGCCCCACTCGCAGGCATTGTACATATCGGCTTTGCCTTGTTCGAGAAGCCTGCCGTGGCTGGCAAAGGGCGTGACGCCTTTCGGCGTCGTCACGCTGGCCTCGACCCGCTTTTCGACGCCGGCTTCGCGGTCGGCCCATTCGATGTCGAGGCCCTCCTTGGCGAACAGGCCTTCATCGTAGGCGACGAGTTCCGGTAGCCCTTGGAACGGCGCGGTGGTCTCAAGAACGAGCTTCTTCATGATGCGTTGTCCTGTGCGCCTTTCCTGGGCATGCTTATTTCCATGGCCGCGAAGCGCTGTGCCGCATTCTCCTGCACTGAATACCGGGCCGCAAGGCCAGCCTGCTCGGGCCGCAAGGTCAGGCTTGCGCCTTGCTCCCGCCTTAACCTGATGTGACTGGTCCGCTGCGACGGTTTCAGGATGCGGGTTTGTACCGACCTTGTGCCTGTCTTCGGTTCTTGCGACGAATTTTGCATTGCACCCGGCTGAACGTCGTTGGCGGGTGCGGCGACAAAGTCAAGGCATTATCTTTATCTCGGATTATGTATTACTAATCGCCGTTCCGTAGCGCAGCCCGGTAATGCACTTCATAGAACATCTTATCCACGCCTACGGCCTGCTGACGGTAGCCCTGATCGTCGGCCTGGAATGCGTCGGCGTTCCACTGCCCGGCGAGACCGCGCTGCTGGGCGCTGCCATCTATGCCGGCACCAAACATGATCTGAACATCGTCGCGGTGATTTTGACCGCCGCCGCTGCCGCGATCGTCGGCCGTATCATCGGTTATGCGCTTGGGCGCGGCTTCGGCTATTGGCTGTTGCTGCGTTATGGCGGCTACGTGCGGATAACCGAGGCGCGGATCAAGCTCGGTCAGTATTTGTTCCTGCGCCACGGCGGCAAGATCGTCTTTGTCGCGCAATTCGTCCCGGTGCTGCGGACATTTGCCGGGATCTTCGCCGGTGCCAATATGATGCCGTGGCGTGATTTCTTGTACGCCAATGTGGTGGGCTCGCTTATTTGGTCGCTGAGCTATGGCTATGCCGCTTATGCGCTGGGCCGGCAATTCGAGCGGCTGCAAGGTCCGGTGGTCGTCATCATTGCCGCGATCACCGTGGTCGGTTTCGTCATCGGCGGCATTTTCGTCAATCGGCACGAGGCCCAGCTTTTGGCCAAAGCCGAGCGGGCCATGCCGGGCCCCCTGAAAGTGCCGTAAGCACGAGCGCTCTGGCCGTCGCCCGGCTTGAACCCTTTGATCCGCATAGCCATATTGGCTGAGATCGGGCGGATGACCTCCCGGATCATTGGGGCGCCGTTACAGGGCCCCGCCAAAGTCGCTTAACCAAGGGCTTTGAAACCATGTCCAGGGTTTCCTCGCTGTCGAGTCCGTTTTTGCTGGGTTTTGACGAGATCGAGCGCGTGCTCGATCGGGTCGGCAAGGCTGCGGATGGTTATCCTCCCTACAATATCGAGCGGATTCCGCGCGACGGGAACAGCCCCGAGCGCCTGCGCATTACCCTCGCGGTCGCCGGCTTTACCCGCAGCGAGCTCGATGTGACGATCGAGGAGAGCCAGCTTGTCATCCGCGGTCGCCAGCAGGACGACAAGAGCCGGCAATACATCCACCGCGGCATCGCCGCGCGCCAATTCCAGCGCGTCTTCGTGCTGGCCGACGGCATGGAAGTATCCGGCGCGGACTTGAAGAATGGATTGCTGTCGATCGATCTGATGCGCCCGCAGCCCGAGCGCATCGTTAAATCGATTTCAATCAAAGAATGCGATTAAGAAACCGGTAGGACTCGACCGCAACAGAGAAAGGAGTCGAGGGCCATGAACGAGATCAACCGCGACGGTGCCGATGACACCGAGATCAAGATAGATTTGTCGCCGGAAGCGCTGGCGCAGCTTGGCGACGGCCATATCGCGTATGTGAAAGCGGTGCGCTTCGAGGATTTCCGCAAGATGTTTCCACAGGCCGAAGTGCCGCAGCTCGATCCCGGCCGGGTTCTGTTTGCGCTGCACGCGGCCGACGGCACGCCGATCATGCTCACCGACAGCCGCGAAGCGGCGGTCGCCAATGCCTGGAGCCAGGAGCTCGAGACGGTCAGTGTGCACTGACCGGAGCATCATTATGCTCCAATGAGAATCTTGATCTTGAGCCGATTCAATTGATTTGGATCAAGGTCCCATAATCGACAGGCGAAGCTCAGCGAGCAGAACGGGGTGGCGTAATCGCGCCACCTCGTTTGTTTTTGCTTGTCCGACGGTTGAGTGCCGGCTGCCGTCAAGCGGCGCTGGCCGACGGCATCGCCAGCACCGCATACAGCGCCTCGGCATCCTGCGAGCCGCGCAGCTTGTGCGTGATCGCCGGATCGCGAAGCAGGCGCGCAATGCGCGCCAGCGCCTTGAGGTGATCGGCGCCCGCGCCTTCCGGCGCGAGCAACAGAAACACCAGATCGACCGGCTGATTGTCGAGCGCTTCGAAGTCGACCGGGCGTTCGAGCCGTGCGAACAATCCGAACAGGCGCGTCAATGTCGGCAGCTTACCGTGCGGGATGGCGATGCCGTTGCCGACCGCCGTCGAGCCCAGCTTCTCGCGTTGCATCAGGATGTCGAAGATCACCCGCTCGTTCTGTCCGGTAAGCGTGGCCGCACGCGCGGCCAGTTCATGCAGCACCTGCTTCTTGCTGTTGACCTTGAGCGCCGGGATGATCGCATTCGGCGCGACGAGATCGGTAAGCATCATGATTGGAAACCTGAAAGTGGTCGGAACCTGGAAAAAAGCGAGGCAGCGCGAAAGCGTCGGTGACCCTCAGTGACTATTGGCCGCGGTGGAACCGAGTTTCATCTTCGCATCGGAGCATGAACTTTTCCCGAAAGCCACTGCCCGATCTGTGCCAACTCCCTGCTGCCGTCTGGCCAGCCGTCTCGGCGCTCTGCGAAAGGCGGCGGACCATAAGGAGACATGGTCACCGCGTCAATGGGCATCGGCAGGCGTCGGCGCCGGAGGGGCGATCCAGCCGAAATGGCCGTCGGCGCGGCGGTAAACGATATTAACACCGCCATGTGCGGCATGGCGGAACACCAGGACCGGCGCGCCGGTCAAGTCCAGCTCGGCAACCGCGTCGCTGACCGACAGCTGTTTGAGGGTGGTCGTCGATTCGGCAATGATGACCGGGGTGAACGCCTCGGCGTCCGCGTCGTCCCGATCTTCCGGCGCCGCAATAATATAGCTTGCGGCATCGATCGCGGCCCAATTGGCGGCCTGCGCTTCGCTGCGTTCGGAGCGGTGGTCTTTCAATCGCCGGTGATAGCGGCGCAGCCGCCTTTCGATCCGCGACGCCGCCTGGTCCGCGCAGGCATAGGCTTCGGGCGCCATGCCGTCGGCGTGCAGCGTGATTTTCGAATCGAGGTGGATCGCGCATTCGCTGCGAAAACCGAAGCCGTCACGCGCCAAAGTGAGATGCCCCGAATAGCCTCCGTCAAAATACTTATTCACAGCTTCGGCAATCCGGTCGCCGATGCGGTCGCGCAGTGCGTCGCCGATGTCGAGATTTTTTCCGGACACGCGAAATGTCATGGCCGCCTCCGTAATAATCCCGACGCGCGTTGAGAACGGGCGCTTTCGCTCAATAACCTCGCTGGGACCTCGACTCGACCTAGGAAGCGGCGGCCTGCCTGTCAACGCGCCGCCGCCGCCAGGCCGTCCATAGTTGGAAGGCAGCCGCCCGGTCCGTCAACGCAATCGCGAGCAGTTGATCTAATTGATCGCGGTGGCTTGCTTCTCCCGCCGCCGCTGCACCGACGAGGGAATGCGCATGGCCTCCCGATATTTGGCGACCGTACGTCGCGCAATGTCGATGCCGGCCTCGCGCAGTTTCTCCACGATGGTATCGTCGGACAGAACATCGGCGGCGGTTTCGCCGTCGATCAATTGTTTGATGCGGTGACGCACCGACTCGGCGGAATGCGCCTCGCCGCCGTGCGCCGCAGCAATCGCCGAGGTGAAAAAATATTTCAGCTCGAAGATACCGCGGCTGGTCGCCATGTATTTGTTGGCGGTGACCCGCGACACCGTCGATTCGTGCATGCTGATGGCCTCGGCGACGGTCTTCAAGTTGAGCGGCCGCAGATGCTCGACGCCGTGAGCAAAGAACGCATCTTGCTGGCGCACGATTTCGTTGGCGACTTTCAGAATGGTGCGGGCGCGCTGATCGAGTGCGCGGACGAGCCAGGTGGCGCTCTGCAGACACTCGCTGAGATACGACTTGTCGGTGTCGCGGCGCGCGGTGGCCGACACTTCCGAATAATAGCTCTGGTTAACCAGAACCTTCGGCAGAGTGTCGGAATTCAATTCGACGATCCAGCCGCCGTCCGGCGACGGCCGTACAAAGACATCGGGTACGATCGGCTGCACGACGGCCGAGCCGAAAGCGTGGCCGGGCTTCGGATTGAGCCGGCGCACCTCGCCGATCATGTCGGCGAGATCCTCGTCGCCGACGCCGCACAGCTTCTTCAGGGCGGCGAAATCGCGCTTGGCCAGAAGATCGAGCCGCGAGATCAGCGCCGCCATGGCGGGATCGTAGCGGTCGTTTTCCTTGAGCTGATTGGCGAGACACTCGGCAAGATCGCGTGCGCAAATTCCAGGCGGATCGAAAGTCTGCAGAACGGCGAGGACGGCTTCGACTTCGGCAAGACCGGTGCCGAGCTTCTCCGCCGCCGCTGCGAGGTCGCCGGTCAAGTATCCGGAATCGTCGACGAGATCGATCAAATACTGACCGATCATACGCTGCACAGGATTGACGATCGCCAGCGTCAGTTGCTCGCGCAGCCAATCCGCCAAGGTCGTCTCGGTGGAGACGAAGGCTTCGAGATTGTACTCGCTGTCGTCGCGACCGCCCGAGCCGGTGCCAGCCCATTCGGAATAGCCGGCGGGACCGTCCGCCGCGCGCGCGGGAGCGGGATCGCTCTCGTCGTTGTAATTCTCGCCGGGGCCGGTGCCCGGCGTATCGTCGTGGACGTGGCCGTTGAATTCGACTTCGCCGCCTGACTGTGAGCCAAAGTCACCACTGGGCTCGCCGTCCCTGGAACCGGCAGATTCACCGCCGGCTTCGCTGCCGTAGTGGTCCTCGCCGTCCATGCCGTGCTGGTCCGGTGCCGCCAAGCCGTCGGGCTCGCCGGCCGACTCGGGTTCGGCGCCGCGATCGAGCAGCGGATTTCGCTCGAGTTCCGCCTCGACGTAAGCGACCAGGTCCAGATTGGAGAGTTGCAGCAGCTTGATGGCCTGCATCAGCTGCGGTGTCATCACCAGCGCTTGGCTTTGCCGTATCTGCAACCGTTGCGAAAGCGCCATAAGATCCCGCGGCTTTAACGACTTCCGACCTCGTCGGCCAAAGAATTGGTCCGATTCTTGCTTATCTCCTTATCGTATATCTCTCGCCATGTCGCCAGACTATTTTTTGTCAGGCTTAAAGGCGGTCCCACCCCATATAATACCATTTGAATGATCTGATTTCAGGCAAAGTACGCCATCATGCCTTAAATTTAGGCATGATTCGACTTTGCCGGATGGGATGTCGCGCTCTCCACCCCTCGGAGCCGTGTTGGTTGGTCCGAACTACCGGCCCTGCTATGAGTGAGCCCCGCAAGCCCAGAGGCGAAGTGGTCGGTGGCGGGTTAGGGGTCGTTTGGTGACTTTGTTTAGTGCTACGGCAGTGCCGGAGCGGCGCTACCAGTCGGTAGTGCTTGCGACGATTCTAACGTTGGTCGCGGTGCGTCTGGTCTTTGCCGGGATGGCGCCGCTGAGCTTCGACGAGAGCCTCTATTGGCTCTGGTCCAAGCACATTGTCGGCGGCTATCTCGATCATCCCCCGGTCAATCCGTTTCTCATTCGGCTCGGCACTACGCTTTTCGGCGACACCGAATTCGGCGTGCGCGTGATCGGCGTGCTGCTTGTGCTGCCGGCGACTTGGGCGATCTGGCGGTCGGGCACGATCCTGTTCGACGACGATCGGATCGGCGCCACGGCGGCGCTCTATTTCAACCTGACGATCGTCGTGATCGCGGGGTCGGCGCTGGCGACGCCGGACAACGCGCTCGTGGTCTCGACCGCATTCCTCCTTTTCACGCTGGTGAAGCTTTGGGAAACCGGGCGCGGCGCGTGGTGGCTTGCCATCGGCGTCGTATTCGGCATCGGCCTGTTGTCGAAATACACCACGGTATTCTTCGCCGTCAGCATTCTCGTCTGGCTGCTCATGGTGCCGAACGAGCGCAAATGGCTGTTCACGCCATGGCCGTGGGTCTCGGGCCTGATCGCAACCGCGGTGTTTTCGCCGACGCTGATCTGGAATGCCGAGCACGGCTGGGCTTCGTATCATTATCAGTTCGGCCGGCTGGTCGTGCACGAATGGTCGCTGCGCTATCTCGGCGAGTTTTTCATTACCCAGGCGGGCATGGCGACGCCGCCGATTTTCGTGCTCGGCTGCCTCGGCCTTGCCGCAATGCTCAAAGGCGAGGGCGGCCCGCGGCCGGCGCGCGTTCTGATCAATGCAATGGTTTGGCCGATCGTGCTCTATTTCGTCTGGCACACCTTTCACGGCCGCGTCGAAGGCAATTGGCCGGAGCCGATCTATGTGCCGTTCGTCATCGCCGCCGCTGTCGCTGCCGACCATGTCAAGTGGAATGAGACCTGGGCGCCGCTCGCGTCATGGTCGGCGCGGCTCGCCGTGCCGGTCGGGCTCGGCATCGCGGTGTGCCTTTATTTGCAGGCCGTGTTCGGCGTACTGCCGCTCGGCCGCATCGATCCGACCGCGCGTGCGCTCGGCGCCGGCTGGAACGAGCTTGCCGCCAAGCTCGACGAAGCGCGCATCCGGATCGGCGCGCCGATCGTGCTGACCACGGACTATGGCATCGCCGGTTGGCTGACGTTTTATCTGCCGTCGCATCCGGTCGTGGCGCAGGTCGATGAACGCATGCGCTATGTCGATCTGCCGCAGCCCGCCCCTGCATTGTTTGCCGGCACCAGCATGTATGTGTGCGAAATGCCCTGCGGCGCGCTCTGGAAATTAAAGGAAAAATTCAGCTCGGTCGAACTGATAGCGACGTTCCCTCGGACCCGCCACGGCGTTACTATCAAGGAATATTCGGCCTATCGGCTGGCCGGCCCCACCGGGCAGGTGCTCGATCCGCCGCTGGCGCAGCAGCAGCCGTGACGAGGCAAAGGTGAACGAGCAACTTCGCGTATCGATGCCGCCGCCGGACGCGCGTCCGCGCCCGCGACTGTCCATCGTCGCGCCTTGCTACAACGAAGAGGCCGGCCTCGCGGAGTTCCACCGGCGCATGACGGCTGCCGCCAGGGAAACAGTGGGCGCCGATTACGAGCTGCTCCTGGTCAATGACGGTTCGGCCGATCGCACCTGGCAAATCATGCGGGAACTCGCCGAGCAGGATCCGCAATTGGTCGCGGTCAACCTGTCGCGCCGTCACGGCCATCAGCGCGCGATGACGGCCGGGTTGCATTCCTGCCGCGGCGGCCGCGTGCTCACCATCGATTCCGATCTGCAGGATCCGCCGGAACTGCTCGGCGAGATGTGGCGGCTGATGGATCGCGTCGAGGCGGACGTGGTCTATGGCCAGCGCCG
>Ga0335076_10005669_pt1 | contig 12606 bp, 5 predicted proteins | sample Lox_Sample_25_FD_206717 | JGI IMG/M metagenome (GOLD analysis project Ga0335076, IMG submission 206717) | Soil microbial communities from Loxahatchee National Wildlife Refuge, Florida, United States - Lox_Sample_2.5 | ecosystem: Environmental > Terrestrial > Soil > Wetlands | place: USA: Florida...
TGGCGTAGTAGGTCAGGATGATGCTTGCTCCAGCGCGCCGGATGCTGAGCAGAGACTCCATCATTACGCGGTCATGCTCGATCCAGTTGTTGCGCGCCGCGGCCTCGATCATCGCGTACTCGCCGGAGACTTGATAGGCAGCCAGCGGCAGATCGAACCGATCTCTGGCGGCGGCGATGACGTCGAGGTATGGCATGGCCGGCTTCACCATGATCATGTCGGCGCCTTCCTCGACATCAGCCTCAATCTCTCGCATGGCCTCGCGAATGTTAGCGCCATCCATCTGATAAGAGCGTCGGTCGCCGAACTGAGGAGCCGAATCCGCGGCTTCACGAAATGGCCCATAGAATCCTGAAGCGAACTTCGCGGCGTACGACAAAATCGGCGTGTTGATGAATCCCGCTTCGTCCAGCCCTTTGCGAATCGCTGCTACTCGGCCGTCCATCATGTCGGAAGGGGCGATAATGTCGATTCCCGCCCGTGTCAGCGAAACCGAAGTCCGCGCCAGCAGTTCGAGGGAAGCGTCATTTACGATCTCGTAATCCTGGTCGGTGACCCGCGGGGCGATCTTCCCCATCGCCTGTTCTTTCTCTTCTTCGTTCCGTGCCACCAAAACTCCACCTTCGCGGGCAGCCGCCCCCAATGATTTCGGGGGCAATATGGGCTTTACGATCCCGCAGTGCCCGTGCGACATGTACTCGCACAAGCAGACGTCGCCCATAAGCAGCAGATTCGGCACTTCGCGCTTGATCGCCCGTGCGGCCTGCTGAACGATGCCGTCGTCAGCCCATGCGCCGGTGGCTACCTCGTCCTTCTTGTCCGGCAATCCAAACAGAATCACCGACGGAACGCCCAGTGAATGCACCTCGCGCGATTCCTTCACCGCCTCATCGACAGACAGGTTGAACACGCCCGGCATTGAGCGTACTTCTTTCCTCACGCCCTCTCCGGGGCAAACAAACATGGGGTAGACGAAAGCATCCGGCGTCAGCCGGGTCTCGGTCACCAGGTTGCGAATTTCAGGGGTACGTCGTAAGCGGCGGAGTCGAGTGACAGGAAATGCCATGGCTGATCACCAATCTCGATTCAAATGATTGCAGATGGGGGGCGAACTTGCCAGACGCACCCCAGACCTGATTTTAGACCAAAGTCAGGGGTCAGAGACCAGAGGCCGGCGATCAGGGGGCCGGGTGCAGGAAGCACAAGCCGGAGACCGGGACCAAGCGCGGGACTGTGACCAAAGTAACCGGCCTGATTCCCAACGAATCTCGGAATCCCAAAGACGTCAGCATAGAATCGAGGGACGGATGAGTCTGTTCCAACGGCACCGTTGGTTCGTCGCAGCCGCCGGGGTTACTCTGGCCTCCGCGGTCGTGTCGCTTGTTGCTCATCAAAGTAATGGGCTTACGGCATTTGCCGACCTCGCGGGCCTGCTGCTCGTATCGCTACCGGCGGGCATTTCTTTTGCGAACGCCTGCCGTCAGAAAGGACAGGAGCGCGCCTTCTGGATACTGATGGCGCTCGGCTTCGCGCTCTGGGCTGCCAATCAAGGCGCATGGGCCTATCAGGAAGTCCTGCGTCATCAGACAATTCCTGATCCTTATTTCTTCGACATCGTCCTGTTCTTCCACACCGTCCCGATGATCGCAGCCGTGGCGTGGCGTCCTGATCTTCTCAAGAAGGACAGCCGTATCCCGTTAAGCATTCTCAACTTCCTGATGCTGCTGGCGTGGTGGAGCTTCCTTTATGCCTTTTCCGTCTTCCCCTACCAGTACGTCTTCCTCAACATCGATCTTTACAACATTTACTACGACGGTCTTTACCTGCTCGAGAATGGCCTTCTGCTGGTGGTCCTAGGTCTGGCCGCCGCAACCAGTTCCGGAGGTTGGAAGAAACTGTACCTGCATCTTTTCGGTTCGAGCCTTCTTTACAGCATCGGCTCGCAACTGCTTGACCGGGCGGTGGCGAATCGGACTTATTATTCGGGCAGTTTTTACGACGTTCCCCTGATTGCGGCGTGGCTGTGGATGGCGGCCGCTCTGGCCTCTGCCCGCCAGTGGGAGTTGACACCTGACGTTTTTCATCTCGATCCGCGCTGGAAAAAACTGGTTCCACGCCTTGCCATGCTGACGATTCTTTCGTTGCCGGCACTTGGGCTGTGGACTGTGCTTTGGGACCACTCGCTCCCCGTGCAGCGCGAGTTCCGCATTTTTGCCGTTCTGGCTGCGATGCTGCTGCTGGGAGGATTTGTTTTCCTGCGCCAGTACATTCAGGATCAGACCCTGATCCACCTGCTGCAGGAGTCCCGTCGCGGATACGAAAGCCAGAAGCGGCTGCAGAGTCAGTTAGTGCAAAAGGAAAAGCTCGCCTCACTCGGCAGCCTGGTGGCGGGAGCGGCTCATGAAATTGACCATCCGCTCACGGCCATCATGGATTACTCGGAGCAGCTATGGTCGAAGCAGGAGTTGACGGAGCAGCAGAATGCTCTCTTGCGCAAGATCGTGAATCAGGCGCGCCGCACTCGTGATCTGGTCACGGATTTGTTGAGTTTCGCGCAGCAGGCACCGGGAGAGAAAATCCTGGTCGACCTCAACGTCCTGCTCAACCGCGCCAGCCAAATGTTGGAGTCGCGTTACGCCACCAACAATATCCGCGTAACGCTCTCGCTCCCTGCTGACCTGCCCCGTGTTCGCGGCAATGCCAATCAATTGTTCCAAGCCTTTATGGAGATCATTGAAAACGCGATGGACGCACTTCATGATGCCGGCGGCGGTTCCCTTGAGATTACTGCCCGGCGGATTGGCGACGAAGTGGCTCTGGAGTTTTCCGATACCGGTCCCGGAGTGCTCGAACCGCAGCGCGTTTTCGATCCTTTCTATACGACGAAGCCGGTCGGCAAGGGCACCGGACTCGGCTTGAGCGCCGTTTATGGCGTTGTCCACGAACACAGCGGCCAGATCACCTGCCAGAACAAGCCTCTGGGCGGAGCTCTGTTTAGCCTGAAGTTTCCCATCGCAACCGAGACGCAAACGCAAGCGCAGGTTGCCGGGGCTGCGCGCGCCTGACCGCGAAGTTAAGGCTGCGGCCGGCGCCAGTCTCTCCTTTCTCCACTGGCCAGCGAGCCCGTAGCGCGTTCCCTCCTGTAACATAAGTTTCGATGCCGGCTGCATTGTCCCATTCCTCGCTGCGAGTGCTCGAGTTCGATGCGCTACGCGATCTCCTCCGCGGATACGCCTCCTCGCCGCTCGGGCAGCGCCGCATCGCTGCGCTCGTGCCATCGTCGGACCGGGACTGGATCCGCCGCCAGCACGAACTCGCTGCAGAGATTGGCGAGTACCGGCGGGTAGGCGGGCGCTTCGAATTTGCCGGCCTCACCGAAATCAGACCGCTCGTCGAAAAGTCACGCATCGGTGGAGCCGCACTCGAGACCACCGAGATCCGGGACGTCGTGCAGGCCGTCGATCGCGCCGCCGAGTGGCGCGAGATATCTTTGCATCCGCCCGCGGCTATGCGTTCGGAATGGACTGGGGTACGTGCGCTTACCGACAAGATTGCCGACTTCACCGATTTCCTCCGTTTTTTCCGCAACAAGATTCAGCCCGACGGGACTCTGGAAGATAAGGCATCGCCGGAACTGTCACGCATCCGGCGGGAAATCGAAAAGCAGCGGCGCGCGATTCAGGAATCCCTGCAGAGCTACCTGCGCCGACTGTCCGAGGGAGGCGCGGTTCAGGAAGAACTGATCACCATCCGTGGCGAGCGCTTCGTCATCCCCGTTAAAGTCGAGCAGAAGCGCCGCGTGCAGGGCGTCGTGCACGGAGCCAGTTCCAGCGGCCAGACGGTGTTCGTCGAGCCATTGGAGACGATCGAGCAAAATAACGAACTGGTCCGCTTGTTCGAAGAGGAACTCGTCGAGATTCACCGGATTCTCCTCGAAATGACGGCGAGGGTTGGCGCGCAGGCAGAGGCAATCCTCGCTGCCGTGGACGCTCTCGCCGAGTTGGAAGTCCAGTTCGCGAAAGCTCACTTTGCCGAAGACTACCGTTGCGTCGCCGTGCAATTGTCCGGTCAGCCTGAGCCCGGAAGCCCGGAGCCGGGCCCGCGACTTCTGCTCCACAACGCTCGGCACCCGCTGCTTGAGCGCAACCTGAAGGCAAAGGGTGTTACCGTCGTCCCCGTCACGGTCGAACTCGAAGGTGAGCGGCGCCAGTTGATCATTACCGGGCCCAACACTGGTGGCAAAACGGTGACACTCAAGACCGTCGGTTTACTCGCGCTGATGGCGCAGTCCGGTCTGCCAGTGCCGGCCGATCGTGCCGAGTTGCCGGTGTTCGACGCCGTGCTCGCCGACATTGGAGACTATCAGTCGATTGAGCAGAATCTTTCCACGTTTTCGGCGCACGTGACAAACATCGATTTCATCTCGCGCACGGCTACGGCGCAATCGCTGGTGCTGCTCGACGAACTTGGTTCGGCCACTGATCCGGAAGAAGGCGCTGCACTGGCCGTCGCCATTACCGAACATTTTCGACGGGTCGGTTGTATGACTGTCGTCTCGACTCATCACACATCGCTCAAGGTTTACGCCGCCAATACCGCTGGCGTGCTGAATGCGGCGGTCGGCTTCAACGAGAAAACGCTGCAGCCTACCTACGAACTGAAAATCGGCGTGCCGGGCGCATCAGCGGGCATCAACATTGCGCATCGACTAGGACTGAATCCTTCGATTATTGAGACCGCGCGCGCACGTTTGAGCAATCAAGCGCGAGATGTGTCCGAATTCCTCGACAAGCTTCACGGCGAACTCCGCCAAGCCGAGGCCGAACGGCTCAAGCTTCAGGCAAGCGAAAAACAACTTGAAGAGGAAAAGAAAAATCTGTCGGTTTACGGTAAGAACCTTCAGCAGTCAAAAGTCCGCGAGATGGAAAAGAAGCTGGAGAGCGTTTTACGCGACTTCGAATATCACGCTCGCGAAGCGGTGAATGCCATTCAGGATCGGGCAGCTGCGCAGAAGCTCTCCAAAGATGCCGAGCGGCGCGTCGCCAAGCTACGCCGTGAATTTCGCGAGCAGTTCGATTCCACGGTCGTGGCTCATTCCACCGGGGCTGATGAAGGAGATCCACACGCAGAGCCGCAGGTGGTGAAACACGTGTCGGAGGGCGACACCGTCAAGCTCAAGTCCACCGGGCGCTCGGCGCGGGTCTCACGGAAAATTGACGACACTCACTTCGAAGTTGAAATGGGCGTGATGAAGATGAAGATCGCCCGCGACGATATCGCCGAAGTCTTGGCCACCGCTCGCGCCATTGACACCCCAGTGAAAGCAGCTCGGGCCCGTGGAATCTCCATCTCGCTCGACAACGAAGGCGCAACAGTTCCAAGCGAGATCAACGTGATCGGGCAGACGGTGGATGATGCCTCGCGCGAAGTCGAGAAGTTTGTCGATCGTGCCTTTCTGGCCGGGCTGCCTCGGATTCGTGTGGTTCACGGCAGCGGAATGGGCATACTTCGCAAGGCGCTTCGGCAGTTGCTGCAAAAGCACCCGCACGTCGCGTCAGTAGCCGAACCTCCACAGAACGAAGGTGGGGGAGGCGCAACGGTCGTGGAACTCAGAGTCTGACTCGCTTAGGGTCGCGCAATTCCGAGCGGCTACTGGGCGGGCACTTCGGTCAAGGTCTCGTAAACCTTCAGAGTCTGGATCTCATTCGCCAGCTTGGCCCAGCAGCGAAGCATCGCAGGGTCCTCAAGGGCGGCGCGACGGGCATCCTCCGATTTCCAGTAGCGCAGAAAAACGTAATGATGCTCGCGATCGCAATAGAGAAAATCGCGCCCGTAGCCCTTGGCGGCAACTATCGACGACAGTTCGTGAAGGGTCTCGAGAGAAGCCGCTTCCATATCGGGTACGGGCTCCCAGATGGCGACTGAGAGTATCTCGTGCGGCATGAATTTGGATTATAGCGTGTGGTGCTGGATTCGCGCGGAGGAATCGTGGAGTCTGCTCGCAGCCGGATGGTGCGAGATTGTGGAAGCCCGGACGCCTTCGTCAGGGGATTGCGCGAAGCTCATAGTCAAACGCAGGACGGACGAGGCGTCCGTCTCTCCACTACTGACGCTTCGGATGCACAATGCGCTCTGTCTCCTCCGCGGTAACGACGTGCAACCGCATCAGGTTGGTAGAGCCTGACGCCTGGCGGGTACCGGCGACAACTCCAAGCACATCTTTCGGCTTCAGCACGTTGCGGCGGACGAGATCCTGCTCGGCCATGGTGACCATCTGCTCGGCCGAGCGGGCCTGCCGGCAGCACACCGGATGCACACCCCAATACAGATTCATGCGGTGAACCACAGGCGTGATGTGGGTAAAGGCGTAGATGGGAGCGCGGGGGCGGTACTTGGAAATCATGCGAGCCGTGTTGCCGGTTTCGGTGAAGACGGCGATGGCGCCCATCGGCAGGTCTTCGGCGGCGTGAGCAATTGATTCGCAGACGGTTTCGGCCACCGAGAGGCTGGAATGATCGCGACGGCGGCGGAACTGAACCATATCGGGCATATTGCCTTCGGCTTCGACCACGATGCGCGACATGATCGACACCGACTCTCGCGGATACTTGCCGCTTGCGGTTTCTCCCGAGAGCATAACGGCGTCGGAGCCGTCAAAAATGGCGTTGGCGACGTCGCTGGCTTCGGCGCGCGTGGGGCGCGGGTTCTCGATCATCGACTCGAGCATCTGCGTGGCCGTGATGACCGGCTTGCGCCACGCCGCCGCACGACGAATCACATGTTTCTGTATGACCGGAACTTTTTCCGGCGCCATCTCCACCCCAAGGTCGCCGCGGGCCACCATGACTCCGTCGGCAACTGCGAGGATTTCTTCCAGATGATCGATGGCCTGCGGCTTCTCAAGTTTGGCGATGACAGGTACGTCTTTGCCATGTTTGGAGATGATCTGCTTGACCATTTCGACGTCGGCCGCGGTGCGCACGAACGAGAGCGCAACCGCATCAACCCCATGTCTTAGGCCGAATTCCAGATCTTTGCGGTCTTTCTCCGTGAGCGCGGGAATTGTGAGGGCTACACCTGGAAGATTGATGCCCTTCTGCTCGCCAAGCAGCCCGCCGTTGACGACATCGCAGAGGACATCCTTGCCCCGTTTCTGTCGTACACGCAGTTCGATGAGGCCATCGCTGAGAAGAATACGGGCTCCAGCCGTGACTTCTCGGCTAAGATCGGCAAAAGTCGTGGAGATGCGCGTGGCGTTGCCGGGAATGTTTTCCGGGGTGATGGTCACGATCGAGCCGGTCTTGATGAGCACCGGCTTGCGATGCTCCAGCAGACCGGTACGGATTTTGGGTCCTTGCAAATCCTGGAGAATACAAATCGTGCGCCGTTCTTTATGCGCCGCGAGGCGCAGGTGCTCAATGTTGCGGGCATGATCCCGGTGAGTGCCGTGGGAGAAATTAAGACGTGCCACGTCCATGCCGAGGCGCAGGAGATCGCGCATCGCGGATTCGGTATTGCAGGCATGGCCGATGGTGCAGATGATCTTGGCGCGGCGGGCAGTGAGGTTAGGGATTTCCTGCAACTCTTTCCCCTGATTTCATTTTGCAGCCTGGTTTGAAGGAGGCTTCAGTCTATCGGCACGGCGCCAGCCGCGTCGTTTCAAAACAAATTATCAGATTCTCGTTGAGATTCCGTTTCAAGAAACGCACTTACGCTTGAGAATGGTTAACCGTCTTGGGACCATTGATCGCAGTTAATTCTTTTCCCAACATTGCGCGAGGGAACAGAAGCGCATTGAATTCCGCGCCCACCAAGACCACAAGCGAAATCAGGTACATCCAGACCAGCAAGCCCATGGCGACACCCAACGATCCGTAAACGGTGGTGAAGTCGCCGAAGTGCTGCAAGTAAGCGCGGAAGCCGACCGTTCCGGAGAACCACAGGATGGTCGCGAGGATCGAACCAGGAATCACACTGTGCCAGGGCTGGGTCCGCGGGACAGCGTGATGGTAAATAAGGGCGATGACCGAAATGCTGGTCAGGGTTGCGATCGTCCAGCGAATTACTCCCCAAAGCAGCAGAACGTAAGCGCTGAAATCAGGATCGATGTAAGAGAGCAAGCGCGTTTCAAACTTGCTGCCAACCGCCACCAGCAACGTGGAAAACGTCATGGGAACGAGCGCAAACACGACCAGCAGGAAGGCGATTAGGCGTTCTTTGACGAGCCCCCAGGTCTTGGGCAATTCATAACAACGGCGGAATCCGTCCATCCAGGAGATCATGACGCCTGACGCGGTCCACAGCGTGACCAGCGATGTTGTGAACAAGAAACCAAAGGCGTGCTTGCCCGTTCCCTTCAGGTAATTAAGCGCGGTTGTGCTGCCAACCGGAAGAATGCTGCCCAAGGCGTAGGAGATTTCGCGAAGATAAGGGCCGCCCTTGCGCCAGTTGGCAAGTCCAGCGCCGACGATCAGCAGAACAGGAAAGAAGGTGAGGATAGAAGAGTATGCCGATGCCTTCGCCGTCGCGAACGCATCGTGGACGAAGGCTCGCCAAAAAGCCAGACGTAACAGCCGCAGCAAGCGAAGCATGCGTTGCCCTAGAGTAGGGCCGGGAGGCATCTGACGCAAGGAGGGAAGTGGGCCGGGTTCCTCGATGCGCAATTGTTGGGGGTTTGCGTGCATGATTGGTTAGATGTTGAAAAGCACTTCGGGGGCGACTGGGATTCGCCCCCGAATATGCCTTAAGTGTCGTTACTCGGCGGCAGGGATTTCCGCGCTAAGTTCCTCGGTTTCGCCCTCGTGACGCATCATTTCGAGAGCGCGTTCGGCTTCTTCATAAGCAGCCGAGACTTCCGCCTGAACCTTGGCCGCAGCCTCTTCCATTTCTGGCGAGAGGCGCACGTTGCGGTAATACTCCATGCCTGTTCCGGCCGGGATGAGCCGTCCGACGATGACGTTCTCTTTCAGGCCGCGCAAGTGATCGACCTTGCCGTTGATGCTGGCTTCGGTGAGCACGCGCGTGGTCTCCTGGAACGACGCCGCCGAAATGAACGAGTCGGTTGAGAGCGAAGCTTTCGTGATCCCGAGGAGCAGCGGACGTCCGGTAGCCGGCTTGCCGCCTTCCTTGATCACGCGCTCGTTCTCTTCGCGGAACGCGAACTTGTCGAGTTGTTCCTCGAGCAGGAATCGCGTATCGCCCACGTCTTCGACCTTCACCCAGCGCATCATCTGGCGAACAATCACTTCAATGTGCTTGTCGGAGATGTTGACGCCCTGCAGCCGGTAGACTTCCTGGATTTCGTTCACCAGGTAAGCCTGCAGTTCTTTTTCGCCGAGCACGGCAAGAATGTCGTGCGGGTTGAGCGGGCCGTCCATCAAGGGTTCTCCGGCCTTGACGCGCTCGCCTTCCTGCACGTTGATGTGAACGCCGCGCGGAACCGAGTATTCCTTTTCGGTGCCATTGTCGGCGACCACGTAGACCTTGCGCTGTCCTTTCGAAACCTCGCCGAACTTCACCGTGCCATCGATTTCGCTGATGACAGCAGTCTCGTGCGGCTTGCGGGCTTCGAACAGTTCGACCACGCGCGGCAGACCACCGGTGATGTCTTTCGTCTTGGTGGTTTCGCGCGGGATCTTGGCCAGCACGTCGCCCGGGCTGACAGTGTCACCGTCGGCAATCATCAAGTGCGAACGCGAAGGCATCAGGTACCGCTTGCTGGTCTTGCCGCCCTTGATCACGATCGCGGGCTGGCGCTTCTCGTCGGGAGAATCGCCGACCACGTGCCGCGACAGGCCGGTGACTTCGTCAACCTCTTCATGTAAAGTCACGCCTTCCTGCAAGTCCTTGAACTGCACGGTGCCGCCGATTTCGGTCAGGATCGCGAACGTGTAGGGATCCCACTCGACCAGAATCTGGCCCAGCGTGACCGGATCACCCTCGTTGACCTTAACCTTGGCGCCGTACACGACCGAGTAGCGCTCGCGCTCGCGGCCTTTATCGTCGACCACGGCGATCGAACCCTGGCGGTTCATCACCACCAGGTCGCCCGTCTTCGACTTGACCGTTTGCAATCCGATGAAGCGCACGTTGCCATTGTTCTTGGCATCGAGGCGCGACTGCTCGGAAACTCGCGACGCCGTACCGCCGATGTGGAAGGTACGCATCGTGAGCTGCGTTCCAGGTTCGCCGATGGACTGCGCCGCGATGACGCCGGTAGCTTCGCCCAGTTCGACGAGGCGGCCGGAAGCCAGGTTACGGCCGTAGCACATCACGCAGACGCCGCGCTTCGATTCGCAGGTCAGCACGGAGCGGATCTTGACGCGCTCGATGCCGGCTGCCTGAATTGCTCCCGCGAGGTCCTCGGTGATTTCGTTGTTGATGTCGACGATGACGTTGCCGTCATAGTCTTTGATTTTCTCGAGCGAAACGCGGCCGACGATGCGGTCGCGCAATGGCTCGATGATTTCGCCGGCTTCCACGATACCTTGCACGTAGATGCCGTCGACGGTTCCGCAATCGTATTCGCTGATGATCACGTCTTGCGCAACGTCAACCAGGCGGCGAGTCAGGTAACCGGAGTCGGCCGTCTTGAGCGCTGTATCAGCCAATCCCTTGCGGGCGCCGTGCGTCGAGACGAAGTATTCCAGCACCGTCAGTCCTTCACGGAAGTTGGCCGTGATGGGCGACTCGATGATTTCGCCGGATGGCTTGGCCATCAATCCACGCATACCGGAGAGCTGGCGAATCTGCTGTTTCGATCCGCGAGCGCCGGAATCGGCCATGACGTAAATCGGATTGATTTCGCCTTCCTTGTCGCGCTTCTGCATTTCACCGAACATCTCGTCCGCAACTTTTTCCGTAATCGCAGACCAGATTTCGATGACTTTGTTGTAGCGCTCGCCGTTGGTGATCGCGCCGTCAAGATATTGCTGCTGGACGTTCACCACCTGCTTTTCGGCGTCTTTCACCAGCACTTTCTTGCTGTCGGGAATGACCATGTCATCGATGCCGATCGACAAGCCAGCGCGCGTGGCGAAGCGGAAACCCAGCGTCTTGACTTCGTCGAGCATCTTGACCGTGGTCTCAAGGCCGAATCGCAAGTAGCCGTAGTTGACCAGCGCGCCGATACCTTTCTTCTTGAGCAACCCGTTGATGTAGGGCATTCCTTCCGGAAGGTGATCGTTCAGAATCGCGCGGCCAACCGTTGTGTTGATGAACGCACGGTCGACCTGCACCGGTTCGGTATGAATGATGTCCTGATCGTCGTAGGCGGTGGTCAGGTCAATCAGTTCGCCCGAGTAACGGAGGCGAATCGGGGTCAGCGTTTCGACCTCGCCGGCATCGAGAGCGAGCAGCACTTCTTCGATGTTGGCAAAGGCGCGCCCTTCACCCTTCGCGCCGGGCTTGCCTTTGGTCAGGTAGTAGAGACCGAGAACCATGTCCTGCGTGGGCACGGTGATCGGCTGACCGGAGGCCGGGGAAAGAATGTTGTGCGAGGCCAGCATCAGCACGCTGGCTTCAACCTGCGCTTCTGGAGACAGCGGAATGTGAACCGCCATCTGGTCGCCGTCGAAGTCGGCGTTGAACGCCGTGCAGACCAGCGGGTGAATCTTGATAGCCTTGCCTTCCACCAGCACCGGCTCAAAAGCCTGAATGCCGAGTCGATGCAGCGTGGGAGCGCGGTTCAAGAGCACCGGGTGGTCTTTGATGACCTCTTCCAGAATGTCCCAGACAATCGGTTCCTGTTGCTCGACCATCTCTTTCGCTTGCTTGATGGTCGTGACGTTACCCGTCTGCTCGAGCCGGTGATAGATGAACGGCTTGAACAATTCGAGCGCCATCTTCTTGGGCAAGCCGCACTGGTGCAGCTTGAGTTCTGGACCGACCACGATGACCGAACGTCCGGAGTAGTCGACGCGCTTGCCGAGCAGGTTCTGGCGGAAGCGTCCCTGCTTGCCTTTCAGCGTGTCAGAAAGCGACTTCAGCGGACGGTTGTTCGCCCCGCGCAGCACGCGGCCACGGCGTCCGTTATCAAACAGCGCGTCGACGGCCTCCTGCAGCATGCGCTTTTCGTTGCGCACGATCACTTCGGGCGCGTGCAGGTCCATCAGCTTCTTCAACCGGTTGTTGCGGTTGATGACGCGGCGGTACAGGTCGTTCAGGTCCGACGTGGCAAAGCGGCCGCCGTCAAGTGGAACCAGTGGACGCAACTCCGGCGGAATGACCGGAATCACGTCGAGAATCATCCAGTTCGGCTTGTTGCCGCTCTTGCGGAAAGCCTCGACCACTTTCAGCCGCTTGGCGTACTTGAGCCGCTTCTGCAGCGAGCTCTCGTTCTTCATCTTCTCGCGCAGTTCGGTCGAGAGTTGATCGGTCTCGACGCGCTTCAGCAGTTCCTTGATCGCTTCAGCGCCCATCATGGCCTTGAATCCGGCCGGACGGTACTGCTGATCGAGTTCGCGGAACTTCGCTTCGTCCTTGATCACCTCGCGCTCTTTGACCGGCGCGTCGCCAGGTTCGACGACGACGTAGGCTTCGAAATAGAGCACGGACTCAAGGTCGCGCAGCGAGATGTCGAGCAGGTGCCCGATGCGGCTGGGCAAT
>Ga0335076_10005670_pt1 | contig 12604 bp, 8 predicted proteins | sample Lox_Sample_25_FD_206717 | JGI IMG/M metagenome (GOLD analysis project Ga0335076, IMG submission 206717) | Soil microbial communities from Loxahatchee National Wildlife Refuge, Florida, United States - Lox_Sample_2.5 | ecosystem: Environmental > Terrestrial > Soil > Wetlands | place: USA: Florida...
TGGCGTTCTGCCTGCGCAAGCGGGCCGAGCACGAGGCCGGGGTGTACTTCGCCAGCCTGTCCGCCCGGACCATCGTGTACAAGGGCATGCTGTCCGCGCCGCAGCTCGGGCCGTTCTACCCCGACCTGTCAGATCCGGCCTACACGTCCGCGCTGGCGCTGGTCCACTCCAGGTTCTCCACCAACACGTTCCCGTCCTGGCCGCTGGCCCACCCCTACCGGTACGTGGCGCACAACGGCGAGATCAACACCGTCCGGGGCAACCGCAACTGGATGCGCGCCCGGGAGGCCATGCTGGCCAGCGAGCTCATCCCGGACTCCGCCGACGGCCGGGGGATTGAGCGGCTCTTCCCGATCCTGGACGAGGACGCCAGCGACTCGGCCAGCTTCGACGAGTGCCTGGAGCTGCTGCACATGGGCGGCCGGTCGCTGCCGCACGCGGTGCTCATGATGATCCCGGAGCCCTGGGAGAACCACGAGGAGATGACGCCGGAGCGGCGCGCCTTCTACCAGTACCACGCCGCGCTGATGGAGCCATGGGACGGCCCGGCGCTGATCGCGTTCACCGACGGCTCGGTGATCGGCGCGGTGCTCGACCGGAACGGGCTCCGCCCCGGGCGGTACTGGGTGACCAGCGACGGCCTGGTCGTGCTGGCCAGCGAGGTCGGCGTGCTCGACATCGGCTCGGACCCGGAAACCACGGTGATCAGGAAGGGGCGGCTGCAGCCAGGCCGCGTCTTCCTGGCCGACACGGCGTCCGGGCGCATCGTCGAGGACGAGGAGGTCAAGGCGGCCCTGGCCGCGGAGCACCCGTACGAGGACTGGCTGCACGCCGGGCTCATCCACCTGGACGACCTGCCCGACCAATCCTGGCCGGAAGGGGCCGAACGGGCCACCGATCTGCTGGCCCAGCAGCGGATGCACGGGTACACCGAAGAGGAGATGCGGGTCATCCTGGCCCCGATGGCCCGGGCCGGCGCCGAGCCGATCGGGTCGATGGGCACGGATACGCCGGCGGCGGTGCTCTCCGCGCGGCCGCGGCTCATGTTCGACTACTTCACCCAGCTGTTCGCCCAGGTGACCAACCCTCCGCTGGACGCGATGAGGGAAGAGCTCGTGACCTCGCTGGGCACGAGCACCGGGCCCGAGCAGAACCTGCTCCACCCGATCCCGGCCTCCTGCCGCCAGATCGTGCTGCCCTACCCGGTGATCAACGGCAACGACCTGGCCAAGATCGTGCACATCAACGACGAGGGCAACCTGCCCGGGCTCGCCTCGCACGTGGTGGACGGCCGGTACGACCCGGCCGGCGGCGGCGAGGGCCTGCGCGCCCGGCTCGCGACGATCTGCGCCGAGGTCTCGGCCGCCATCGAGGCCGGCGCCCGCCTCATCATCCTCTCGGACCGGCCGAGACCAGACGGCGACCCCGCCCTCATTCCCATTCCGTCGCGGCTGCTGACCGGCGCGGTGCACCACCACCTGATCAAGCAGAAGTCGCGCACCCGGGCCGGCCTGGTGGTGGAGGCCGGGGACGTGCGCGAGTGCCACCACGTGGCGCTGCTCATCGGGTACGGCGCCGCCGCGGTCAACCCGTACCTGGCCATCGAGTCGGTCAGGGAGCTGGTCCGGCGCGGGGTCATCCAGAACATCTCGGAGAACAAGGCCGAAGCCAACCTGCTCAAGGCCCTCGGCAAGGGCCTGCTCAAGATCATGTCCAAGATGGGCGTGTCCACCGTCGCCTCCTACACCGGCGCGCAGATCTTCGAGGCGATCGGCCTGGGTCCCGAGGTGATCGAGACCTGCTTCGCCGGCACCACCTCGCGGCTGTCCGGCGTGGGCTTCGGCCAGCTCGCCGAGGAGATCAGGCTGCGGGCCGGCCACGCCGCCAACGCGGGCGCCGGGATGGACTTTCGCCGGCTGGACACCGGAGGCGAATACCAGTGGCGGCGCGAGGGCGAGCCGCACCTGTTCAGCCCGGAGGTGGTCTTCAAGCTGCAGCACGCCACCCGAAGCCGCCGGTACGAGATCTTCAAGGATTACACCACGCTGGTCGACGACCAGTCGCGGCGGCTGATGACGCTGCGCGGGCTGCTCCGCATCCGCGGCGTGGATGACCCTGAGCCGGAGCGGGAAACCCCGCCCGTTCGGGTCGAGGAAACCGAACCGGTGGCCAGCATCGTGCGGCGGTTCGCCACTGGCGCCATGTCCTACGGCTCCATCTCGGCCGAAGCCCACCAGACCCTCGCCATCGCCATGAACCGGCTGGGCGCCCGGTCGAACACCGGTGAGGGCGGCGAGGACCCGGACCGGTTCATCCCCGACGCCAACGGCGACCTGCGCCGCTCCGCGGTCAAGCAGGTCGCCAGCGGGCGGTTCGGCGTCACCAGCGAATACCTGGTCAACGCCGACGACCTGCAGATCAAGATGGCCCAGGGCGCCAAGCCCGGCGAGGGCGGCCAGCTGCCCGGGCACAAGGTCTACCCGTGGATCGCCAAGACGCGGTACTCCACCCCCGGCGTCGGCCTGATCTCGCCGCCGCCGCACCACGACATCTACTCGATCGAGGACCTGGCCCAGCTGATCCACGACCTGAAGAACGCCAACCCGGCGGCCCGGGTGCACGTCAAGCTGGTGTCCGAGGTCGGGGTGGGCACGGTGGCGGCCGGGGTGTCCAAGGCGCACGCCGACGTGGTGCTGATCAGCGGGCACGACGGCGGCACCGGCGCCGCCCCGCTGACCTCGATCAAGCACGCCGGCGCGCCCTGGGAGCTCGGCCTGGCCGAGACCCAGCAGACGCTGCTCCGCAACAAGCTCCGGGACCGCATCGTGGTGCAGGCCGACGGCCAGCTCAAGACGGGCCGGGACGTGATCATCGCCGCGCTGCTCGGCGCGGAGGAGTTCGGCTTCGCCAGCGCCCCGCTGGTCGTGTCGGGCTGCATCATGATGCGCGTCTGCCATCTGGACACCTGCCCGGTCGGCGTGGCCACCCAGAATCCCGAGCTGCGTGCGCGCTTCAGCGGCCAGCCCGAGTTCGTGGTGAACTTCTTCGAGTTCATCGCCCAGGAGGTCAGGGAGTACCTGGCCCGGCTGGGGTTCCGCACCCTGGAGGAGATCATCGGCCGGGTCGACCTGCTCGACACGGTGCTCGCGGTCGACCACTGGAAGGCTTCCGGCCTGGATCTCAGGCCCATCCTCTACGCCCCGCCGCTGCCCGAGGGGGCCGCGCTGAGCTGCGTCACCGGCCAGGACCACGGCCTGGACAAGGCGCTGGACCACACGCTCATCCAGCTGGCCGAGGGCGCGCTCACCGAAGGCCGCCCGGTCCGCCTCGACCTGCCGATCAGGAACGTCAACCGGACCGTGGGCACCATGCTCGGCTACGAGGTGACCAGGCGCTGGGGCGGCGAGGGACTGCCCGAGGACACCATCGAGGTCTCGTTCAGCGGTTCGGCCGGCCAGTCGTTCGGCGCCTTCCTGCCGCGCGGCATCACGCTGCGGCTCGACGGCGACGCGAACGACTACCTGGGCAAGGGCCTGTCCGGCGGCCGGCTGATCGTACGGCCGCCGCGGGAGGCCGCGTTCACCGCCGAGGAGCAGGTCATCGCGGGCAACGTGATCGGCTACGGCGCCACCGGCGGCGAGATCTTCCTGCGCGGCATCGTGGGCGAGCGGTTCTGCGTGCGGAACTCGGGCGCACTCGCGGTCGCCGAGGGCACCGGCGACCACGGCTGCGAGTACATGACCGGCGGCCGGGTGGTGATCCTGGGCGCGGTCGGGCGGAACTTCGCGGCCGGCATGTCCGGCGGCATCGCCTACGTGCTCGACCTGCCCGAGATCCGGGTGAACATGGAGATGGTCGACCTGGACCTGGTGGAGGAGGACGACGCCAAGTTCGTCCGCGAGGTGGTGGAGCGTCACCACGCCGAAACCGGCTCCGCGGTGGCGGCCCGGCTGCTGGCGGACTGGGATCCCGGCCGGTTCACCAAGGTGATGCCCAAGGACTACAAGCGGGTGCTGTCGGCCGCCTCGCAGGCCGAGCGCGAGGGCCGCGACGTCAACGAGGCCGTCATGGCCGCGGCGCACGGGTGAGGGGGACGTTACCGATGGCTGACCCGAAGGGCTTCCTGTCGACCCCTCGCGAGACCCCGGTCCGGCGCCCGGTCGACCTCCGGCTGCTGGACTGGCGCGAGGTGTACGAGCCGTTCCCGCCCGGCCGTCTGGAGCGGCAGGCGGGCCGGTGCATGGACTGCGGCATCCCGTTCTGCCACAACGGCTGCCCGCTGGGGAACCTGATCCCCGAGTGGAACGACCTGGTCTGGCGGCACGACTGGCGGGACGCTGCCGACCGGCTGCACGCGACCAACAACTTCCCCGAGTTCACCGGGCGGCTTTGCCCAGCGCCGTGCGAAGCCGCCTGCGTGCTGGGGATCAACGCGGACCCGGTCACGATCAAGCAGGTCGAGGTGGAGATCATCGACCGGGCGTTCGCGTCCGGCTGGGTGGTGCCGATGCCCCCGGCCGTGCGGACCGGGCGGACGGTCGCGGTGATCGGCTCCGGTCCGGCCGGGCTGGCCGCCGCCCAGCAGCTCACCAGGGCCGGCCACGCGGTGACCGTGTTCGAGCGCGACGACGCGCCCGGCGGCCTGCTCCGCTACGGCATCCCCGCGTTCAAGCTGGAGAAACGGCACCTGGACCGGCGGCTCGACCAGATGCGGGCCGAGGGCACCGAGTTCCGCTGCGGCATCGAGGCGGGCACCGACGTTTCCGCGGAAACGCTGCGCTCGTCCTATGACGCCATCGTCCTGGCGGGCGGCGCCCGGGTGCCGCGCGACCTGCCGATGCCAGGGCGTGAGCTGGACGGCATCCACCAGGCCATGGAGTACCTGCCGCTGTCCAACCGCGTGGTAGCCGCCGACCCGGGCGGGCCGGCCGATCCGGCCATCAGCGCCCGCGGGCGGCACGTGGTCATCATCGGCGGCGGCGACACCGGCGCGGACTGCCTGGGCACCGCGCACCGGCAGGGTGCGGCCTCGGTGACCCAGCTCGAGATCCTGCCCCGCCCGCCCGCGGCCAGGCCCGGGCACCAGCCGTGGCCGACCTACCCGATGATCTACCGGGTCTCCAGCGCGCACGAGGAGGGCGGCGAGCGCACCTACGCGGTGACCACCACGGAGTTCCTCGGCGACGCCGGCGGCCGGGTACGTGCGCTGCGGCTGGCCGACGCGGCCGGGTTCGACCCGGTCCCCGGCACCGACCGCGAGCTGCCCGGCGACCTGGTGCTCCTGGCCATGGGCTTCACCGGGGCCGAACGGCCCGGGTTGCTCGCCGGCCTCGGCGTCGATTTCGACCAGCGCGGGAACGTCGCCAGGGACGGCTCGTACGCCACCTCCGTGCCCGGGGTCTTCGTGGCCGGGGACATGGGCCGTGGCCAGTCGCTGATCGTCTGGGCCATCGCCGAGGGACGCAGCGCCGCCTCGGCCGTCGACGGCTACCTCGGCGGCGTCAGCGAACTGCCCGCGCCGATCCCGCCCACCGCGCGTCCGCTGACCTGAGGCACATATCCTGCTCTGAACCAAGGGAATCGTCGGTTCGGAAAAGGGGGGGTATGAGGACAGCGTGCCCACGGGGCCACAACTCGGCGAGCAGTGAGTTCTGTGACGTCTGCGGGACGAGAATCAGCGGTTCGCATACCCGGGGCGGCCTGACCGGGAAACACCACGCACCCGGACGGCTCGTGGCGAGCGATGCCGGGACCTGCCCGCGCTGCGGGGCGACCGTGGCCGGCCAGTCCTGCGAGGTGTGCGGCTTCCCGGGTTCCGCCCGGCCGCCCTTCGCCCAGATCGGCCAGCCGACGCTGCCGCGGGAGACGTCGCCTTCCGGGCGGGCATCGTCCGGCCCGCCCGAATCGCTGTTCCCGCCGATCTCCGAGCCCGAGTCGGCCTTTTCCGGCTGGAGCAGGCCGGAGCTCGCGCCGGCCTCGCCGGCTCGTCTCGAGCGCCCCGCGGCCGAGCCCTGGTCCGGGCCACCGCGGGAGCCCTCGGTCCCGCCCTGGTCCGAGCCACTGCGGGAGCCCGCGGCCCCGCCCTGGCCGTCGTCGCACTCAGCCCAGATGCCTGCCGAGACCCCGCCCCCGCCTCCTGACCGAGCCGAGCCCGCCCCCTCGGCTCGTCCTGAACCGCCCGCAGCTCCGGCGCCCGCCGAGCCGCTGGCCCCCCCGACCAAGCCGCAGCCGCTCTGGAAGGTCGTGTCGAGGTCAGGCCGCACCGCCCCTGCCGTCACGCCCGCCTCCTCAGCCCCGCCCACCACTCCTATACCGTCTCTCACCAGCGTCACCTGGACCGTACTGGTCACCTCGGATCGCGTCTACTACAACAGGATGATCTACTACAACTGGATGAGGGAGGCGCGTGATCCCGGCTCGGCGGTCGAGTTCCCTGCTCATACCTCCGAACGCCGCATCCGGCTGGTCGGCAAGCAGATGCGGATCGGGCGGCGGAGCCCGGCCCGCGATCTCGTGCCGGAGATCGATCTGGGCGACCAGCCCGTGGACCCGGGCATCAGCCGCCTGCACGCCATCCTCAGCCTCGCGCCGGACGGCACCTGGTCCATCCACGACCCCGGATCGGCCAACGGCACGTTCGTCAACGGCCGGGAGCTCAAGGTCGGCGAGATGGTCACGTTGCGCGAGGGTGACCGGATCAACCTCGGCGCGTGGACCGTCATCACCGTGCACCGCGGCTAACGAGTGATCGCTGTCCCGGCCGGGGGTCGACCGGGGGTGTGACCCTTGGTGCTTCTGCGTTCCTGAAGCATTCTCGTGACTGGTGATTCCGCCCAGCCGCCCGCTCCGGCTTCGCGGATCTGGTGCGGGCGGTGCCAGGGTGACGAAAGTCCGTTTCTCGCATCCCACGCGCTGCCGTACCGGCAGCAACAAGCTAAGCGCCATGGCGCTGGAACGTCATGAACGCGGCATCCATGCCGTACGATCCGGTGCTGATGATCCCGGCGGGGCAGGTGGTGGCGTAGCAGACGATTCGCCGCATCAGGCCGGTGCCTCAACAGTGAAGATCTCATAGGTGACCATCTGGTATTAACTAACTAAAGCCAGACGGCACCGGGAAAAACCGGTGCGACGGGAGCGGTTTTGGCGGTCGCCCATGACAACAACTGTCGGCATTTCGCCCGGCCCGGTGACCACCGCGCCGGCGGTGCGCCGTGCCGGGTGGCGGTCCCGCCTGGAGGGGGCCACCACGCCCGCCAGGCTCCGGCTGCTGCTTGCCCTGCTGATCCTGCTCAGCCTGGCCTGGGGCGCGCTCGCCGCGCTGACGGCCGACCAGCACGCCTCGGCGGCAGCCGACGTGGTAGCGGTCAGCGAGCCGCTGAGCCTGGACGCGGAGCAGATCTACACCAGCCTGTCGGACGCTGACGCCACCGCGGCCAGCGCGTTCCTGGCCGGCGGCCTGGAGCCGGCCGCGGCCAGGCAGCGCTACCAGGCCGACATCACCGAGGCGGCCATCAGGATCGAGGCGGCCAGCGCCCTGGTCGGGTCGTCGGCCGCCCGGACGCAGTTGCCCGGTCACCTGGCGAACCAGACGTCGGCGGCGGGCTCAGCCATCGGCGACGATCTGGCCATATTGTCCGGCCAGCTGCCGGTCTACACCGACGAGGTCGGCACGGCCCGGGCCGACAACCGGCTCGGCCTCCCGCTCGGCGCGGCCTACCTCCGGGAGGGTTCCGCGCTGCTGCGCGGGACGTTGCTGCCCGCGGCCAGCGACATCTACACGCGGGAGAGCGCGCTGCTGACCTCGGCCAGCGCGCAGGCCACCGGGCTGCCGCTCATCGTGATCACGGTGCTGGCCGGGCTGGGCCTCGGCTACGTGCTCTACCGCTCGTCCCGGTGGCTGTCCCGGCATACTCACCGGACGGTCAACTACGGGTTGCTGCTGGCCGCGCTGGCCGGGCTGGTCTCGGTGGTGTGGCTGGCCGGCGCGTTCGTGGCCGGCCGCGGCGATCTGCTGCAGGCGCAGCAGCAGGGTTCCGGGCCGGTCCAGGCGTTCGCCCGGGCGGAGGCGGCGGCGCTGCAGGCGCACGCGGACGAGAGCCTCACCCTGATCGACAACAGCGGGGACGACTCCTACCAGAAGGACTACCTGGCCCAGCAGAAGCTCCTCGGGCCGGGGCCCGGCACGCTGCTGGCGCAGGTGCAGGCGGCGGCCGGAGCCGGGGGGCCGGGAGGCGACGTCGCCTCCGAGGCCCGGGCCTGGTACCAGGCGCACGCGGCGCTGCGGGCGAAGGACGACGCCGGGAACCACGGCGACGCGGTCCAGTCCGCGCTGACCGGCGACGCCGCCACCAGTTTCGCGCGGCTGTCCGCGACTCTCAGCGAGGGGATCGACACCCACCAGGCCGTCTTCGCCGCCAGCGCCCGCGGCGGCCGGGACGCGTTCACCGGGCTGGCGGTGGGCATGATCGTGGCGTCGCTGGTGATGGTGGCGGGCTGTATCTGGGGCCTGAGCCGCAGGCTCGCGGAGTACCGGTGAACGCGCGGTTGCGCCCCTGGCGGGCGCTCCTGGTGGTGCTCGCCGCGTCCGGGCTGGCGCTGGGGGCCGCGGCAGCCGCCGCCGCGCCCGGCCATCCGTCCGCCGTCCGGGCGCCCCGGGCGGTGAGCGCGGCGGCCGCCAGCACCTGTGACCCGAAGGCCAGCAGCCTGGCCCCGGCCGGCCCGCCTCAGGTAACGGCCGGCTCGTTCATGGCCAAGATCCGCGCCCGCGGCTACCTCATCGCCGGGGTGGATCAGAGTACCTATCACTTCGGTTTCCTCAACCCGCTCACCGGGCAGATCGAGGGCTTCGACATCGACATGATCCGGGCCGTGGCCCAGGCCATCTTCGGCGACCCCAGCAAGGTGCAGTTCAAGGCGATATCCGACGCACAGCGCAGCCGGGACGTCGAGGACGGGACGGTGGACATCGTGGCGCACACGATGACGATCACCTGCGACCGGCTGAAGGATATCGACTTCTCCAGCGTCTACTTCGACGCGCACCAGCGGGTCCTGGTGCTGAAGAACTCCAGCGTGACCAGCCTGGATGACCTGCACGGCCAGAAAGTCTGCGCGACCAGCGGGTCCGACTCGGTGGCCCGCATCAGCGCCCGCAAGGCCATCCCGGTCCAGGTGCCGTACTGGACCGACTGCCTGGTGCTGCTGCAGCAGGGCCAGGTGGCCGCGATCTCCACCGACGACTCGATCCTGGACGGACTGGCCGCCCAGGACCCGTGGACCAAGCTGGTCGGCCCGCCGCTCACCGACGAGCCCTACGGGCTGGCGATCTCCAAGCAGCACCCGGAGTTCGTCCGGTTCGTCAACGCGGTCCTGCAGCAACTGCGGACGAACGGCCAGTGGGCCGCCAGCTACCGGCACTGGATCGGCCCCCAGGTGCCCAGCGTGCCGCAGGCGCAGTACGCGGGCTGACGGGGGGATGGTCATGAGCACGTGCACCAGCTGCGGCGGGACGATCGAGGACGGCTACTGCAACGTCTGCGGCCTGGCCGCCGCGCCGGCCCTGGCACAGGCCCCGGCCGCCGGGGCAGCGTCCGGAGGATCGGCGTCCGGCGGATCGGCGGGATCGGGCACGGCAGGTTACGGAACGGACGGCAGCCGCCGGACCTCGGGCACCCGCGGTACCCGGGGTTCGCGCCGGACCAGCGGGCGATCGGCTCGCGGCCGGCTGGGCGCGGGGCTGGTGGAGATCCCGCCGGTGCCCTACCGCGACCCGGCCAGCGCCGTGCTGGCCAATCCCGAGGTCCCGGAGAGCCGCCGCTTCTGCGCGAACTGCGAGCAGCCGGTCGGGCGCGGCCTGGACGGCCGGCCCGGGCTGACCGAGGGTTTCTGCCGCAACTGCGGCACCCGGTTCTCGTTCAGCCCGAAGCTGGAGCCCGGCGACCTGGTGGCCGGGCAGTACGAGGTACTCGGCTGCCTCGCCTTCGGCGGGCTCGGCTGGATCTACCTGGCCAGGGACCACAACGTCAGCGACCGCTGGGTGGTCCTGAAGGGGCTGCTGAACACCGGGGACGCGGACGCCATGGCCGCCGCGGTGGCCGAGCGCCAGTTCCTCGCCCAGGTGGAACACCCGAATATCGTGCGCATCTACAACTTTGTCCAGCACGCGGACCGGCGGACGGGGGAGTCGGCCGGGTACATCGTGATGGAGTACGTGGGCGGCAAGTCGCTCAAGCAGATCCTCCAGGACGCCCGGCGCAGCGGCGGCTCGGTGCCGCTGGCGCACGCGATCGCGTACGCGATCGAGGTGCTGCCCGCGCTGGGTTACCTGCACGACCGGGGCCTGGTGTACTGCGACTTCAAGCCGGACAACGTCATCCAGACCGAGGAGCAGCTCAAGCTCATCGACATGGGCGGGGTGCGCGGCGTCGACACCGAAGGGCCCATCTACGGCACGGTCGGCTATCAGGCGCCCGAGATCGGGACCGACGGGCCGTCGGTGTCCTCGGACCTATACACGGTGGCGCGCGCGCTGGCCGTGCTCACCTTCGAGTTCAAGGGGTACCAGAGCACCTACAAGTTCACCTTCCCGGACGGGGTGCCGCTGCTGGAGCAGCAGGAGTCGTTCGCCCGTTTGCTGCGCCGGGCCACCCACCGGGACCCGGGGCGCAGGTTCGGTTCGGCCGGGGAGATGGCCGAGCAGCTTACCGGCGTGCTGCGGGAGGTGCTCGCGACCGCCGACGGGGTGCCGAGGCCGGCCTTCTCCACCGTGTTCACCCCCGAGCTTTACGCGATCGGGGTTGAGCCTGCCGGAGGGGACGAGCTGGCCGGGGGCGGGGTCCACTTCGCCGCCCCGGCCGGGGCGGAAATCATCGCGGGCCTGCCGATGCCGCAGGTGGACCGGGCCGACCCCGCGGCAGGCTATCTGGCCACGCTGGCCGGCCTCGACCCGGCCCAGCGAGCGGCCGCGCTGGTCGGCGCGGATTCGGGCGACGCAGCCGTGCCCGCCGAGGTGGTCACGTCGCCCGAGAGGCGCCTGGCGCTGGCGCGCGCCCAGCTGGACGTCGGCGACCACGCCGGAGCCAGGCACACGCTGGCCGACCTGGCCGCCGAGGACCCGTCCGACTGGCGGATCGCCTGGACCGACGGCCTGCGCCTGCTGGCGCTCACCGACGCCGGCGCGCCGGCTGCGGCGGCCGGCGCGTTCGGCGCGGTCTACGACGAGCTCCCCGGGGAGCTCGCGCCCAAGCTCGCGCTCGCCTTCGCGGCCGAAGCCGCCGGGGACGCCGCCACCGCCGGCCGCTACTTCAGGCTCGTCTGGACGGTGGACCGGTCCGGCGTCAGCGCGGCCTTCGGCCTGGCCCGGGCCTGCCTGGCGACAGGCGACCGGCCCGGCGCGATCGCGGCGCTCGCGGCGGTGCCGGATACGTCCAGCTATCACGCCGCCGCGCAGATCGCGGCGGTCCGTATCCTGGTGTCGTCCGGGACGACCGGCGATGACCTGCGGCAGGCCAGCGGCCGCCTGGGCCGGCTGCCGCTGGACGAGGCCCGCCGCCAGCAGCTCACCGTGGAGATCCTGCGCGCCGCCCTCGGCTGGGCCGCCGACGGCCAGGCCCCGCCCGGCCAGGCCCCGCCCGGCCAGGCCCCGTCCGGCCAGGCTCAGGGTTCCGCCCGGACCCCGGCCCGCGTCTCCGGCGACGGCCTCATCCTCGGCTGCGAACCGAACGAGCGCTCGCTGCGTTTCGGTCTGGAACGCGGATACCGAGCGCTGGCCCGGCTGACCTCGGACCGCGGCCGCCGGATCGAGCTGGTCGACATGGCCAACGCGGTCCGGCCGAAGACCTGGTCGTGATGGGACCGGGAGGGCAGCGGCCGGTGAACCTCATTAACTCAAAGAACCCTCTGAGTGCGGGCAAAATGGTAAACGTCATGGTTCGTCGGTTCCGATGACGGGGAGCGGGATGGCGGCGGGATCGGACGCGTTCACCGGCCTGGAGGCGGGCATCGTGATGCTCGCCCTGGTCATGGCGGTCGGCTCCGCGTGGAGCCTGTCCAGGAGGCTGGCGGAGTACCGATGACGGCGCCGGTGATGACCAGAGACCAGGCCGCGGCGGCGGTCAAGGCGGCCGTGGCCGAGCGCGACGCGATCCAGGCCAACCTGCTCGAGCTGGACTCCAGCTTCGGCAAGCAGCTACTGGCCGGGGCCGAACTCACCGGCGACACCAGACGCCGCTGGGACGCCACCGCCGCCGCGCTGGCCACCCTGTGGCAGGTCTTCTCGGCTTACTCGGCCGTGGTCGACCAGGCTGCGGAGGCCGCGGCCAGGCACCTCGGACCGCGCGAGCTCGCCGCGATCAGCGGGCTCCTGACCGGCCGTTCGGTCCAGCTGGCCTCGGGTCCCGCCCCGCTGGCCGGCCGCGACCTGGCCGACCCCGGCCGTGAGGACCTGACCCTGGCCACGGCGGTGGCCCGGATGCGCGGCGCGTTCAGCAGCGTGACCGAGGTGGTCTCCGCCGCGGAGCACGTCTGGACCGAGGTGGCGGGCCGCCTGGACGCGGTCGGCGCCGAGCTGGCCCGGGTGACGCCGCTGGCCGCCGCGCTCGGC
>Ga0335076_10005671_pt1 | contig 12602 bp, 12 predicted proteins | sample Lox_Sample_25_FD_206717 | JGI IMG/M metagenome (GOLD analysis project Ga0335076, IMG submission 206717) | Soil microbial communities from Loxahatchee National Wildlife Refuge, Florida, United States - Lox_Sample_2.5 | ecosystem: Environmental > Terrestrial > Soil > Wetlands | place: USA...
GGCGGCCGCCGCTCGCAACGTCGCCGTCGAGGAAACGCTCGCGCACGAAACGCCAGGCGCCCATGTTGCGCGGCTCCTCCTGGCACCAGACGATCTGCGCGTCGGCGGCGTGGCGCGCGAGCGCCGCGCCGAGCTCGGCCGACGGGAACGGGTAGAGGCGCTCGAGCCGCACGAGCGCGACGTCGTCGCGCTTCGCGTCCTCGCGCTCCTTCAGCAGGTCGAAGTAGACCTTGCCCGTGCACAGCACGACCCGGCGCACGCGCCCGGGAGATGCGCCGCGGTCGTCGAGCACCGGCTCGAAGCGGCCCTCGGCCAGGTCCTGGAGCGGCGACACGCAGCGCGGGTGGCGCAGAAGGCTCTTCGGCGTGAAGACGATCAGCGGCTTCTCGATCGGGTCGCGGCCCTGGAAGCGCAGCAGGTGGAAGTAGGAGGCGGGCGTCGACGGGTACGCGACGCGCATGTTGTCGGCGGCGGAGAGCGTCAGGAAGCGCTCGATGCGCGCGCTCGAGTGCTCGGGCCCCTGGCCTTCGAAGCCGTGCGGCAGGAGCAGCGTGACGCCGCACGGCTGGCCCCACTTCGTCTCCGAGCCGGCGATGAACTGGTCGATGATCACCTGGGCGCCGTTCATGAAGTCGCCGAACTGCGCCTCCCACAGCGTCAACGTGCGATGGTCGGCGACCGAGTAGCCGTACTCGAAGCCCAGCACCGCGGCCTCGGACAGGAGCGAGTCGTAGACGTGGAAGCCCGCGCTGGCGAGCGCGATCGTCTTGAGCGGCACGTACTCCTTCTGCGTGCGCACGTCGTAGAGGATCGCGTGGCGCTGGGAGAAGGTGCCGCGCCCCGAGTCCTGGCCCGAGAGCCGCACCGGCACGCCCTCGAGCAGCAGCGTGCCGAAAGCGAGCGACTCGGCGGTCGCCCAGTCGACCTCGCCCTTGCCCTCGAGCAGCTCGCCGCGCTTGCGCACGAACGGCTGCAGCTTCGGGTGGATCTCGATCCCGTCCGGCACGCTGCCGAGCGCGCGCAGCGAGGCCTTGAGCCGGCCCCACATCGCCGAGGCGTCGACGGGCGCGGGCGCCTGCGGCGCGCGGCGCCCGATCGCGGCGAACGGCGTCTTCGGCACGTCGCCCTCCGCCTGCATCTCGGCCTTCTTCTCCGCCCAGAGCTGGTCGAGCTCGTCGCGCGTGACCGTGCCCTCGCGCAGCAGCTTGTCGCCGTAGAGCGCGGCCGCCGAGGGATGGTTCTTGATGCGCGCGTACATGAGCGGCTGCGTGTAGCTCGGCTCGTCCGTCTCGTTGTGGCCCCAGCGCCGATAGCAGACGAAGTCGATCACCACGTCCTTCTTGAATTTCTGCCGGTACTCGAGCGCCAGGCTCGCGACGTACGCGACCGCCTCGGGGTCGTCGCCGTTCACGTGCAGCGCCGGGGCGTGGACCATCTTGGCGACGTCGGTCGCGTAGGTGGAGCTGCGCGCGTCCTCGGGCAGCGTGGTGAAGCCGATCTGGTTGTTGACGACGACGTGGATCGTGCCGCCGGTGCGGTAGCCGTGGAGCCCCGAGAGGTGCAGCGTCTCGGCCACGATCCCCTGCCCCGCGAAGGCCGCGTCGCCGTGCAGCAGCAGCGGCAGCACGTGCGCGTGCTCCATGTCGGACATCGCCATCTGCTTGGCGCGCACCATGCCTTCGACCACCGGGTTCACGAACTCGAGGTGGCTCGGGTTCGGCGCGACCGTGACCGTGATCGTCTCGCCGGTGTCCGCGACGTGCGTGCCGGTCGCGCCCAGGTGGTACTTCACGTCGCCCGAGCCCTGGTACGAGGTCGGGTCGTTGCCCTCGAACTCGGCGAAGATCTGCGCGATCGGCTTGCCGACCGTGTTCGCGAGCACGTTCAGCCGGCCGCGGTGCGACATCCCGATCACGACCTCGCGCAGGCCGAGCAGAGCCGAGTCGTTCAGGATCCGGTCGAGCAGCGGGATCAGGGCCTCGCCGCCCTCGAGCGAGAAGCGCTTGTGGCCGACGTACTTCGTGTGCAGGAAGCGCTCGAAGCTCTCGGCCTCGACGAGCTTCTCGAGCACGCGCTTCTTGCTCGCCACGTCGAGCGCCGGGTAGTTGCGCGTCGACTCCATTCGGTGCTGCAGCCACTCCTTGCGCTCGGGGTCGGCGATGTACATGTACTCGGCGGCGATCGTGCCGCAGTAGGTCTCGCGCAGGATGTCGAGGATCTCCCGCAGCGTCGCGCGGTCCTCGCCCGAGAGCCCGCCGGTCATGAACTCGCGGTCGAGGTCCCAGAGCGTCAGGCCGTACGTCGCGGGGTCGAGGTCGCGGTGCGGCGCGCGGACGCGGTCGAGCGGGTCGAGGTCCGCGACCAGGTGCCCGCGCACGCGGTAGTTGTGGATCAGCTGCAGGACCTTGGTCTGCTTCTCGACCTCCTCGCGGCCGCCGGGCGCGCCGAACAGGCCGGGGTTCGCGTCCATCTCCCAGCGCACGGGCCGGTGCGGCATCCCGAGGTCGGTGAAGATGCGCTCGTAGAACGCGTCCTCGCCCTTGAGCAGCTCCTCCATCCGCGAGAGGAACAGCCCCGACTCCGCGCCCTGGATGATGCGGTGGTCGTAGGTCGACGTCACCGTCATGACCTTGCTGATGCCGAGCACGCCGAGCGTGCGCGGCGCCATCGACTTGTACTCGGCCGGGTAGTCGAGCGCGCCCGTCGCGATGATCACGCCCTGGCCGGGCATGAGCCGCGGCGCCGAGGACGTGGTTCCGACGGTGCCGGGGTTCGTGAGCGAGACCGTCGTGCCCATGAAGTCGTCGGGCGAGACCTGGCCCTTGCGCGAGCGCGCGACGAGCTCGTCGAACGCCTTCAGGAACTCGGCGAAGCCCAGCTTCTGGGCGCCCTTGATGTTCGGCACCAGCAGCGTGCGCGAGCCGTCCTTCTTCTGCACGTCGACCGCGATCCCGAGGCGCACTTCGTCGCGCTGGATCCGGTGCGGCTTGCCGTCCACCTCGGCGTAGGCGTCGTTCATGCGCGGAAAGGCGTCGAGCGAGCGCAGGATCGCCCACGCCACGACGTGCGTGAAGCTCACCTTGCTCTGCCCCGAGGCCTCGCGGCTCTTGTTGAGCAGGCGCCGGTTCTCCTCGAGCGTGCGCACGGGCAGCGTGCGCACCGAGGTCGCGGTCGGGATCTGGAGGCTCGCCTCCATGTTCTCCACGATGCGGACGGCGCCGCCGCGGATCGGCTGCAGGATGTCGCCCGGCAGGATCGCGGGCAGCGCCACCGCCCTCGAGCGCTCGCTGGCCACGGGCGTCTGCGCTTGCTGGCGGACGAGCGTCTGGAGCGGCGCCGCGGGGGGCGGGGCCGCCTTCAGCTCAAAGGGCTTCGCCGCCTCCTGGACGATCACAGTCACGGGCCGCGTTTCGCCGTCGCCGGGCCGAGCGGTGGCCTTGTCGAAGTAGCTCCGCCAGCTCGGGTCGACGCTGCCGCGGTCCTCCCGGTACATCTCCAGGAGGTCGAGCGCAAACACGTAGTTGCCGCCGAAGTCGTTGACGAGCGTCTCGAGGAGCGGGTCGGCCGCGGCCGTACTCATGACACGAGTCTAGCGGGCGTTCCCCCGGCGGTCGAGTCCGGAGCAGCAGCGGCGCGACTCGGGCCCTGCGTCGCGACGGCGTCGGACCGGCGCCTGCAAGCTCCGGCGGAAGATGTCACCATGGAATGATGAAGATTGCTCGCACGCTCTCCCGGCTGGCCCTGCTGACGCTCGCCCTGGCCGGGGCCGGACGCCTGCTCGACGCGTGCGACTCGACGGGCTGCCTGATGGTGACGCGCAGCGCCGGGGGCCTTTTGCCCCGCAAGGCCTTCCGGCTCGACTTCTCCTATCGCTCGACGGACGACAGCGCGTTGCTGAACGGCTCGGACTCGACGAGCCTCGTGGTCCGGCCCAAGATCGACTTCGAGGACGGGATCGTCAAGCCGGCCTTCCACCAGGACCTCGGCGGCACGTCGCGCTTCCTGCAGCTCGACCTCGCCTACGGCCTCACCGGCCGCACGACGCTCGTCGCCTCCGCCCCCGTCTACACGAATCACTCGTACGAGGTCGGCCACCTGTTCGTGCTCACCGAGGACTACAAGACGTCCGGCCTCGGCGACACGCTGGTGGCCGTGCGGCACTCGCTCGTCGTGCAGCCGTCCTTCAGCCTGGTCGCGAGCGCGGGGCTCCAGATGCCGACGGGAGACTACAAGGTCGTGGCCTCGACGGGGCTCTTCGACGTGGGGATCCTCGATCCGATGCTGCAGCCGGGCAGCGGCTCGTGGGACGTGCTGCTGAGCGCGCAGGCCTCGAAGCGGCTCACGACGAGCGGGCTCGACCTGACGGGGGCTTTCTCCTACCAGATCAACACCACGAACCCGCTGGAGTACAGCTTCGGCGACGACCTGATCGCGAGCCTCGGCGGCTCGTACCCGTTCGGCTCGCGGGTGCGCGGCTCGATGCAGGCGAAGTGGGCGCACCGCGGCCGCAGCGCGTACAAGGGCGAGGGCGTGGCCTCGACCGGCGGAGACATCCTCTACGTCATCCCGGGGCTCTCGGTCACAGCCGCGAGCAAGCTCTCGGTCTACGTCTACATGCTGGTCCCGACCTATCGCTACGTGAACGAGACCCAGGTGGCGCCGCGCCTGAGCGCGGTGGTGGGGGTCTCGCGCACGTTCTGACGGGCACAGGAACGCGGACTCCATTGACCTGCGATCCGGATTGCGGCTAGCGTCCTCTGGTCGGAAGGGGGCGGCGTGAGGCTTGCCGCTGTCGTTTCGGTCGCGGCGCTGCTCGGCGCAGCGACGCTCGCCCGCGCGCAGGCGGAGGCTTACTCGAGCCTCGTCGCGCGCTACGCGAAGGGCGACCGTGCGGCCGCCGTCGCCGAGCTCGCCGGCCTCGACGAGGCCGAGCTCGCCCGCCAGCTCGAGGCGCTGCAGCAGCGCGCCACCGCCGCCGCGAGGTGCCCCTCGTGCCCCCACGACAGCGCGCCGCCCCTGCGCGCGGCCGTGATGCTGCACACGGACCGGGACGAGCTCGAACGGCGTCCGCTCCGGACCTCGGGCGAGCGCGAGCTCACGTGCGGGCCGCCCGTGCAGGCCGCACTGGCCGAGCGTGCGGTGTGGCTGCTGCTCGGCGACGCCCTGGGCCGTGACTTCGCGCTGCGCTGGTACCAGGCGATGGCGCTGCGCAGCCTGGGCGACCTCTGCCTGGACGAGGCGCGGGACTGGGTCGCCGCGGGGATCAAGCACTTCCCGAAGCAGAAGGAGCTGCTGCTCGTGCGCGGGGCGATCGCCGAAGAGACGGTCGCGGCCGCGCTCGTGCTCGAGCGCCCGCCACTTGCGACGTCCTCGGCCGAGTGGGACCGGCAACACGAGCTCAAGACCGAGCAGCACACGCTCCTCAACGAGGGCCGGGCTGCCCTCGAGCAGGCTCTGGCCGTGGACCCCGGCTTCGAGGAGGCGGCCCTGCGCCTCGGGCACATCCGCTACCGGCTCGGCCAGGCGGGACCCGCGCTGCAGACGCTCGCCGGCGTGATCGACCACAGCCGCGATCCCGCGCGCCTCTACCTCGCCCACCTGTTCTCCGCGCGGATCCAGGAGGCGGCCGGCCGCGTGGCCGAGGCGGAGCGGGAGTATCGGGCGGCGCTCGCCCTCGACGCCGACGGGCAGGCGGCCGCGATGGGGCTGTCGCACCTGCAGCTGCTGGCGGGCGGCGGCGAGGCATCCCGCGACGTCCTCGACGCTGCGCTCGCGCGGGCCGGCGTGCGCCGCCACGCCGACCCCTTCTGGGACTACCCTCTCGGGCTGGCCAAGGAGGCCGAGCCGCTCTTCGCCGCCCTGCGCAGCGAGGCTTCCGCGCCGTGAAATTGCTCGCGTTCGCGTCGATGCAGCTTGCGGCACTCGTGGCGCCCGCCCTGGCTTCCCGAGCGCCCTCGACAGAATCGGACCAGCAGCCGCCCACCTTCGGCACCGGCGTCGAAGCCGTCTACGTGGACGTCTTCGTCACGCGCGACGGCCAGCCCGTGCTCGGCCTGCCGGCGTCCGCGTTCGAGCTGCGGGACGCCGGCGTGGTGCAGCGCGTCGAGCTGGTGGCCGTGGAGTCGCTGCCACTCACCGCCATGCTCGTGTTCGACACCAGCAGCAGCGTCGCGGGCGAGAAGCTGGCGGCCCTGCGGAGCGCGAGCGAGGCCTTCCTCGACGGCCTGCGCGAGCAGGACGAGCTCGGCGTGATCGCCTTCTCCCACGAGGTGCGCTGGCTGGCGCGGCCGACGCGCGATCGCGAAGCGGTGAGGCAGGCGCTCGCGACCACACGGGCGCGCGGGGCGACGGCGCTCTGGGACGGCCTGCACGCGGCTCTCGGGCTGCTGCCCGGACGGATCCGCTCGCTGGTGGTCGTCTTCACCGACGGCGAGGACAACACGAGCTGGCTCGACGAGGCCCAGGTGAGGACGGAGGCGCAGCGCTCGAACGCGGTCCTGCACGCTGTGGGGCTGCGCCCGCCGCGTCCGTCCGTCCCGATCGGGCGCGACGGCTCCCCACCGCCGCCCGCGGAGTCCGAGCATGAGCGCGCGCTGCGCCGGACCGCCGAGGTGACCGGCGGCCGCTACTGGACCGCGGAGTCTCCAGACCGCTTGCGGCACGCCTTCGCCGCGATCGTCGCCGCGATGAACTCCCGCTACATCCTCCGCTTCGAGCCGTCGGCCGGGCGGGGCTGGCACCCGATCCAGCTGCGACTCACGGGAGGAGCGAAGGGCGACGTGCGCGCGCGGGCCGGCTACTTCCTGGCGGACGCTTCGAGCTTGCGCTGAGCCTCGACCTGCCCCGAACTCGAGAGCCGGCGCTCGGCCTCTTCGGCCTGCTGCCAGAGCCGGATCGGCTCGGACAACGGCGGCGACGGCACGTCGGCGCGGCCGATCGCCGCGAGCAGCGCTTTCGGCGGGACGTTGGCCTGCCGGGCGCGGAAGAGCGCCTTCACTCGGCCGACGGCGTGGACCTTGCCCGCGACCTCGAAGCTCTGCTCGAACCACCACCACTTCTCGTCCCAGCCGACGAGCCGGGTGGCGAGCTCGAAGCGCTGGAACGGCTCGAGCGGGCGGCGGAAGCCGAGCGTCTCCGAGCCCACGACCGGGAACCATCCCCTGCGCAGCGCCTTCTGCATCACGCCGCTGCGCAGGCCGTAGTCCCAGCGTCCGAGGTCCATCGCCAGCAGGTAGCGGCTGTTGTTCATGTGCAGGTTGGAGTCGAGGTCGTTCGGCCAGACGCGGAGTGCCACGCGGCACTCGTCGAGCGGGTCGAGCCGCGGACGGGCGAGGCCGCGCGCGAGCGTCCACCAGAGCCGGAGCAGCATTCCCGATTCTGCTACGCTCCGCGCCCTGCTGAAACGGCCTCGACGACCCGCGCTGGCAGGCGGACATGCCGAGGGAGATCGCGCAGGACATCAGGCGCTCGCTGCAGAACGTGACGTCGCTCGACTACTTCACGCTCACGTTCCGGCGGCTGCCGAAGCTCGCGAGCAAGTTCCGGCAGCTGCGCGACACCGGCGTCACGATGCTCGTCGGCACCGACAGCGGCATCCCCGGCAAGACGTGATCGCGGCGCGCGGCGACGTGCTGGCCGACGTCGCGCTGCTGCAGCGCGTCGACGTGGTCGTCAAGAACGGCGTGCGGGTGCGGTAGCCTCCGACGGCAGCTCGAGCTCGTGGAGCTCGCGTCCGCTCACGTCGAAGAGCCGAGCCGTGAGAGCGCGGCCGTCCACGTCGAGCGTCCCGAAGAACTGCAGCCCGTCGCTCGGCGGGCGGTTCGGCTTCATGCCCTCGGGTACGGCCACGAAGCGCGCGGCGGGCCCGAACGTCGGATCGAGCTCGTTGGGCCCGAACGTGCCGGCGTGGAGCGGACCCGCCACGAATTCCCATCCAGACGACGTTGCGCACGCGCTCGCGGCGCAGGAACGCCAGGAGCTCCGCGACCTCGAGCTCGCGGCCGAGCGGTCCGCCGGGATCGCCGTTCGCGGCCGACGGAGCCGAGCGGAAGCGTCCCTCGACGGGCGCGCTTGGAGTCTTCCCATCCGACGCGTCCTCGAACAGCACGCGGTAGAAGATCGTCCGGTCCGACGGCAGGCCCGTGAGCTCCAGGCGCGCGGTGAGGCCCGATTCGGCGAGCGCGCGCGGTCGCTCGCGACGAGCGCCGGCGCCCGGCGCGGCGCGACGAGCGCCCCGGCGGCGGCCCCGGAGAGCAGCGACACGAACGAGCGCCGGGAACGAATCACGCCCCAAGCATATTCCGCCGCGAAGCACCGTGCGGAGCTAGACTCTCGGGAGGAGGTGAAGGGGTGCACGCTCGCTCGCTCGCGCTGTTCGGTCTCGTCGCGATCGTGCTCGGAGGAGCGCGGCCTGTCGCGGGGCAGGACTCGGCGCTCGACCAGAAGGTCCGGGCCTTTCTCGAGAGCCGGCGCGACTCATGGCGCGACCTGAACGTGCCGTGGCAGGACGGCCAGCTCCTCCACGACCTCGTGCTGAAGCACCGCTACACCCGCGCGCTCGAGATCGGTACGTCGACAGGACACTCGGGGATCTGGATCGCGTGGGCGCTCGCGAAGACCGGCGGCAAGCTCGTCACGCTCGAGATCGATCCCGGCCGGCACAAGGCCGCGCTCAGGAACTTCGAGGCGGCGGGGGTCCTGCCCTATGTCGACGCGCGGCTCGGTGACGCCCACGAGCTCGTCAAGGCGCTCGCTGGGCCGTTCGACTTCGTCTTCTCGGACGCCGACAAGGACTGGTACACGCAGTACTTCAAGGACCTCGAGCCGAAGCTCGCGCCGGGCGCCTGCTTCACGGCCCACAACGTGTCGCACCCCGGCGGCGGCGCCGCGGCGTTCCTCGAGTACGTGAAGAAGCTGCCGGGCTACGCGACGACGGTCGAGGGCAGCAGCGAGGGCGTCTCGATCAGCTTCAAGCGCCAGCCCTGACGTGCGCTCCGCCGGCGCCGGCGCCGTCACGCGAATGTCGAACGTCACCGATCTACTGCGGGGCCGTTCCCGGAGGGTCACGCATGCGGCTCGAGACGGAGGAGCTGGACGGCGGCATCTTGAAGGTCAAGCTGGCGGGACGCATGGACATCGCCGGCACCGACGTGATCTCGGTACCGCTCGCCGCCCTCGCCGCGACCGACAACCGCCGGGTGATCCTCGACCTCTCCGGCGTCGAGTTCCTCGCCTCGATCGGCGTGCGCGCCATCCTCCAGAATGCCCGCGCCCACCACATGCGTGGCGGCGCGCTGGTGCTGCTCGGGCCGCCGCCGCTCATCGAGGAGGTCCTGGTGACGGCCGGCGTCCCGAACGTGGTGCCCGTCGTCGCGGACCTCGCGGCCGCGCGCGCCGCGCTCGGCAACTGAAGGACGCTTGATCGACCGCACGCTGGAGGTCGAGGCGAGCCTCGACTCGCTGCGGAGCGTCGGGCTCTGGATGCGCGACGCGACGCGTGCCGCCGGCGTCCCCTACGAGGTGGCCTTCGGGGTCGACCTCGCGGTGCACGAGGCCGTCGAGAACGTCGTGACCCACGGCGGCGCGGCTCGAGGGTCGCGCTGGGTCAGGCTGCGCTTCCGTTCGGACAGCGAGCGGGTCGAGGTGCAGATCGAGGACGACGGCCGCGCCTTCGATCCGCTGACCGTGGAGGCGCCGCAGCAGCCGCTCCGGATCGAGGAGATCATCCCGGGCGGGCAGGGCATCCACCTGATGCGGCACTTCACCGACGCGCTCGGCTATCGCCGCGAGGGGGACAAGAACGTCCTCACGCTCACGCGCCGGCTCGCCGAGAGCCATTCGCACCCGGTGAGCCTCGACCCCGTCGTCGCGAGCCCGTTCTTCTCCGGCCTGCGCCGCGAGGACCTGCGCATCCTGCACCGCGCGGGTCGGCTGGTGCGCTTCGACCCGGGGACGGTCGTGGTGCGCCCGGACGAGCCCGCTCCCGCGCTGCAGTTCGTGCTCAAGGGGGCGCTCGAGGTGCGGCTCGAAGAGACGTCCACCGTCGTCAACAGCATCGAGGCCGGCGAGTGCTTCGGCGAGATGGGGGTGATCGACGGCCGGCCGGCTTCGGCCTGGGTGGTTGCGGTCGAGCCGTGCGAGCTCCTGCGCGTCTCGGAAGAGCGCGTCTTCGACGAGCTGCTCGCCCAGCCGGGCTTCTCGCGCGGCCTGCTGCGGCTGATGTCGAGCCGGCTCAGGGCGACCCTCGATCGCCAGGCCGCCTGGGACCAGATGCGCAAGGAGCTGCGGCTCGCCCGCGAGATCCAGTCGAGCATGCTGCCTCCGCCCGGCAGCCTCTTCCCCGACCACCCGGAGATCGACTGCGCTGCGGCGATGGAGCCCGCGGCCGAGGTCGCGGGCGACTTCTACGACGCGTTCTTCATCGACGAGAAGCGGCTGTTCGTGGCCGTGGGGGACGTGGCCGGCAAGGGCATGGCGGCGGCGCTTTTCATGGCCCGAAGCCTCGCGCTGCTGCGCGCCGAGGCCCTCCGGCGCCGCCCGCTCCGCGAGCTGCTCGCGCGCGTCAACGAGGCGCTCGTCCAGGGCAACGAGCAGGGCACGTTCGTCGCGGCCACCTGCTGCGTGCTCGACACGACGAGCGGGACGCTGCGGGTGGCGAACGGCGGCGGCGGCGCGCCCTTCCTGCGCAGCGATCGGGGCTCGGAGCCCCTGTCGATGCCGCGCGGCATCGTGCTCGGCGCGATCCCCGGTTTCGCCTTCGAGACGGGCCGTGCGCGCCTCGGGCCGGGCGAGTCGCTGCTGCTCTTCAGCGACGGCGTCACCGAGGCCCGGAGCCCCCAGGGCGAGCTCTTCGGCAAGGAGCGCCTGCTGGAGGTGCTCGCGCGACACGGAGACGCCGACGCCGCGGCGCTGGTGCGCGGCGTCCGCGAAGCAGTGGCCGAGTTCGCCGGGGCCGGCCCGCCTGCCGACGACCTGACTCTCTTCGTGGTGAGGCGCCTGCTGGCGCCGCCGCCTCTGCCGCCGAGCGCCCCGCCGGAAGACGACTAGTGCAACGAGCCGCTCAGCGCGGCCAGAGCCAACCGAAGGCGGCGCCGGTCAAGAGCGCGTACAGGAAGCCGTCGGCGACCTCCTTGAACGCGCTCTTCCACGGGCGGCCCCACCAGATCGCGTTCGGGATCTGAGCGAACGAGTAGGCCGCGAACGCCACGAGCGCCGCGATCTGGAACACGTGCAGGAAGGGCGCCGTGCGTTGCAGCGTCCGGCCGCAGACGAGCGCGACCGTGTACGAGACGAACAGCAGGTACAGGAACCAGCAGCCGAGGAAGCGGCCCATGTTCGGCATCCCCGGCTCCCGCACCGTGATCACGGCCACGGGGCCCTTGACGAGCTTCTCCTGGAACGCCGGGTCCTTCATCGGCGCCGGGGACGACGCGTAGGGGATCGTGTACATGCCGGGAGCGACCGACTGCTTCGCGAGCGCATCGCGAAGCGCGGCTTCGTCCGGCAGCCCCCTGATGTGCCACTTGTGCGCGCCGAGGACGTTCCAGACGAGCGAGCTCGCCACGAAAACGAGCACCGAAGACACCAGGATCGGCAGCCACAGCCCGACGAGTGCCTGCACGGGACCTCCTTTTGGACGGGACGCAGCGATCCTAGGGGCTGCACCCCGCGGGTCAACATCGCCGCAAGGCTCAATCTGGCAAGCATTGACTGTCTTTTGCTTGACGCACTTGCCAGGCCCAAGTCTACTCGCAGTCATGAGTGAGGCATGCTCTGGGGCGTCCGGCTCATGAAGCGAGCGAGGCTGGCTGAGGCACAGTGTCCTGCCGCCGGAGGCGGCGGGAGGCTGCCATGTTGAAGCGCGCGTCGCTCGCGGCGCTCATCGCGTTCGCGCCATGCGCCAGAGCGGAGGATCAGGGTTTCGTCGTGGACGGAGGAGATTCGGAGGCGGCCTCGCGGCCGGCGGCGGCGAGCCCTGCATCGAAGCTCGAGGAGACGGCGGACGAGACGCAGGTCGCGGGCCCCCCGGCGCCCGCCACACCGGCGCCCCGACCGAAGGCCTTCGAGTACAGCGACGGCTACCGGACGCGGCTGAAGATCCACAAGTACGCGAGCTACGCCATGCTGCCGCTCTTCGTCGCGCAGTACGCCGTCGGCCAGAAGCTCTACAACGGGACCGGCTCGGACTCCACGCGCACCGCGCACGGCATCCTGGCCGCGTCGACCGCCGCGCTCTTCGCCGTCAACACCGTCACGGGCGTCTGGAACTGGACGGAAGCCCGAAAGGATCCGAACCACAGCACGAAAAGGACCGTCCATGGCGTCTTGATGCTGGTGGCCGACGCCGGCTTCGTCGCGACAGGCGTGATGACGCCGCACCACCAACACGAGTTCGGAAACGGAAGCTTCGGCGTCCCCAGCAGCGGCACGAGCGCCTCCACCCACCGCGCGGTCGCGCTCGCCTCGATGGGCGTCGCCACCGTGGGGTACCTGATGATGCTGATCCACTGAGGCCGATGGCACTTCCCACCTACCTAGCGTCCGCGGTCGAATCGTGGGCGGCCTTCTACGACCGGCACCACGCCGTGTCCGTGACGGTCCGC
>Ga0335076_10005672_pt1 | contig 12597 bp, 12 predicted proteins | sample Lox_Sample_25_FD_206717 | JGI IMG/M metagenome (GOLD analysis project Ga0335076, IMG submission 206717) | Soil microbial communities from Loxahatchee National Wildlife Refuge, Florida, United States - Lox_Sample_2.5 | ecosystem: Environmental > Terrestrial > Soil > Wetlands | place: USA...
CCGTGCCGGTCCGTGTTAGTCCTCCCGTCCGCCCCGAGGCGGAGCCACCCGCGCGCCCGCCGAGCGACGGCTCGAGCATGCGCTACGTCAAGCGGATCCTGCCCACGTTCGCGGCGGGAGTGATCGGGCTCGCGTACGTTCTGATCGCACCCCGCAGCGAAGACCTGGCCGCGCACCTGCTCCGGGCCAAGCTGTTCTCGACCCAGGGGTTTGGGATCTGGAACAACTGGTGGTACTCCGGCCACAACATCCCCGGTTACAGCGTTCTGTTCCCGCCGATCGCCGCCCTGCTCACGCCTCAACTCGCGGGCGCGATCTCGGCGACCGTCACGGCGGGGCTGTTCGAGTCGCTGGCTTACCGCCGGTACGGGGAGGACTCCTGGGTCGGGGCGTTGTGGTTCGGGGTGGCGACGTCGACCAGCCTGTTCACCGGACGGCTCACGTTCGCGTTCGGTCTGATGCCGGCGGTCGGCGCCGCCCTCGCGCTCCAGCGCCGGCGGACCGGGATCGCGATCGGACTCGCGTTCCTGACGCCACTGGCAAGCCCGGTCGGCGCGTTGTTTTCGGCGCTCGCCGGCGGCGCACAGGCGATCAGCGCGTACACACGCGACCGGCGCATCCGACCGGCGCTCCCCGGCATCGGCGTGGTGATCGCGTCGGCGCTTCCGGTCCTCGCGCTGGCGGTCGCGTTCCCCGAGGGCGGCATAGAGCCGTTCGCGTTCTCGGCGTTCTGGCCGATCGTGGCGATCTCGATCGCACTCCTGCTCGTGATCCCCAAGGGCGACGTCGCGCTCAAGGCCGGCGTCGCGCTGTACGCGCTCGGCTGCATCGCCGCCTTCGTGGTCCCGAGTCCCATCGGGAGCAACGTGACCCGGCTCGCAGCTCTGATGGCGGGACCACTCGCCGCGCTGCTGTGGTGGCCACGGCCCGGACGGCGCACGGCGGCGCTGCTGGCGGTCGCCGTGCCGCTGCTCTACATCCAGTGGCAGGCACCGATCCGCGACATCCGGACCGCGGACGACAACGCCGAGGTAACGGCCGCGTATTTCCAGCCGCTCGTCACGTATCTGAGCCAGCAGAGCGACCAGCCGTTCAGGATCGAGATCCCGTTCACGCTGTTCCACTGGGAGGCGTATCTGATCGCGCCCGAGTTCCCGCTCGCCCGGGGCTGGGAGCGCCAGCTCGACATCAAATACAACCCGCTGTTCTACGACGGGACGCTGACGGCCGAAACGTACGAGGCGTGGCTACACCGCGTCGCGGTGCGGTACGTCGCGGTCTCGGACAAGAACCTCGATTACTCGGCAAAGAAGGAGGTCGCGCTGATCAACCGCGGCCTGCCGTACCTGCACCTCGTTTTCCGCAACCGCCACTGGCGCGTGTACGCCGTGCGCGATCCGACGCCGATCGTGTCGGGGGCCGCCAACCTGTCCGAGCTCGGGTCCGACTGGATGACCGTCCAAGCTCTTCATCCGGGAACCGCGATCGTGCGCGTGCACTACAGCCCGTACTGGGCAGTGGTCCACGGATCGGGGTGTGTAGCTCCGTACGGCAGCTTCACGAAGCTCACGGTCCGCCGGCCCGGACCCATGAAGATCGCGATGCGCTTCTCGCTCTCGCGCATCGGCGCGCACTCGCTCCGGTGCAGCTGAAAGAGCCCGACTCGCCTCCTCGGTAGGATGAATCTCTGACATGGGGCGTGCCCTTCGATTCATCGAGGCGCGGCTCTTGCCGCGTGGCTGGCTGGACCTGATTCGTCAGATCCTGCTGTTCGTCGGTGCCCTCGTCCTGTATGACCTGGTCCGGGGGCTCGTGTCGAGCGGCAACCCCTACAAGCCGTTCAGCGACGCGATGCGGATCATCGACGTCGAGCGAACGCTGCACGTCTTCATCGAGCCGAGCGTCCAGGCGTGGGCGATCAACAAGCACTGGCTGATGGACGGCCTCGACTGGATCTACCTCAACGGGCACTTCCTCGTCACGTTCCTGGTGCTCGCGTTCATCTACGCGCGCCGCAACAAGTCTTTCTACTTCGTGCGCAACATGTTCATGATCGCGATGGGGCTCGCGCTGATCGGGTACTGGCTGTACCCCACGGCCCCGCCGCGGCTGATGCCGGAGTGGGGCTTCACCGACGCCATCTCGCAGTTCGTGACCGGCGGCACCGGATCGGTCGACTTCGGGCCGACGAAGGCGTTCATGAACTTCTACGCCGCGGTCCCGTCGATGCACGTCTGCTTCGCGGTTATGATCGGCGGCTCGATGTGTCGGCTCACCCGCTGGCGCCCGGGCAAGGTCCTGTGGGCCCTTTACCCGCTGCTGATCACGTTCGTGGTCGTCGCCACCGCCAACCACTTCCTCACCGACGTGTTCCTCGGGGCCGTCACCGCCGGCGCATCCGCGTTGCTCGCGCAAAGGCTGCTCGCCAGGGCACGGCCGGACGTGTGGGCGTTCCGCCCGACCCGGGTGGACCGCGTGACGATGCCCGCACGCTCCCCGTCGATCGCCTGACGATGCCCGAGCAGACTCAGCGCCCACGGGCGCGACGCAACGGTGCCCCGCGCCGCAGCCGCCCCCCGCGGAACGGCCCGACCGCGCAGGAGATGATGCGCAACCGGCTGATCGAGTCGCGCCTCACGCCGAACGCGATCTCGCTGACCGGCTTCGCCCTGAACGTGGCCGCGGCCGCGCTGATCGTCGGACGCATGTTCTTCCTGGCAGGGATCGCGTTCATCATCGGCTCGATCATGGACACGCTCGACGGGCGGTACTCGCGGATGTCGGGCAAGGGAACTCCGTTCGGCGCGTTCCTCGACTCGACGCTCGACCGGCTCGAGGAGGGAATCGTCCTGATCGCGGTCGGCGCGTACTTCGCTTCGAAGAACAACCAAGTGGCCGCCGCGGCGACCGTTGCCGCGGTGCTGGGATCACTGATGGTGTCCTACACCCGTGCCCGCGCCGAGGCGCTCGGGGTCGAGTGCAAGGTCGGACTCGCCACTCGTCCGGTGCGCGTCGTGATCCTGTCGATCGGGCTCATCTTCGCCAAGGGCGCGTCGCTCGGTCACTTCGAGCTGCTGGCGCCGGCGGTATACGTACTCGCCGTGCTGACCGGGCTTACGGTCCTCCAGCGCATCTTCCACGTACGCCGGCAATTGAAGGCCATCGCCCAGCAGCCGGTGTAACGAACCCGCTCCCGCGGAATACCTGTATTGGCCGCGGGACCCCTCGAGAAAGGCAATCAGACGTGAGCACCCCCAACGGTTCGACCAACGGCGCTGCGCGCTACCAGGAAGGCAAGGTGCGCGTTGCGATCATCGGCGTCGGTAACTGCGCGAGCTCGTTCGTGCAGGGCGTCCAGTACTACCGCGACGCCGACCCGACCGAATCCGTCCCCGGGCTGATGCACGTCGACCTCGGCGGTTACCACGTCCGCGACATCGAGTTCAGCGCCGCCTTCGATATCGATGCCGACAAGGTCGGCAAGGACCTCTCGGAGGCGATCTTCGCCGGTCAGAACAACACGCTGAAGTTCGCGGACAAGGTTCCGCACCTCGGCGTGCCCGTCGAACGCGGGATGACGCACGACGGCCTGGGCAAGTACCTGAAGCAGAAGATCACCAAGGCCCCTGGTCCCACCGCCGACATCGTCGACATCCTCAAGGACACCCATACCGACGTCGTCGTCTCCTACCTCCCCGTGGGCTCGGAGGACGCCACGAAGTGGTACGTGGAGCAGATCCTCGACGCCGGCTGCGGGTTCGTGAACTGCATCCCGGTGTTCATCGCGCGGGAGGAGTACTGGAATAAGCGGTTCAAGAAGGCGGGCCTGCCGGTCGTCGGCGACGACATCAAGTCCCAGGTCGGCGCGACGATCGTCCACCGGGCGCTGGCCAGACTGATGCACGACCGCGGGGTCAAGCTGCTGCGCACCTCGCAGCTGAACGTCGGCGGCAACATGGACTTCTACAACATGCTCGAGCGCGAGCGGCTTGAGTCCAAGAAGATCTCGAAGACCAATGCCGTGACCTCGATCATGGGCCACCAGCTGCCCGCCGACGACGTCCACGTCGGCCCGTCGGACTACGTGCCGTGGCTGACCGACCGCAAGTGGGCGCACATCCGCCTCGAGGGCGAGGCGTTCGGCGACGTCCCGCTGAACATGGAGGTCAAGCTCGAGGTGTGGGACTCGCCCAATTCCGCCGGGATCGTGATTGACGCCGTGCGCTGCTGCAAGCTCGCGCTCAACAATGGGCTCTCAGGACAGCTCGACGGTCCGAGTTCCTACCTGATGAAGTCGCCGATGAATCAGCGCCCCGATGACGAGGCGCGGGACGAGACCGACAAGTTCATCGCGAAGTACGCCCGTCAGACGCCCGCCGCGAAGCCGTCAAAGGCCAAGACCCGCTCCACCTGAGCAACCGGGCTCGCCGGCCGGGCGAGCCACGGCCCCCGCGACAGACGCCATAGACTGCCGCCGGTGACGAGCGAGCAGCTCGCGATCGCGCAGGTGACGCCGTTCGCCTGGGAGGTCTCGAACGAGGTCAACGACTACGTCGCGCGCATCTCGCACGAGCTGTCCGGTCGCGGGCACCGCGTGTTGATCATCGCGCCGTCGCAGTCGGGCGCGCTCGTGCGCGACACCCGCCGGGCGATCCGCACTCACGCCGACACGCTGCTCGACTCAGCGGACGGCGAGCCGCTGGTGCTCGGGGTGGGAGAGGTGTTGCCGTTCGCCCCCACGCGCCGTCGCGCCGCCTCGCTTCCGGTCGACGTCGCACGGACGATCGAGGAGGCGCTGGTCAACCTGACGCTCGACCTCGTCCACGTGCACGAGCCGTTCGCCCCGAGCGCCTCGAGCGTCGCGCTCCGGCAATCGCGTGGCCTGAACGTCGGCAGCTTCCACGCGCCGACCGAGCGGATGGTCTCGACCCAGCTAACGGGCCCGCTGTCGCGCCTGTTGTTCGGGCGCCTCGACGCGCGCACCGCGAGCTACGCGGCGACCCGGGATCTCCTCCAGCGCTACTTCCCCGGCGAGTACCGGGTGATCCTCCCGGGCGCCTCCGTCGACTGGGAGCACACCGCGCACGATCCCATGCAGCTCGTGTTCAGCGCGGGCGAGGAGCGGGCCGCGCTTCGCATCTTCCTCCGAGCGCTGCGGACGCTTCCCACCGACGCTCCCTGGCGCGCGACCGTCTGGTCGCCAAGGCCTCATGCAACGCCTCCGGCGCTCGGCCGGGCCCTGCGCGAGCGTGTCGAGTTCGTCGATGCCGACCGGATGTCCGAGGCCGAGGCGCTGGCCGGGGCGGACATCCTCGTGCTCGCCTCGGAGGGGATCAGGCCGATCCCAGGGACGCTCGTGCGCGCGCTCGCCGGGGGCGTGGTGCCTGTCGCCTCGCGCCTGCCCGCCTACGAGGAGCTGCTCGGCCAGGGTGAGTTCGGGTTCGAATTCGAGCCCGGCGACGTCCAGACGCTCTCCGCTCATCTGCAAAGGCTGATCGCCGAACGGGCGCTCCGCTCGCGCGGGCGCGAACAGGCCCGGCAGCTCCGGGTGAAATTCGGCTGGTCGCGCGTGGCCGACGAGTTCGAGCAGGTGTACGCGGGGCTCATTGCGCGCCGGCACGACACCCGCGGCAACGGCCAGGTGCGCGCGCGGCTGGCATCGCGCCGGCTGATCGACGTCGACCTGCACATGCACACCGATCACTCCTACGACTGCGCGACGCCAGTCGAGGTGCTGCTGGCCGAGGCACGGGCCCGCGGTCTCGGAGCGATCGCGGTCACCGACCACAACGAGGTCTCCGGCGCCCACGCCGCGAGGGCCCAGGCGCACGGGATCGGGGTAATCGTCGGCGAGGAGGTCAAGACCGCGGACCAGGGCGAGGTCATCGGTCTGTTCATCGAGGAGAAGATCCCCAGAGGGATGACGCTCCAGGAGACGATCGCCGACATAAAGCACCAGGGCGGGATCGTGTACGTCCCGCACCCCTTCGATCGCCTCCACTCGGTTCCCGACTACGAGCACCTTCTCGATGTGCTCGACGACGTCGACGCGATCGAGGTGTTCAACCCGCGCGTGGCGATCAGCGAGTTCAACGACGAGGCCGCCCGATTCGCGGCCAAGTACCGGATCCCGGCCGGCGCCGGCTCGGACGCTCACGTGCCGCAGGGGCTCGGTTCGGTCCGGATCCGGATGCGCGAATTCGACGGCCCGGAGGAGTTCCTTGAATCGCTCCGCGACGCCGACATCGTTCGCAATCCGGCCAGCCTGCTCTACGTCCAAGCGCTCAAATTCCTGCAGACGAAGGCACTTCCGCCCGGGGCTCGAAGGGCCTCGCGCGAGCGCCGGGTCCGCCGGGCCACCGGCCGCGACCGGCGGCACCCGAACGGCCCCGACGGCCGCAACTCCTGATGCACTCGCAAGGACAAGCTCGGGAGCCGTCCAATCGGAGAACGATGCCCGCCACCGACGACGAGATTCGCGAGAAGTACCTCGAGCGCGCGATCCGAGAGCTGAACGCCTTCTCCCGAGAGGTCCAGTCGTGCACCCACTGCCCCCGCGGCGCGCTGATGCCCGTGCTGGGATCGGGCCATCCTCAGGCGGACATCTTCCTGGTCAAGTATTCGGCGCGGCCCTCGGAGGTCGAGGAGGGCGTCGCCTTCTACGGGCGGGCGGGCAACGCGCTGATGAAGTCTTTGAAACGGCTCTCGATCGACCCACTCGCGGTCTACGGAACGTTGTGCGTCAAATGCCCGGTGCCCGATCCGGCGATGGCCGACCCGGTGTGCGTCGCCAGGATCGTCGAGGAGATCCAGATCGTCTCGCCCAAGCTCGTCGTGGTCATGGGTCCCGATGCCCTGAGCGTCGTCAACGAGATGGACCTCCCGCTGGCCGCGGAACTCCGCCCGGCGACCGGACAGCTCCAGCGCCTGACGCCGTCGATCGAGGCGCTGTACGTGCCGAACATCGACGAGTCGCTCGACGAGGAGAGCGCCAAGCGTGAGTTCTGGGCGGCGTTCCGGGTGGTCGGTCAGTGGTGGGCGGATCTCCCACCCTACTAGCGCTCGCAGGACTAGACTCGGTGCATGGACCTTGAAGAGCATTCGCTCGAGCAGATCGGCGACCGCTGCGAGGAGTGTGGGGCCAAGCTCACGCGCGCAGAGATCGAGGCTGCTCTGGAGTCAGGCGGACCGGCTCTGTGCACGATCCACGCCGACGAGGTCGTCCCGGTAGGCGACGAGGACGAAGGCTTCGGCGAGGAGTAGGGCCCGGCCCGGCAGAACCGCCGGCGGCTCAGCGGCCCATCGTCAGCACGATGTTCCCGAGCTTTCCGCCGCCGGCAAACCGGTCGTAGGCGTCCGGGGCCCGCTCGAGCGGATACGTGTCAGCGATCAGGACACGGGCCGCACCCGACGCCAGCAGCGGCAGCACCGAGCGCTCCATCGCGCGCGCGGTCATCGCCTTCTCCTCGAGCGGGCGGGGGCGGAGCGTCGAGTTGAGGATCCGAGCCCGCCGTTGCATCGCCAGCCCCAGGTTGATGTCGGCCTTGGCGCCGGCGCTGATCCCGATCACCATGATGCGGCCCCACAGGCCCAGCGCCTCGAGGTTGCCGGGCATGTTCGGCGCGCCCACGAGCTCGAGGATCACGTCGAACGGCCCATGCTGCTCGAAACCCTCGGGCGCGATCACGTCCGCCCCCAGCTGAGCCACGGCGTCCCGGTGATCCGCGTTGCGGACGGTCGCGGTCACACGCGCGCCCCACGCGTGCCCGAGCTGGATCGCGGCCGTGCCGACGCCGCCGGCGCCGCCGTGCACCAGCAGCCGCTCGCCCGGCTTGAGCCCCGCCTGCGTGAACACGCCGTCGTGCGCTGTCGTGAACGTCTCGGGCACGGCGCCGGCCTGCACCCAGTCCAGGTTGTCGGGGACCGGCATCAGGATCCGCTCGTGCACGACCGCCAGCTCGGCCTGGCCGCCACCCGCCACGATCCCCATGACCCGCTCACCGGGAGCGAATCGCGTGGCGCCGCGTCCGCAAGCCGCGACCTCGCCGGCGAGCTCCAATCCCGGGATGTCCGGCGGCGCTCCCGGTGGCGCTGGATAGAAGCCGCGCCGCTGCATCATGTCGGCGCCGTTCAACCCAGCTGCCTTGACGCGGACGAGCACCTCGCCCGCGCCGGGAGTCGGGTCGGGGTGATCCTCGACGCTCAGATTCTGGTCTCTGATCGTGACCGCACGCATGCCGGTCCGGGAACCCTACGGCAACACCGATGGCAGGACCGTGACCAGCGTGCCGTACGTCAGGTAGCCCCAGGCCTGCTCGGCGGCGTCGTAGGGCAGCTCGACGCAGCCCAGGCTCTGCGGTGACCCGTAGGACGCGCGCGGGATGTAGTGGACGGCGTCGCCTCCGTTGAAGTACGCGACCCGCTGGACGAAATCCGCGTAGTGCGACCCGTCCGGGTTGGTGCCCTGCATCGTCTGGCTCCGCAGGCGCTCATACACCGGGAAGGTTCCGGTAGCGGTGCCCTTCGGAGAGGCGGACACGAGCCGCATGGCCGGTTGGCGTGGGGCGGCCGCCCACGCCTCCGCGCCGCCGGCGACGACCAGAACCGCCAAAACCGCGAACACCGCGCGGACGATGCGCACTCCCATATCTCGAAGATACGCCTCAGGGCGCGCTACAAGCGTTCCAGCAGCGCCACGCACTCGATGTGCGGCGTCTGCGGAAACATGTCGACCGCCCTCACCCGGCGCAGGCTGTAGCCGCCGTCGCCCACGAGCTGGGCGGCGTTAGGCGCGAGCGTGGTCGGGTTGCACGAGACGTACACGATCCGCCGCGGCCCGGCCTCGATCACCCGCCGCACGACCTTCTGCGAGAGCCCCGAGCGGGGCGGGTCGACGACGAGCACGTCGGGCCGTCCGGCCCGTTCCACCAATTCCCGGAGCGCCAGGCGGACGTCGCCGGCGAAGAAGCGGGCGTTGTCGATCTCGTTCAGCTTGGCATTCGCGATCGCGTCGGCGATCGCCTCCTCGACCAACTCGAGGCCCCACACCTCGCCGGCCCGCGGCGCCATCAACAGCCCGATCGTGCCGATCCCGCAGTACAGGTCGTAGATCCGATCGGAGCCCGACGGAGCGGCGTACTCGATCGCGAGCCGGTACAGCCGCTCGGCCATCTCGGTGTTGGTCTGAAAGAACGCGTTAGGCGAGATCCGCACGCGCATCCCGCCGATCTCCTCCTCGAGCCGGTCGCTGCCGGCGATCAGCTCGGTCTCGCCGCCCTGGGTGGTCTCGGCGACGCTGTCGAGCCGAGTCCACAGTAGGCCGCCGACGGGCTCGACGGCCCGAGCCAACCCGTCCCGGTCGAGCCGACCCAGGCTGGTCACGAGCCGGACCTGGAGCTCGCCGCCGCGCCGACTCTCGCGCACGACCAGGTTCCGCAAGAAACCCTCGCCGGTGCGCCGGTCATACGCGGTCAGCCCCGACGCCCGGCACCATTCGACGACCCGTTCGCGCGCCGCGTTCCCCCCCTCAGACGCGAGCAGACAGTCGGTGATCTCGACAATCTCGTCCCACCGACCCGGCGCATGGAAGCCGCACACGAGCCGTCCGTCCCCATCGCTTCCGAACGAATACTCGAGCTTGTTGCGATACCGCCAAACCTCGTCGGCCGGAACGATCGGCTCGAGCTCGAACCCTTCGAGCCGCCCGATCCGGCGCAACGCGTCGTCCACCTGTGCCTGCTTGGCCTCGAGCTGGCGCTCGTAAGGAAGCACCTGCCATGGCGCGCCAGGATGCTCCGCCCGCGGCGGAAGCCGCTCCGGACTGGGCTCGATCACCTCGACCGCGCGGGCCTCGGCGTAGGCGCGCTTTGATTTCTGCACGACCGCCCGCACGCGGTCGCCGGGGATTGCATCGGCGACGAACACGACATAGCCGTCGAGCCGGGCCACGCCGGCGCCGCCGAACGCGAGCGAGTCGATCCTCAACTCGAGCTCGTCGCCTCGGCTGGGGCGGGTTCGGGTTGTGCCTGGCGCAGAGTCCACACCTCTAGCATGGCAGCCGCATGGATCTCGACGCCTACAGGCACAACGCCGAAAGCTTCATCACCGAGCTTATGCGCGAGTACTACCGCCACTACGCCGGGCTGAAGGACAGCTTCGAGATCGAGGCAATCTACGCGGCTCACGAGGGCCTGTTCAGGCGGGACGCGGTCGAAGCGCTGCGCGAACTCGACGCCCGCGCCACTGAAGACGGCGACGAGCGCCGGCGCGCACGGATGCTCCTCGACTTCGCGGTCGAAGGCTACGTCGGCGAAGCGACCAAGGCGGTCGAGGAAGAGCTGGCCCGCGCCGAAGCGGCGCTGACGATCGAGATCGGCGACCAGCGGATCGGCTTCCGGGAGGCGCCGGTGGTGCAGGCCAACGAGGCCGACCCGGGCCGCCGGGCCGAGATCGAGCGAGCATTGCTGACCGCCACCGACAAGCAGCTGGGAAGCCACTACCGCGAGCGGATCGAGCGCCAGCACGCGTGCGCGACCGACCTCGGGTGGTCGAGCTACGCGGACATGTGCGAGCACTGCAAGGGCATCGACCTGGGCGCCCTCGCCGGGCAGACCGCCGCGTTCACGCGGGACAGCGCCGAGTGGTATCCGCGCCTGCTCGAGCCCGAGCTCAGGAGCACCCTCGGGATCGGCTTCGGCGAGCTGCGCCGCGCCGACCTGCCCCGATTCTTCCGGGCCGCCAAGCAGGATCCACACTTCCCGGGAGCACGGCTGACCGACAGCTTCGCCGAAACGATGCGCGGTCTCGGAACCGACGTGTCCGGACAGGACGGAGTGACGTTCGATATCGGGTCCCGTCCGAACAAGTCGCCGCGGGCCTTCTGCGCGCCCGTGCGCGTGCCCGGCGAGGTGTACCTGGTGGTGGCGCCGATCGGGGGATGGGACGACTACGTGACGCTGTTCCACGAGGGCGGCCACACCGAGCACACCGCGAACGTCGATCCGGAGCTGCCGTTCGAGTTCCGCCGTCTGGGCGACAACTCGATCAGCGAGACATACGCGTTCCTGCTCCAGCATCTGGTCGAAGACCCGGAGTGGCTGGCCCGCCGCTTGAACGTCGAGGACCCCTCCGAACTCGTCGCACACGCGAAGGCCCAGCGACTCGTATACCTGCGCCGCTACGCCGGCAAGATCGCGTACGAGCTCGAGCTCCACGCCGCCGGCGCCGGCGGCTGGAGCGCGCTCGCCGATCGCTACTCGGAGCTGCTCGGCGCCGCGCTCCAGATCAAGTGGCCGACCGAGACGTTCCTGGCCGACGTCGATGAGGGCTTCTACTGCGCCTGCTATCTGCGGGCGTGGGCGCTCGAGACGCATCTGCGCTCGTACTTGCGCGAGCAGTTCGGCCCCGCGTGGTTCGAGTCGCGCGAGGCCGGGGACGTGCTGCGGACGCTGTGGCGCGACGGGCAGCGCCTCGACGCCGAGGAGCTGCTCGGGGAGCTGACCGGCGCGCGCCTTGACTTCGGCGCCGTCCTCACCGACCTCGGGCTGGGCGCCTAGCTGCCGACCGCGGCTCGGATCTCCGCAAGATCGACGTCGAGCTGCACGAGGATGCGCGCCGCGGCGCCGCCGGCGTCGCGCGTCAGCGCGAGCAGAATGTGCTCGGTGCCGACGCGTCCGGCGCCGAGCATCGACGCCTCCCGCCCGGCGCGTTCGATCGCGTCATTCGCCGCACCGGTGAACGGCAGCTCGCCGGAGGCGTCCTCGACACCCTCGCCCATCATCCGGACGACCGCCATCCTCACGCGCTCGTGGGTGATGTCGAGTGACGCGAGCGTGGTCGCCGCTACGGCGTCGTGCTCGCCAAGGAGCCCGAGCAGCATGTGCTCGGTCCCGACATAGCTGTGGCGGAGCGCGCGTGCCTCCTCGTGAGCGAGGCGCAGCGCCTCGCGCGCGTGGTCGCTAACGGGGAGCAAGCGATTTGTCGATCGCCTCGAGCACGGATTTCCGGTTGGCGTGGCGCCGCTCGTACTCGCGCACCTTGCGGAGCTCGGCCGGCGCGAGACCGTCGAGCCGCACCTGCACCTGAGTGGCGGTCAGGTCGTCGTAGCCGAGGATCGGGAAGGTCTGACCGACTCCCACCGATCGCCGGGCGCGGTCGGCGCTGCGGACGAGGAGATCGATCGACTCGCTCCAGCGAGCGCCACGGCTCGCCGGACTGAGCTGCCGGCGGCCGAAGCCGATCACGCGCTCGACGTCGGAGAGAAGCTGGTCGGTCTGCTGGCGCCCGCGGCTGATCAACTGCGCCGCAAGCTCGTTGGCATCCGAGCGGGTTACGCGGCCGCGCTCGGCGGCGTCGTCGAGGACCTCCTGGATCCAGTCGGTCGTGAGCACCACGAGCCCGAGCGGTTTGAGGACCCCGTTTGTCACCTGCTCGGCAAGACCGGCCAGGCCGTCGCCGGCACCACCCCCGCCGTCGTTCGGAGGCGACTTACGGCGGCGGGTCTTCGCCGAGGACTTCGACGTCTTGCCGCTCGACCCCCTGGAGCCACCTGACGGGGATTTGGGTGCAGGCATCGTTCTCCTTCCCGGAAGCTCGTGC
>Ga0335076_10005673_pt1 | contig 12597 bp, 12 predicted proteins | sample Lox_Sample_25_FD_206717 | JGI IMG/M metagenome (GOLD analysis project Ga0335076, IMG submission 206717) | Soil microbial communities from Loxahatchee National Wildlife Refuge, Florida, United States - Lox_Sample_2.5 | ecosystem: Environmental > Terrestrial > Soil > Wetlands | place: USA...
CCGGGCCAGCATCGCTGCCGCCGAGCGGCACTTGCAGGCACTATTGCGGAAGATCGGCGCCGATCGCTGACCGCGGTTCCGCCCGGCGGGACGAAGCTTCCATTCAACGAGTTCTATCCGCCAAATCCGATCCGTTTTTAATTTCTCGTTGACTCTACCGAGGCATGAGTTCCTAATTTTCCTCGGGGAGGGCAGGATGGCAGTGGCAAGGCTTCGGCCTAACGAGTTGGCGTTGGCGGGAAATACAGCACCACACGGCGGGATGGGGTTGCGGGCCGTTGAGATGGGTGCTCTGGAACATAGTCGGTTACAGATTGTCCTAGAGCAGGCAAAACAAGCAGGCATAAGGGGATCTATTCCTGACACTCTGCGCGATCCACGGCTCATAGAATTGGTCGCCCGGCGGTTCAAAGTGCCCACTCCGACGGCCGATGCGTGCCTGCACTACTACCATCAGCACATCGACAGCTACCGCGAACCCGACCGCTATGTCGGGCGCCAGATCGTGCTGCGCTGTGCCATCGATGACGCGACATTGCGCGCCGAGGCTTGGGCGCGGGCGGAGCGACTGGTCGCCATCCTCTATTTCGATCCCCACATGTTCGACGACCTGCTCAAGACCTACGATCCGGCCGGTGCCGAGAGCTGCGCCGGGCGGGTCGGTCCGGCGATCCATGATGCCCTGCCGGCGGAGATTGAAGCGGTCCTGCTGGCGCTGCGGCCCGGGCAAATCTGTCCGGTGCCGGTCGCGACCGACAGCGGCGTCCATGTCGTGCTGCTGGACCAGATCCTAGCCGGTCAGGTGCCGTCCTTCGCCGTGCTGCGCGACAGGATCTGCACGGCGCTCCGCCAGGAATGGCGCAGCCAAGCCGCCGCGCGACACTTGTCGCGCCTCGCGGCGCGCTATCAGGCATCGCTTTAGCCCTCAGCCGAGGCTGAGGTGGAGCTGGTTCTCTTCCTGTGCGCTGAGAGCGCGGACGCGCTCCTGCGGCAGCACGACGCGGATCGTGGTGCCGCGACCCTTGACGCTCTCGATCAGCATCTGTCCGCCGTGCAGCTCGGTCATGCTGCGGGCCAGCGGCAGGCCGAGTCCGGTTCCTGAATTGTGGCTGCGTCCCGCGGCCGCCTGGCCGAACAGGGTCAGCGCCACCTCGATCTCGGCGTCCGTCATGCCGTGTCCCTCGTCCGCCACGGTCAGCTCCAGGCAACCGTCGCGGCGCAGGCGGCAGCGCAGCACGATCGCGCCCCCCAGGGGCGAGTACTTGCTGGCGTTGCCGAGGAGGTTGATCAGGATCTGCAGGATCCGCCGCCGGTCCGCCCGGAGCCAGATGTCGCCGGACGGCGTTTCGACGCCCAGGGTCTGCAGCCGGTTCCCGATCTGATCGCCGAGCAGGCGCTTGACCTCGGTGATGACGTCGGCGATCCGGAAATCCGATTCGTTGATCTCCATCTTGCCGGCCTCGACCTTGGAGAGATCGAGGATATCGCTGATCAGGTTCAGCAGGTGCTGCCCGCTATCGACGATCAGCTTGCCGTACTCGCGATAGGCCGGGGCGACACCGGGCCCGACCTTCTCCATCGCGATCACCTGGCCGAAGCCGATGACGGCGTTGAGCGGCGTCCGCAGCTCGTGGCTCATGCTGGCGAGGAAGGCGGACTTCGCGCGGCTTGCGGCGTCGGCCTTGTGGATCGCCAGCGTCAGCTCGGCGCGGCTGCGCGAGAGCTCGGCCTCGCGGATCTTGCTGTCGGTGATGTCGATCAGATAGCTGTCGAAATAGGTCTTGCCGAGCTCCTTGTCCTCGACCACCCAGGCGACCTCGCGCGACCAGCGCACCTCGCGGGTCTCCGGATGAAGAAAGCGGAACTCGATGTCGAAGGGCTCGCCGTCCCGTTTACGTGCCTGCTCGGCCGCGATGTAGCGCGTGCGATCGTCCGGGTGAATGCAGGCGTACCAGTCGTCGAGGATCGACTTGCCGCTCTCGTCCACGGAGCCGAACAGGCGCTCGGAGTCCCGGCCGTAGACCTGCGAGCCGCCACCGTCATAGCCGTATTCCAGATCGCCCTTCACGCCGCGGCAGAAGACGATGTTGTGCAGGTTCTCGACCAGCGAGCGGAATCGCCGCTCGCCCTCGCGCGCGGCATTCTCGCGGTCCTTCTCGTGGGTGATGTCGGTGTGGATGCTCACCATGCCGCCGTCCGCCGTGCGGATCTCGCTGCTGCGGATCCAGCGGTCGTCGATCCGCCGCTCGAACGAGCCGCGCGGCTCGCGGTGCCGCTTCAACCGCTCGGAGACCTGGTCCTTGAGGTCGCTGTTCTGCACCTGGGCGGCCTTGACCTCGCCCCAGCGCGCATTCTGCCGCTCGAAAGTCTGGCCGAGCTCGACCACGTGCTCGAAGCCGGCAAAGAACATGCGGACATAGATGTCGTTGTAGGCCACCAGCCGGTCCTCGGCGTCCCACATCGAATAGGCGATCCCGCTCCCCTCCAGGACCACGCCGAACAGTTCCAGCACGGTATGGGCCGTGACGCTGGGCGCGATCCGATGCGGCATGCGTTTCCCCGGTTCCAGGCGGTGAACGGCGACTCGGCGGACCCGCGGAAAACCCCCGCCTTCCGCTGTCCGGCGGCGATTCAACCATACGAACCGTATAGAGAATCCTAACGAATTGGGTCCAATCGCCCGGGCGATGCGTTGACAGGGTCGGCGCGGACGGGAACCATGGCCGCCGACTCATCCCCGCGGCAGATTTCCAGTCGCATCAAACCATTCGAGGTCAATCCGGTGACAATGCAGTCGGTCCTAGCGCGCGATCTCGGTCAAGGCTTCCCCACCGGCTTCGCCTGGGGCGCCTCGACCTCGAGCTACCAGATCGAAGGCGCGGTGGCCGAGGACGGCCGTGGTCCCAGCATCTGGGACAAGCGCTGTCTCATCAAAGGCAAGGTGGCGAACGGCGACACCGGCGACGTGGCCTGCGACCACTACCACCGCTACCGCGAAGACATCGGCTTGATGCGGGATCTCGGCTTGCAGATCTACCGCTTCTCAGTCGCCTGGCCGCGCGTCCTGCCGCGCGGACGGGGGGCGGTCAATCCGCTTGGGCTCGACTTCTACGATCGCGTGGTCGATGGCGTGCTGGAGGCGGGCATCGAGCCTTGGCTCTGCCTCTACCACTGGGACCTGCCGCAGGCGCTGGAGGAGCTCGGCGGCTGGACCAGCCGCGACTGCGCCGGCTGGTTCGCCGACTATGCCGCGGTCATCGCCCGCCGCTTCGGGGACCGGGTGAAGCACTACGCGACCTTCAACGAGTCCTCGGTCTTCACCGTCTTCGGCTATTCCATGGACTGGGCGGCGCCGGGCATCATCGACAAGGCGGCGCACTTGAAGGCCACGCATCACGTCAACCTCGCGCACGGCGCCGCCGTCGACGTGGTCCGGGACATGGTCAAAGGGGCTTCCATCGGCTGCGTGCACAACAACCAGCGGGTCATCCCGGAGACCGACACCGCTGAGAATCGCGCGGCGGCGGCCCTGCTCGACGAATTCTGGAACGGGGCCTTCCCCGATCCGCAGAACCTCGGCCACTACCCGCCGATGATCGCGCGCGAGATCGAGCCCTATGTGATGGCCGGGGACATGGCCCGGATCTGCCGGCCCTGCGACTGGTTCGGCCTCAACCACTACGGCCCGATCTTCTGCAAGGCGGATTCCAAGAACATCTGGGGCTTCGGCTGGGGCTCGCCGCCGGCCGACGCGCCGAAATCGGAAATGGGCTGGCCGATCTTCCCCGACATGTTCCGCGAGGAACTGCTGCATCTGACCCGGCGCTATCGCCTGCCGATCTACGTCACCGAGAACGGTTGCAATTCCCCGGACGCGCCGGACGCCGCCGGCGTGGTCGACGATCCCAAGCGGATCTATTTCCTCGGGCAATATATCGCCGCGATGCTGAAGGCCGTGACCGAGGGGGCCGACGTCCGGGGCTACATGGTCTGGTCGCTGCTCGACAATTTCGAGTGGGGCTCCGGCTACGGCAACCGCTTCGGCCTCATCCACGTGGACTTCAAGACCCTGAAGCGGACGCCGAAATCCTCCTTCCACTGGTACAAAGATGTGATCACCGCGGGGAAGGCGAAGGCGTAACCTCGCCCCTCGATCCGCCGTAATGGGGAGGAGAGGAGCACGAAATGCCCGAATCCAATCCGACCGAATCCCAGGATTTCCGCGCCCGCACCGTCGCCTACCGCCTGACCGCGGGGCTGCTGATCGGGGCGGCGCTGGTGGCGGGCAGCCTCTGGCGGCTGTCGCCCTCCGCCGCCGAGGACGCGCATGTCATCCCGGCGCCGGCGCTCGACGAGCCGCCGGGACGGCCGGTTGCGAAGGAGGTCGCGGTGCTGGCGGGCGGCTGCTTCTGGGGCGTGCAGGGCGTGTTCCAGCACGTCGCCGGCGTGACGCAGGCCGTCTCCGGCTATACCGGCGGCGCGGCGGACACGGCGCATTACGAGATGGTCGGCAGCGGCACCACCGGTCATGCGGAGTCCGTGCAGATCACCTTCGATCCCGGCAAGATCAGCTACGGGCGCCTGCTGCAGATCTATTTCTCCGTCGCCCACGACCCGACCGAGCTCGACTACCAGGGCCCGGACATGGGCACGCAATACCGTTCCGCCATCTTCCCGACCGACGACACGCAGGCGGGGATCGCCAAGGCCTACATCGCCCAGCTCGATGCGGCGAAGGCGTTCGGCGACAAGATCGTCACCACGATCGAGCCCGGCAAGACCTTCTATCCGGCGGAGGGCTATCACCAGGACTTCCTCACCCGGAATCCGGACTATCCCTACATCGTCATCAACGACCTGCCGAAGATCGACAACCTGAAGCGTCTGTTCCCCGATCTCTATCGCGTCGATCCGGTCCTCGTGTCGGCGAACTGAGCGTCGGCGAACTGAGGCGGGAAGCCCGGGACGATCAGGCGCCCAGGGTCTCGTTCGCGGCCGCCTTCTTGATTTCGCGCATGGTGACGACGCTGTCGGCGCGCTCGAGGACGAAGCTCCGCGTCTCGTAGCCGACCAGGGCGTCGTTGTGGCCGACCGCGACCAGCGTCGCGGCGGGAAAATCGTTCTGCAGGAGCTCGACCATCGCCTTCTGTCCGGCGGGGGGCAGCGCTTCCAGCGCCTCTTCCATGAAGATCCAGTCCGGGCGCTTCAGCAGCAGGCGCGCAAAGCCGATGCGCTGCTGATCCTCGACGGTCAGGATCTGGTCCCATTTCCCGGTCTCGTCCAGCCGCGGCAGCAGCTCCTCGAGACCGACCCGGCGCAGCACCTCCGATATCTGAGCGCTGTCCGGCGCCTTCTCCCCGACAATGCCGGCGGCGGGCGGATAGTCGAGCGTGCCGCGCAGGCTGCCGGTCGGCAGATAGGGCCGGGGCGGCATGAAGAGCAGCCGCGCGCCGTCCGGCAGTTCGATCCGGCCCTCGCCCCAGGGCCAGATCCCGGCGACCGCCTTCAGGATGGTCGAGCCGGCGCCGGTGTCGCCGCTGATCAGCACCCGCTCGCCTTCCCGGATCTCGAGGTTGACGCCCTGGAGCTCGGGCGTCCCGTTCGGCGTGGTGGTGGAGAGGTTGCGGAACGCCAGCACCCGCTGCTCGGCCTTCACGAGATCGATGCGCTTGCCGGTGGTGGCGCAGACCAGCTCGTCGAACCGCTCGACCGCGCTGTTGAGGGCGAAGACGCGCTCGGCGGAGGCGCGCCAGTCGGCGACCTTGCCGAGATTGTCGATCGCCCAGGAGAGCGCGCCCACCATCTGCTGGAACGCCTGGGCGCTCTGCATCAGCCCGCCGAGGGTGATGAGGCCGGCGATGTAGCGCGGCGCCACCACCAGCGTCGGGAACACCTGCGAGAGCACCGACCAGGTCGAGCTGTAGTAGAACATGTTGTTGAGGGCGTGGGTCACGCCGTCCCAGGCGCTGACCACGCCGCGGAAGAGGGTGTTGAGGCGCCGCCGCACGTCGGGCTCGCCGCGGGCGAGGGCGATGCCGAGCGCGTTCTCCCGCGCATGAGCGAGGCCGAAGCGGAAGTCGGCTTCCGAGGTCTGCCGGCGATCGACCGAGCGGATCAGCTGGCGGCCCAGCGCCAGCGCCACCACCGTGCCCAATCCGGCGTAGAGAATCGCCAGCCACACCAGATAGCCCGGCACGAAATAGGGCGTTCCGCCGATCACGATGTAGGGCGCCTGCGAGAGCGACCAGAGGATGTCGGTGAAGCTGACCAGCAGCAGCAGGTCGTAGACCAGGGCGTGGGCGAGGTCGATCGCGTATTCCGTGGCGTTGCGGATGTCCTCCGCGATCCGCCCGTCGGGGTTGTCGTGCGGCCCCGGCATGTAGCCGAGCTGATAGTGCCGACCGGCATCCATCCAGGCGTATTCGACCTTGCGGCTGAGCCAGCCGCGCCAGCCGATCTGCAGCCGCCGCTTCACCCGGAGGTGCAGGTTCACGATCGCGACGTTGCTGACCAGGAGCACCATCAGCCAGCCGGAGAGCTGCGCGAATTCGGTCATCGCCTTCTGCTCGAGGGCATCGAACAGGCCGCGCATCCACCGGTTCATTCCGACCGGCACGGCGACCTGCGCCACCGTCAATGCCACCAGCGCAATGGTGAGGAAGATGACGCGGGCCTTCTCCTCGGAGACCCAATAGGGGCCGGCGACCCGCAGGAACTCCTTCAGGAATTGTGGCCAGCTCACCAGCTGCTCGCCGGGACCGGCATGCGCGCCGAATGTGCGCACCCGGCGCGCCGGCACGCGACGGTCGCCGAATACGACCGGACCCGTGCCCGTCATATGCCGGACGTGGTCGCGCGCCTCGTGGTCGGTACCCTTTTGGCCGCCGCGTCTTCGGTCGCCGGGTTTTCGCTGGTCTCGTTCCGCCATTTCCTTCCGCCCGCGTCCCTCTCCCCCGTTGCGGGATATGGTTCAGTCCGGGCCGATGCCGGTCATGATCATCGAGATGCGCGCGCCGTCCTCGGAAAGCGGCAGCAGCATGATCTCGTAGTGCAGCCGCCGCTCGTCGACCCAGGCGTCGCGCTGGGCAAATCGGGGTCGTCCTCCCGCGATCAGGGCCTCGTAGAAATCGACGGTCAACTGGCGCTGGTTGGCGTGCGGCCAGTCGTCCAGCCACATGCCCGTCGCCTCGAAGCCGACCAGACGATACCAGAAAGATCCCACCAGCCGCAGCCGATATCGACGGGGGTCCTCGTGCACCTCGGTCAGCGCAATCCGCTCCAGCATGAACCTGAGATCCACCGGATCGATGTCGGCACGCCGCGGAAACCAGCGATCCCGGGCGCAAGCGGCCCAATAGTCCAGCAGGCGCCGGAGATCCCCGCTTCGGGGCAGCGCTTCCTCCCCGGTCGCGTGGTTGACAGCGCTCCGCGGCCGGGCGGTGTAGGCTGGGTCGTCGCGGGCTGGGTTATCCCTGACCAAATCCTCCTCACCTCGGTTATTAGGCCCGAGGTTAGCACATCCCGCAAGCCGCGATGCTATAGGCGCTACTTGCCGAACGGCAGCATCTGCATCAGGGTCCGGTCTCTCAAGACGAAATGATGGCCGATCGCGGCGACGGCGTGGAGTCCGGCCACCCACAGGATGGCGTCGCCGAGCCAGGTGTGAATCTCGCTCACCGCGACTCCGAGATCGTGGGCGGGGGCGATCATCGGTGCGACACTGCCGATGAGATAGGCGTCCAGCGGGTGGCCCTCCCACCACGCCCCGAGAATCGCCGTCAGCGGCACGGCGAAGAGGAGGAGATAGAGCAGCCAGTGGGTCGCGGCGGCGGAGCGGCTCATCCAGCCGGGCATCGGCGGCTCGTCCGGCGCCCGGTCGAGCAAACGCCAGATCAGCCGCAGCACCACGATCGCGAGGACGGCGAGCCCGAGGCTCTCATGCAGGATCCGCTGTGCGTCCCGCTCGGGCGCATAGACCCGACTCTCCGGTCCGCCCTCTCCGACCAGGAAAGCCACGAGCACCAGGATCGCTGTCAGCCAATGCAGCGCCTGCGCGACGGTGCCGTAGCGTTCCCTGCTTCCGTAAAGGGCCATGCTCTACTCCACGCATCTACTGCGCATCCAACTCGGGATAGTGCCGGAAGATCCCCTGCTGGTTGAAGGGCAGCCGGCGCTCCGATTCGAGATAGGCGGCGATCCGCGGCCGCGCCGCCACCGAATCGTGGACCGCAGCCAGACCGGGCCGCCGCTTCTCCAGCGCCCGCATGGCATTGGGGAACGCGTAGCGCATCCCGGCAATGATCTGGAACAAAGACAGGTCCGCGTAAGTCAGCCGGCCGCCCACCAGGTACCGGCCCTTCCCCGCACGGTTGGAGTCGAGGATGCCTTTGAAATAGTCGAGATATTTCGGCGCGCGATTCTTCAGGAAGTCCGCGGCGCGGCGCTTGGCCTCGGGCTTCTGGTCTTCGTAATAGAGGCCGCCGCCGATCGGGTGATGGACGTCGTGGATCTCCACCACGAAGTCGCTGATCGTCAGCTGGATCTGGTGGGTCCAGAGTCGCCCGGCCTCGGTCTTCGGCGCGAGGCCGTGCCGCTCGCCGAGATAGAGCAGGATGTTGGCCGTCTGGCCGATCAGCAGCTTGCCGGCCTTGAGGAAGGGCGGGGCGAAGGCGGGTGTCGCACCGCCGCGCATCAGCTTCATCATCTTCTCGCTGCCGCCTGGCTCCCGCGCGACGTCGCGATAGTCGGCGCCGGCTTCCTCCAGCGCGAGGCGCACGTATTCGCCGCGTCCCTGGATTCCGTCCCAGTAGTAGAGCTCGTAGCGCATGCCTCGGAACTCCCGCGTGATCCTCTCAGCTCAGGATCTGATAATGCACGTCGTGGATGGTGCGTTGCGCGCCGTTGATCGGCAGGATGTCCTGCGGGCAGGCCGACATGGCGACGATGCAATCCATGGCCGCGCGCAGGACGACGTAGTCGCCGGGCTTGGAGACCGGCTCGCCCCATTGCGTGGCGCCGTCGGGCCCGACCGGGATGTTCATCCAGAGATTGACCGGGCTCGGCACCTCGGGCGGCGTCAAACCGATCTGCCGCATCGCCGCCAACAGGTTGTCGGTGCAGTTGTCGTGGTACTCCTTGCACCCCAAGAGGCCGTAGCGATAGTCGTCGCAGGCGGCGATCAGCGTGTCGTGGATGCCGGGCGAGGTGTCCTCCTCGAGGATCAGGATCGGCCGCCGGCGGTTGCTGTGCATCGGCTGGCCGCGCTTGGGGAAGATCGAGCCCAGGGTCGGGCGCATGTGCTCGACCGAGAGGAACTCCTTCAAATCCTCCGCGCTGAACGCCCAGGTGTCGACCACCTGGGTCCCATGGGTGTTGATGATCTTGATCGCCTGGCCCTTGCCGAGGCGCGCGGCGCGGCCCTTGCGCGCCGGCACGGTCATCGTTTCGCTCATGATCGTCATCCGTTTGCGGGCCTCCTGCACGTCGGCGAATGCCGACAATCGTAAGACGGGCGGCCGTTCTTTGGGATCCTATCCATTAGCCGGCCTCCGGCCGCCCACCTCGTCGATATGCTTCAGCATGTCCGCGGGATCCTCATAGACGCGATAGGCCCCCGCGCGTTCCAGTTCGTCCTGGCCATAGCCGCCGGAGAGGAGGCCGATGCCGAGCGCGCTGGCGCGCCGTGCCGCCAGGAGGTCCCAGATGCTGTCGCCGACCACGCAGCAGTTCTGGATCGGCACGTTGATCCGCCGCGCGGCCTCCAGGAAGAGGTCGGGATCGGGCTTGGCGTAGCGCACCTGGTCGCGGGTGACGACCGCGGACTTCTCGATCACGACGCCGAGCCGCTCGATGTTCGGCCGCGCGGTCTCCATCCGTCCCGAGGTCGCGATCGCCCAGGGGATCCCCGCCTCGCTGAGATAGGCCAGCAGCTCCCGCGCCCCCGGCAGCGGCCGCACCTGGTCCGAGAGCTTGCTGTAAGCTGTGCGATGGACCTGCCGCAGGCGGTCGAGCCGGTCCTGGGTGATGTCGAGGCCGGTCTCGCGCAGCAGGATGTTGGTGAAGAGCCCGCCGCTCATGCCGATCTTGCGGTGGATGCGCCAGATCGAGAGCTTGATATCCTCGGCGCAGAGCGCCTCATGCCAGGCGAGCACGTGCTGATAGACGCTGTCCACCAGCGTGCCGTCGAGATCGAACAGGAAGGCGGTCTGCGGGGCGTCGGGCATCGCGGACTCCGGGGTCGGACGGGACGGGGGGCAGTCGAATGCGTGGGCAATGGTAACACGGGTTTGATGTCAGCCAAGCGATGAACCGGGCCTTGCGCGGCTTTCCCGGCTTGACCCGCGGCCATGCCCGGCGGCCAGATGGCGGACCGCAAGCAGGGGAGAATCGCCGTGCCCACTCCGATCAAGCATGTCGTCGTCCTGATGATGGAGAACCGGTCCTTCGACCACCTGATCGGCGACTGCAAGAAGCTGAAGGCGAAGGGCGGCGCGCTCAACGGCCGGAACGTCTATCAAGGTACGCCGGTCCCGCAGCAGCCGGGCGCCGCGCGCAAGGTCGCCAAGGATCCTGGCCACGACACCTCGGACGTGATCGTGCAGCTCGGCCCCAGCGAAGGCGTCGCCGAGATGGGCGGCTTCGTCGCCGACTATGCCGCCTGCCACCACGATCTTGATACAGCAGGCCGCGCCGAGGTGATGCGGTACCACGCCGAAGGCACGCTGCCCGCCTTCAAGGCGCTGGTCGACAACTTCCTGGTCTGCGACCGCTGGCACGCCTCGGTGCCGGGACCGACCTGGGTCAATCGCCTGTTCGCGCTCTCCGGAACGAGCCTCGGCCGGGTGAAGATGCCGAACGGCATCCTCAACCTCAATCTCCACTGGTACGACCAGACCACGGTCTTCGACCGGCTGAACGAGAGCAAGAAGGAATGGAAGGTTTATTTCGGCGACACGCCGCTCTCGCTGCTCTTCGTGCATCAATGGTCGCCGGAGAACGCGGTCCGGCATCACCACATGCAGGCCTTCTACCAGGATGCGGCGGGCCCGGCGGAGGACTTCCCGGACTTCGCCTTCATCGAGCCGGCTTATTCCGAGCCCGGCGCCAACGACGCCCATCCGCCCCATGACATCGTCGAAAGCGACGCGCTGGTGGCGAAGGTCTACAACGCCATCCGCAGCAACCAGGCGCTCTGGGAGTCGACATTGCTCATCATCCTGTTCGACGAGCATGGCGGCTTCTACGATCATGTCCCGCCGCCGCCCGCAAAATCGAAGGAATCGACGCCGCCCGATCATCATGAGGAGGAATACACCTTCGATCGCCTCGGCGTGCGGGTCCCGGCGATCCTGGTCTCGCCCTATGTGAAGAACGACATCTGCTCCACGGTCTTCGACCACACCAGCATGCTGCGCTACCTGAAGAAGCTCTGGGGTCTCGGCGATCTCGGCCAGCGCACGGCCAACGCCAACACCTTCGACGAGCAGATCCTCGCCGAGCCGCGCGCCGACACGCCGGAGAAGATCTCGGCGACGACCAGCCTGCCGGCGGCCCCGCCGCTGCCGGTCGAGGCGCTGACCGACCACCAGGCGGCGCTGGTCGCCATGTCGCAGAACCTCGAGGCCCTGACCGGCGAGGATCCGAGCGTCATCGCCGCCCGCAACCGCCACGTGCTGACCGGCCCGCAGAGCCAGGTCGATGCCGCCGTGGACCGGGTCGACGCCTTCCTCGAGGCGTCGCGGGCGAAGAACGCCCAACGTAGGGCGAGCAGCAAGTAGCCCCGGGTTCTGCTACACTCCCCGGCAGCGCCTGGAGGAACGGCAATGCAAGGCTTCGACCAGCGGCTGGCGATCTGGATCGGGATCATCGTCCTGATCGTGGTCTTCCGCATGCTGCGCTTCGTCTTCGGCCGGGCGCGGCAGCAGAAGGCCGACCAGAACCTCACCCGCCTGACCGCCGCCGCCGAGAGGGTGCTCGCCGAACAAGCTCGGAAGCCGGCACGCGCGAAACCGGCGCGCGCCTCGAAGCTCCCGGCCACCGTCCGCAGCCCGAAGACCGCAATCGTGCCGAGCAGCTCGGCGGTGATCCGTCGCGGCGGCGGCATGTTCGGCGGCCCCGAGCCGGTGATCCAGCGCCGCCGCTGAACGCCGCCGACCCGGCTTCCGGCCCCGAGCGTCTCGCGCTAGTCTGCGGCCCCAGGGAAATTCCCGCGGGGAATCGGACGGAGGGGATGATGCCATCGAGGATGATCGCGATCGCGGCGCTGGGTACGGCGCTGCTGCTGGCCGCTTGCGCGCAGAAGCCGCAACCGGCGCCGGCCGCAGCGGCGGCGCCCGCGGCGCCGATGGTCGAGCCCGGCGTCATGCCCTCCGCCGCGGCGAAGCCGATCATGCTCGGCACCGACGTGCTTCCGGAAGGCGGCCAGCTGGAGCAGGGGACCCTCGTCACCGGCAAGAACGGCTGGGCGGCCCATGGCGAGAGCGACGGCGTCGCCTGGCGCTTCGGCTCCATGGATGGCGGCTTCCTCCGCGTCGCCGGCGTGCCCGGCACCGAATGGCAGCACATCCAGGTCGCGCAGAGCTGGGGCGTCCAGTGCAA
>Ga0335076_10005675_pt1 | contig 12595 bp, 12 predicted proteins | sample Lox_Sample_25_FD_206717 | JGI IMG/M metagenome (GOLD analysis project Ga0335076, IMG submission 206717) | Soil microbial communities from Loxahatchee National Wildlife Refuge, Florida, United States - Lox_Sample_2.5 | ecosystem: Environmental > Terrestrial > Soil > Wetlands | place: USA...
ACCGGCAGCACTTCCAGGCGCACGGTGGTGTCTTTCTGGCCGCGGATCAGATCCACGACGTCGTCGAGGCGCCAGCCGATCACGTCGGTGATGGCGCCGGCTTCACCCTGGCCGACGCCGACGATGCGGTCGCCCACCTTGAACTTGCCGGACAGCGCTGCCGGGCCGCCCGGCACGATCTCGCGGATCGCCGTGTAGTCGTCGTCGCGCTGCAGCACCGCGCCGATGCCCTCGAGCGACAGGCGCATGGCGATGTCGAAATTCTCGCTCGCCCGCGGGCCGAGATAATTCGTGTGCGGATCGATCGACATCGCGTACGCGTTCATGAACGTCTGGAACACGTCTTCGCTGTTGAGCTGGCGCATGCGCTCCTGATAGTTCGCGTAGCGCTTGTCGAGAATCGCGCGGATGTCGGCATCCTTCTTGCCGGCCAGCTTCAGGCGCAGCCAGTCGTTCTTCACGCGCTGGCGCCACAGGTCGTTCAGCTCGTTCTCGCTCGTGGCCCAGGGCGCCTTCTCGCGCTGGTAACGGTAGCTTTCGTCCTTGCTGAAATCGAAGTTCTTCTTCAGCAGCTCGCGCGAATAGGCGGTACGCTCGGCGACGCGCTGCTCGTACAGGTTGAAGATGGCGAACGGTACCGACAGGTTTTCGTTGTAGATGTCGTCGCCGAGCTTGTCGCGTTGCGCGGCGAAGCGGTCGATGTCGGCCTTCAGGAAGAACAGGCGGTCGGCATCGAGCGTGTCGAAATAGCGGTCGAAGATCTGCTCCGACATCTTCGCGTCGAGCGGTTCGGCCTTGTAGTGGAAGCGGGTGAGGATGCGCGTCGCCGACAGCGCCGCCTGGGTCTGTTCCGGAGTCGGTTTGAGCAGCACGCTGCCGGCGTCGGGCGACGGCTTTGCCGCCAGGCTCGCAGCGGCCAGCAGGCCGAACAAGATCAGGTACCGCTTCATTGCAACCATCCGCATGGTGTTCTCTCGTCTTCTTCGTCGTCTCGGATCAGGCCACATCCACATATCCCGCCGCGTGCGCCATCCGGTCGGCGTGGTACGACGAGCGCACCAGCGGCCCGGAGGCGACGTGTTCGAATCCCAGGCCGTGGCCGAAGTCCGCCAGCGCATCGAACTCGGCGGGCGTCCAGTAGCGCAACACCGGGTGATGGTGCGGCGTCGGCTGCAGGTATTGACCGATCGTGACCATATCGACCGCGTGTGCGCGCAAATCGTTCAACGCACCATGCACCTGTTCCGGGGTTTCGCCCAGGCCGAGCATGATGCCGGACTTCACCGGCACGTCCGGGTGCTGCCGCTTGAAGCGCCGCAGGAGTTCCAGCGACCAGTCGTAGTCCGCGCCGGGGCGCACGTTGGGATACAGTTCGCGCACGGTCTCGAGGTTGTGATTGAACACGTCCGGCGGTGCCTCGGCGAGCGCTTCGAGCGCGCGTTCCATGCGACCCTTGCCGCGGAAATCCGGGGTCAGGATCTCGATCCGGATGCCGGGATTCCCGGCCCGCACGGCGCGGATGCATTCGGCGAAATGGTTCGCACCGCCGTCGCGCAGATCGTCCCGATCCACCGAGGTGATGACGACGTAGCGCAGTCCCATGTCGCGGATCGTCTCGGCGAGATGGCGCGGCTCTTCGGCGTCGGGCGGCTTCGGCTTGCCGTGGGCGACGTCGCAGAACGAGCAGCGGCGCGTGCACACATCGCCGAGGATCATGAACGTGGCGGTGCCCTTGCCGAAGCACTCGTGGATGTTCGGGCAGGAGGCTTCCTCGCACACGGTGACGAGGCGGTTGGCGCGCAGCTTGGATTTCAGCCGCGCCACGGCGTTGCCGGGCGGGATGCGCACGCGGATCCAGCCCGGCTTGCGCAGCACCGGCGTCGAGGCGTCGAACGCGGCGCGGTTGCGCGCGATCTTGTCCTCGCCGAGCTGGCGCATGGCGGCGCTTGCGGCGTCGCCGACGATGGCAATGGGGATGGTCTTGTTGTTCATGTCATCAAGCTAGCGCGGCCTGCGCTGCGGAACCAGCGCCGGAAGTCAGAGAGGGTGCGGCCGGGACGGCGACGAGGCCGAACTGCCGCGCCAGCTCGCCGACCAGCACGGCTTCCACGTCGGCCAGCCGCGACGGGCCGCCCAAGTCTAGCACCTGGGTGACCTCAAGACCCTGAAATCCGCAGGGATTTATCCGGCGGAACGGCTCCAGATCCATGTGGATGTTGAAGGCCAGGCCGTGGAACGTGCAGCCGCGGCGCACGCGCAGGCCGAGCGCGGCTATCTTGGCTCCGGCGACGTACACTCCCGGGGCACCTTCCTTGCGCGCGGCTTCGATGTTCCAGGTGGCCAGCGTGTCGATGATGGCCTGCTCGATCCGGCGCACGAACTCGCGCACGCCAACCCCGGCGCGGCGGATGTCGATGAGCGGGTAGGCGACGATCTGGCCGGGGCCGTGGTACGTGACCTGACCCCCGCGGTCGACCGGCACCACGGGAATGTCGCCGGGCAGCAGCACGTGCTCCCACTTTCCCGCCTGGCCGAGCGTGAAAACCGGTTCGTGCTCGACCACCCAGAGTTCGTCGGGGGTGTCCGCTCCGCGCGCGTCGGTGAACGCCTGCATCGCCCGCCAGACCGGTTCGTACGGCTGCAGGCCGGGGAAGCGCTTGACCAGGAGGTGCGGCACGCGAACAGCTCAGGCATTCTTCAGCGGGGCTTGCCCCTAACTGGGGGCGAGCACACGGGACGCAAGCGGCTCCAGGTCACAGCGTCCACCTGATCGCCGGATCGGCGCGCAGCGCGGCGTGCGCCGCCTCGTACTTGTCGCGCGAGGGACAGGTGAACGTCACGCTCACCGAGATGTAGTGACCCTCGCTCGACGGGCGTGTGCGCAGGCTGCCGTTCATCACCGCCATGCCGAGGCCGACGATGATTTCCGGCACGCGCTCCTCCAGCCCGGCGTTGGCGCGACCCACCGCGGTGATCTCGAAGGCACCCGGAAACTGGAAACCCTGCTGGGGATTCTGCTGCTGCAGTTCGTCGAGGGATCTCATTTCGTGTTCGGCACCGCCAGGACATCGCTTTTCGCGTCGCCCTTCCACCATAGCATGATGCCATCCGAAAGACGCCCCCAGAATCCGGCCTCGGGCGCCTCGGCGAGCGTCACCAGCGGGCGTTCGACCAGGACCTTGCCGTCGAGGGTGACCTTGACGCTGCCGACGTTCTGTCCCTTGGCGTACGGCGCGATCAGGCGGCTCGGCATCTGCAGCGTCGCCTTGAGGTCGTTGTAGCGGCCGCGCGGCAGGGTGACGAGCACGTCCTCGGCGAGGCCGAGGGCGAGTGTATTTTGCGCACCTTTCCACAATTCCGGCGTGGCCAGGGCCTTGTTCGCGTCATACAGCTTGTGCGTCTCGAAGAAGCGGAAGCCATAGTTGAGCAGGGACTGGTTGTCATCCGCGCGCTGCTTCTCGCTGGCCACGCCCATGACCACCGCGATCAGGCGCTGGTCGCCGCGCTTGGCCGACGTGGTGAGGCAGAAACCCGCCTCCTTGGTGTGGCCGGTCTTGATGCCGTCCACGGACGGATCGCGCCAGAGCAGCGAATTGCGGTTGTGCTGCGTGATGCCGTTCCACTCGAATTCCTTGATGGCGTAGATCTTGTACTCCTCCGGATAGTCGTGGATCGTCGCACGCGCCAGCTGCGCGATGTCGTGCGCGGTGGAGTAGTGATTGGGATCCGGCAGGCCCGAGGCGTTCACGTAGTGCGTGGCGTTCATGCCGAGCTTCGCCGCGTACTGGTTCATCAGCTCCGCAAACGTCTGCTCGGAACCGGCGATGTGCTCGGCCAGCGCGATCGCGGCATCGTTGCCGGACTGGATGATCATGCCGTAGAGCAGATCCTTGAGCGATGCCTTGGAATTGACCGCGAGGAAACTGGTCGAGCCGTCGGTGCCGGCACCGCCGCCGCGCCAGGCGTTCTCGCTGATGAAGACCTGGTCGTCCATCTTGATCTTGCCGGCGGCCAGTTCGGCGGAAACGACATAGGCCGTCATCACCTTGGTGATCGAGGCCGGCTCGACGCGCTCGTCGACGTTGCCCTCGGCCAGGATCTGGCCGGTGGCGTAGTCCATCAGCAGCCAGCTCTTCGCGCTCAGGTTCGGCGGCGGCGGTGTCGGGGAGTTGAGCGCGCCGACTTTCGGCAGCGGGTTTGGCGTCGGCACGTCCGCATTCGCGGCAGGCGCGGCGTCGGCGTTGGGCTGCGCTTGCTGCTGGGCGGGCTGGGTTTTCGGCTTGGCGTGAGTGTGGGTCTTCGGAGCGGAATGGGCCGGCGCTGCGGCGAGAAAGGCGGCGAAGGCCAGCGTTGCAAGAAGTTTCATCATCGATTCCAGGTTTGACGCTTCTCCCGGCGGCGGGAGCAGGGTGAGTCGCTCATTCTACCGCGACGATCGGCTCGCCCAATCCCAGCGCCTTCAATCGCGGCGTCAGGCGATCGGTTTCGTCGACGTCCCTGAGAGGGCCCAGGCGCACGCGGTGCACCCGTTTTCCGTCCACCGTGGTCTTGACGACGTGCACTTCGCCCAGGTGGGCCGCCCGCACCTTTGCGGCAGCGCGTTCCGCGTTGGCGACATCCGCGTAGGCGCCCACCTGCAGGTATAGCGTCGGATTCGGCGTTTTTTGTGGCGGCGTTGCGGCCGCATGCTCGCGTGCGGGCCCCGCCGCACGCTCGGGGTGTTCCGGATCGATGCCGCGCACCTCGACCAGCGCGGTGCCCTTGGGCCAAACGCCGATCTTGACCGCGGCCACGTACGACAGGTCGACGATCCGGTTCGGCACGAATGGCCCGCGGTCGTTGACGCGCACGACGACGCTGCGCCCGTTCTCCAGGTTCGTCACGCGCACGTAGCAGGGCAGCGGCAGCGTCTTGTGCGCGGCGCTGTAGGCGTACATGTCGTAGCGCTCGAAGTCCGAGGTCGTGTAGCCGTGGAATTTGTTGCCGTACCACGAGGCGATGCCACGCTCTTGGTAGCCCTTGCAGCTCGGCAGCACGCGGTAGCTTTCGCCGAGCACGGTGTAAGGCGACTTGTTGCCGTACGGCGAGGGCGGTTCGGCCTTCGGCACCGGCTCGGGGATCTTGCTCGGATCCGGCGGCGTGGCCGGCGTCGAATCCTCGTCCTCGGCGTAGCGTCCAGTGTGCGGTGTCGCACCGGCACCCGGTGCTGCGGCCGTCCCGCCCTTCGTCGCGCCCTGGCGGTGGAAACAGCCGGACAGAAGGCCGATCAGCGTGAGCGCGATGACAACCCGCGCCGCATGCCGCTTCATGGCGCGGATGCAACCTCGGCGGCAATGGCCTGGCTCAACTGCAGCACGGCCAGGCTGTACAGCGGACTGCGGTTGTAGCGCGAGATGCAGTAGAAATTGGCGAACGTGATCCAGATCTCCCGGCCGGTCGCACCCTCGAGCGTGATGAGCGTTGCCGGGGTGAGCGGATCGAGCGGGTTCGCAGGCGTCGGATCGGGCGTGTAGCCCCATTCGGCGAGCTGTTGCAGCGGATACACCGGCGTCAGACCCTCCGGTTCGATATTGCGCGCGTTCGCCGCGACGGTCGCCGGCAGCGCGACCGGCCCCCCTTTCTGCCAGCCGTGCGCGACGAAGTAGTTGGCGACGCTGGCGAAGATGTCCGGCAGCGAGTTCCACAAATCGATCTTGCCGTCGCCGTCGCCGTCGCGCGCGAACTGGGCGATGCTCGAGGGCATGAACTGGCCCCAGCCCATCGCACCGGCGTAGGAACCCATGAGCTCCTCGAGAGCGTAGGGAAAGCTCGGGCCGCGCAGCAGGAACAGCTGCGCGAGTTCGGCGCGGAAGAACTCCTGGCGCGGCGGATAGTAGAAGGCGAGCGTGGTCAGCGCGTCGATGACGTGGTAGCGCCCGGCATTGCGTCCGTAGTTCGTCTCCACGCCGACGATCGTGACCAGGAGTTCGGCCGGCACGCCGGTAGCGGCCTCCACCTGGCGGAGCAGCGCGGCGTGCTCACGGTAGAACGCGGCGCCGTCCTCGATGCGGCGCTCGCTGACGAAGATCGGCCGGTATTCCTTCCACGGCTTGGCCTCCGCCGGGTGCGTCATGGTGTCGATGACGCTCTGCTGGTAGTGCGCCTTGGCAAGCACGGCGAGAATGGCGGCCTGATCGAGGTCGTGCTTCTGCGCGAGTTCGCTCGCGAACTTCTGTTCGGCGGCGACAACGGCAGCGTTGGCGGAAGGGGCGGCGGCGGAAACAGACTCCGCACAGAATGCACAAATATAAAAAGAGAAAAATACTACAAATTTGCGCATCGCTGAAGGCGGCAGCTGCCGCAAGACCCGGTACGCGAAGGTTAGCACGTCTCAGCGCGGCAGTAGTTTGCGGTGGCGGTGGATCGACATCAGCATGCCGAAGCCGGCCAGCAGAGACACCGCCGAGGTGCCGCCATAGCTGATCAGCGGCAGCGGCACTCCGACCACCGGCAGCATGCCGGTGATCATGCCGCCGTTGACCATCACGTAGACGAAGAACGCCATGCTGATCGAGCCGGCCAGCAGGCGCGAATAGGTGTCGCGGGCGTTCGCGGCGATCATCAGGCCGCGGCCGACGATGAACAGGTACAGCGCGAGCAGGACGCCGACGCCGATCAGGCCCCATTCCTCGGAGTACACCGCGAACACGAAGTCGGTCTTGTGCTCGGGCAGGAACTCCAGGCGCGACTGCGTGCCGTGGTGCCAGCCCTTGCCGAACCAGCCGCCGGAGCCGACCGCGATCTCCGACTGGATGATGTGATAGCCCTTGCCGAGCGGGTCCGATTCCGGATCGAGCAGCGTGCGCAGGCGATCGCGCTGGTACTCGTGCATGAAGTGCCAGATCAGCGGCGCCGCTGCGCCGACGGCGCCGAGGATGGCCGCAATGCGCCACCAGGCCAGGCCGGCGAGGAACACGGCGAACACACCGCTGGCCGCGACCAGCACTGCGGTACCGAGATCCGGCTGCCGGGCGATGAGCAGCACCGGCAGCGCGATGAGCACGCCCACCGCGCCGAGCGTGAGCCAGCGCGGCGGCAGTTCGCGCGCGTGCAGGTACCAGGCGACCATCATCGGCAGGGTGAGCTTGGCGAGTTCCGACGGCTGGAAGCGCATCACGCCGAGATTGAGCCAACGGTGCGCGCCGCGGCCCTGGCCGAGCACCGCGACCGCCAGCAGCAGCAGCACGCTGGCGCCGTAGAGCCACGGCGTCCACTTGCGCCAGCTCGAGGGCGGGATGCGCGCGATGATCAGCATGAGTATGCCGCCGAGAACGAAGCGCAGCGCCTGGTTCACCACCAGGTGACGGTCGAGATCGCTCGCGCTGTACAGCGTCGCCAGGCCGATCGCGGCGAGCAGGCCCAGCGCACCGAGCAGGGGCGGATCGAAATACGGCTGGCGCGCGACGCGCTCGACCCAGTGACGCAGGCGGTGGAGGTAGTCCACGTTCACGGCGCGCGGCCTCCATCGTCGTCGTCCTTCACCCACTCGTCCAGCATGCGCCGCGCGATCGGCGCGGCGTCGTGCGCGCCGGTGTGCCCGGCCTCGAGTGCCACGACCACGGCCACGCGTGCCGCGTCCGCCGGCGTGAACGCCTCGAACAGCACTTCGTGGCGCTCGACCGCGACGCTCATGATGTTCGTCCAGGTTTCGTCGGTGCGCGAATAGCGCTCGGCGGTACCGGTCTTGCCGGCGATCGTGTACGGAAAATTGTCGCCGAATCCGCTCGCCGTGCCGCCGCCGTTGACCACGGCGACCATGCCCTGCAGCACCGGGTTCCAGTTCGCCGGATTGCGCAGGATGCTCGGTTGCGGCGGCGGCAGGGGCTGCAGGCGCGGGTCCTGGTTGATGCCGTCCTGGACCGCGCGCAGCAGGTGCGGTGTGTGGCGCACGCCGCGCGTGGCGAGCATCTCGATCGCCTGTGCCAGCTGGATCGGCGTGATCACCCAGTAGCCCTGGCCGATGCCGGCGATCACGGTTTCACCGGGATACCAGGCCTGGTTCATGCGCCCGCGCTTCCACTCCTTCGACGGCAGCACGCCGGCACTTTCCCCGATGAGATCGATGCCGGTCGGCTTGCCGAAGCCGAACTTGCCCATCCAGCCGCTGAAGCGGTCGATACCCATGTCGAGCGCCAGCGAATAGAAGTACGTGTTGACGGATTGCGCGACGGCCTGCACCAGATCGACGCGGCCGTGACCGCCGCGCCTGTCGTCACGGTACGCGCGCTTGGTGTCGCCGGGGATGTAGAACTCGCCGACGGACAGCACCGTGTCTTCGGGCCGGCGCACGCCGAGCTCGAGGCCGCCGAGTGCGAGATACGGCTTGACCGTCGAACCGGGCGTGTAGCCGCCGGCAATGGCGCGATTGAGCAACGGCCGGTCGGGCGCATTGAGCAGGGTGGCGTAATCGACGCGGCCGATGCCGTTGACGAACAGGTTCGGATCGAAGCTCGGCACGCTCGCCATCGCCAGCACTTCGCCGTTGCGCGGATCGATGGCCACGGCCGCGCCGGCGCGGCCGTCGAACGCGTCCTCGGTCACGCGTTGCAGGCGCGCATCGACGCTCAGGTACAGGTTCTTGCCGGGCGTCGGCGCGACGCGGCGGATCACGCGCAGCGGGCGCTTGTCGACGTTGACTTCGACCTGCTCGTAACCCGGCTCGCCATGCAGTTCGGATTCATACTGGCGTTCGATGCCGGTCTTGCCGATGTGCGTCGTGCCCGAGTAGCGCTGTGCGTCGAGCTTTTCCGCATCCGCGGCGTCGATGCGGCCGACGTAGCCCACGACATGGGCGAATTCTTCGGCGAGAGGATAGGCGCGCGTCAGGTACGGCACGATCTCCACGCCGGTGAAGCGCCAGCGCTCCGTCGAGAAGCGTGCGATCTCGTCCTCGGCGAGCTTGAAGCGCAGAGGGATGCTCTCGAACGCGTGCTTGCTCCGGCGCAGGGCGTCGAAACGCTCGAGGTCGTCGTCGGACAGTGCGATGACCCCGCCCAGGTCGGCGAGCAGGCGCGGCATGTCCCGCACCTGTTCCGGCACGACCTCGAGACGGAATGCCGCCGTGTTCTCGGCGAGCAGCACGCCGTTGCGGTCGAAGATCAGGCCGCGCGTCGGCGGGATGCTGCGCACCGAGATGCGGTTCTGGTCCGAGCGCGCGCTGAATTCGTCGTGGCGCCCGATCTGCAGCCACGCAAAGCGCGCGCCGAGTCCGGCCAGGCACAGCGCGATGAGCAGAAAGCCGGCCAGCGCACGCGCGCGGAAGCGCGTCGTCTCGTGCTGCACGTCGCGCACGCGGTTGCGCGGATCGCTGGCGGTCTCGCGCCTCACGTCTCGCGGGCGCGGATGCGGGCGCGCAGGTCGTCGAGCAGCAGGAACACCCAGGGCCAGGCGAGCGCACCGGTCAGCGGCGCCAGCCAGTAGGTGGCCGGCGGCACCGCCTCGCCGGCGATGGCGCGCACCATCAGCAGGACGATGCGGTCATTGAGCAGCAGCGTGAACACCGCCAGGGCCTGCTGCCACATGGGGAAGAAGCGCAGACGTGCGCGAAAGCGCAGCAGGATGAAGCACAGGATGCACAGGCGCAGCGCCTGCTCGCCGAGCAACTCGCCGGCGAACGCGTCGCCGACCAGGCCGAGCACGAACGCGAAACCGAGGCCGATGCGCTCGGGTGCCTCGAGCGACCAGTAAACCAGTACCAGCGCCAGCCAGTACGGCTTGAGCGGCAGCATCACGTCCGGCAGCGGCATGAGCTGCAGCACGTAGCACATGAGCAGGCTGCCCCAGAACAGCAGGGAGTTCGCGCGCGCGCGATTCATTGCCTGGAATCCGGGGCGGCGTCCGCGGTCGGCGGACCGCTCGCGGGTGCCGGCGCGGGCGGACCGATTGCGTCGGGCAGCTCGTGCACGATGAGCACTTCCCCGGCGCGGTCGAGCGCCGCGTCCGGCGTGGCTTGTGCCGCCGCGAACATGCCGCTGGCATCGTTGCTGATGGCGCGGATCTCGCCGACGGGAAATCCTGCCGGGAAATGGCCACCGAGCCCGGAGGTCAGCAACCTGTCTCCGACCTTGCAGTCGCCGCTGATCGGGATGTTCGGCAGCTCGAGCGTGTCCAGCGTACCGCTGCCGCGCGCGATCGTGCGCAGGCCGCTGCGTTCCACGACGACGGGCAGTGCGTGCGTGGGATCGGTGATCAGCATGACGACGGCGGTGTTCGGCAGCACTTCGACCACCTGGCCCATGACGCCGTGCGCATCGAGTACCGCCTGACCGACCTCGATGCCCTGGCGCGCCCCGGCGTCGACGACGAGGCGATGGCGGAACGGATCGGTGTCCACGTCGATGATCTTCGCCAGCTGCACCCCGAGGCCGAGGCTGTGCTGGACATCGAGCAGTTCCTGCAGGCGCTGGTTCTGCTCGCGCAGCGCGGCGAGGCGATTGAGTCGCGCCTGGGCGAGCAGCAGTTGTTCGCTCAATTTCGCGTTCGTCTCGGTGAGCTGTTCGCGATCGGCCATGGCGAGGCCCGCCTGGCGCGCGATCTGTGCCGGCATCGCGGCGACGCGGTACACCGGCTCGATCGCGACGCTCAGCGCCCAGCGGACGCGGGTGAGGTAGGCATTGCGGTGGTCGGCCACCATCAGGACGATCGCAAGCGCGAGATAACCGATCAGGCGCAGCGTGCTGGAGGCGCCGGTGGCGAACAGGGGAGCGCTGTCGTTACTGGCGATGGCCACGTCGGTGGACGGAAAGCTGAACTGGACCCGAGTGTACGCCTAGCTTGCCCGGGTCCGCTGCCTCTACTCGGGTGCGAAGAAATCGCTGCCGTGCTGGTCGATGAGTTCCAGCGCACGGCCGCCGCCGCGCGCGACGCAGGTGAGCGGGTCGTCGGCGACATGCACGTGCAGGCCGGTTTCCTCCGAGATCAGCCGGTCGAGATCGCGCAGCAGCGCGCCGCCGCCGGTGAGCACGATGCCGCGTTCGGCCACGTCGGAGCAGAGCTCCGGCGGCGTCTGCTCCAGCGCCGACTTCACCGCACTGACGATGCCGGCCAGCGGCTCGTGCAGGGCCTCGAGAATCTCGTTGGAGTTGATCGTGATGTTGCGCGGCACGCCTTCGGCGAGGTTGCGCCCGGAAATCTCGATCTCCTTGACGTCGGTCTGCGGGAACGCGCAGCCGATCTCCATCTTGACGCGTTCGGCGGTGGATTCGCCGATCAGCGTGCCGTGGTTGCGGCGCACATAGTTGATGATCGCTTCGTCGAAGCGGTCGCCGCCGATGCGCACCGAGGCGGAGTAGACGATGCCATTGAGCGAGATCACGGCGACTTCCGACGTGCCGCCGCCGATGTCGAGCACCATCGAGCCGCGCGCCTCGTGCACCGGGATGCCGGCGCCGATGGCCGCGGCCATCGGTTCCTCGATGAGGAACACGTCGCGCGCGCCGGCGGATTCCGCCGACTCCTTGATCGCGCGGCGCTCGACCTGGGTCGACCCGCACGGCACGCAGACCAGCACGCGCGGGCTCGGACGGAACATGCGCGAGTGGTGCACCTTCTTGATGAACTGCTTGAGCATCTCCTCGGTCATGGAGAAATCGGCGATCACGCCGTCCTTGAGCGGGCGGATCGTCACGATGTTGCCGGGCGTGCGGCCGAGCATGCGCTTGGCATCGCTGCCGACCGCGGCGACCGAGCGCGGCCCGCCCGGGCCGCGATCCTGGCGGATCGCGACGACCGACGGCTCGTTGAGCACGATGCCCTGGCCGCGCACGTAGATCAGGGTGTTCGCCGTGCCGAGGTCGATCGACAGGTCGTTGGAGAAGTATTTGGATAAACCGAACATGCAACGCTCAGGAAGGTGCCGGAGCCCGGCGGGAAAAGCGCGTCAGTGTAGTCAACCGGGGCCGCGGTAAGCAAGGAAAAACGCCGTTAACGTGCGCGACGCGCGTCGCAGTTTCGGCTGCCCGTGATCCGCCACGAATCGGTCAGGCTGCGGGCCCGATGTGTTATGGTGCGAATTCGCTCGCGCCCGCCGCCGATGTCCATCGATCACGCCACCGTGCGCCACATCGCCCGCCTCGCCCGCCTCGCGGTGGCCGAGGAGGAGCTGCCGCGGCTGGCGGGAGAACTCGGCCGCGTGCTGGAACTCGCCGACCAGCTGGCGGTGACCGGCGCCGACGTCGAGCCGATGGCGCATCCGCACGAGCAGACGCTGGCCTGGCGCCCCGACCTGGTCACCGAGACCGACCGCGCCGACGCGTTGCTCGCCCTTGCGCCCGAGACGCGCGGCGGCCTGTATCTCGTTCCCAAGGTCATCGAGTAGGCAGCCGTGGCGAGCCGCACCGTCGCGCAACTCGCGCAGGACCTGCGTGCGCAGCGCACGAGCGCGGCTGCGCTGCTGGACGCGTCCCTCGCGCGCGCGGACGCGCTCGCCGCGCTCAACGCGTTCATCACGGTCGACGCGACCGGCGCGCGCGCTGCCGCCGCGCGTGCCGACGCGTCGTTGCAGCAGGGCCGCGCGTCGGCACTGTGCGGAATCCCATTTGCGCACAAGGATATTTTT
>Ga0335076_10005676_pt1 | contig 12589 bp, 14 predicted proteins | sample Lox_Sample_25_FD_206717 | JGI IMG/M metagenome (GOLD analysis project Ga0335076, IMG submission 206717) | Soil microbial communities from Loxahatchee National Wildlife Refuge, Florida, United States - Lox_Sample_2.5 | ecosystem: Environmental > Terrestrial > Soil > Wetlands | place: USA...
TGAGTTCCAGGCCGCACGCACCGGCCTACAGCGCCTGCGCGATCAACGCGACGATCAGGATGAACATCGCGGCAAAGAAGAGAAGAAAGAGACCGACCCATAGCGCGCTCGGAACTTCAGCGATTAGTCGAAGCGCGCTCGGTCGCTGCGGGGCCTGCCGTTCGTCCGGCATCGATCCCCGGCGGGTTGGCGCGGTAACCGGCGAGGTCGGCTTGTCAGTCGTCCCAGGGTCGTGGTGCCTCGACATCACGACGTACTCCGCCAGCATGTGCGCTGCGAGCTCCTCGGGCGTGAGGGACTGGCGCGCGGCTTCCTCGGCGAGGTGTGTGGCGACTTCGTCGGAAAGATGAAGGGTGATGCCGGACGCCGTACTGCTCCTTGTTACGAGCGGATCTGTCGGCTCCCAGTCTCCACCTCGTCGCACCCGCCGGCATCCGCAGTCTTCCGCGCGCGAGCGTCGCCTTTTCCCCGGGTCAAGCTTCGATCGTCGCCCCTTCGGGTCCTGCCGGAGCCCGCGGCGCTTATCGATCCGGAGGCCGAACGGGCATGGCTGACCGTAGACCGCCCTCTCATCGCCTGAAAGCCGGGCTGGTCGCCTTCTCGGCCGAGGGCACGCGTCGCCCCCGCTCGTGTGAAACACGCGGGAACTCCCGACGTTGCGGATGATCGTGGTCGCCGCGCCGGCACCGGAGATCGTCAGGCTCTTGCTGATCGCCAGCTCGCCGCTGGCCACGCCGCAGGACCCCGATGGCACCACGATCGTGCCTGCGGGCATGACGTCGATGATCGCCTGACGCAGCGAGCCGGCCCCGGCGTCGTTGGTGTTGGTCACCGTGATCGTGTCCGCCAATGCCGGCCCCGACGCGACCAGTATCCCCAGACCACAGGTCATCCAGGCGGCGAACCACAGCTTTATGGCACGACGCTCACCATGTCGATCGACCCCCTTGCGCCGCGGAATCGTTCGAGAGCCTAAACCGGGGTCAGGTGGCTGGCCGGAACGCGGCTGAGCTGGCTACGCGAAGTGATGTCCAGCTTCATGAAGACCTTCCGCAGGTGGTACTGCACCGTGCGCGGGCTGACGAACAATTGTGCGCCTATCTCGGGGTTCGAGAGACCCTCTCTTGCCAGCCGAGCGATGTGTGCCTCCTGTGGCGTGAGTACCCCGCGCTCGTCATCGGTGCGCTTCCGCGCGGTCTCCCCGGTGGCCAGAAGCTCGTGCCGGGCCCGCTCGGCGAATCCCTCAGCGCCGATTGCGATGAACATCTCATGGGCGGCCCGGAGTTGCTCACGCGCGTCGATGCGCCGGTTCTCACGACGCAGCCATTCGCCGTACAGAAGCCGCGCACGCGCGAGGTGGACCATGCCGCGACTGCGCGCGAGCCGTTCCATCGCCTCGCGGTAGAGGGGTTCCGCGTCTCGCGGATCGCTCAGCAGAGCGCGCGAGCCCGCCTCGATCCCAAGCGCCCACTCGGTGGCGCTCGCGCGCGTGCGTTCGCTCAGCCGATCGAGCGCGGCGTCGGCTTCGTCGCGCCGGCCGGTGCGAACGCCGGCCTCGATCAGCTCGACAAGGGCCCACCCATACGCAATGACATCCTCGTGCTCGCACGCCCGATGCGCGGCCGCGAGCGCCTCCCCGTAGCGGCCGTGACCGTTGTGCAGCAAGGCGGTCATCCACGCCAGCATGCCAAGCGAATAGCCTTCGCCCCGCGCGATCGCGCTGGGGACACCGCGGTCGGCGATGGCCTCGATCCGCGCCTGGTCGCCGCGCCACGCGGCGAGCATCAACCCCGCATAGTTGAGCGACGGGATCCCCGTCGCCCGCGTGAGCTCACCGACTTCGTCGATCAACTCCGCCGCGTTGTTGACGGTCCCGGAATGGATGTTGAGGGCGGCAAGGAAGTTGGACATGCCGGGGAGCAAGGTGAGCGCGCCAGTGTCGCGCGCGACTCGCACCCCCCGGGTCGCGAGTTCGTGCCAGAGCTCGTCGTCCCAGAGATCCTGAGCCAGACGGCACGCCAGCCACAACCAACGCACGTCGCGTGCGGTCAATCCCTCGACGTGACTGAACGCGCCGAGCGCCACCCGGAGCGGCGGCAGACCGGCCGCGTAGCCCTCGGTGAACCTGGTCGCCAGCCCGTCGAGGAGCAGGTCGATCGGGCGCGGCGGATGCTGCGCCGCCGGTGCAGCCTTCGCAGCTTCGGCAGCATCGCGGACGTCCGGCGTGCCGCCGAGCCGACCGGCGAACATGGCCGACGCGATCGCCTCGAGATGCGTCTCCCGAGCCTGCGCAGCATCGAGCGGTTCGAGCCGCCGGGCCGCGGCGAGCAGCAGGGCCGGAGCGTCACTGCCGCGCGTACGCTCGAACGCGATCTGCGCGCGCAGCCGCTCCAGCCTGGCCCGGTGAAGCTCGTCGAGTGGGGCAAGTTCGGCGGTCGCCAGCAACTCGAGTGCCGTGTCCGACGCTCCGGCGTGGAACTTCACCTGCGCGGCCGCCAGCGCCCGCTGACCTCGCCTCGCCGGGTCCGGCGTGAGCTCCGCGGCGCGCGCCAGAAACGCCGCCGCCGCCGCCGCGCCGCCGCGAGCCCGCGCCCGCTCGGCCGAGCCCTCCAACTCGGCGGCCACTCGCTCGTCCACCCCGACCGCCGCATGCGCGCGATGCCATGCCAGATGGTCAGGCTCAGTGTCCTCATCGGTCGCCTCCGCCAACGCCGCGTGCGCAGCTCGTCGCTCAGCCGAAGTGGCCGCCCGGTACACGGCGGACCGCACCAGGGGATGCCGAAAGCGAACACGGGTCCCGATTTCGACCAGTTCCGCGTCCTCTGCCGGCGCGAGCGAGCCCCTGTCGACGCCGAGCCTGTGGGCGGCACGCCAAACGATTGTCGCGTCACCGATCGGCTCGGCGGCGGCGAGCAGCAGGAGTCGCCGTGTTGCGTCGGGGAGCTCGCCGGCGCGCCGGAGATAGTGATCCTCAATGTGGCGCGGAAGGTCTGTGGCAGGGAGTAGACCAAAGCCGCCCTCGAGTTCGGACGGACTCATGGTGCGCGGCAGGTCGACCAGCGCGAGCGGGTTGCCTCGGGTCTCGCCAATGATGCGGTCGCGGACGCGCTCGTCGAGCCGAATGGGAACCGCCCGCATGAGCAGGGTGCGCGCATCCTCCTCAGGCAGGCCGCGGAGCAGCACCTCGGGCAAGCCGTCGAAGTCCTGCCTGGTGGTCGGTTCACGGACGGTGACCACCACCGCCACCGACTCCGCCAGGAGGCGTCGCGCGACGAAGCCGAGAACGGTTCCCGAGGCCGCGTCCAGCCATTGAGCGTCCTCGACCAGACAGAGCTGCGGCCGCTCCTCCGCCGCCGCCGACATCAGGCCAAGCACGGCGAGTCCGACCAGGAATCGTTCCGGGACCTCCCCGGACGCGACCCCCAACGCGACATTGAGCGCGTGCTGCTGTGGCTGCGGCAGCACGTCGAGATAGTCGAGCAGCGGCGCGCAGAGCTGATGGATCCCGGCGAACGGCAGCTCCATCTCCGCTTCTACGCCCGTGACCTGCGCCACACGGAATCCCGAAGCACGACGAGCGGCGTACCTGAGCAGTGCCGTTTTTCCGATCCCCGCCTCTCCTCGGATCACCAGCACGGCACTCTGGCCTTCGCGCGCGCGCACCAGGAGCCCGTCGAGCACTTCGCGCTCGCTGATCCGGTCAAGCAAGCCGGACGCAAGGGTGGTGGTCATTTGGCAGGTACGCTAGCGGCCCCCTGGATTCCTCTCGGCCCACTCGAGGGAGCAGATTCGCACCATGACCGCCTCACAGACGAACGAGCTCCGGAGCCGCTGCGAGTCGCTGCGGTCGCTACACCGTCCCGGCACCCCCGTCATGCTCCCGAACGCCTGGGACGTGGCCACGGCGAGAGCGGTGGTCAAGGCTGGGTTTCCGGTGGTCGCGACCACCAGTGCCGGCGTGGCCGCGACGCTCGGATACGAGGACCACGAGCGTGCGCCGGCCGACGAGATGCTCGCCGCGGCGGCGCGGATCGCCGGGGGCGTCGAGGTGCCGGTGACGGTCGACGCCGAGGCAGGCTACGGCATGGAGCCCGCCGACCTGGTGTCTGCGCTGCGCCGCGCGGGGTCCGCCGGCTGCAACCTCGAGGACACCGACCACGCGATGGGAAGCCTCCGCGACCCCGACCGGCACGCGGGTTGGCTGAGGGCCGTTCGCGAGGCCGCGTCGGCGGGCGACTACCCGCTCGTGATCAACGCCCGGGTCGACGTGTTCCTCGCTCCGGTGCTCGGCGGTGCCGACCCCCGGACACAGGTGGAACTCGTTCCTGAAGCGCTGCGCCGCGCGAACGCGTACCTCGAGGCCGGCGTCGACTGTGTCTACCCGATCGCCCTGTCGGACACTGATGCCCTACGCCGCTTCTGCTCGGACGTCCCCGGCCCGGTCAACGTCTTGCGCATGCCGCAGTCGCCGCCACTCGCCGAGCTGGCCGCGCTCGGTGTGGCCCGGGTGAGCTGGGGATTCTTCCTATATGGGGAGGCGATGGCTCGGTTCGAGGCGCGGCTGGCCTCGCTTCAGGCGTAAGAGCCGGCTAGGGCCGCGACTGGCCACCAGGCTGGCCACCTGGCCGATGCGAGGGCGCTCCGCGGGGGCGATCCTCGCTGCATGCAAAACACAGCGCCGTCGCCCACACCAATCCTGCACGACATCAACGTGACCGTGGTCAGCCCGGAGGAGGCGTCGTTCGGAGTCGCCGAGTTCTGGTCCGGGCGCCGACTGATCGCCTTCACCCGCCTGGAGGCAGGCGAGCTCACCCTCCGGATCGCGTCCAGCCCCCAAGACGTCGTTCTCGGCACGCGCGCCTTGACCGAAGCCCTGGCGGAAGCGAATCGCCTACTCGCCTAGTACCGGGCGCGCAACCAGAAGAAGCACATGAAGATCGTGGTTATCGGCGGGACGGGTCTCATCGGGTGCAAGCTCGTCGCGAGGTTGCGGACGGGCGGCCACGAGCTGCTCGCCGCGTCGCGTCGCTCGGGAGTGGACGCCCTCACGGGCGAGGGGCTCGCCAGTGCACTCGAGGGCGCGCAGGTCGTCGTCGACGTGTCGAACGCCCCCGCCGGACGCGACGCGGCCATCCTCCACTTCTTCCGGAACTCATCGCGAAACCTCCTCGCCGCCGAGATGGCCGCCCGCGTGCGGCACCACGTGATCCTGTCGATCGTCGGCGCCGACCGCCTCCCCGAGAGCGGCTACTTCCGGGCGAAGGTCGCTCAGGAGGAAGTGGTGAAGAGCGGCCCTGTCCCCTACACCATCCTCCGCGCAACGCAGTCGTTCGAATCCATTCGCCGGATCGGCGACTCGAGCACCGACGGCGACACCATCCGGCTCCCGCCGACTCTCGTCCAGCCCCAGGCAGCCGATGACGTCGCGAGCGCTCTGGCCGATGTCGCGGTCGGCTCACCACTCGACGACATCGTCGAGCTGGCCGGCCCGGAAGCGTTCCGCCTCGACGAGCTCGCCCGGCGTGTCCTGGAGGCGAGCGACGACCGGCGAGGAGTGATAACGGATGTTTACGCCCGCTACTTCGGCGCCAGGTTGGGCGACGGGTCGCTCAGCGTCGCCAACGACGCACGCATCGCCCCGACCCGCTTCGAGGACTGGCTCGGCCAGTCGGCGACGACCACCCCAACCGAAAGGAGGGCCTCTTGAGCCCTGTCACGCCACCCACCGTCGTTCTCGCCCACGCCGCCTTCGCCAAGGACGCACCGAGGAGCGAGGAGGGGCGCCCCTCCACGCCCGGGCGCCCGACCCGGACTGAGGTGCTCGGCGCGACCGTACCGCTGATCAGCGCGCCGGCCTACTTCGGGCCTCCCGTCGTCTTCATCCTCGGGCCGTGGCTGCTCCTGGTACTCCTGCTGATCCCTCCGGCGGCCCTCCTGATCACGCTCGTGCTCGTCGTCCTGCTCGGTGCAGCGCTGCTCGCAGTGGTCGGCACGTTGATCGCATCGCCGTATCTCATTGTGCGTCACCTGCGCGCGCGCCACCGGGTGGCGCGGCCGGAACCCGCCGTTTCAGAAATTGCCAGCGCGCGCGGGGGGCGAGCTGTCAAGCGGTCCCTCCGCCCGCGCCCCATACACATCACGACCAGGTAGCCCGCACATAACGTGCACAACCGCAAAGGAACGACATGAAGATCGTAGTCATAGGTGGAACCGGCCTGATCGGGTCGAAGCTCGTCGCGAAGCTTGATGAGCACGGACACAACGCCGTCGCAGCGTCACCCGGCACGGGCGTCAACACGGTCACCGGCGACGGCTTGTCCGAGGCCGTCGCCGAGGCATCAGTCGTCGTCGACGTGTCAAACGCACCCGACTGGGAGGACGACGCGGTCATGCGCTTCTTCACGACCTCATCTCGCAACCTTCTCGCGGCGGAGGCGGCCGCGGGCGTCGGACATCACGTTGCGCTGTCGGTCGTGGGCACGGACCGCCTAACCGAGAGCGGCTATTTCCGAGCGAAGCTCGCCCAGGAGGAGCTGATCGAGGCCTCGTCGATCCCGTACACCATCGTCCACGCGACGCAGTTCTTCGAGTTCATGGGCGGCATCGCGGACGAAGCCACCGACGGCAACACGGTTCGGCTCCCGCCGGCGCTCATTCAGCCCATGGCCTCCGATGACGTCGCGACCGCGCTCGCGCGTGTCGCCGTCGGCCCGCCAATGAATCGCACCGTCGAGATCGGCGGACCCGACCAGTTCCGCCTCGACGAGCTCATCCGGGGCGTCCTCGCTGCACGGGACGATCCCCGCGACGTGATCGCCGACCCGCAGGCGCGGTACTTCGGCATCGCGCCGGGCGAGCGAACCCTCCTCCCCGGCGATGACGCGGATGTCGGCACGACCCGTTTCGCCGATTGGTTCAGGGACGCCGCGGGCCAGACCCTGCGTCACGACTTCCGCCCGGTCACGGAGGCCAGCCGTGCATGAGATCCCCGTGAGCACGAGCGATTCGAAAGGCAAGGCAAACTCATGAAGACCCCAGCCACCGCTGGAAGCCGCCCCAAGCGCGACCGCGGTCTCCGCTCTCACATCGAACTCACGCGGGTCCTGCGCCGCGTTCGATACTCGGACGAGTTCATCAGCGAGGTGCTCAGTCAACTGGCCGACCCGATCGACCTCAGGCGCGACCAGAGGGTCCTCGTTCGCTACGGGTTGAGCTCGGAACGACTGATGGATCGACTGGGAGGCAGTCCTTGACTCGTACCTGATGGGCACCGCGCGTCGGCACGAAGGGTGGCTGCAGGGATCGGTCGAGGTGCGATCGTCGCCGCCGACAACCGCGACGCGTTGCAGGGCGCCGATGCCATCGTGCTCGCGCTGCGGTTCGCGGTATTGGAGGGCGTCATTCAGGAGATCGCCGACCTGCTGATCGACCGGCTCGTCGTCGTTCCGAGGGCTTCGAGCCGGTGAAGATCGGCGGGATCGAACAGTCGAGTCGACTGGAGGTCGGCGGGGATCTTCACGATCTCGTAGTCGGCCCCGCGGAGGCGCGTTCATTGATCGGGGTGGCCTGATCGTACGGCAATTGTCCTGCAAATGGACAACTTGCAATGAAACGGGTCGGCATTCGAGTCCCCGGCGGGCTTCGTTCTTATCCTGGCGCCGCGATCGGCCCGGGTGGCGAACCCGCCGTCGCATGCAGGAGAATGCGGAGATGAGCGACGAGTCCCTGCGTTCTGAGATCCGCGACGAACAGGAGCGGATCATCTCAGCCGTCAGATCCGCAACGGATCACTGGGAGATGGCCAAGGCGGAAGACTCATTCGCCGATCTACTCGAACGAATGGCTGACGAGCTGGAGATGGGCTCGGCGCATGATCGTGGCCGCTTCCTGGCTGCGGCCCATGCACTCCGGCGGTCGGCGGCGCTCAACGAGCACCGGTACATCACCGGCCTCGGGCACTCGCCCGAAGACCTCTAGTAGCCCGACCCGGGTCAGGTGAAGGCTCGTCAGCGCCGCTAGTCGAACACCGACCATGGCACCGAGAATGGCGAGGCTCGCGTCCACGAACTTGATCAACGCCATCCACGATCTCCGGTCCCGCCTCCCGCCAGGCCACGCATGAGAGATTCGGCCGCGTTCGACTGGGAGCAACGCAGAGCAGCACGCCCAAGATCGTATTGAGAGCGTCGCGCGCAGAGTGCGACGCGCGGGCCGTTAATCGGCGTGAGGTCGTTTGCTGTCGTGCTGGGGGCGCTGTCCCACCAGGGGGAGATGCTGGTCGGGCAGCTTGGAGGGGTGTCGCTGATCCCGTTTGCGGTGGCGCTTGCGTTGCACGTCGCCAAACTGGGTGTGCGGGCACGTGCCTGGCACAACATCGTCCGCGCGGCCTACCGGACTGACCGGCCACGCTTTCGGGATTCGGTGGGGGCGTTCCTGGCCGGGACGGGCGTTGGCGCGTGCGTGCCGGCGCAGGCTGGTCAGCTGGTCCGGCTCAGTTTGATGAGGAGCCGCGTTACCGGCTCCACCTTTCCTGGGCTGGTCTCGACCGTGATTGCCGAGTCGGTCTTCGACGCGGCCCTCGGTGCCCTGATCGTGATCTCGGTCTTGATCGCCGCTGGTCCCGGCACATTGGGCGGCGTATCGCTCCCAGGCTCGCTCGGGCGGCATCCCGCAATCGCGGCACTGGCCGCGGTTGCCGTGACGCTTACGGCCTGCGGGCTCGCACTTCAGCGTCGGGCGAGGATCCGATCGCTGGTGCAGGACGCTCGGACCGGCATGGCCGTGTTCACCCAACCCGCGCGCTACCTACGAGGGGTGGTGTCATGGCAGACCTTTGGCTGCACGCTGCGCGTCGCGTCGACGTACTGGTTTCTGGTCGCCTTCCATGTGCCCGCGAGCGTCCATACCGCGCTCCTGGTCATCGCCGTGCAGCTTGTTGCGGGATTGGTTCCGCTCACCCCGGGCGGGGCGGGTTCACAGCAGGCAATCCTCGTCGCCGCACTCTCTCCGGCCACGACATCGACCATCCTCGGGTTCGGCATCGGTACCCAGGTGACCACCCTGCTTGCCGATCTCGTGCTCGGCGGGGTCTCCCTCTTCCTTATGACTGGGTCACTCGGGTGGCGTCGGCTCGCGCGCGCGGATCAGCCTTGCCCGTTGGAAGACCGATTACGGCGTGCTCCGCGCTCGGATATGAGTGCGCGTAAGACGCTGCCTCCATTTCTCGAAGGGCAAGGACACGAGGTCCACACCGAGAACAACCGACGCCCTATCGCAGGACTGGCTCGGCCACCCGAGGTGGCGCTGGTGCAGGCGTCGAGTCCGTCAGCGGGCGCCGGACCAGGGAGCTGACGGCGCTGATCCTCGATGATCGCGCTTGCCCGAACCGGACCCGGGCACCAGGCGCGTGCGGAATCGACGCCGCTTCTACATCTGTCGTCGTTGATCTTCGCTAGAGCTGGTGAGAGTCAGCGCTCCCCTGACCTCACGGCCGGCGGACAGCTCAGGCGGAGTCGAGGAGGATGCTGGCGCTGAGAAGGCGCGCATCTCGGTCGCCCGTTGCCGTCGGAAATGCTCAAAGATAAGGACACTGACGACCGCGACGTAAACACACCACAGCGAAGTCAGCTCGTCGACTCGAACCACGGCGGTCACTATCACCCCAACGAGACTGACCAGGCCGAACCATCGCAAATACCGACGGCTCGATATCAGTGCCGGACCGCATGTCACCGTGACGTACAGAAGCCCGATGAGCGCGTCGTTCGGGGTATGTGTCGTGTAATCGATACAGCGAGCCTGCTCGTGTGCTCCGACCGGATAGGCGGTGACCTGCCACAGGAGGAACACGCCCAGCAGCGCGCCGACAAATGCCATCGCCATCATGACCCGCGACCGTCGTCGGTCTGGCTCGAGCAGGAGGAATCCGAGCGGGACAATCGCCGGCAACACTGCGTGGGCGAAGAGGATGTAGGCCTCCTTCGCAGCGTCGCCCAGCCCATGCGAGACCTGATCCCGGAGCCCGAGCCAGACAAGGCCCTCGACGAGCTGATGGATGCCGAACAGCAGCGGTAGCGCGCCGACGATCAGTTCGCGCCGCACGCGCACGCGGCGCAGCGTCTCAATTCCTACGCCGGCGACTGCCGCGCCAGCGACGAAGTCAGCCTGCGGCGAAAAGCACACGCCCCGGACCCTAACGCTACTGGGTGCCGCTCATCGAACGCGATCGCTCGCAGTCATCGAGCGTTGAGATCACGCCGCACGGTCTCGCGGTCGAAGCCGGCGGCCTCGAGCTGGCGCACGATCATGCCGATGTGCTTCTGGCTGAGGTTCTGTCTCCCGTGACCAGGAACCGTGATCACGACGCCGGATCCGTGGCGAAAGCGCCGATGGCTCGTAGCCTTGCCGCCGAGTTCGGTAAAGCCGTGAGCGACCAGCCAGGCCGTGAGGGCTCTCCGGGTGACCGTGCTCATCGGCGAATTCTCGGGCCTGGCGGTTCGCGACGCTTGGGAGTGGTTGTAGCCTGGGCCGGTGTCGCGCAGGATCGGTGGCTGCTCGTTGACGCCGTGGGGTTCTAGAGGCGGGTGTGCCGGTGGCTGAAATCCGTTTCTGTCGCGCGCCCGACGGCGCGCGGCTCGCTTTTGCGGTGCACGGGCGGGGTCCGCCGCTGGTTCGGGTGGCGACCTGGTTGACGCATCTGGAGCTGGATTGGGGCAGTCCCGTGTGGCGACATTGGCTCCAGCGGCTAGGAGAGACCCACACGGTCCTGCGCTATGACGAGCGTGGGTGCGGTCTGTCGGAGGCGGGCGCGCGGGAGCCGTCGGTGCAGACGTGGGTCGCCGACCTTGAGACGGTCATCGAGGCGGCCGGATTTGACCGTTTCGCGTTGCTGGGCGTGTCGCAAGGGGCAGCGATCGCGGTGGCCTACGCGGCGGGGCACCCCGAGCGAGTCACCGACCTGGTGCTGTACGGCGGCTACGCGCGCGGCAGGCGACGGCGCGGTCAGCGCGCGCAGGAGCAGGCGCTGATTGCCGCTATCCGAGCGGGCTGGGGCAGCGACGAGCCGGCGTATCGCCACCTTTTCAGCATGCTGTTCATCCCGCGCGGCACGCCGGACCAGCTGGGCTGGTATGACGAGTTGCTACGTTCGACGATCTCGCCCCAGGAGGCGGTTCGGCTGTTCAGGGCCCGCGGGGGCGTGGACGTGCAGCCAGATGCAGGATGGGTGCAGGCGCCGACGCTGGTCATCCACGCCCGGGACGATCGCGTGGTGCCCGTCGAGGAGGGACGGTTGCTCGCGTCGCTCATACCGGATGCGCGCCTGGTCGTGCTTGACTCCGCCAATCACATCCTGCTCGCCGATGAGCCGGCGTGGGACCGGTTCCTCACCGAATTTCGGGAGTTCCTCGACACCGCCAGGCCCGCTACCCCCTCAACAGCCGCCCGGCAGCTCAGCTCGCGGGAGCTCGAGGTGCTGGAGCTGGTCGCCGCGGGGCTCACCAACGAGGCGATCGCGGCGCGGCTGGTCGTGAGCGTAAGGACGGTCGAGCGGCATCTGACGAACATCTACGCGAAGTTGCGCCTTTCAGGCAGGGCCGCCCGGGCGGCCGCCGCGGTCTCGTTCATCGAGCAGCAAGCAGCGACGGGACGACACGTGCGCTGACGCGGCCTGCGTGTTCGCCGCCACCAGCGTTGCGAGGTTTGCGTGCCGGCTCCGATGACGACGTTCTGAGTCCCGCCTAGCATCGCCCCAGTGGTCTCACTGAGCACGCGGTCAAACGGTAATAGGGGGTATGACATGGCGCAAGATGTGACACTCGAGGCGACGCGCGGGGCGGCGGTCGAGCCCGTTCGTGAATACGACATTCGCGGCGGAGGTGGAGTCAGGCTCCACGCGCACGAGTGGGGAAACCCGAAGGGGCCGGCGATTCTGTTCATCCACGGCTGGTCACAGTGCGACATGTGCTGGAGCGCGCAGGTGAACGGTCCGCTCTCCGAGCGCTTCCGGATGGTGACGTTCGACAACCGCGGACATGGCATGTCCGACAAGCCGCTCGATGCCGGCGCCTACGTCGACAGCCGGTTGTGGGCCGACGACCTTGCGGCGGTCATCGAGCACACCCACTTGGACCAGCCCGTTCTTGTCGCCTGGTCCTACGGCGGTTTCCTCGTCGCCGACTACCTGCGCGCGCACGGCGACGCCGGCATGGCCGGGATCAACCTCGTCGGTAGCGCCGTGATGCTGCGGCCGCCGACCTTCGACCACATCGGCCCGGGCTTTCTGGCCAACGCAATGGACGCGTCCACTCCGGAGTTACGGACCAGCATCCCCGCGATCCAGCGCTTCCTGCGCGCGTGCACCGCCGGGCCGCTCGACGACGAATCGTGGGCCGCGGCGCTGTGCTGGAACATGACGGTCCCGCCCGAGATACGCGGCGCGTTGATCGCGCGCAAGATCGACGCCACCGAGATTCTCGACGACCTCTCGTTGCCGGTGCTTGTGACGCACGGACGCGCGGACGCGATCGTCCTGCCGTCGATGTCGGAGCACGTGCTCGCGCACTGCGCGAACGCCGTGTCATCCTGGTAC
>Ga0335076_10005677_pt1 | contig 12588 bp, 9 predicted proteins | sample Lox_Sample_25_FD_206717 | JGI IMG/M metagenome (GOLD analysis project Ga0335076, IMG submission 206717) | Soil microbial communities from Loxahatchee National Wildlife Refuge, Florida, United States - Lox_Sample_2.5 | ecosystem: Environmental > Terrestrial > Soil > Wetlands | place: USA: Florida...
GCTGATCGGCACGGTCGATGCGAACCAGGTCATCGTCAGCGCGCAGGTCGAGGGACGCATCCAGAAATTGCTGGTGGATGAAGGCACGCCGGTAAAAGCGGGCGACCTGATCGCGGTGCTCGATCCTTCGGAATTGCAGGCGCAGGAAGCCGCCGCCGCCGCCAACATCGCGAGCCTGCAGCACAAAGTGGCTGAGATGCAGCATACGGAGAAATCGACCGCGGGCTCGACCTCCAGCGATGTCGCCAACGCGCAAGCCAAACTCTCCTCGGCCAAAGCGCAGTTGCTGCAATCCAAGGCGGCGCTCGACCGGACTGAGAGCGACAGCCGCCGCATTATCGCGCTGGCAAAGGCCGGAATCGCTTCGGACCAGGAGCGCGTGCAGGCGGAGACGAATCTGCAAGCCGCGCAAGCGACACTTCAGGCCCAGACGGACCTGGTGACGGCGGCCGAAGCCGATCTGAAAGCTGCCATTGCTCGCACCAACCAGGCCAATGCCGCGAAGAGTACGGTGGCCGCGACCGAAGCCGATCTGAAGAGCGCCATGGCGCAGAAGAACCAAGCGGCGGTGCGGCTCGGATACACCAACGTTTACGCGCCCGTATCGGGCACAGTTTCGGTGCGGGCTGCGCGGCAGGGAGAAGTGGTGAACATCGGCTCGCCCATCGTCACCATCGTCGATCTCAGCGACACGTGGGCGCGGGCGGCAATTCCTGAAACCTATGCCGACCACATCGGTTACGGCGACGTCCTGCGCGTGCGCTTGCCGGGCGGCACCGTGACCACCGGCAAAGTCTTTTTCAAGGGCGTAGAAAGCGACTTTGCCACGCAGCGCGATGTGAGCCGCATGAAGCGGGACATCAAAACGATTGTGTTGAAGGTGCGTCTCGACAACCCCAAGGGGGCGTATGTTCCCGGCATGACGGCCGAAGTCCTGGTCTCGCCCGATCAAATCAAAGGCAACGCTGCACAACGCGCTTCCATGGAGAAGCAGCCATGACGGGTGATGCCAATAGGAAGGCAAACGGCGGACATTCTCCCTCAGAGCTGGAGAAGCCGGTCTACGATCCGGCGGCGCCATCGGCCATCTCGGTGGAGCACATCGTCAAGAAGTTCGGCGACTTCACCGCGGTCGACAACATTTCTTTCGACGTGAAAGAGGGAGAAATCTTCGGGCTGCTGGGGCCAAACGGTGCAGGGAAGTCGACCCTGATCCGCATGATGACGACGCTGATCCCGATCACGTCCGGAAAAGCGCGCATTGCCGGGCACGACGTCAGCAAGGAAGCCAACGCCGCCCGCCACCTGATCGGCGTGATTCCGCAGGCCCTGACCAGCGATCTCGACCTGACGGTGGAAGAAAACATGACCATCTACGCCAAGCTCTACGACGTTCCCGCCAAGGAACGCAAGGCGTCGATTGATGAGCTGCTGGAGCTGGTGGATCTTACGAAGTGGCGCGATGCGCAAACTAAAACGCTGTCGGGCGGCATGCGACGCCGGCTGGAAATTGCGCGTGGTCTCGTACACCATCCAAGGATCTTCTTTCTTGATGAGCCTACGACCGGACTCGACCCCGTCTCGCGCGTTGCGGTGTGGGAGATGCTCGGCAACATCAAGGCGCACCGCAGACTCACCATTCTGATCACGACGCATTACATGGATGAAGCCGACCGGCTCTGCGATCGCATCGCGATTGTCGATCACGGCAAGCTGGTCGCACTCGACGCTCCCATGGCGCTGAAGGCGAGCGTGCCGGGATCGAACGTGATCGAAGTGCAGTTTGAAAAGCCGCCAGAGGACTGGGAGCAGAGACTGCAGGGACTGCATGAGGTCACCTCGGTGCAGCACGAAGGCGCAGGAATGTTTCGTGTGCTGACGGGCAACGGCTCGCGCACCACCACCGAACTGGTAGAAATGGCTGTGGCCGCAGGAGTGCCTGTGAAAACGCTCTCGGTCCAGAACACGACGCTCGATGACGTATTCGTGCACTACACGGGACGGCAGTTGCGTGACGAATTACAGAAAGCGTACGCGTTTGTGATGCCGCAGCGGCCGGGACTGCAGCCGTGAGTAGTCCTCAGCCGCGTGTGCTGAGTCCTCAGGAAAAGCTGTTGAGTTTGGTGGACTGAGCAAAGGCGCTAACAAGGATCCAGGACGAAGGGCTAAGGACTAAGGACCAGGGACTAGCAATGAATCGAATTATGGCCATTGTCGAGCGCGAGATGCGCAAATTCTTCCGGTCGCCGGCTCTCATGCTGGCGTCAATGATCTTTCCCCTGGTGCAACTCATCATCCTGGGCAACGCCTTTGGGGGAAAGATTCGAGACGCCAAGGTGGCGATCGTCGATCAGGATGGCGGTCCCCAATCTTTGCGGATCAAGGAAGCGTTCGATTCGGTGCGGGCGAATATCCGGACGTTCGTGACCGTTCCCTACGACAACGAGCAGCACGCGAGGGAAGATGTCCGTAACGGCAAGCTGCAGGCCGCGGTGATCATCCCGCCGCAGTATTCGCAACACGTGTATGAGCAAAACCATCCGCATATCGCGGTGGTCCTCGATAACAGCGACAATTTCATGAGCAGCGCCATCGACACCAAGATGCAGGAGCTGACGAATGCGCTGAATCAAGCCACGGTACAGCCACGCATCTTGCAGCAGATTGCGCTCGACACGGTCGAGCTTTATCCGTACGTGGAGTACATGAAATACCTGCTGCCCGGATCGCTCGTCCTCGCGATGTTTGTGTCGGTCATGATCGGCGGCGGGATGCTGTACATCGATGACAAAGCGCGCGGCGTGCACGAAGGCTACCTGGTCACGCCCATCACCAAGCTGGAACTCGTGCTTGGCCTGAATGCTGCGGGCGCGATCAAGGCCGTGATGACCGGCGTGATCATTGTGGTCATCGGCTCGCTTCTGGCGGGAGTGGGAACAATTTTCCGTCCACTCACCATTGTCGGGTTGCTGATCATGATCGCGCTCACCTCAATCGCCTTCAACACGATGATGTTCCTTCTGATGGTGCGCATTGAAGATCCGTTGGTGCCGCGCGCCATGTTCGGCATCCTCAACACGCTCTTGTTCTTCCCCAGCGGTTCGGTGTATCCCATCCAGGCCTTCCCGTCGTGGCTGCAGGTGATTGCGAAAGGCGATCCCTTCACCTACGCGGTTGACGGGTTCAAGTGCCTGCTGCTGAAGCAAACCTCGCTCTCAGCCGTCTGGGGAGACATGCTGTTCCTCGCCATCTTCGCCGCCACGACCCTGGGAATTGCGATTCCACTTTTCAAGAGGACCCTGTAGGAGATTTGTAATTTTGCAATGTGTAAATTTTGTAATTTAACCGCGAAGCAGATCTCTTGGGGAAAATTACAAATCACCTTATTGCAAAATTGCAAAATCTCTAGGGAACTTTTCCCTCGTCCCGCTTGTCCGTTATCCTAGAGGTATGACGCTTCTGGACGCGCAGGACTTTGATCAGGAAAAAGAACGGCGGAAGAAGATCAAGCTAGTCATGATCATCGCGGTCGTGGTGATCGTGGCGGGGTTGCTGTGGTGGTTCCGCTTCTGGCCCGAAGAACACCTGACGGGAAAATTCTTTGCCGCACTGCAGAAGCAGGATTACAAAACGGCCTATGGCATCTGGCAGCACGATCCCGATTGGCAGAAACACCCTGACAGCAAGCCAATCAAAGAGTATCCCTACGGAGATTTTTACCGCGACTGGGGACTGGGCAGCGAGTGGGGTCTCATCAAGACCTACAACGTATATGGCGCCAGCAAATGCCCCAGCATGGGAGGAAGCTCCGGCACCGGAGTCGTTGTCGATGTGATCGTGAATGACAGAGTAAAGCACGCCCAGGTGTGGGTAGAGAAATCAGACCACACCTTCAGCTATCCGCCCTGTGACTTGATCTTCCGCTGAGCGCTGTCAGGCGGGAATCTTCGACAACGAGTCGAGCGTCTTCAAAAGCGTCGCGTCGTCGCTGACATTCAGGGCGGTCTTTGAGCGGTCGATTTGCCGCATCAATCCCCACAAGACTTTTCCCGGACCTATTTCTACGAACGTTTGCACGCCCTGACTCACAAGCAGGCGGACGCACTGGGCCCACTTCACTGAGCCTGTGACCTGACGGACGAGCGTCTCTCTCGCGCGCAATTCATCGGTCACGAGCGCTGCGTCTGCATTGCAGGCGACAGGGTAAGCGGGCTTGTGCATTTTGAGCTGGTTGAGGTCCGCTTCCAAACGATCCTGCGCAGGTTTCATCAGGGGGCAATGGAATGGTGCGCTCACCGGCAGCAGCTTCGCCTTCTTGGCACCGCGTTGTTCGGCAAGCGCTACGGCGCGCCCCACCGCCGCAGTGTTGCCGGAAATGACAATCTGCTCGGGCGAGTTGATGTTCGCGGCTTCGCAAACTTCTCCCTGTGCGGCGTCATGGCAACAACCAGCGACCTTTTCCGGTTCCATTCCCAGAATGGCCGCCATCGCGCCTACACCCACCGGCACCGCTTCCTGCATGTACTTGCCACGGTTGCGCACAGTGCGGACGGCATCGGCAAAGCTGATCGTTCCCGCAGCAACGTGCGCTGTGTACTCTCCAAGGCTGTGCCCGGCGACATAACCCGGTTTCGGCACGCGCGTTTCAAAAACTCGTAATGTTGCCACCGAGACCGTCAGAATCGCCGGCTGCGTTATCTCGGTGAGCCGAAGCTGGTCTTCCGGGCCTTCGAAGCACAGTTGCGACAGCTTGTAGCCCAGCGCCTGGTCGGCTTCTTCGAACGTCTGCCGGGCAAGCGGATACTTCTCGTAAAGGTCTTTTCCCATGCCCACCGACTGTGAACCCTGGCCGGGAAAGAGGAAAGCGAAGGAATTGTTGGAGTCGGTCATGATTTGATTGTCGGCCGCTCAGCTCGGTTGCGCGACCGCAGGTTCGGCGGTTGCCGGCTTCAAGGCGGCTAATCCACGCTCAATCGAGGCATTGATGCCGCGTTCGGCGAACTCCGCCGCCACGCGAATCGCATTTTTCATTGCATTCGCATTCGACGATCCGTGCGTGATGATGCAAACGCCTTTTACGCCCAACAGCGGCGCGCCGCCATACTCGGTATGATCAAGGCGCTTCTTGAAGTCGGTGAATGCGCTGCGTGAAAGCAGCGCTCCTACTTGCCGCGTAATGGTGGCCTTCAACGACTCCTTCAGCGCTGTGCGGACCAGGTTGGCAACGCCTTCGGAAATTTTCAGGGCGACGTTGCCCACAAAGCCATCCGCAACAATGACGTCCACCTGGCCGTTGTACAGATCGCGGCCTTCTACATTGCCGACGAAGTTCAGCGGAAGTTGTTTCAAAAGATTGAAAGCCTCCCGCGTCAGTTCGTTTCCTTTGGTCTCTTCTTCGCCCACCGAGAGCAATCCTACGCGCGGCGCGCCCGATCGCTTGCCAAACATGGCGCGGAAGTAGGCGTCGCCCATGACGGCGAATTGCTCCAGGTTCTGCGGCGTGCAATCGACGTTCGCGCCCACATCGAGCAGCATGGCTACCGTTCCGGGCGCAGTGGGGAAGACTGCCGCGAGAGCAGGACGGTCCAGTCCAGGCACAGCCCCCAACACAATCTTGGCCGTCGCCATGGCAGCGCCCGTATTGCCCGCTGTGACGAAGCCGTGAGCCTGACCTTCGCGCACCAGACGCAAGCCCACGCGCATGGAGTTATCGCGCTTGGCGCGAATCGCCTCCACCTTGTCTTCCATGGTGATGTATTCGCTGGCGTGGACGATTTCGATGGGAAGATTCGCCGCGGAGCGATGACGCTGCAGCTCCGCCTTGACCAAGTCTTCGGGGCCGACCAGCAACACGCGTACGCCGTACTGGCGAGCGGCATGGATCGCGCCCTCGATTTCCGGCTTCGGGGCGCGGTCGGAGCCCATAGCATCCAGCGCGATCACGCTAGGCATGGTGTGCAAGAATTAGCTGGCTTCTTCGACGTCGAGAACTTCGCGTCCCTTATAGTACCCGCACTTGGGGCAAGCGCGATGGGGCATTTTCTTCTCGTGGCAATTCGGGCACTCCGACAGGCTGTGGCCCTTTAGAGCGTCGTGGGCGCGCCGGGTGGAAGTGCGTTTCTGGGAGTGTCGCCGTTTCGGATTAGGCATGATTGTTCGATTCCTTCTTAGCTGTCAGCTCTCAGCCCTCAGCTTTCATCAGGAGCCAGAAGCAGTCTGGTGAGAGAGCGATCTGCAAAATTTCGGTTGTACGAATCTCGTCTTGGCTGAAAGCCTTCAGCGTTCCAGCCGGCTGCGCACTTCTTTCAGCGCCGCCCAGCGCGGATCTTCCATCGGAACCTCGCAGGAGCACTGTTCCTGATTCAGGTTCTTGCCGCAATGCGGGCACAGGCCCTTGCACTCTTCCCGGCAGGTCACCTTTAGGGGCAAGGCCAGCAAAACCTGCTCGCGCAGCACGTCTTCCAGCAGGATCCCGTCTCCCTGATAATAGCCGATCTCGGCTTCGGCATCGGTCACGGAAAGCTCATCGCGGCCGGCATCGGCGCCCAACGGGCGGTACAGCAATTCGAACTCGCGATTTACTTCCTGCGAAACCTGCTCCAGGCAGCGAGCGCATTGCAGGTCAAGCCCCGCCTTCAGGCGTCCCCGAAGCCGTATGTCTTTGATGACCTCGTGCTTGCCGTGATGCTCCTCAACCAGTTCGGCGCGCCCCGTGGCGGTCAAATCCGTGCTCTGCCGCGCCTCGTTCCCCAGATCAATTACGCCAGGACGAAACTGCTCCTGGAATTCAATGGGGTGGAGTTCCAATTCTTTGATGTCGAGGAACATTGCGAAACCTCCGCGCGGCAATGTGCCGAACCCGCCCGCGGAAGCACGCCAGAGAGCCCGTGAAACATGCTCAGGGCAAGCGTAAGTACCGCAAGGAACAAGACTTAGGATAAAGGTGGAGGAGCGCTGGTGTCAAGAAAGGCGGGGGGCAAAACACGCTGTAACATGCTCGAACTGACCCAATCGATTGCGTTCGAAGCGGGGTGTATCGCGTTTATTCGCTGAGGCGCAGTCCTTGCACGGTGACTACCGCCGTCTCCTCAAAGATCAGCCGCTTTTCCGCATCGATGGCCCTCTTGTTCAGGTAGTGCGGGACATACCACGCCACGAGCGCGACGGGCAGCAGGCGAAGCATCTGGATCGGTTCCTGTAGTGCCCACGATTCGAAATCCGGAAAAGAAACTGCGTAGATCAGATATCCGAAGCAAAAGGCGATCAGGATCACGATGGAATGCTGCTTGAATACCGGCAGGCTGCAAGTGAAGGGAAGCTTGCGAAAACGGGCGAGAAGGATGTTGGTCAATAGCACGGTCCAGATCGACACGAACAAGGCATGCAGGCAGGCTATCTGGGCGCCTGAGAAGTGCCAGTATAGGGGAATGGCAACGGCCAGCACTCCGGGCAGGACGGCGATCAGAATCAGCCGGCGTGCCAGGGGCGCACACTCCTGGTTCTCAGGGTCGAGCAGCAGTTGGAAGATCCAATTGGACCGCAGGTCCACCGGAAGTTCGAAGACCGTCCTCAAGCCGACGATGCCAAAGAAAGTGAGAATGAAGGGAATGGAGAGCGCATCGGGAGTCAGGGCAGCCTGGCGTGCCGACTTCGCTGCCAGGAAGGCAGTCATCAGCGCCTGCGATGCCAGCACCAGTGCGAGTCCGCCGACCGCCGTGATGACCAGGCGGTGAGCCTCGCTGCGCACGAGAGTCTTCACGACGAACCCGAAGCCGCCTCTCTGAAATGGAGTGCGCAGCAGCCACTTCCCGAAAAATGCCACGCGCCATCTCCCCGGCTCATGCAGAACCACAGCGCCCTCATTGATCTCCGCGATGCGCAGGAAGTGCCGCCGGTATCCAATCGCATAGGCGCAAACCGCGACCAGGATGAGAGCCGCAACTCCGGGCAGGCAAAGGTGCGCCACTTGCGCCATGGCCGGATTTGCCCGATCGCGCAACAGCTGGCACAAACTCACAAACCAGCAGGAGGGAAACAGCCATGTCCACGCTGGAGCTGCACCCTGGGCCCGCATCAGCGAATCCGGAATCGCGAAGCTTGTGCATAGCATTGTCACCAGGTACACCACCACCAGCCCTCGCACATATGCCGAGACCCGCCGGAAAGCTCGGGGCGGCAGCAATGCCATCAGTAATCCCAGCAGCGTGAAGACAGCGAAGAACGAAAAGACGCTCGCCAGCACGACCCCAAACGCGTGCACGATCGCGAACTTGAGGAAGAACACAAACTTCGGCTGCGCCGCCGAAACCACGACAGGGAACAGCACGCACGACGCCGCATTCACGTCAACGGCGAGCAATCCCACCAGGTAGAGCACCGCGACGAGGTTTGCCGAGAAGATGGTTCGCGTCGAGAGCGGCAGGTGAGCCAGGTTCGTGTAATCGCGCCGGTCCGGAAAAATCGCGTCCCAGCGCCACACGGCAACCGCTCCGGTCACGGTCATGGAAAGAACAATGAAGAAGTATTCGTCGGAAAATGACACCAGCAGCGCGTCAAAGCCTTTTACTCCCCGCAGCCACTGCAGGAAGCTTCCATACTTGTCGAGCAGGAGCAGGGACACGAATCCGCCGGGCATCGCGAGCAGGGTCATCACCAGCCCGAAGCCCAAGTCCAGGCCCTCTGTATCCGAGTCTCCTCCTCCTCGAAAGATGCGCTCGACGAAAAGCCCCACTAGGCGCCAGAACGGGCGTTGCCGGTAGTAGTCGTATTCCTGACGGATCAGGTCGCGCAGCATGTTAGGCCGCTTTCATCACGTCGACAATGTCGCGGGCCACGCGCATGGTATCGACGTCGTCCACCAGGTGCAGGAATGTATGTTCGAGCGATGCTCCCAGGATCTTGCCCAGGTTCGCCACCGAGTCGTGGGCGATGACGACTCCTTTGCGCAGAATCAGCACGTCCGTGCAGACCTTCTCTACGACCTCGAGAACGTGTGAGCAGTAGAACACCAGCTTGCCGGAGCGGCCGAGCGCCTGTACCAGGTTCTTGAAGATGAGCGCCGAAGTCACGTCGAGGCCGGATAGCGGCTCATCGAAAATAAGAATTTCCGGATCGTGCATGAGCGCGGCGATCAGCAGAATACGCTGTCGCATCCCCTTGGAATAGGTGCCCATGGTGGCGTGCCGCGCTGGATGCAGTGAGAAAAGCTGCAACAGGGAATCGATCTTCACGTCCATGCGGAGGCGTTCCATGCCCCGCAGCGTACCCACCATATCGAGGTATTCCCATCCCGTCAGGTACGGATAAAGATGTGCTTCCTCGGGGACGTACCCAAGTCGCGCGCGGTAGCCGGCCAGATTGTCTTGGATGTTATGTCCATCGAACTGCACGGAACCCCGCGTCGGTTCCAGCAGTCCGGTGAGCATCTTCACTGTAGTGCTCTTGCCCGAACCGTTCGGACCGAGACACCCCAGCACCTGACCGGGCTGCAACTCGAACGACAAATCCTGAACGGCAGGAAGAGACGAGTACCGCTTGGTCAGTTGTTCGGCTTTCAGCATGGCCAGCCTCGCGAGACAGGATGAGCGAACGGTGGCGCGGAGCAGCGGAGAGAACCCAGAAGCGTTAGACACCAATGATCAGGGAAAAGCTCCCCGAGTTCGAATGAGGCCGCGCACCCAGAAGCCTAAGGCATTTTCAATCCCAGCGCCTTGACGGTCTCTGAATCCAGCGCAGCCTTGCCGTCCTTCTTCCTGACCACGCCGAAGCTGCCTGAGTAATCCCACATCGCCCACCCGATATTATGATGCTCCAGCGCACTTCGCACATCGCGGATGTAGGCGCTGCGGTCCTGCGGCTCCACGCCATCACGATAGGCGCCGAATTCGTTGCAGATGAGCGAAACGTCATGCTTCTTGGCCCATTCGGCAGCCTGGTTAATTTCCGCGTCTATGCGCGCCGCGTCCCAGTGATCGAGCCCGTAGCGCACAATGTACATGCGATCCAGCGCCTCCGGCACATTGGCGGCAACTTTCTCCGCGTTGTCTTGTGACGAGGGATAATGCAATCCCTTCACCCAGCGCCAGAAATACTCGCCCCATGTCGCTCCCTGGTGCGTGAAGATGTGAGGATCGTAGAAGTGAAACACGTAAATGACATTGGGATCGCGCAGCGGTTCCAGCGTGATCATGTCGTCATCGTCGTCCCACTTGGCGCCGGTCGCGATGATCGTATGCTGTGGAGCGCTCTGCCGGATCGCCGACGCCAGCCGCGTCTCCACTCCGTACCAGCGGTAGGCATCGCGCATCTCCGGCTCATTCATGATTTCGAAGAAGACGCGTTCGGGGTCCGATGACGCGTAATGTTTCGCGACGGCTCGCCAGTAGTCGGCGAACTGCTGCACAAACTCGTCATCCTTCAGGCGCGCTTTAAACTCCGACTCCGGATGCATGTCGATCTCAACCGCGAGGCCGGCATCCAGGATCATCTTCACCGCAGCGTCGAGATAGCCAAAATATTGCGCGCTGCCGCCCTGCTTCTCCGCCGCCTCCATCATTGGTTGCGGGTTGATGCTGAGCCGCACGTGATCGAATCCCGCGGCTTTGATCAGCGCGATATCCGAAGCCGTAGTCCAGTTCTGAAAATGTTCGGCCGTGTATCCCTTGGGATCCCAGACCTGCGCAAACCATTCGCTCAGGTTGATGCCGCGACGGATATGAGCCAGCCGCGTGGTGGGCACAGCAGAAGGCGTTCCAACTTGAGCAAGCGAAGCCGGCGAGTACATCAAACAAAGAACAATCAAAAACCTGCCCAAACGCACGGCAAGCCTCCTAACCCACGTGGGGGCGGACCCTCTGGTCCGCCCCGCGAGCGCAGCAAGCGCAGTGTGTTGATCCAAACCTAACTCAAAATCGGCAGCGCCCGAATCCTCTTCTTCGTGGCCGCGTAAATCGCGTTGCACAGCGCCGGAGCCACCGGAGGCACCGAAGGTTCGCCAATCCCGGTAGGCGCCTCGGGACTCGATACCGCATACACTTCCACGGCTGGAGTTTCGTCCATCCGCAGCGGCGCGTAGTCGTCAAAATTGCCCTGCACCACGCGTCCTTTGTCGATGGTGATCTTCGCGCGCAGCGCGTTGGCCAGGCCGTACACGATGCCGCCCTGGATCTGCTGCTCGAGGATGCCCGGATTCACTACCTGCCCGCAGTCCACCACTGCGACGACGCGATGAACGCGCGGTTGGTCTTTTTCCATACTGATCTCGACCACCTCGGCCATGTACGATGAGAAGCAGCCGAAACACGCGACTCCGCGATAGCGTCCCGATTCCAGCGGCTTGCTCCAGCCTGATTTCTCCGCCGCCATTTGCAGTGCGGCTTTCATGCGCGCGGTCTTCCATGTCGTTGTGAAGTACACCAGGTCTTGCTCTTTTTCGAGAAGATGCAGACGGTACTGCAGCGGATCTTTTCCTGCCGCCACCGCCAGTTCGTCGATAAAACTTTCCAGCGCAAACGCGGCTTGCAGCGCGTAGACCGAGCGCATCCAGCCCAGCGGCACGGGAGTCTCCACGATCACCGATTCGATCGTGTAATTCGGAATCCCGTACACCGGTCCGGCCTCGTCCGGAAGATCGGGATCGACTCCGTTCGCCACCGGGAATCCCTTCTGCCCGCTGATCGATGGAGCGATGATGCGATGCTTCAGCGCGACCGGATAACCCGAGCTATCGAGTGTTGCGCTGAGCTGATGCAGGCTGGCGGGACGATAGGTCGAGAATCGCATGTCATCCTCGCGCGTCCAGATAACCTTCACCGGCCCGTTGATCGCTTTCGACACCTGCGCCGCTTCGACGGCGTAGTCGTGCTCCAGTCGGCGGCCGAAGCCTCCGCCCATCAGCGTAACGTTCACCTTCACTTGGTCAGGATCGAGGCCGATCGCCGCAGCCACCGAGTCGCGGCAATCCTGCGGCACCTGCGTGGGAGCCCACAGTTCACACTTCGTGCCCTGAAAGTGCGCTGTGCAATTGCCCGGCTCCATGGGGGCGTGCGCCATGAAAGGAAGTTCGTATTCGGCGGAGATGTGGCGTCCTGAGGCCTTGGCGGCATCTCCCGCAGAAAAGAGGTTCGCACCCTTCTTCGATGCAGCCTGCTTCAGCGACGCCATCACCGCCGCCGAGGTCAGATCCTTGTTCGGACCTTCATCCCATGTGACGTTCAGCACGCGACGGCCTTCCATCGCGCCCCAAACCGAGTCGGCAACCACCACCACGGCCGAGTCGCCGATCTTGCCCACGAAGTTCACGCCCGAGATTTTCTTCGATTCCTTGTCGTCAAAGCCATTGACCTTGCCTCCGATGATCGGGCTCCGCGACAGGACGGCGAACTTCATCCCCGGCAATCGATGGTCGATCCCGAAGACTGCCTCGCCCTTGACCTTCGCCGGTGAGTCCACGCGCGCCATACGTTGGCCGACGATCTTGTAGTCCTCCGCTTGCTTCAGCGTCACGTCGGTGGGAACCGGCAAAGTCGATGCTTTGCCCGCGAGCTCGCCGTAGGTGGCGGTTTTCCCCGAGCCCGCATGCTTGACCTG
>Ga0335076_10005678_pt1 | contig 12587 bp, 20 predicted proteins | sample Lox_Sample_25_FD_206717 | JGI IMG/M metagenome (GOLD analysis project Ga0335076, IMG submission 206717) | Soil microbial communities from Loxahatchee National Wildlife Refuge, Florida, United States - Lox_Sample_2.5 | ecosystem: Environmental > Terrestrial > Soil > Wetlands | place: USA...
CTGGTAGCTGCCGATCGAGGCTACTGTAATTGCAAAACGACACCTCAGGGCAGTTGCGGAGTAGAGGCTAGCCGAGCCTGGTAGGGCCTGTTCTCTCGCCGTCTGCGTCCGAACTGCGTCCGTTCACGGCTCCCGGTCGGCCCGGCACCATTGGAGGACGCCATATCCTGCCACTGCTTACGCGGTCGTATCTGGCACCTGGTTCCATCGCTCGACGGCCTCCGCGTCGACGCGGTCATCAACCAGGGTCAGCGACCAGGCCCCGGTGTTGATCTCGCCCTCCTTGCCGAACCCGACCCACTGGCCGATCAGCATCTGCGCGTCGTCCTGCTCGATCATCTGGAGCGCCCCGTGGTACACCGCACCGCGGTAGTAGCCGTCGCCCCTGGTCTGCTCGGTCCACGTCCCGGTGACGACCTTGCCGTTGACGGACAAGTCCATCGAGAGCTGGGACCCCGATGCGGGCAGCGAGCGGACCATGAGCCGACCGCCGCGCTGGAGCACCATCACATAGTGGCGACTGGTGAACGTCTCGCCCCGTCCGCTGGACTCGTAGGTGTAGGCGCTCAGCCAGATTCCGGTGAGCGGCCCGTAGATCTCGCGGGGCTCAGGCAGCGGCATCGCCGTGTCCAGGCCAGCCTCGCTGATGGTCCGGGCACGGTCCATCCCGTACCGGATGTCGGCGTCGAAGCCGAGGCTGGCAACGGGCAGGCCGAAGACGTGCTCCAGTGCGATGAGGTAACGGCCCTGCGGCCGGCGGACCCGGCCGGACTCCCACTTCTGCACCATCTCGCGGGTGCAGCCGTTCGGGTCACCGAGCATGTGGCCGGCTTCCCTGATCTGGCGGGCGAGATCATACTGACTCAGGTTGGCGCGCCTTCGGGCCTCGCGCAGCGAGGTATTGGCCATGGATCAACGCTAGCATTTTTGATCCCGGAATGATGCCCCCCAAGGGCGGTGACAGTCCGGCGTTCCCTGCTTACGCTGCCGTTATGGTGCCGATGACCGCGGAACAGCGAGCGCAAATTGACGCCCGCCTCAATGAACTGATGGACGATATCCGGGACCTAGCGCGCCGGCTTGATGCAGTCAGCGCGGTCCTTCCGGCAGCGTCCGGCTGAGATGCTCGAGCACCGGCTCAAAGATCGTCCCGCCCATCAGCATGTCCGCCTCGGCCACTGACACCCAGCGCACCTCGGCCAGCTCTTCCTCGTCGCCGGCGAAGGCATCGGTTCCGCGGGTCGGCGTCGCAGCCACGTAGACCATGGTCCGCCCCGTCTTCGGATGAACGCGGCGGCCGATGACGCTTCCGGCCGTGACCCGCAGCCCGGTCTCTTCCTTCACCTCGCGTACCGCGGCGTCGGCGGGAGACTCGCCCGGCTCGATCTCGCCCGCGATGAACGTCCACGGCGGCCTGCCGTCGTTGCGGCGGGCGATCAGCAAGCCCTTGGCGCTGGTGACGATCGCAGCGACGACAGGCTGCGGCTCGGGGACGCTCGATGGCTCTCCGGGCAGCGCCTGCTCTACCGCGCTCATCCGCTCCTGCAGCGCCCGGATCTCTTCTGCCAGCGCATCGACGCGGCTCATGATGACCTCATACTCGGACTGCCGAGGCGGCGGCTCGCGGACGAACATGCCCGCACCTTGCCTGGTTTCCACTAAACCGAGCTCGCGTAGCAAGCCGATGGCGCTGTCGACTGTCCCGAGCGCCGCGCCGTAGCGCTCCATCAACTCAGGCTTGGTGGGCAGCTGGCTGTCCACCGGGCACTCCCCCGCCTCGATCCGGGCACGCAGGTCGTCGGCTATCTGCCGGTACTTCGGCAGTGTCTTGCGCGTTTGCTGCGCCATAGGACAAGCGTAGGGGCACGGAGTCAATCAGCAAACCATGAGTGACTTACGTATGACCCATCTATGTTACTCATGGTTGACTCGATTTAATACAAGCTTGCAAGCACGTCATCAAGGAGGGACTCATAAAGGTCCCGCTCACGGCGCGCCTGGATCCGCCGCTTCGGCGGCAGTTGCGGGTCTACGTGGCCCTCACCGGCCGGAAGGTCGAAGACGTGGTCGGCGCGGCACTTAGCGGCTACCTGCCGCTCATGTCCGAGATGGTCCGGGACGGCAGCGAGCACGGCGAGGACCTGCTCGCCGAACAGCCCGGGATGGCGTGATGGACAACCTCAGCACATGCGAAAGCGAGGCCTGCTCTGGACCAGCAGCCCTCGCCGAAAGCCGTGCCCAACCGCCTGGAAGGACTACGACTTATGGCCAAGGTAACACAGCCCTCGCAGCGGCGGCGCCCGGCCGCGCGGCCTCCCCGCGACGGGGCATCGGATGTCCCGCCGCGCTTGATGGAGGACGCCGTCCGCGTCTTCCTCGCCCATGGCATCACGGCGGCGGATCTGCGCCTGCGGGCGAGGCCGGGATCAGTGCTCGCCGAGCTGGCCGACGCCATGGACGCCCCTGCAGGCGCCTCATGACGAGCACCATCAGCCAGCAGCCCTCGGCCACCACTTGGAACCGCGTTTTCGATGGTCGTCCCGAGTCGGTCAGCGCCGCCCGCGCCTGGGTGGCCGGGTTCGCGTCCGGCTCCGCGGCGGACGACGTCGCGCTGCTGACCAGCGAGCTCGTCACCAACGCGATCCTGCACTCGGCCTCCCGCCTTCCCGGCTGGCAGGTCACCGTGAGCGTCCGGACCTCGGACGGCATGGTCCGGGTCGACGTGATCGACCAGGGCGCGGTGCCGCCCGACCTGACCGCGCCGCGCGGCCTCGGCCAGGGCCTGGTCCGCCGGCCGGGTTGAGATCTCCGTCCGGACGACTGACCCGTGGGCGAAGCCGATTCCGCACCCCGCCGTGACCGCCGGGCATGAGCTCGACCTGTCCGGCCGCTACTCGATCACCCAGCCCGCGATCGTCGGGCAGGACCCGGAGACCGGGACCCCGCTGACCCTGCGCTCTGCCGGGACATCGGCGGTGTCAACGTGAACATCGTCGGGATCAAGGGAGCCGGCAAGACGGTCCTGCTGTCCAACATCAGCGAGCGGGTCACGAAGGCGGGCGACGCCCTGCTGATCCGGATAAACATATCGATCAAGGGGGATGCGGAGCGCACCTTGTGGGGCCCCGCCTGTCACCTCACCGCCCTGGGCCCGCGCGAGAAGGGCCGCGCCCTGAAAGTGCTCCGCGTCCTCGCCGGCATCGTGGAGTGGCGCTCGCGGCAGCCGAAGATCACGGCCAACTGGGTCCCCTCCCCCGGGGACCCTCAACTGATCCTGGTCATCGATGAGATCGACCCCCTAACGGAGATCCAGGCTTGCCGTGAGGTGCTCAAGCACCTGTCATCGAAGGGCCGCGAGTTCGGCGTGACGACCGTCCGGGCCGGGCAGCGCGGCACTGCCGAGTGGACCGGCGGCGGCGACGTCCGCGCCAATGACGACGTGTTCTGCCTCGGTAAGGTCAACCGCGGTGCCGAGGCGATGCATGCCGCCGGGGAGATCGGCTTGCAGTTGCCGAATATGGCCGAGTACGGCGAGGGACGTGACGGGGTGTGGGCCTTCGCTGAACTGGACGGCAGCCATGAGGCGGGGCGCACATTCAACCCGTCGGAACCCGCTGATATCCGGCGGATCGTAGCGGGACGGGCATACCAGCAGCGTGAACTTAAACCTGAACTTAAGACTTTCCTGGGTAAACCTACGAGGAACTTCTGAGTACGGACGCGTTCGCCCAGTGGGTCCGCGACCAGCAAGAACCCGCCCCGGTCGTCGCGCACCCGCGCCCGGATATGCCGGACGCCGCTCCCGGTGACGCTGAGCCCGAGACCGCCCCGGCCCCAGTCCTCACCGCCCAAGATCCCCTCGCCGCCTACGACCAGGACATGGAGGACCACATGGGCACCCTCGGCCCGGAAGACGACCTGCGCCGCCGCTGGCTCAAGCAAGGAGAGCGGCTCAAGGAGATCCGCCGCGGCCTGGAACAGGCCGGCAGGGCACGGCCGGCGCCGGACGTCACGCCCCAGCAGAACGCGGCTTATGTCGCGGCACGGTGAGACCAGGAAGCCGAGGGCACTGTCATCCCCGACGACATGCGCGAGAAGCTCCTCGCTCTCGTCGCAGGGGAGGGGATCAGCGCCCGGCAGGCCGTGAACCAGCTAGGCGTGCCTGAGGCGTCCCGGGCCAAGGTCACTTGGTGGCTGAATCGGCTCCGCTGGGAAGGCAAGGTCCGGCTTGAGGGGAAGGGCCGCGGAGCACGCTGGAAGCTTGTCATGCCACCCGGCGATGGTGACGGGTCGTGACCGGCGTCTCGTCCCGCGGGGGAATGGCCAATTGGCTAGTGATCCCTCCTATATACGCAGGGCGGGGGAGCGGCATGCCGTTCTTTTGGCCTGCCATTTTCGTTACTCTCCGTAGCGAAAGGGGTGGGTCGTGACCGCCTCGCATGCCGTTAGTCCCAGTGCCGTCGCGGTCGTCGTGATCGTCCTCGGCGTAGTGCTGATGCCGCTGGCCCTCCACTTCGGGGACGTGGTGCAGTGGCTGCTGTCCTTCGGCACCGCCGCCCTCGTGGTCGCCGTGATGCACCAGGTTCCCGGCTCGATCCGCGGCTGGCTGCTCCTGGCGCCCTTCGGGGCCGCGTGCGCGTACAAGATGCTCCGCGGCGACACGCGGGGCCGCACCGGAACCTGGGACGCGTTCCGCCGCAGGAGGCGGCCATGACCGGCTGGACAGCGCAAGCCCACCTGCTCGCCGATGACCTGCGCGAACCCGGCTTCGCCTGCGCCGAACTCAACGCCTCCGCGTGGTGCGCGCGTACCGACCCGGCCGCGACCAGGGGCCTGGCGGCGCGGCGCTGGCCCTGACTGACGGCGACGCGGGAGGCTCCCTGTGGGGCTCGGCGCCCCCGTGCCCGGACGACAAGACCCTGGTCGAGGGCGCCGCCGAGCTCGAAGGATGGGCGGCTGAGCTGCTGAAACGTTCCAGTCAGATAGCCCGGGAGTGCCGCGCTGACCTTGCTGCCGCGGGGGCCGCGCTCGGCGAGGCGCTCGCCGCGCAGCGCGCAGCGAGCGCGCAGGCCGCCGTGGGGCGGAACGCCGGGCAGGCCGCCGCCGCTGAAGCTGCCCTCACCGAGGCGCGGGAAGCCGAATCGGCGGCCAGGGCTGCAATCGCGGACTGCGAGGCCGCCCTGGAGATCCTGGACGAGTGCGGTACCCGGCTCGCGCACGCCGCGAACTGCCTGGCCAAGGTCCCCGGCGACCTCGCCGCAGTCTACGAACAGCCGTCCGAGCACCTCGCTGACGGGGGGACGCTGCCGCACTCCGGTGACTTCCTCGGCGGTGCCGTCACGATCGAGGCGGCGTGAGCATCAACCTGGTAACGCCCGGCCCGGCCTACCCGGAACGATCACGGACAAGGACAACTATGACGGACATGGGCAACTACACCACACTCGTCAACGGGCACGGCGGCGAGGACGGCGCTCCCGTCATCCAGCCGCTCACCATCCCGGCAGCGTCCGGCCTGTCGTCACGATGGCCGCTGCAGCCGCCGCAGGAGGAAGACACCGGAGCTGACCCCGCCGGACGGTGGCAGCATGCCCTGCCCGGTGTCCGGTCCTATGTCCTGTCCGCGCACCGCGCGTGGCTCGCCGTCATTCCCATCGTCCTGGTCAACTCTGTCGCGTTCGCCGGCCAGCTCGCGTTTCTTCGCGGCCACCTGCCGTGGCCCCTGGCGGGACAGATCCTCGTCGCCGTCACCCTGGAATCGGTGGCCGTGTACCTGGCCTGGCAGGCGCACCTGGCCCTCGCCGCCGACGACTCCGCGATGCGGCTGCGGCTGGCCGCCTACGGGTTCGCCGCGGTGATCGGCGTCATGAACTACTCGCACTACATGGCCCCGGGGTGGCGGCCGACGTTCGCGGCGGTGACGTTCGGGCTGATGTCGGTGTCGTCGCCGTGGCTGTGGTCGGTTCATTCCCGCCGGATGTCCCGTGACGCGCTGAAGGCTCACGGGCTGATCGAGCCGCACGCTGTCCGGCTGGGCGCCACCCGGTGGATATGGCACCCGTGGCGGTCAGCCAGGGTCATGTGGCACGCCACGTGGGAGGGTGAGAACGACCCGGCGAAGGCCATCGCCCTTGTCCAGGTGGCCGGGACAGATGACGGACGAGAAGACAGCCCCGCACCTGCCCCGCCATCGGGCAAGACGGCGGACATGGACATGGACATCAGCCAGGACAAGCCGCTTGACATCCCCGCCGCCAAAGGCCCGGGCAAGCCGAAGGCTGCGACCGGGACACGCAAGCGGACGGCCACGGGCCACGACAGGGCGACAGCCATGCTGAGACGTAACCCTGGGCTGAGTAACGCTGAGGTGGCTTCGCGGCTCGGTGTCTCGGAGAAAACCGTCTCGCGGGCCCGCGCCGCTGCCGCCCCCAAGGGACCGGAGGATCCGGCAGGGCGCTGACATCGGTACCGGGATGCCCGCGTGGCCCGACGTCCGTGACGCCGCCGGGCCGTGTGCGACGCGTCGTCAGGCCCGGCTATCAGGCGCACACTCCGCACGTTCCCGTCTTGAGGCCGCACAGGCACAACTCCGGGTCGGCTTCGTGGTACGGGTCGGCGAGCACCGGTATCCGGGCGGCAGCCGCAGCAGCGGGCATCTCGGCCGACGGGTGCCGATGCCGTAGCACCGGAGACACAGCCGGGCCAGTTTCTTGGACAGGGGTTGAGACGTCATGGCCGTTCCCGCTCAGTGCGGCGAGGAGATCACGGCCAGCACGACGCGCCACAAGATAACGGCGACCACGCCGGGAAGATGACGCCACCACCAGCCGGGTACCTGCCACAGCAGCGGCGGCGGCTCGTCCCGTGGCCGGATGGTGACCCGGTTCCGGTGCGGGAGCAGGTCTAGCGGTGGCGGGCCGGGTTCCCAGTCGTCGCGCAGGAGGGTCGTGGTGGCGGGGCCGCCGCCGGGGGTACGGCGGCCCCGCCCGCGACGGGAAGGACGCGGCGCCCGCGGGCCCGCATGATTGCCCATCACCGCTTCCTTTCCGTCTGGTCACTCGGCTGTGTCGGTTGCGTCCCCGCTCAGGTCCACGTATCACGCATTGCGCTCCTCCTCTCGCTGCGGATCGGCGCCCGGACTCGGGCTCAGCTCCAGACGATCCGCATGGCGTCCTCCCTCCGCCGGCGACATGCCTCTTGGCACCATTCAGCGCGCTTGCATGTCGCCAGGCGTAGCGGAACAGGCCGGATTAGTCACCGAATGAGGCAAAGCGCGTGCCATGGTCTATTCGTGCGTAGTCCCCGGGGGGCCGCGACCGGCTAGTCAGGCCGGGGAGGAATCCGGCACCCGCGCGGCGTGTCGGCCTGTTGCGACGGCCAGGCGGCCCGCAGACTCGTGAGCAACGGCCTGAAGGCCGAAGGTTACGCCCCGGGGTGTAGTAAGGCGGGCCGCCCCAGGTGCTGGAACACCCGGGCGGCCCTAGGCAACCGACCTGCTAGGAGGTCAGCGCCTTGAATGAAACGATCCCACGGACGCCCGGGGCCAGTCCCGGGACCCTGGAACGGTCCGGGTCGTCCTGACCGGCGCCGCCCCGGCCCTGATCAAGGTCGTCATCTTCCTCGTCCAGGTACTCGAGGGCGCCAGCCCCGCTGACGTCCTGCGCATCCTTCACCTCGCCGCGATCCGGATCACCTCAGAGGCTGGCCGCGGCCGACGGGTCACCCTCACCCTGGAACTCGAGGAGACGGCCCGGTGAACGCCGCCGCCACGATCACGGCCCTCCGCGCCGCCGCCGACTCCCTCGCCATTGACACGGTCATGTGGGCGGCCCGTGACCCGGCCAGTCTCAGCCGGGAGGCGCTGAAGGCCCGCGAGAACGCCCTCCGGACGATCGACGCGACGATCGGCGAGCTCGGCCGCCTCCGCCGCGAACTCGCGCCCGGCGTTCACCGGACGCGCGGCCGGCACACCTAGGATCGTTCTGGGTCCGGTGCACGCACCCGGAGCGCGATACTCGAATGCGTGACCGGTAAGCGTCCGCAGGCCGACCGCCTGTTCATCGCCAGGGCCAACCGCAAGGGCGAGAAGCACGAGTACCAGAACTGCAAGGGCGACGACCGCAAACGGTCGGCCTGTGTGGCGTACAAGACCGGATGGCGCGAGGGGTACCAGATCGGGTTCGCCGAGGGATACGACGCCGGATACGGGGCGGGCAGGCAGGCCGGATACGGCGAAGGGTTCGACGCCGGCCTCAGGTCGTGCCCAGGCCCGCACGGAGGTGGCTGAAGTGGTGACGCTGATGGAGCACGTGCTCACCGGGCTCGCCCTGCTCGCCGCCTGGTCGGCGTTCGCGAACTTCCGGCCGCGCAAGCGGTGCCGCAAGTGCAGCCGGCGGGGCAGCAAGCAGCACCGGAGCCGCAAGGCCTGCGGACGGTGCCAGGGCACGGGCCGCACGATGCGGCTCTCGGCCGTACTGGTGCACCACGCTGCCGGCATCGCCAAGGCCCAGGCACGGGAAGCAATCGCCAAGCGACGGGAGGCCAGCTGATGAGCTGCCCCGGATTGCATTGCCCAGGTTGCTCGGGCGGGCAGACGGCCGGCATCGCCGCCACCACCGTGGTCGGCCTAGTCGTAGCCGCCGAGACAGTGCAGTGGGTCGCCGAGCGCATCGTATGGATCAGCGCCACGATGGCCATGTGCTTCATCCTGACCGTTGCTGCCGGCATCTGGCTGGAACGGCTGGCCGACCGCCGCGGTGCCAGGTTCGCGGCCGCTCACGGCATCTTGTCGCGTGCCGACGTGATCCTGCCCTACCCGGTGCGGGTGACCACGGTGCCCGCCACGATCCCCCACCCGGCGATCGGCGCGCCACAGATCACGGTCAACATCTTCGGCGTGCCATCGCCCGAGCAGGCCGCGGTCATCCGCCAGACGCTACCCGGGCACGCCATCACCGGCGACACGGAGGAATGATGGCGTTCGATCCCGGCAAACCGGATCTGACCCGATCCGCGACATCCTGCGCTGCAGGATCGCTAACTGCGCCGCCGACCGGGAGCAGGCCGAAGCGCTGATCCGATTCACCCGGGACTGCGCGACGTGGCCGCCACGACCGGGAGTTCCTCATCCAGGGCGTCACATGGGTGGCCCGGCAGGGCATCCCGATGTCAACGGCAATGAGCCCATCGCGTCGGCTCGCTCTCGAAGCTGTCTACCAGATCTCACTGGCGAACGCCGCTGGTCAGCTGCAAGGGACGTTGGCCGGGGCAGCGCCCGAAACTGGCGGCAGCTTCGCGGGAGGACCACCAGGGTCCGCCGCTCGCAGCGCTGGTTATGAAGCTAGGGGCTTGTCAGGTGAGGCGGGCTGACCGCCTAGGGAAGGCGGTCCCGGTGAGCTGCTGGATCTCCGCCAGCATTTCCACGCACCTGATGTATCCCTCGGACCGGCTGGCCGGGCCGAAGGACCCGGAGCTGGTGGTGATGATGTTCCCGGCCGAGTCGGTGAGCGCCATTTCCTGTCCGGCCGCCACCGCCCCGCAGAACCGCAGAACCGGCACGGCGTCCTGGGGCAGAGCGCCGGCGTGGTACCGGTAGGTCAGGCAGGCCTGATGCGTTCGTTGGACTGTGTCGAAGCGCTGCTCCATGGTGAGGAGCCCGGACGGGTCCCGGGAGGACAGCAGTAGGCCGCCGACCGGCCCGCTGCTGCGGCTGGTGACGCTCATCCTGATCACCTGGCGGACGGGTGGCTGCGCAGGAACGCGGAGCAGGATCGCGGCGGCCCGCTCGGATCCGGGCTGGAAGGTGCCGTCCAAGATCAGCGTGCCTCCTTCGAACTCGCCTCCCAGGCCGCCCGGGGCGTCCAAGGTCAGGCTGGTGATGCTGGCCGGCGGGATGGTCACCAGCGTGCCGAACTTTATGAATTCTGCGAAGGCCTCGCGGGCTTCTTGCTGTCCGGGCGAGTCATCGAACTGCAGGGTCGTGGTCATCGTTATCAGGCGGTCCCGGGGAGCGTCGGGGTGGCGGGGATGGGCGGTGACCGTGACCATCTCGTAGGCGGGGAAGGCTACAGGCCGCATGTCGCTCATCTTCGCGACCCAGCTCACCGCCGTCGCCACTCTCGTCCTGGCCGTGCTCGCCCTGGCCGTGGTCGATCAGCATCCGGTGGGTAGCTGGGTGGGCCACTCGCCGAGATGATCCACTACGGGCAGTGGGGACTCAGGCGCTGAGATGGGGTTGGGAGACAGCCTGCGGCGTCCGGTGCCTCAGGGCCTCGTAGTTGATCCAGCACATCCCGGTACGCCCCCGTCTTGTCGGCGGTGGTGTGGGAGCACTTCGACAGTCTTGGGTCTCCCGGCGGCGGCGTTCATCGAGATCCTCCGGGAGATATGTAGATAGTTATCACAGAGAATGGATTATTCTCCATGATAAATTGGGTAAGGCGTTCCCACGGACATCGCGGTGGCTCCCGAACCTGCTGGCGGCGGGGACTGCGCCCTCCTCCCGGCCTGCGCGGCTGTGATCTTAGAGGTATCTGACGCTGAATCTTCGGCGGTAAGTGGCGTGCTGTCCTGCGAGATTGCAGTGCCGGGCAGGCTGCGCCGTACTCAGCTGGTGAGGTGCGCGCGCAGCGACCGGAGCAACGCCTGCCACCATTCGGCGTGGCGGTGCTGGAACGCGTCGAGGGGGAAGCCATGGCGCGCCGCGTGCTCCTGGGGCAGCGCGTCCCAGCCGAAGTGCTCGACGGTCACGAGGGTGCCGGTGTCAACGGGCTCGAAGCGCACCGCAACCTCGGTCGACTGGTCCGGCGCGAACGTCTCCTGCCGCCAGCCGAACACGACACGCCGCGGGGGATCCCACGCCCGCACGGCGCCGATCTCGAACCGCTCCCCGTCGGGACCGATCTCGACCAGCCGTTGTGGTGGATCGGGTTCGAATGCGAGGCGGCTACCGGCGCGATCGGTGAAGCGGAACAATGAGCTGGGCCGCCACCACTTTCCGATCTCGCTGGTGAACGCGTCGAAGGTTCGCTCCGGCGGCGCGCTGACCCGGAGCGCGACGAGCACGCGCGACCCGGTCACCCGCGCTCCACGTGGGCTTTGAAGGCGGCGAGCTGTTCGCTCCACCCGGTCTCGGCGTCGGCGAGCCATGCCTTCAGCGCATCCATCGGCTGTGGTCGCAGTGAGAAGATCCGGACGCGCGCGTCGAACTGCGGGTGCTCCTCGTCGACGAGTTGCGCGTCGCGCAGCACCCGCAGGTGCCGGCTCATCACCGCGGGCGACACGCCGAGCTCGGCGGCGAGCTCGCCAGCCCGGCGCGGGCGTTCGGCGAGGAGCTCGACACCGCGGCGGCGCACCGGATCGGCGAGCGCGGCCAGCGTGCGGTCCACCGCGGCCGCACCCGCTCGCGCGCTCACGGCCAGGTGGTGGCAAAGATCGGCGTTTTGATGGCGGCTTCTGCCTCTTCGCGGCTGACGTCGCGCACGTGCATCGAGAATGTCCAGTGGTGGCCCTCGAGGTCGGTGCAGCGGTACGTGCGGTCGCCGTAGAACTGGTCCGACGGCTCGGCCACGATGGTGGCACCGGCGGCGCGTGCGCGCTCACAGTGGGCATCGATGTCGTGGGTGACGTCGACGTGGACGCTGCCGGTGTTGCGCCCGCCGCCCGACGCGGGGCTGCGCATCCACTCGTTCCACTCGCCGCCGACCATGATGCGGCCCCGGCCCTCGTATGCCATCTCGTAATGGCCCTGGGAGGCATCCCCGCCGGGCCCCTCGATGGCCATGGTCAGCTCGAAGCCGAACGCATCGGCCAGCCAGCCGAGGGCCGCCTTCGGGTCGTGGTAGGCGAGCGCCGGCACGAAGGTGGTGTCGTCCATGGAAGGCTCCTGATGTCGGCCAGATAATTAATGAGATCGTGAATAATATAACAGACTATGAAGTATCTGACCACAGGTTCCCCGAAACCGCTCCGAGCCAGCGGTGAACGGTAACGATCGTTGCCGAGACACACAGGCCGCGGCGCCATTTCCCCAGGCCGGATATGTAACGCATGCCGTATCCGTGGCAACGTCACACTGTCGGGGGCTGGCGATACAGTCCCGGCATGCGAATCGGCTACGGGCGGGTCTCCACCCTCGGCCGCATGTTCTTCCACATCCTCGGCGCCATCGCCGAGTCCGGGCACGCCCTGATGTCCGAGCGCACCAGGGACGGCCTGGCCGCGGCCCGCGCCCGCGGACACACCGGCGGCCAGAAACCCAAGCTCGGCCCCTGCCAGGTGGCCCTGGCCCGGCAGATGTACGACGAGCGCGACGGCGACGTCCGGCGCCGTTACACCGTCGCCCAGATCGCCGCCGAGTCCGGCGTCACCCGCCCCACCATCTACCGCCACCTCAGCCCGGACGCCGCCGCGACAGCCAGCTAGAACACCGGTCCCCGGAAGGAGATAGCACATGCGAGCCAAGATCAGCTTCATCATCCTGGCCGTCGGCGACCTGGGCCGGTCGGTCGCCTTCTACCGCGATGGCCTGGGCTGGCAGACCGAGGGCATCACCGGGCAGGAGTTCCACGACGAGGTCACCGCCGACG
>Ga0335076_10005679_pt1 | contig 12587 bp, 7 predicted proteins | sample Lox_Sample_25_FD_206717 | JGI IMG/M metagenome (GOLD analysis project Ga0335076, IMG submission 206717) | Soil microbial communities from Loxahatchee National Wildlife Refuge, Florida, United States - Lox_Sample_2.5 | ecosystem: Environmental > Terrestrial > Soil > Wetlands | place: USA: Florida...
CTCGAGCGTAAACGGCTGACTTTACGCGCAATGGAACACGCCGGCGATGATCAATTCCTAAAAAAGCGGGTCCGATGCGGGATCGCTATTTTTTTCGGGCTATTCTGCTTGTCCGTATGCATCGGCACCTATGCGCAGGGCGGGCCGCCGATGGTGACCGACGATCCGGGCACGCCGGGCGACGGTCACTGGGAGATCAATCTGGCGACGATCGGCAGCCGCACCACGCAACGCTGGGACATCGACGTGCTGGATGCCGACATCAACTATGGCTGGGGCGACCACGTCCAGCTCAAGCTCGACGCGCCGCTGACCTACCGGCACACCGGCGGCGAAAGCACCGTCTGGGGCCTCGGAGCGGTGAATGTCGGCGTCAAATGGCGGTTCGTGGATTCCGGTGACGCCTTCCCGTTCGACGTCTCCATGTATCCGCAGTATCTGTCGGCATGGTCGAACGCGTCGAAGAAGCGCGGCCTCGCCTCGCCGGACGACGAATTCTTTCTGCCGGTGGAAATCGGGACACAAGCGGCCGGATTCGACATCGCGGCGGAGCTCGGTCGTGACTTCGTCGGCGGCACGCAGGACCGGTGGGAGGGAGGCATCGTCGCCGCGCACGAGTGCGGTCCGGTCGAATGCCGGTTCGAGATCCATCAGACGTCGTTCGGGGATGATGCGCAGACCCTGTTGAATCTCGGCCTGACCTGGAAACTCTCGGATTCGCTTGTCCTGCTCGCGTCGGCCGGGCGCGAATTCGGGCCGCACACGGCCGATCGCCAGGATTTTCTCTATTACTTCGGCTTCCAGATCCTGCGCTGAAGGCCGCGAACCGTCCGTGCGCCACGAACGGTTCGGCGTGATCAGGCGCTTACTTGGCGCGGTGACAGGTTTCTTCGTCCAGCTTCATCCACTTCTTGTCTTCGCCCTGCATCTCGCCGGAATGGATGAACTCGTTCGCGTCCTTCCTGGTGAAGTTGTCGCGCACGCCGAACGTCTTGCCGTCGCCGTGGCCGGTACCCTCGAAAGAAATCGTGTCTCCGCTCCAGCCCTGACTGTTCTCCGTGCAATATCCGCCCATGTTGTCGACGCAGCCTTGCACGAACTCCTTCTTGCCGGCGTCGTAACCCATGTAGACGCCGACGTGATACGGCACAGGATTTGCCGCAGTCTTGTGCTCGTCGTACGTGACATGGAGCCAATGGCCATCGACCGCCTTGGCGGTGTTCACCGAGGCCGTCGTCGCGTGCTCCGGACCCATCGGACTCGCGAAAGCCTTGCCGCTGCAGTGCCAGGTGCCGACGAAGAAATCCAGCTGCGCGAATTCCGCCGGCGCCCTGGGTGGCTGCGGCGCATCGGCGTACGCCATGGACGACGCAACGGCGAGCGCAGCGGCGATCAGCAAGCGTTGTTTGAACATGTGTTTCTCCCCATGAAGTGGATGATGACATGGCGTGGACGTGCAGAACTGCGAGACGCGTGAATGCCTCGAAAACGCGATCCCCGGAAGCCGCGCGACTGTAGTCCGCCGCTTGTTATCGGGCGGTGAAGGCACGCAGACGGTCCCCGACCGTATGATGGGGAGCATGAAAGCTGCTCGCGATTCCCCGGGATGTGCGCGGCGCACGGGCCTGCTGGTCGCTGCCACACTGTGGATCGCCGCGTGTGCGGGTCCGCAGACACGCGGCGACTACGCTGAGCGCGTCGAACTGCTGGCGCTCGTGCAGACCCTGAACGCAGACCTGCTCAGCCACGACAGCGCCACGCTGACGCTGGAACGCTGGTGCGCAGACCATCGGCTGGCGGACCCGCCGCGCATCGTTGCGCACCGCGTGCGTGGGGAGTCCAGGGCGATTCCCGAGGAACTGCGTGCGCGGCTCGCCGTGGAGCCGGGTGATCGAATCGCCTATCGGCATGTGCAACTGGCATGCGGCGATCACGTTCTTTCCGAGGCGGACAACTGGTACGTGGCGGCGCGCCTGACGGCGGAAATGAACGAGCGCCTCGATACGACGGATGAGCCCTTTGGCAAAGTCGTCGCTGCGCTCGGATTCCAGCGCCGGACCCTGTCCGCGGACCTGCTCTGGTCACCGCTGCCGGCGGGCTGGGAGATGACGGACGCGGCACATCAAACGCCGGCACCGCTGCAAATCCCGCACGCGGTGCTGCGCCATCAGGCCGTCCTCTATACCGCGGCGCAAATTCCCTTCAGCGTGGTCACGGAAACCTACACGAACGAGTTGTTTGCGTTCCGCAATCCGCGCAGAGACTGAACGGGCGGCCCTAAAGCCGCGTGGCCAGCCGCGTGCCCTGGTCGATGGCGCGTTTGGCGTCGAGTTCGGCGGCAACGTCGGCGCCGCCGATGAGATGCACTTCGACGTTCGCCGCCAGCAGTCCGGCCTGCAGATCACGGCGCGGCTCCTGGCCGGCACAGACGACGACGTGGTCCACGTTCAGCAATTGCGGATTGCCGTCGACGCCGATGTGCAATCCGGCGTCGTCGATGCACTCGTAGCTGACGCCGCCCAGCATCTTCACACCCTTCATCTTCAGTGCCGCACGATGCACCCAGCCCGTGGTCTTGTTCAGGCGCCGGCCCGGTGCGCCCGGCGTGCGCTGGAGCAGCCAGATCTCGCGTTGGCTCGGCTCCGGCACCGGCTTGGCCAGACCGCCGCGGCCGGAATAGCCCAGATCGACGCCCCACTCGTGCGACCAGCGCGCGATGTCGGTCGTCGGCGAAGGCTGGCGCTGACTCAGGAATTCTGCGACGTCGAAGCCGATTCCGCCTGCGCCGACGATGGCGACCCGCTTGCCGACAGGCTTTCCGCTCTGGATCACGTCGAGGTAGCTGAGTACGTTGGGGCGCTCCGCCCCCGGAATATCCAGGCCGCGCGGCGTGACGCCGGTGGCGAGGATCACGGCATCGAATCCGCGCACCGACTCGACCGTGGCGCGCGTGCCGAGACGCAGCACCACTCCGGCGTCGGCGAGGCGATGGTGGTAGTAGCGCAGCGTCTCGTGAAACTCCTCCTTGCCGGGAATGCGCTTGGCCATGTTGAACTGACCGCCGATTTCCGCCGCGGCCTCGAACAGGGTCACGGCGTGACCACGCTCGGCCAGCGTCGTCGCGCAGGCGAGTCCGGCCGGTCCCGCACCGACCACCGCGAACGTGCGACCCTGCGTCGTTCTTGTGACCACCAGTTCCGTCTCGCGGCATGCACGCGGATTGAGCAGGCAGGATGCGTGTTCGTTCTCGAACACATGATCGAGGCAGGCCTGGTTGCATGCGATGCAGGTATTGATGCGGTTGCTGCGCCCGTCCGCCGCCTTGGTTACCCAGTCGGGATCGGCAAGCAGCGGCCGCGCCATCGAGACCATGTCGGCATCGCCGTCGGCGAGAATCTTCTCGGCCACCTCCGGCATGTTGATGCGGTTGGTCGTAATCAGCGGCACGGCGACTGCGCCCTTCAGCCGCCGCGTCACCCAGGCGAAAGCCGCGCGCGGCACGCTGGTGACGATGGTCGGCACGCGCGCTTCGTGCCAGCCGATGCCGGTGTTGATCAGCGTCGCGCCGGCCGCCTCGATCGCCTTGGCCAGGCACACGATTTCGTCCCAGCTCTGCGCGCCATCGACGAGGTCGAGCATCGACAGGCGATAGATGATGATGAAATCCCGGCCGACGGCCTCGCGCGTGCGCCGCACGATTTCGATCGGGAAGCGCTGGCGCTTCTCGACGTTGCCGCCCCAGTCGTCGCTGCGCCGGTTCGTGCGCTCGACGAGGAACTGGTTGATGAGATAACCCTCGCTGCCCATGATCTCGATGCCGTCGTAGCCGGCATCCTGGGCGAGGCGCGCGCTGTCGACGAATGCGCCGACAGTTCTTTCCACGCCGCGCGCGGACAGCGCCCGCGGCGTGAACGGCGTGATCGGCGACTTGATCCGCGATGGCGCTACCGACAGCGGATGGTAGCCATAGCGCCCGGCATGCAGGATCTGCAGGCAGATGCGCCCGCCGTCGGCGTGCACCGCGCGGGTGATCTGCCGGTGCCGCGCGACGTGCCACGGCATCGACAGTCGTCCGGCGAAGGGTTTCAGCCAACCCGCGAGGGTCGGGGCGAAGCCGCCGGTGACCATCAACCCGACGCCGCCGCGCGCCCGCTCGGCGAAGTACGCGGCAAGTCGGGCGAAGTCGCGCGCATGATCCTCGAGGCCCGTGTGCATCGATCCCATCAGCACGCGGTTCGGCAGCGTGACGATGCCGAGATCGAGCGGCGCGAAGAGGCGTGGAAAATGCGGGTTCGGCGCCGTGGCTTCGTTCATGACAGTCAGTGCGCGATCTTGAGCACGATCAGCGTCTGGTCGTCGCTGCCGACCTCGGCCTGTTGATGAGTTCTGACTGCATCGACGATATCGTCGAGCAATGCCTGCGGCGAGTCGGGACCGCTGCCGACGAGGTCGCGCAAGCGCCCGCCGCCGAACATCCTGTCGTCGGCATCGCGCGCTTCGGTCAGGCCGTCGGTGTACATCACGAGCAGGTCCCCGGGCTCGAGCGCGAGTTCGTTGTTGCGGTATTCGTAATCGGGCAGCACGCCGAGCGGGATCTGGTCGCCCTCGCCGATCAGTCGCACGTCGCGGCCGCGCCGGTGCAGCATGCCGGGATGCCCGGCACAGAGATAGTTCAGCGTGCGCGTGTCGGGGCGGTACAGCGCGGCGGCGACCGTCATGAAGTGGCCGCGGCTGCGGCGCGAGAAGAAGTACCGGTTCGCATAGCTGATGGCGGCAGCGGGCGGCGTGCCGCCATCGCCGCGGTACGTGCGCATGATGGCATCGAACTGGACCGCTTCCATCGCTGCCGCCGCGCCGTGGCCGGACACGTCGGCCACCATCACGCCCCAGACGTCGTGACCGGTCGGCGCAAAGTCCGGCGGAGCGAATTCGGTGAGGCGGCTCATCTCGTAATAGTCGCCGGCCGCGGTCGCCGCCGGCTGCCAGTGCACGGCGTATTCCAGTCCGACGATTTGCGGATTGTCCGGCAGCAGGAGCTTCTGGATGTCGGCGAGGCTTTCAATCTCCTGGCGCTGGCGCTCGGTCTCGCGCGTCAGTTCGCGGAACACGATCGGACGCACGAGCAGGCTGGTGGCGAGATTCACATGCAGCAACGCACGATCGAGATCGGCGCCATCGAAGCGGTGCGCCAGGGTGCTGGCGATCACCAGCCAGTGAGTGAGTTGTCCGCGGTTGGCGAGCGGCACGGCGAGCACGCTGGCGGGAGAGAACAGAGCCTGGGCCAGCGGAGAGTTGCGCTGCGCCGGGGCAACCGACACGACGTGCGCTCCGGTGCCGCCGACGATCGCGTGCGCGAGCGCGTCGTCGAACTGCGGCAGTTCGCCGCGCTCGCCGTTCGGATCGAGGTTCGGCACGTGCTCGGTGCCGTCGGGTCCGATCAAGCCGGCGAGCCGGCAACGACCGGGCTGCTCGCCGCGCACGAGCAGCAGAGCCGCCGAGCAGTCGGGAAACTCGCCCGCAAAGTGCGCGTGCAGGGTGGTCAGCGCGGCCCGCGAGTCGCCGTCGAACGTACTCAGCTTGACCACCCGTTCGAAGAGATTCTTCGTCGAGGACATGGCGTGGATTGTGACCGAGGCCGGCGACCCTGGCCAGTCTGGAAGCGATTGGAGAACTCCTTCGCGCCGGAGCGTGAATCGGCTCACGTGGCGGGGAAAACGCCGGCTGAACGCGTGCCGCGGGCGGGTCAACAGTCGGCGTTCCCGGGCGTTGTGGATCGGCGAAGGCTGCGCGTTCGCAGCCATGACCCGCTACGAGGAGTTTGCCATGTTTGCTCGCAAGATCGCTCTGGCTCTGGCGCTGGGTGCGGCTGGCCTCGGCGCCGCGTATGCACCGTCGGCTTCAGCCGGAGTGGCCGTCGGCGTGTCGGTTGGAGTGCCGCTTTATGGTCCGCCCCCGCCGATCGTCGAGACGGTGGGCGTTCGTCCGGGTTACGTCTGGGCACCGGGCTACTGGCGCTGGAATGGCTACCGCTACGGCTGGGTGGGCGGCTACTGGAACCCCGTGCGCGTCGGCTACCACTACGCTCCGGCCCGCTGGGCGAACGGCGGCGGGCGGTGGTGCTTCCATGCGGGGTATTGGCACCGTTAGGCAGTACTGTCAGCGGCGAGGCCCTGTGCCTCGCCGCGCAGCAGGCGTGACTTGGCGGCCCACTCGGCTGCCGCATCCATGGGTTCCAACGCCTTGAAGGTGCCGGAAATCAGCGTGGCAACCGGCACGCCGTCGCGGTAGAGAACGCGCGCTCCGGCAAGGCCCGGCACGTTTGCTCCCGCCACGATGTTGCCAACCAGATTGAGCGGATCGGCTCCGCACACCGAAGCCAGCGTTCCGTCCGGCGCTTTCTGCCGCGCGCTACGTAGCAAACCCACCGCTTCGGGCAGGGCGAACTGTTCGCCGGCAAGGCCGGCGATGAAGCGTCCGCCGCGGATCTCGCCGCGTGCCTCCAGACGCTGATAGCAGCGCAGCAACTCGCGCCACGGCGGTAGCCAGTCGGCCTCGTGCGCCAGCAGGCGCCAGCAGATGACGCCATAGCGCTTGAGCAGCGTGCGGGCAACGTGCTCCAGGGTTTCCGGGTCGGTCGACTTGCCGGCGGCGGCCTGCGGCTGGCGCCGCAGCGCCGCCCAGCGTCCGGCATCGGCGATGCCGAGCAGAGCGGTGCGCCGTCCGCGCCGGCGCTGCGTCGACGGACGCTTGGAAACCGGCACGAGCAGGGCACGCAGGCCCGCGAGGCTGTCGGAGTTGATCTGACCGGCGGCGACGAGTTCGGCGAGTGCATCTTCGAGCTCGGCGTGCAGCAGGCGTACGCCGCAGGCCATCTCGTCGAAGAACGAAGCGCCGTGTTCGCGCAGGTAGTCGGCCACGGCCTGGGCGCGCGACGAAAGAGCGGGGGCTGCGTTCGCAGCCGTACCGTCGAGCTTCGTCCACAGCGGAATGTTGCGCCGCTGCAGCATGACGATCGGTGTCGCGCGTACCGGGCCTGTCCCGCGCTCGGCCGAGGCCGCACTGCGCGCGCGCAGGCGCGTCCACACGACGCGCCCGGCAAGGCACAGGTCATCGAGCCAGGAAATCTCGTAGCCGGCCACGCGTGCGGGCAGCAGTTCGGTCTCCCATGCCGCGGCAGGCGCCTCGTAACCTTCCAGTTGCGCCAGTACACCGGCGAGCGCATCCGGGCCGTTCACCTGCGTGCCGGGTGCGACGCGCTGCCATTCGAACAGGAAGCGCATGAAATCGCGCGGCTCCACTGGCTCGATCTCGCGGCGCAGCCGCTTGACCGTGTAGCGGTGGATGCGAGCCAGCAGGTGGCGTTCGCACCATTCCACGTCGGACGCAGTAAGACCGGATTCGGACCGCGGCGTGAACTGGCCGCGCATGACGAAGCCCTCGGTCTCCAGCGCGACGAGCGCGGCATCGACATCGGCCCGGGAAACCCGCAACGACGCCGCGATGTCCACCGCGAGCACAGGTCCGAGCCCGGTGAGGCGCGCGCGCACGATGTCGGCGAGGGCCGTTTCGCGTGTCCACGGCGTTTCCGCGAATTCGGGCGGTGCCTGGATCAGCGGTTCCGTCGTGACCGTGCCGAATACCGATTCGAATTGCGGCAATCGCTCCGCCGCGATCCAGACATCGGCGGCGACGATGCGCGCCGCGCGTCGTTGCCCTGCGAGCTCATCCAGCAGGCCCGGCCAGTGCGGTGCGGTGCGCAGGTCGTGCGCAGTCAGGAAGCCGAGGACCATCAGCGCCTCGTGCAATTCATCCGCATGGCGCGCCTCGGGCCACGCTTCCGCGCGCACGGCGGCGATCGCCTCGGCATCGAGCTTGCCGAAGTCCTCGGTCGTCTCGATGTCGCCCCAGCGCCGCGACAGCACCGCCTGCGTGCGGCGCTCCTCGAGCGGCGCGTCGTCGAGGAACGCATAGGGGCGCGCGCCCAGGACTTCCGCAGCGAGCGGCGAGGGTGCGGTCAGGTCGCGGCAGACGAAATGGATTTCCCCGGACTCCAGCCTGCGCAGCAGGCGTTCGAGACCCTCGATGTCCATCGCCTCGAACAGGCAATCGCGCAGCGTCTGCGTGACCAGGGGATGGTCGGGAATCTGGCGTTCGCCGACGATGTTCTCGAGGCACGCGACCTGGTCCGGGAACACCGTCGCGAGAAGGTCCTCGGATTTCATGCGCTGCAACTGCGGCGGCACCTTCGTTCCGCCGACGAAGCGCGGCAGGGCGAGCGAGGTCGTCGCGTTCCAGCGCCAGCGCACGCCGAACATCGGTGCGTCGAGCAGCGCCTGGGTGAGCACCTCGCGCACGGAATTGGAATGCAGGTAATGCGTGACGTCGCTCAACGGGAAGCTGTGGCTCGTCGACAGCGACAGGATGATCGCGTCTTCGGTTGCCGCAGCCTGCAGCTCGAAGTTGAACTTGCGACAGAAGCGCTTGCGCAGCGCGAGTCCCCAGGCGCGGTTCAGGCGGCTGCCGAGCGGCGCGTGGATGACGAGCTGCGTGCCGCCGGATTCGTCGAAAAAGCGCTCCATCCCCAGTTCGGCCTGCGTCGGCAGGAAGCCGAGCGCGGCTTTCGCGGCGCCGAGATAGTCGACGATCTGGCGCGACGCCGATTCGCCGAGCCCGACCTCCTCGCTGAGCCACGCCTGCGCGGCGGCGGCGCCGCCCTCGAGCTTCGCCGAGACCTCCTGGCGCAGTCGCGACACCGCGAAGGACAGCTCGTCGCTGCGTCCGGGCGCCTCGCCGAGCCAGAATGGAATTGTCGGCGGCGCGCCCTGCGCATCCTCCACGCGCACCCGTCCGCGTTCGACGCGCAGGATGCGATACGCGGTGTTGCCGAGCTGGAAGATGTCGCCGGCCATGCTCTCGACGGCGAAATCCTCGTGCACCGTGCCGACACGCTGCGCCTGCGGCTCGAGCACGACGTCGTAGTCGGCGGTGTCGGGAATCGCACCGCCGGAGGTGATGGCGGTCAGGCGCGCGCCGCGTCGCGCACGCAATACGCCGTTCACTGCGTCGCGATGCAAGTACGCCGCACGCGGGCCGCGCCGCGTGGAATAACCCTCCGCCAGCATGCGCAGGATGTCGGTGAAGACCGTCCGCGCCAGCTCCGCGTACGCATACGAACGAGTGACGAGCTCGAACAGTTCGGCTTCCTTCCATTCGCGGCAGGCGACTTCGGCCACGATCTGCTGGGCGAGCACGTCGAGCGCGTTGCGTTCGACATGCAGCGTGTCGAGTTCGGCGCGCCGCACGGCATCGAGCAGGGCCGCGCACTCGACGAGGTCGTCGCGCGACTGCGGAAACAGCCGGCCCTTCGGCGTTCCGTCCACGGCATGACCCGAGCGGCCGACACGCTGCAGGAACGTCGCGATCGAGCGCGGCGAGTTGATCTGGCAGACGAGATCGACGTCGCCGATGTCGATGCCGAGTTCGAGCGACGCCGTTGCCACCAGCGCGCGCAGTTCGCCACGCTTCAGGCGCTGCTCGGCGGCCAGACGCTGCTCGCGCGCGAGGCTGCCGTGGTGCGAGGTCACCGCATCCCTGCCGAGCCGCTCGGACAGGTGCCGCGCCACCCGTTCGGCCATGCGCCGCGTGTTGACGAAAACGAGCGTCGTGCGGTGCTGCTCGATCAGTTCGGCCAGGCGCGTATAAACCTCGGTCCAGACATCGCCCGACATGACCGCCTGCAGCGGCGACGGCGGCATCTCGAGGGCCAGATCGCGCTGGCGCGAGTAGCCGACGTCGACGATCTCGCATGTGTCGGCCCGATGGCGCCCGAGAAGGAACTTGGCCACCTCGGATATCGGTTTCTGCGTCGCCGACAGGCCGATGCGCGTGAGCTTGCGCCCGCACAGCGCTTCGAGGCGTTCCAGCGACAAGGCAAGATGCGCCCCGCGCTTGCTCGGCGCGAGCGCATGGATTTCGTCGACGATCACGCTGCGCGTGCTTGCCAGCATCAGCCGCCCCGACTCGGACCCGAGCAGGATGTACAGCGACTCGGGCGTGGTGACGACGATGTGCGGCGGACGCCGGCGCATCGCGTCGCGTTCGCCCTGTGGCGTGTCGCCGGTGCGCACGCTGGTACGGATGTCGACATCCGGCAGGCCCATCTCGAGCAGCTTGTCGCGGATGCCGGCGAGCGGCGCTTCGAGATTGATGCGCACGTCATTCGACAGCGCCTTGAGCGGCGACACGTAAACGACTGCGGTTTCATCCGGCAGCGGCCGTTCCACGCCGCGTCGCACGAGGTCATCGATCGCGGCGAGGAACGCCGCGAGCGTCTTGCCCGAGCCGGTCGGAGCGGCGATCAGCGCATGCCGCCCCGACTGGATCGCCGGCCACGCGCGGGTCTGCGCGGAGGTCGGTGCGGGGAACGCGCCGCGGAACCAGGCGGCGACGGCCGGATGGAAGTTTTCAAGCGCCATGGACGGAATTCTGCGCCGATGCTGCTGACGACGCTATGGCAGCAGCGTCTCGCCGGTTGCGACGCTCGCGCCATGAACGGGCGCTGACCAAATCTGGCAAAATGCTCGACTCCTGCGATCCGGAATTTCCATGAGCCACAGCGACATCCGTTCGGCCAAGCGCCCCGATCCCGACCAGGCGATGGTCGACATCGCCAACTACGTCGCCGACTTCCGCATCGAGTCCGCGGAGGCCTACAACACCGCGCGCTACATGCTGCTCGATTCGATCGGCTGTGCGATGCTGGCGATGAAGTTTCCGGAGTGCGTCAAGCACCTCGGACCCCTCGTGCCGGGCGCGACGCTGCCGGGCGGCGCGCGCGTTCCGGGCACCTCCTGGGAGCTCGATCCCGCGCAGGCCGCGTACAACATCGGTGTGCAGGTGCGCTGGCTCGACTTCAATGACACCTGGCTTGCCGCGGAGTGGGGTCATCCGTCCGACAATCTCGGCGCCATCCTCGCCGTCGCCGACTACGTCTCGCGCCGCAACCTGCGCGAGGGCGGCAAGGCGCTCACCGTGCGTGACGTGCTCACCTACGCAATCAAGGCGCACGAAATCCAAGGCTGCTATGCGCTCAAGAATTCTTTCAATCGCGTCGGCCTCGATCATGTGATCCTCGTGCGGCTCGCGTCGACGGCAGTCGCGACGCACATGCTCGGCGGCAGCAAGCACGACATCGTCAATGCCGTGTCGCACAGCTGGATCGATAACGGGGTGCTGCGCACGTACCGGCATGCGCCGAACACCGGACCACGCAAGAGCTGGGCGGCCGGCGACGCCTGCCGGCGCGCGGTCACGCATGCGCTGAATGCGGTCAAGGGCTGCGTCGGCTATCCGTCGGCGCTGACGGCCAAGACCTGGGGCTTCTACGACGTCGCGTTCAAGGGCAAGGCGTTCGAGTTCGAACGGCCGTTCGGCAGCTATGTGATGGAGAACGTCCTCTTCAAGATTTCCTATCCCGCCGAGTTCCACGCCCAGACCGCCGTGGAGTGCGCGATGAAGCTGCATCCGCAGGTCGCGGGCAAGCTCGACCGGATAGCGCGCATCGAGATCGAGACCCAGGAAGCCGGCGTGCGCATCATCGACAAGACGGGCCCGCTCGCCAACTACGCCGACCGCGACCACTGCCTCCAGTACATGGTCGCGGTGCCGCTGATCTTCGGCCACCTGACCGCGGATGACTACGACGACGCGATCGCGGCCGATCCGCGCATCGATCGCCTGCGCGACTTGATGCAGGTCAAGGAGAACCCGCAGTTCACGCGCGACTATTTCGATCCCGACAAGCGCTACATCGGCAATGCACTGCAGGTATACTTCAAGGACGGTACGCAGACCGACAAGGTTTCGATCGATTTTCCGATCGGTCACCGCAAGCGCCGGGCGGAGGGAATCCCGGTGCTGGTGCGCAAGTTCGAGGAAGCGCTGGCCGGGCATTTTTCAGCGCGCCGAGTCGCACGGATTCTTGATGTGGCGACCGACCCGGCGCGGCTCGCGGCGCTACCCGTCAACGAGTGGATGGATTTGCTGGCGACTTGACTAAAACATGATATTTGGCAATGGGTTACAACGATGGCGTGGATCGGCAGGCCGCGCGGACCGCTTGACCCGCTCCGGGCAAGTGAACGCTGGAGGTTAAAAATTGATTTTGCTAGACTAGAGAGGATCGCGTTGGCGCTGTGATAACATATAATTAACGCGATAGATTCTTTGGTTGTTGACCATTGCGTTATGCGTGCGCGCGGACCGAGCGGACGCCCAAAAAAACCAAGTAGAGGAGACAACGATGAAACGTAACACCTTGTTCGCCCTGATTGCCCTTGGGTTGGGCGGCGTGAGCGTGGCGCAGGCCAGTGACCTCGGTACGTGGTATCTCGCTCCGCGCATCGGATATGTCGGCGCCGACAGTGATCGTACGACGAAGGATTCGCTGTTCGCCGGAATCGGTGCCGGCGCGTGGGTCAATCCGAACTTTGCCGTGGATTTCGAATACGGCATCAACAACGCGGACTTCAAGAGCAGTTCGCCGCGCAACGGCCACCAGTGGGAAAACGTGCAGTTGGACGTGGCCG
>Ga0335076_10005680_pt1 | contig 12586 bp, 6 predicted proteins | sample Lox_Sample_25_FD_206717 | JGI IMG/M metagenome (GOLD analysis project Ga0335076, IMG submission 206717) | Soil microbial communities from Loxahatchee National Wildlife Refuge, Florida, United States - Lox_Sample_2.5 | ecosystem: Environmental > Terrestrial > Soil > Wetlands | place: USA: Florida...
CTGTCGAAGTCACCGACCACGATGTCACTGTCGATGCCGATTTAGGCGTTTTGGGCAGTTTCATCGGCGAGAAAAAGGCCCAGGAAATGGTCGAGAAGCGCATCAAAGGCCTGCTCACCTGACCCCGATTCTTAACGCCTCACGCCTTCGTTTTGTCCAGCATGCTGGACCCCCACCTCGCCGCAATTCCATCCCAAAAAACTCTGTCGTCCCGAGCGAATTCCTCGCAGCGATCCCTCGGCGTTCCCCGCGTCCTGCCTCTCCTCCACACCTCTCCTCCATGCCACTCTCCTCCATGCCATCTCCCCATGCCAATTGACTCCCCGCGGCCTTGGGGACTACGATTTCGCTTAGGTTCCGGGTGAAATGATCGAAGGAAAATTCGCTCATTATTTTGTGCTGGAGCAGGCCGGCGCGGGCGCTATGGGTGTTGTCTATCGCGCCCGCGACGAGCATCTGCAGCGCGAGGTCGCCCTCAAAATCCCACTCGAGGGTGCGGTTCTCACCCAGGAATTGCGCGCCAAATGGTTAGCCGAAGCTCGTGCCGCCTCCGCGCTCAATCATCCCAACATCTGCACGATTTACGAAGTGGGTGAATACGAAGGTCAACCTTACATCGCCATGGAGTATCTCCCCGGCCGCTCGCTCAATGCTTCCATCCCCGACGACGGCTTGCCCACGGAAACCGTCCTCGAATATGGCGCGGAGATCGCCAGCGCGCTCGAACACGCGCACAACCATGGTGTGCTTCACCGCGATTTGAAATCCGCGAACGTCCGCAAAGGCGCCGACGGTCACGTCAAGGTGTTGGATTTCGGTTTGGCGGCGAGTCTGAAAGACAAACCACTCGAAGGTGCCACAGATTCCAATGCCACGGACAGCGGCGGCGCTCCTGGCACGCTCGCTTATCTCGCACCGGAAGTCTTGACCGGCACGCCCGCGGATGTTCGCGCTGATATTTGGGCCTTGGGAGTTTTGCTCTACGAAATGGCCTCGCGCGCGCATCCGTTTCCCGGACGCACCACCTACGAATTGTGCAGTGCGATTCTCAAGGAAGCGCCGCGTCCATTGCCCATGCATGTACCCCCGGGTTTGCGCGCCATTATTCTCCGTTGCTTGGCCAAGCAGCCCGAGCAACGCTACCAACGCGCCAGTGAAGTTAAAGCCGCTCTCGAAGCATTACATTCCAACGGCGGCCTGATGGCCTCGGTCATGGCTGCCGCCGCGGGTAGTTCACAGGAGAGCGCCAGCTCTCCCGCCGCCGCAAAAGACACCCGTTCCCGTAGTCATTTATGGATCGCCACCGGATTGCTCCTGGCCTTGGTCGCAGCCATTTACTTCATGGCTGGCTCCAAACCGAAACTTGGCCGCCCTCAGCCCGGTGGCAAATTGCGCCAGCTCCTCGCCACGCAGAAAACCATCCTGGGCCCAGCTCTTTCCCCTGATGGAAAGATGCTCGCCTACGTCCAGGAAAGCGGCACCGGAGACGATTTGTACATCACGCGCGTTGCTGGTGGAGAACGCATGCAGCTTACCAAAGATGTTTCCCGGAAAGGTGAGCCGGTATTTTCCCCCGATGGCGAGAAAATCGCCTTTGCCAGAAAACTCCCCGGTGACGACGAAGGAGAACTTTGTACCATCGCGACACTCGGCGGTGACATCACCACGGTCATAAAAGGCGGATCGATGCCCGCGTGGTCTCCGGATGGCTCCCGATTGACCTTTGTTCGTGGCAAAGCCGGCGAGCCGGAAACACTTGCCATCGTCGATGTCAACGGATCGGAACTGCGCACCATTCTCGCCGCAGATGCCATTTACCCTTTTCTCGGACGCCCCGCTTGGTCGCCCGATGGCAACACCATCGCCGTCACTCGCAGTCGCGGGGGCGATCGCCGTGAAATTTGGCGGGTCGCCGTGAACGGTGGCACGGCCACTCCCTTGACACACGGCACCGATGGAGAATCGGACGATACCCCCGTGTTTACCGCCGACGGAAACGGTTTGGTCTTTCGCTCCAACCGCCGCGGTGCCTGGAATATCTGGTTTACCGACTTGGCTGGCAAGGCCGCCACGCAATTAACCACTGGCGCAGGCCCCGACTCTGAGCCCAGTGTTGCTCGCGACGGCTCCATGGCCTTTCTTAATGCCCGCACCCGTTATGTTCTGCTACTCTACGATCTCGCCACCGCGCAAACCAAAACCATCCTCACCGATTCCGGGGTCTTGTGGGCGCCTTCCTTTTCCCCGGACGGCAGGGAAGTGGCCTATTCCCGCGGCGAACCCAATGGTGCTTGGCATTTGTGGACCATGCCCACCGATGGCAGTGCTGCCCGTCAGCTCACCGCAGGCAAATTGCTGGAAATTTATGCCCGCTATTCTCCCAACGGCGAAGAGATCTACTACAGCACTTGGGGTCCTGAACCACTCAGCCTTGGCCGCGTCTCCCGTGACGCCGGAGTGGCTCGTGCCTTGGCCCCCAAGGAAAATTCCAGCGATTCCTACGCCGATATTTCGCGTGACGGCAAATCGCTCGTCTTTTCTCGAACCGAAAATAAGCTCTCGCACTTGTATGTTCGCTCCGCCGATGGTAACGGTGAAGCGCATCGCGTGGGAACCATCGAAGGTACCGTCCCGCGATGGTCCCCAGATGGCAAGTGGATTGTCTTCAGTCCGAATCGTGGTTTTCGCGATGGCGCCTTTGTTGTTCGTCCGGATGGCAGCGGCCTGAAACGCGTAGCCGACCGTGGCGGCTGGCCTGTCTGGTGGCCTGATGGCGAGCACATTGGATTGCAGACTGTTGGCGCGGACGGCAACACCGAATTCACCTTGATCGCGTTGAAAACCGGCGAAACTCGGGTTCTCCCCGGGTTGCATTTCCGGGGGATCAATTACCCCTTCGACATTTCCCGCGATGGCAAATGGCTCGTCACCACCAACGCCGTCGATGAATCCAACGAAATTTGGCTACTCGAACCCCCCACCCCGTAAGTGCGTTGTATCGCCGCCTTTACGCCGCCATCTCGCGCAGACTCCGATGCCTTTCAAAGCAAATTCGTCATCCCGAGTGGAGTCTTCGCAGCGAGGGATCCCTCTTCGCTCCCTGCGCTTAGCCTTTCTCCTCACTCCCGTCCGCGCTTCAGCTCAGCTTGCCACCGGCAACGACACGGGTTGCTGTAAGGTAAATTCCAGCAATGTCTCACTCGGAATTTTCAACTGCTCGCCCTTTTTTGACGCGGACAACGCGGTTCCTCCCGCTGCTCCCGCCGCCGCTCCGATCCCCGCTCCTTTTCCGCCTCCCGCGATGCCCCCAATTAGCGCGCCCAATCCCGCGCCACCCACTACTTTCTTCGCGGTGTTTCCGCCTTCTCCTTTGCCTTTCACCTCATACGTGTCGGTCAGCAGCGGATACGCCGTGCCGCCAATGACGATATCCGTCAACTCCAGCGTCAGGTCGGAACTGCCCTTCATTCTCCCCGCCGAGCTGGCCTGTTTCAGTCGCCCATATACCGTTGTACCCCGTTTAGCGATTACTGTATCTTCCGCCTGAAGATTCGTTTCCAGCGTCGCCGTGAACCGGTCCCCCGTCTTTTGTTTCGTCGAGTCGATGGCATCCACCGTCCGAATCAGGATTCGCGTGCCCGCCGGTACCATGATTCTCTTCTTGCTCGATTGTGCGCCGCGATGTCCCGCTGCAACAGGGAACGATGGAAGTGGTTGCAGGAGCACCAAGCTCGCGAGGAAAGCTGCCGTACGAAGAAATATCTGGTTCATGGAATCACCCTCTCCTTGAATTTACGAGCCCTGCCCGACCACGGGCAGCGACGACAAAACCTGTAAATCAATTACCAGCAGCAATTGGTGTTCGATCATTGCGAACCGTGCCGCCGTAACTCCACCGAGTGTCTGTTTCACCTTTTCGTAGGTTTGCGCCAGCAGTTCGTTGCGCTCTTTCTGAAAGCCCATCGATCGCTGAATGAGTTCGTCGGCTTTCGCGTCCGTCATATCGTTGTAGTTTTCCGCATATTCCTTGACTGTTTGCACCCGCTGGTCGTTCAGCTTATTCAGCTGGGTGTCATAGTCGGAGTAAATCGGCCAGAATTTCGCGGCGTCCTGGGCATTCAGCAACATCATCGACCCCATCATTTCCGCCTTCTGCTGCCGTACATCTTTGCGCAGCAGGTCGATGTACGCGTCCACGTTTTGCTTTTGCGTGTTGTTGGCCGCCGGCGGTCCGCCCATCGTCCCCGATTTCTTTGCTGTGGTCTGAGCGGCTACTACCGGCGCGAAGCTCAGCGCGAGCATCAACAGAACTCCATGCGCCACACGTTGTGCAGACATATCCTTCTCATCCTTTCTCCTGGGTTGGGTGGAAAGTGCGAACGGGAAAAGCCTAACCTGAATCCTCCCATAGTGCTAGCGATGATTTGCCACAACCTCAGCACGAATAAACGCTGTCATCCCGAGCGGAGTCCGCGCAGCGAGGGATCCCTCTTCGATCTCTGCGTTTTGCCTCCCAAAAAACGCGCACGCTGGCATCCTGAGCGAAGCCGCAGGACGTCAGTCCTGTGTCTTGCCCCGCTTCTCTCCGCTCGGACACCCACGCCAGTTCACCTTTTGACCCTCCCATGACAATTGCGTGACAACCCTCACCTCCTCCCACGCTACCTTCTCCTTAGCTAAGCTGGCGCAGATGGGCCGCCGCATTCCTAACCAGTAGGAATAAGCGCAGGGTGCTCGCGGCCCGTCTTGCATCCGCTATGGATAAGCCCCGCACACTATTAATAAGGTTAAGCACCCCGCAGTGTATCGCGGCCGGTTTCCTCTTTATCCTCTTCTTCACCATATCTTTCCGCAGCGGCTGGACTCGTTCCGAAACCGACTTCCCCAATTACTTCACTGCTGCCGTACTCGTTCGCCAGGGCAAGGCCCTGCGTTCTTTCTACGACTGGACCTGGTTCCAGCGACACATGAATTACGCTGGCATCGAAACTCAATTGGGTTCCTACCTTCCCCAAACTCCTTTAACCATGCTGCCCATCGTTCCCCTGGCGAAACTCCCGGTTCAGCATGCCAAGCAGGTCTGGCTCACCCTGAATTTACTTTTTTTAGCCGCAACCGCATGGATGCTTTCGCATGTCACTTCCATCGCTTTCGAATGGATTTCGATTCTTGTCTTCCTCGGTTTCGGTTCGCTGCACTCCAATTTCCTGCTCGGTCAGTACTACGTATTTCTATTGTTCCTGCTCACCGCCGCGTTTTATTTCCTGCACCGTAATCGGCCCATTCCAAGCGGCGCTCTTTGCGCCGTGGCTTTCGCATTGAAGCTTTACGGAGCTCCGTTCCTCTTCTTCTTCCTTGCCAAACGAAACTGGAAAGCCCTCGCCGGCATGCTCCTGGCCTCCACCGCCGCGCTCGGAACCGCCATTGCGCTCTTCGGCTGGCCGGACCTCCACTATTACGTCACGCAGATTTTGCCCCGTTCTTTGCAAGGCGAAGTCATCGACCCATACAACAGTGGCATCGGAACCCTTTCCACCCTGCTGCGCAGTTCGCTTGTCAGCGAATCGGATCTGAATCCCCATCCGTTGTGCAACCTGCCCGTGCTGTTCTTTTTCCTGAGCACGTTCCTGACTCTGTCCATTCTGGCGCTCGCCTGCCTCGGTGTGAGCGGCCGCTATCGCGACTCCGAATCCCGCGATTTCGCCTGGTTCACCATTGCGATCCTGCTGATTTCTTCGAATGCTGCTCCGTATACGTACATCCTCCTGCTCTTGCCTGTCGTCTTGCTCCTGAAAGACGTGGCTACAACCGAAAAAGTATTCTTGATCAGCTGTTATCTCGCTTTGAATGCACCAGTGCCACTCGGCTGGGCGCGATACTTTCCCAAATTGTGGATTCTCCTACTCCTGTTTGCTTTCGAGGGGCGTCACCATTGGCGAATGCTCCCTCGCCGTTTGGCAATCGCGAGCCTAACGGCGATATTTCTGCTCGCGGCGCTCGATGCGCGAACGCGGGCAGCCGATTACCGCATCCAGTCCAGCCAGCGCTTCGAACGCCTCCCATTGGATCGCGGCACCTATCTGTCCACTTATCCTGTCGTCACGGCCTCTGGCCTTTTTTACGAAGCGATGGTCGGCGGCGGTTACGTCATTCGCTGGCTGCACGATGGGCACACCGAAGAACTCCGCTATGCAAGCGAAGCTTTTCATCCGGTGGATACGCGCGACGGTGCCATCCGTTTCGAAGTTGTCTGCCATGGCGCATCGCGCATTCTGAAGTTTGATCCTGCAACGCGCGTCATCCACGTGATGGCTACCTCCGATACCCCCGATCCGCCACCTGAGGCCATTTCTCCAGATGGCAATTGGGCTGCCTTCGAAGCCGAGAGTGGCGGCGGCACGCAAATTTTCCTGCGCAATCAAAAAACGGGCCAGGTCCGCCAATTCACCGCAGGCCGCTGCAACAGTAGCGCTCCTGCGTGGCAACTCGATTCCCGCGCGCTTATTGTCGCCAGTGATTGCGCCCGCGGCCTCGGCTTACCCGTCTTGTATCGTGCTCCCCTTCAATAACGCACCTTCGCTGCAAACCATCTCGCTATCACCTCAATGAAAAAAAAGCTCCATCATCCCGAATGGAGTCCGCGTAGTGAGGGATCCCTCTTCGATTCCCATTTGCACTCCCGAATTGCATTCCCTTCATGGACTGTCTAGGATTAGGTGATTTCAAGGACAAAACTCGAACCCATGGCAGCATGGCTGAAATTGACATTTGGCTTCTCGTTCTTGCTTGTTGCGATTCCCTGGATGCAGAATCCGCAAACCACCGTCACCTCGCAAGTCAATGTGGACGCTTCCCAGTTGCAGTCCGTCCCAGCCAAGCACAATTGGATTTCTTACAACGGCGATTACACAGGCCGCCGCTACAGTGGCCTGCGCGAAATTACCACCGCCAACGTAGCCCAACTCAAAGCGCAGTGGGTCTTTCATCCCGGCAACTCCAGCCATCTCGAAACCACTCCTGTCGTCGTCGACGGCTTGATGTTCGTCACTTCCGCCAATGATGCGTTCGCCCTCGATGCCCAAACCGGTCGCATTGTCTGGCACTACACGCGACCCATCACCGAAGGTCTCATCGACGACGCTTCCCAGCATCACAATCGGGGCGTTGGCCTTTGGCACAACCGCGTCTACATGGAAACCGACAACGCCCACTTGCTCTGTCTCGACGCGCGCTCCGGCCATTTGATCTGGGATGTCGCCTACACCGACGGCAATCGCAACTACGGCGCTACCAGCGCTCCCCTCGTCGTCAAAAACATGGTCCTGGTCGGCACGTCCGGCGGCGATGATGGCGTGCGCGGATTTGTCGCCGCCTACGACGCCGAATCCGGCAAAGAGTGCTGGCGCTTCTGGACCATTCCCGCTCCCGGCGAGTTCGGTTCCGAAAGCTGGCCGGGCGAAAGCTACAAACTTGGCGGGGCCACCACCTGGATGCCGGGAACCTTCGATCCCGAATTGAACACGCTGTATTGGGGCACCAGCAATCCCGCCCCCGATTTCGATGGCGGTCCGCGTCCCGGCGACGACCTCTACACCGACTCTTTGCTGGCCCTCGATGCCGACACCGGCAAGCTCAAATGGTATTTCCAGTTCACCCCTCACGATTTGTTCGACTACGACGCCGTCGAAACTCCCATGCTCGTCGACGCCAACTACAAGGGCCAGCCTCGCAAGCTCGTCGTGGAAGCCAATCGCAACGGCTTTCTCTACGTCCTCGACCGGACCACCGGAAAATTCTTGTCTGCCACACGATTCTCCGAAAAGTTGAATTGGGCTACCGGAATCGATGCCAACGGCCGCCCGATTCGCACGGACTTGAAGCCAACCGAAAACGGTACGCGCATCTGTCCAGGCATGGTGGGCGCCACCAACTGGCAGTCGCCCGCTTTCAATCCGGACACGTCCATGCTCTATTTCATGGCTCTTGAAAGTTGCAATATCTACATGCTCAAGGCTCAGAAATTTGAGCCTGGCCAGGCTTACTACGCCACCGGTGCACGACACAGTGAGGGCGACCAGAATCAGAAAATCCTTTTGGCCTATTCTCTCGAAGGCGATCAGCCCACATGGCACTATGTGCAATCCGGCGAAGGACACTCCTCCGGTGGCGTCATGACCACTGCGGGCGGTCTGGTTTTCTTCGCGGACGACGCCCGTTCCTTCGAAGCCGTCGACGCTGCCACCGGTAAAGCCCTCTGGCATTTTCACACTGGCCAGACCATGAGCGCCTCGCCCATGTCCTACGCGGTCAACTCCAAGCAGTACGTCGCCATCGCCGCCGGCAGCGACGTTTTTGCCTTCGCCTTACCCTAAAACCGGCACTAAACTTCCTTCACTATCTTGTGAACAAACAAAAACTGTCATTCCGAGCGAAGCGAGGCACGGTTTTCCATCGCGTCTTTAGCGATGAATCCCTCTTCGCTCCCGTGTCTTGTCTCCAAGCGCACCTCAATCCCCCTCGAATATTTTGTGATTGAGCACAGAAATTTTTCCACGCCGAGAACTGCTTGACTTCATCAAAAGTTCGGCTTACACTCCGCGACCAACTGGGGGTGAGCCGTGTCTCTTCGCTTCAGACATGTCTTCGGGGTTATTTCAATCGTTTTAATACTAGCTTGCCATGCACGTATAACTCTTGCAGATGTGACCGGTTCGATTCAAGGCGTGGTTCGCGATCGCTCGCAAGGCGCCATAGCTGGCGCGCAACTTACCATCGTCAACACCGAAACCAATCTCAAATACAACGCCGTCACTGGGGCCGATGGTTCCTATCGTATTCTCGCCTTGCCCGCCGGCAACTACAAACTCACTGTCAACGCCAGTGGCTTTCGTCCCTTCGTTGAGAGCGACATCGTCGTAAAGGTCAACGACCAGCAACAGATCGACGTCACCATGGAAGTCGGCTCCGCTCAGCAGGAAGTCATCAACGTCGAAGCCAACGCTGTCCAGGTTCAGACCGAGAGCACGCAGCTCGGCGACGTCGTCGATTCCAAGAAAATGGAAGCGCTCCCGCTCAACGGCCGCAGCTACATCGACCTCCTCGGCCTTCAGGCTGGTGTCGCGCCCTCCACGGCTAGCACCATTGGCGGTGATCGTCCGGTTTCCGGCAATTTGAATGCCGGAAACATTTCCGTCAACGGTCAGCGTGAAACCGCCAACGCGTTCCTCGTCAACGGCGGCGACGTCAGCGAAGGTCGCAACCTTGGCGCTGGCTTGGTCCCCAATCTCGACTCCGTCGAAGAGTTCCGCCTCATCACCAACAGTTTCGATGCCGAGTACGGTAAATTCAGCGGCGCGGTTATGAACGCCATCACCAAATCCGGCAGCAACAGCTTCCACGGTGATGTTTTCGAGTTCTTACGCAACGACGCGTTGGATGCTAAGAATTACTTTGCGCCCTCCAAATCCGAACTGCGGCAAAATCAATTTGGCTATACTCTCGGCGGTCCCATCTGGAAAGACCATCTGTTTTTCTTCTCCGACTACCAGGGCACTCGTCAGGTGGCAGGTGCCGAAACCGGCTTGCAGAACGTGCTAACTCCCGATCAGCGCGCTGGTAACCTCGATCCCACCACGCTGACTGGCACCGTCGACGGTCCCTACTGGGCTTCCGTTCTGTCTCAGCGCCTCAATGGCCGGCCCGTAGTCCAGGGAGAGCCTTACAGTGGTTGTGCCCCAACGGACCCCGCCACCAGTTGTGTCTTCCCAGTCGATCCCGCCACTGGGCTCGCAAATGTTTCAGGTGCATTTGCGCCTCCGACCAGCCACATCCTGCCCTACATCCCGTTGCCCACTTTGCCCGGAGACCAGAGCAATTACTCCGACAACAGTGAAAAGAGCACCTTGACCGACAACAAGTTCGGTGAACGCGTCGATTTCAATAATCAAACCACCGGCAATTGGTCTTGGTACTACCACCTAGATAACACCACCGTCGATGCCGCACTCGCCGGTTTCGCCAGCGTCCCCGGATTCCCGACAAACACTCCTTCGCGCGCCCAGGAATTCGTCATGAGTAACACCAAAACTTTTGGCGCCACCTCCGTCAATGAATTTCGCGTCAGCTTCTTCCGCACCGCGGTGCACAAGGACAATCCGGCTGGTAGTTTCGCGGACATCTCTTCGCTCGGTTTCACGACCGGAGAAGGCACTCTCGGTATCGTCCCGCTGCCGGGATACACCCAATACATGCCACAGATCAGCTTGACCGGCATTAGCCTGAACATCGGCGTGCCCACACTGAACACCTTTCAGCCCGACACCACTTACATGATCTCGGATGTATTCTCCAAAATCGTTGGCAAACATACCTTGAAATTCGGAGGCGAATTCCGTTACCTCATGGTCAACGAACGGAACTATGCCAGCCCCAACGGGCAATTCACCTTTGACGGTTCGGTGACGGGTTCGGACATCGCGGACTTTCTCCTCGGCGCAACCTGCAACTCTTGTGGTGCGGCCTACGTGCAGGCCGCCAAACAGGTCTTGGATTCTCGTACTCGCTATGGCGGGGCGTTCGTGCAAGACTCCTGGAAAGTCAAATCCAACCTCACCCTCAATCTTGGCCTCCGCTGGGAAGTCAGCATGCCCTGGTATGACTGGCAGGGCAAAATCCAGACCTGGGTTTCAGGTCAACAGTCCACCGTCTTCCCACTCGCTCCCCAAGGCTTGGTCTTCCCCGGCGACCAGGGCATTCCCAAAACCCTGGCCCCGACAAAATATGACAATTTCGGACCGCGGCTTGGGCTGGCGTACTCTCCAGGCTTCACCGACGGAATTCTCGCGAAAATCTTTGGTGGTCCTGGCAAGAGCAGCATCCGTGCGGCGTACGGCCTTTATTACACTTCGGTTGAAGACTTGAACCTCTTCTACGAAGTAGCCGACGCTCCGTTCGGCTTGTATTGGCAGTCCCCGTCGTCCGTGCTCTTTGACCAACCGTTCGTCATTCGGCAGAGCGGGCAATCCCTCGGTCAACGTTTCCCTTACACTTTGCCCATTCCCGGTGCCCCTTCCAACAAGACCCTGGACTTCTCAGTCTTTGAGCCCATCAATTATTTCCCGGGCTACTATATTCACAACGTTTTACCTTACGCTGAGCACTTCAATCTTTCCATTCAACGTGAGCTCACCAGGTCTACTGTGCTCACCTTGGCTTACGTCGGTACCGAAGGTCACCACCTCATCACTCAGCAGGAATCCAACCCCGGCGACCCTGGTCTCTGTCAGCAGCTCACTGCCCAGGGAGCCATTGACACTACCCTAAGTACCCCTGGTAATCCTGTCACCGGCTGCGGATTTGGTGCTGAGAACGATGTCTATCAGTTGCCAAGCGGCAATCTCGTTTACAGCACCAGAAACAAACTTCTGAATCCAAACTTCTGTCCCGGTTCAGCCACCCAAGTGTGTTACGGGTACGGCAACACCTTCACCTTCACCAGCGCCAATTCCATCTACAACGCCGGCCAAATCACCGTGGAACGCAAGGCCAACGACTTCACCTTCTTAGCTGCCTACACCTTTGCCAAGGGCTTGGACGATTCCTCCGGCTTCGGGGACTTGGTCAACTTCGTGAATCCCAAATATAGCCGTGGGTTGTCCTCCACCGACATCACTCATAACTTCGTCGCCAGTTACATTTATGCCATTCCCTTCGACCGCCTCTTTGGCAATGCCCCCAAGCGTTTGACTCAGGGTTGGCAGATTCAGGGCATCACACGCTTCTCCACGGGCTTCCCGGTTCAGTTGAATCAGGCCAACGGAGACTACGGCCTGTGGGGTAGCTCGTCGACGGATATGCCGAATCGCGTTGGTAACGTGCACAAGCTGAATCCACGGAATGCGAATCCCGACTGTCCCACCGTCACTGGATGCTACTTCATCCCGCCTCCGACGAACCTGGCGGGACCCTCTGCCCCAGGCGACGTGAACGCTCCAGCCTGCTTACCCACCGTCGGCGCATTCGCCCAGAACTGCATTCCTGGGACATTTGGCACCGCCGACCGCAGATTCTTCCACGGACCCGGCTTCAACAACACTGACTTCGGTATTCTGAAGCGCACGGTCATCAAGGAGAGTCTCGCCTTTGACCTTCGCTTCGAATTTTTCAACATTTTCAACCACGCGCAGTTCATGAACCCGAGCGGAAATATTTCAGATGCCAGCTTCGGCATTGTGACCCAAGCGCGCGATCCGCGTATCGGTCAAGTCAGCGCCAAGTTCTACTGGTAGCTCCGTGTACGGGTCCAGCATGCTGGACCCCATCTCGGCACGATTGACAGGTCTTGGCACTGACGGGATCGTCCCAGACGCAGAGTTGTCATTTCGAACGGAGTCCGCGGAGTGAGAAATCTCTCTTCGCTGTTATGTGGTCTTGACCTGGATTGACTGCGGGCCTTTCGCGCGCATGTGTTAGGCTGACTGCCATGAGGTTCAGGGCCGGTTTGATCTTTTCGTGGCGCGCGTTTTTGCGTTTTGCCTGCGCCGGGTTGCTGGGGTTCGCTTTTCTGCTTCCAGCGTTAGCCCAGACG
>Ga0335076_10005681_pt1 | contig 12584 bp, 9 predicted proteins | sample Lox_Sample_25_FD_206717 | JGI IMG/M metagenome (GOLD analysis project Ga0335076, IMG submission 206717) | Soil microbial communities from Loxahatchee National Wildlife Refuge, Florida, United States - Lox_Sample_2.5 | ecosystem: Environmental > Terrestrial > Soil > Wetlands | place: USA: Florida...
GAACACATCGGCGGCACGATCGTCTGCCCGGGCAAGGTGTTGTGCGACCGGCGCGACGGCGGGCACCTCGTCGTCAATCCATCGCGGCCGGTCTGGGAGCGCAGCGTCCTCAGCACGGGTGAACTGATTGCGTGGTCCGTGCTCGTTGCGGCCACCGGCCAGGCCATGCTCGATGTCCTACCGGCGTTGCGAGGCGGCTGCCTCAACTACTGGGAGGCCGGCAACTGGGCGCTGAATGACCGCGCCGAACCCGTAGGGCCGAAGCAACCCCGCGAACATCGGCGCGTCCACCTGCACATCTTCGGCCGCAGCCGCACCGCGCAGCATGTCGATTGGCGCTGGGGCGAGTCGCCACGTTTTCCGGACTTCGCCGACTCGGATCGCTGGAGCGCGCAATTCGACCCACTCGCCATCGACGAGTGCGATGCGATCGCGGTCCGCGCGGCAGCTCTGCTGGCGACGTGCTACCGCATTCCCGCCTTCGATCCACATCCGCGGCAGCCGTTGGCTTTCGCTCCCGGCATTGCGGGAGCTGCGTGTGCAGCCTGAAGCGCTCGTCCTTGTTCTCGTAGGCGCGGGCTGTCACGCGGCCTGGAACATTCTCGCGAAGCGCTGCGCCGGCGGACTCGTCTTCGTCTGGCAATTCGGCCTCGTCAGCCTCGTGCCTGCGGTTCCGCTCACGCTCTGGTACTGGCACGCGCATCCGCCCGTGTTCACGCTTGCGATGTTCGCCGCGGTGATCGCGAGCGCCGTCGTGCATGTCGTTTACGCATTGACGCTGCAACAGGGTTACCGTGCGGCCGCGTTTTCAGTCGTCTATCCGGTCGCGCGAGGCAGCGGTCCGGTGATCACGGTCATCGCGGCGGTTGCACTTTGGGGCGAGCAGCCGAGCCTGGTCGGCTGGATCGGCGTGACCGCGGTGCTGACTGGCATCTTTTTCGTCGCCCGTGGCGCGCCGTCGCGTACTGCTCTGAACGCGCGCGAGTTGCGTGCCGGTCTCTCATGGGGCATCGCGACCGGCGCGCTTGTCGCCACGTACACGATCATCGACGCCTGGGCGGTGCGCTCGCTGGGCATGGCGCCGCTGATCTTTTATCCGCTCAGCCTGATCCTGCGCAGCGCGGTGTTGACGCCCGTTGCCCTGCGCGGCGTCGCGCAGGCCCGGCGCGAATGGCAGACCCACCGCGGAGCGATCGTTGGCGTCGGGCTTCTGTCGCCGGCCGCGTATCTGCTGGCGCTGCTGGCATTGCAGATGGCGCCGCTCAGCTATGTCGCACCGGTACGCGAGATTTCGATGCTGATCGGCGCGCTGGCGGGCGCCCGACTGCTCGGCGAGGCTCTTACTACAACCCGCATCGTTGGAGTGGGATTGCTGCTTGCTGGCGTCGTCGGCGTAGCGCTCGCGTAACAATTCGCGGCCATTTTTCGCCAGTTGGGGCGCATCAGCGACGCATCCAAGGATGTTGTAAGCCGCGATGCGAACGGTCGAGTAGAGTTCGCCACTCGAACAAATCCCCGTTTCGACCTACTCGATAGGCGGCATCCCGCTCGATGGAGCTCGATGGATTCCCATGCCTGGTCAGGGCTCGGTGAGGCGATGACGCGATGAGCCGTGACCACAGCGTTTTCGGCACGCGCCCATCGGCCGCACTGCTTGGCGCACTTGCCTGCGCAGGATTCGCGCTCGGTGGCTGCACGGTCGGTCCCGATTTCAAGCGACCCGAGCCGCCGGCTACTCCGTCCTTCACCGCGGAGCCGATGCCGCCCGCAACGGCGGAAGCCACGGGTACCGGGGGCGGCAGCCAGCGCTTCGTAACCGGCGAACTGCAGCGGCAATGGTGGACGCTGTTCCGCTCCGATGCGCTGAACCAACTGATCGAAGCCGCGTTGCGCGACAGCCCGAACGTCGCGCAGGGCCAGGCGACGCTGCGCCAGGCGCAGGAGCTGCTCGCCGCGGAGCGCGGCGCGCAGTGGCCTGCCGTCAATGCCAGCGGGTCGGTGTCGCGCCAGCGGGAATCGGCCGCGGCGTTGGGAGCGCCGCGGGCCGAGACATTCTCGCTGTTCAGCGCGTCGGTGCAGGTGACCTACGCGTTCGATCTTTTCGGAAGCGTGCGGCGCCAGCTCGAAAGCCTGCAGGCGCAAGTCGATAGCGAGCAGTTCCGCCTCGAAGCGACATACCTCGCATTGACGTCCAACCTGGTCACCACGGCGATCCGCGAAGCGGAGTTGCGTGCGCAACTCGCGGCCACCATGGAGATCGACGAACTGCAGCGCAAACAGCTCAACGTCGTCGAGCGACGCTTCCAGCTCGGTGCGGTCGCGCGCAGCGATGTGCTCGCGCAGCGCACCGTGTTGGCGCAGACGCACGCCAACATTCCGCCGCTGGAGCGCCAACTCGCACTGGCGCGTCACCAGCTGGCGATCCTGGCCGGCCGCTTCCCGGGCGACGGTGGGTTGCCCGAGTTCGATCTCGAGCACCTCGAGCTGCCACTCGAACTGCCGGTGTCGGTTCCCTCGGCGCTTGCGCGCCAGCGTCCGGACATCCTCGCGGCCGAAGCGCTGCTGCATTCCGCGAGCGCGCAGATTGGCGTTGCCACGGCGGATCTTTATCCGAAGCTCAACCTGTCGGGCAACGTCGGCGTGGAAGCGTTCCAGGCGAACAAGCTTTTTTCGTCCAACGCCTTCGGGTGGGGCATCGGCGCCGGAATTACCGCGCCGTTGTTCAACGGCGGCCAGCTGCAGGCGCGGCGCCGCGCGGCGATCGCGGCCTACGACGGCGCGGCCGCGGCGTATCGCCAGACCGTGCTGACCGCGTTCGGCTCGGTCGCCGATGCCTTGCGCGCGCTCGAGGCGGACGCGCGCGCGTTGCAGGCGCAGGTCGATGCGCAAGCGCAGGCACGTGCCAGCTACGAATTGGCCGACAAGCAATTCAGTGCGGGCGCTCTCAGTTATCTCGCCCTGCTCAATGCCGAGGAACGCTTGCAGCAGACGCGCATCGCGGTCGTGCAGGCGCAGGCGGACCGGTACGCCGACACGGTCGCGCTGTTTGCCGCGCTCGGCGGCGGCTGGTGGAGCGACCGCGCGCAGGCTGCTTCGCAGCAATGAACCTGGCGTAGGAACAAGACCCGATGAACGATCGCAAGAAACCTTCGCTCGCGAAACGCATGGTCTGGATGCTGGTCATCGTCGCTCTGTTGGTGGGCGGGCTGGTCGGCTTCAACATCTTCAAGGGCGTGATGATCCGCAAGTTCATGGCCCAGTCGGGCGTCCCGCCCGCGACGGTGACCACGACCACCGCGCAGTCGCAGGAATGGCGCGAGGAGATGGCGGCGGTCGGAACCTTGCGGGCGCAGCGTGGCGTCGATCTGAGTACCGAGATCGCCGGCCTGGTGCGCACGGTCAATTTCAGGTCCGGGCAGGATGTGAAGGGCGGTGACGTGCTGGTCGAGCTGAACGCCGACACGGAGCGCGCCCAGCTCGCCGCGACCGAGGTCGCGGTCGAGCTTGCGAAGACCACGCTCGCACGCGATCGCGAGCAGCTCGCGGCGCAGGCGGTCAGTCAGGCGACGGTCGACAACGACGACGCCGACTTGCGCGCCAAGACTGCCCAGGTCGCGCAGTTCCAGTCGACGGTCAACAAGAAGACGATCCGTGCGCCGTTCGCAGGCCGCCTCGGCATCGCGACGATCAATCCCGGCCAGTACGTGAATACGGGCGACAAGATCGTCACGCTTCAGTCGATCGATCCGATCTGCATCGACTTCTTCCTGCCGCAGGAGAACATCGCGAAGCTGGCGAAGGGCCAGACCGTGGCGCTGGCAGTCGATGCGTTCCCGCAGAAGGAGTTCAGCGGCACGATCACGGCGATCAACCCGGTGGTCGACGCGACGACGCGCAACGTCCATATCGAGGCGACACTGCGCAATCCGACCCGCGAGCTGCTGCCCGGCATGTACGCCAAGGTGTCGCTCAGCACCGGTACCGTGAATCGTTACCTCACGATCCCCTCGGCAGCGATTACCTACAACCCGTACGGCGCCAGCGTGTTCGTTTCGAAACCCGCGCCGCCGCCATCGGGCGGAGGCGCTGAGAAGGCGCCCACCAAGGGACCGCCCGGACCTTCACCGACGGCGGTCGCATCGCAGGTCTTCGTGACGGTGGGGCCGACGCGCGGCGACCAGGTCGCGATCCTGAAAGGCCTCGACGAAGGCGCGACGATCGTCACCAGCGGCCAGCTGAAGCTGAAAAACGGCACGCCGCTGGTCATCAACAACACGGTGACGCCGCCCAACAGTCCGAATCCAACGCCGCAGGAAAAGTAAGCCGGCGCCGATGAACTTCACCGATCTCTTCATCCGCCGCCCGGTGCTGGCGGCCGTGCTCAGCCTGCTGATCCTCGTGCTCGGCCTGCGTTCGGTGACGAGCCTGCCGATCAACCAGTACCCGCGCACTCAGAACGCGGTCGTCACCGTTTCGACCGCCTACTTCGGCGCCGACGCGCAGACGATCGCCGGGTTCATCACGCAGCCGCTCGAATCCGCGATCGCGCAAGCGCAGGGCATCGACTACCTGTCGTCGAACAGCATCACCGGCACGTCGGTCATCACCGCGACATTGCGCCTGAACTACGACGCCAACCGCGCGCTCACCGAGATCAACACACAGGTCAACTCGGTGAAGAACCAGCTGCCGCCGCAGGCGCAACAGCCGGTGCTGACGGTGCAGGTCGGGCAGACCACGGACGCGATGTACCTCGGCTTCTACAGCCAGTCGATGCCGACCAACGACATCACCGACTACCTGTATCGCTCCGTCAAGCCGAAGCTCGATTCGATCGAGGGCGTACAGACGGCCGAGATCCTGGGCGGGCGCGTGTTCGCACTGCGTGCGTGGCTCGATTCGACCCGCATGGCGGCGCACGGTGTTTCCGCCGCCGACGTCTCGCAGGCGCTGGCCGCCAACAACTACCTCGCCGCGCTCGGATCGAGCAAGGGCGAGGCGGTCAGCATCGACCTGCGCGCGGGCACCGACCTGCACAGCCTGGGTGAGTTCCGGCGCCTGATCGTCTCGCAGCGCAACGGTGCGATCGTGCGCCTGGAAGATGTGGCCACGGTCACGCTTGGCGCGGAAAACTACGACTTCAACGTCGCGTTCGGCGGCCAGCAATCGGTGTTCGTCGGCATCAAGGTGGCGCCGGAGGCGAACCTGCTCGACGTCGCCGAGCGGGTGCGCAACACGTTCCCTTCGATCGTCCAGCAGCTTCCCGCCGGCCTGTCGGCCAAGATCGCCTACGACGCAACCGAGTTCGTCAACGCCTCGATCACCGAAGTGATCAAGACGCTGGCCGAGGCGCTGATCATCGTGACGGTGGTGATCTTCCTGTTCCTCGGCAACTTCCGCGCGGTGCTGATTCCCGTGATCGCGATGCCGCTGTCGCTGGTCGGAACGTTCTTCGTGATGCTGATGCTCGGCTATTCGATCAACCTGCTGACGTTGCTCGCGCTCGTGCTTGCGATCGGGCTAGTGGTCGACGACGCGATCATCGTGGTCGAGAACGTCGACCGCCACATCAAGGAAGAAGGGCGCAACGCGTTCGATGCGGCGCTCGTCGCGGCGCGCGAACTCGGCGGGCCGATCATCGCGATGACGATCGTGCTGGTGGCGGTGTACGTGCCCATCGGCTTCCAGGGCGGCCTTACCGGCGCGCTGTTCACCGAGTTCGCGTTCACGCTCGCCGGTGCCGTCACCGTGTCCGGGGTCGTCGCGCTCACGTTGTCGCCGATGATGTGCTCGCGCTTCATCCGCGCCGAGGCGCACGGCAGCCGCTTCGTAGCGTTCCTCGACCGCCAGTTCGATCGCCTGCATGGCGGCTACATGCGCCTGCTGGGCAGCCTGCTCGAGACCTGGCCGGTGCTGATCGTGATGGGCGCGATCCTGCTCGGCGCGGTGTTCTATCTGTTCTCGACCTCGAAATCCGAGCTCGCGCCGCAGGAGGACCAGGGCATCGTGCTGTACCAGGTCACCGGGCAGCCGAACGCAACCGCGAACCAGATGCTGAAGTACTCGCAGCAGGTGTTCCAGATCGCGAGCGAGGAGCCCGAGTACCAGCAGATGTTCCAGATCACCGGCACGCCGGCGTTGAACCAGGGATTCGGCGGCGTGCTGTTCAAGCCGTGGAGCGAACGCACCCGCAATGCGAACCAGCTGCAGCAGGAACTGCAGGGCAAATGGGCGTCGATCGCCGGGGTCCGCACCGCGGCGTTCCAGTTTCCGCCGCTGCCGGGTTCGTCCGGCCTGCCGGTGCAGTTCGTCATCAGCACGACCGAGCCGTTCGAGAACCTCAACGAGGTCGCGCAGGCGGTGCTCGACAAGGCCCGTACCAGCGGCATGTTCTTCTACGTCGACGGCGACCTGAAGATCGACAAGCCGCAAAGCACGTTCGTCGTCGACCGCGACCTGATGGCCACGCTCGGCATGAACGCGCAGGACGTCGGCAGCACGCTCACCAGCGCGCTGAGCGGCGGCTACGTCAACTACTTCTCGATCGCCGGCCGCTCGTACAAGGTGATTCCGCAGGTGTTGCAGGTCGACCGGCTGAATCCGTCGCAAGTGCTCGACTACTACGTGCGCACGCCGTCGGGTTCGCTGCTGCCGGCAGGCACGCTCGGCCATCTGGAAACCAAGGTGGTGCCGGAGACGATCGCGCACTTCCAACAGCTGAATTCCGTGACGATCGGCGCGGTGCCGACGCCGTTCGTCTCGCAAGGCGAGGCGCTGGAGTACCTGCGCACGACCACGCGCGACGTGGCTTCGTCGGCGTATGGCGTCGACTATTCAGGGCAGTCGCGCCAGTTCGTCAAGGAGTCGGGCGGATTCGTCACCACGCTGTTCTTCGCAATCGTGATCGTGTTCCTGGCGCTGGCCGCGCAGTTCGAGAGCTTCCGCGATCCGGTGGTGATCCTGGTTTCCGTTCCGATGGCGCTGTTCGGTGCGCTGATCTTCATCAACCTCGGCGTCACGTCGCTGAACATCTACACCCAGGTCGGACTCGTCACGCTGATGGGACTGATCAGCAAGCACGGCATCCTGATCGTGCAGTTCGCAAACCAGCTACAGCTGCAGGGCCGCGGCAAGGTCGAAGCCGTGATCGAAGGCGCGGCCGTGCGGTTGCGCCCGATCCTGATGACGACCGCGGCGATGGTGCTGGGCGTGCTGCCGCTGGTGATCGCATCGGGTGCCGGTGCCGCCGGACGGCGTGCGATGGGTGTCGTGATCTTCGCGGGCCTGTCGATCGGCACGCTGTTCACGCTGTTCGTGGTCCCGGCGATGTACGCGTTCCTCGCCGCCGATCACAAGAAGCAGGCCGAGCAGCGGGGCGCACATCCGGCGGTCGAGAGCGGACACCCGGGATAGGTCGCAGCGAGGAGCGCGGCCGCGTGCGGCGCGCCGTTTTCGCGCGCGGAGTCGTCGTGACGCCGCGGATTTCTCTCGGCGTCTAGACCGACGGCGCGGCGGTCACGCGCCAGATCACGTCGCCGACGTCGTCGGCCACCAACAGGCAGTTCTTCGGTCCGATTGCGACGCCGACCGGACGCCCGTACGACTCGCGCTCATCTGGTGCGAGGAATCCGCTCAGGATGTCGCGTGGCGGACCCGAGGGCCGGCCGTTCTCGAACGGCACGAATACCACGCGGTAGCCGCTCAGCTTGCTGCGATTCCATGAGCCGTGCTGGCCGATCACCATGCCGTCCGGATAACCGGGCAACGTTCCTGCGGGCATCCAACACAAGCCGAGCGACGCGGTGTGGCCGCCGAGCGCGTAGTCGGGCGTGATGGCTTTCGCGACCATCGCCGCATCCTGCGGCACTCGATCGTCGACGATGCGGTCCCAATAGCAGTACGGCCAGCCGTAAAAGCCGCCGTCGTGCACCGAGGTCAGATAGTCGGGCGGCGTTTCATCGCCGAGGCCGTCACGTTCGTTGACCACCGTCCACAGCGCACCGGTGCGTGGTTCCCAGGCGAGGCCGACAGGATTGCGCAGGCCAGAGGCGAAGACGCGACTGCGGCCGCTCGCAAGATCGACTTCGTAGATGCACGCGCGGCCTTGCTCGACCTCGAAACCGCGTTCGGCGATATTGCTCAGCGATCCGACGCCGACGTACAGCTTGCGTCCATCCGGGCTCGCCAGAAGGCTGCGTGTCCAGTGGCCCTCGGGCTTGAACGCCGCGAGCTTGCGCGGCTGCGTGGTGATGCGGGTCGTGCCGCTGCTGTACGGAAATGCGACCAGGCCGTCGGTGTTGCCGACGTAAAAGGTGTCGCCGAGCAGCGCCATGCCGAACGGCTGGCGTAAACCTTCGAGAAAGGTCTCGCGCTTTTCGGCGACACCGTCACCATCGGCGTCGCGCAGCAGCGTGATCCGGTTCGGGCTCACGCCGATCGCGGCGGCGCGCCGCATCGTGCTGAACATCGCGTAGTCGAAGAGGCTCTGCGCCGGCCCGGGCTGGAACAGCGCTTCGGCGACCGTGACATCGCCGTTGGGCAGGAGATGGATCCAGCGCGGGTGCTTCAAGCCGGACGCGAACGCATTGACCTGCAGGCCCGGCGCCGCCAGCGGCTTGTGGCCGGACGCCCACCCGCGCGCGGTCGGCATCTTGAGCGTCGGTATCTTGCCTTGTGGTCTTCCGGCGGGGATCGTCGGCGTCGAGCCGACCGCTTGCTTGTCGACGACGCCCTGCAGTCGCCGCCAGCGAACCGCTGCATCGCCCACCATCGCGACCACTTGTGCAAAAACGCTCGACCCGCTCATCGCGCCTCTCTCCGTTCTTCGGGTCGCGCATGTTACCGAGGAATCGTGCGAACTCCGTCAGGGCGTCAACAGGGCCGACAAAAGCAGGCGCGCCCGGTCCCATTCGCGCCGCACCATGCGTTCGCTGAGGTTCATCGCCGTCGCGATTTCGGGCTCGCTCATGCCCGCGAAAAAGCGCATCTCGACGATGCGCGCCATCTGCAGGTCGGCGGCTGCGAGTCGCGTGAGGGCTTCGTGGACCGCGATGACCCGTTCCTCGTCCGTGGAAAGCGACTCGATCACCGCGTTGTCGAGAGTTACATGTTCGGCGTTGCCGCCGCGCCGTTGCGCCTGGCGCTGGCGCGCGAAGTCGACGATCACGGATCGCATCACGGCGGAGGCATAGGCGAAGAAATGCGCGCGGTCGCTCGCGTTCAGCCGCCCGGCCTTGATGAAGCGCAGGAAGCTCTCGTGCACGAGCGCCGTGGTGTCCAGCAGCGTGTTGCGGCCGCCCTCGCGCAAGCGTGCGCGCGCGTGCACGCGCAGATCGTCGTAGGCAACCGCGAAGAGTTGCTGGCGCGCCGCCTCGTCGCCGTCGCTTGCGCGCACCAGAAGATCGGTGAACTCACCCATGACGCACATCGTACGAGCCCGCAGGCTCCGGTGCGCGCACCGGGCGTCGAATGTTCAACCCCGGCGATGCGCGCCGAAGCGCGATGAGCGCGCCGGCTAGTCCCCGAACTCGATCTCTTGCGCCTTGATGCTCGTACCGTCGCTCGAGAGGACGCCTTCGACCTGCACCTGCACCCCGATCGTGAGATCGCTAGCGGTGCCCTTGTCGAATTCGACCTGCCCGCTGTAGTCGACGCTCACGCCGCGCAGCACGAACGTCTTGGCGACCGGATCGATCGCGGTGATCGTTCCGTGCAGTTCGAAGTGCGAATTCGTGCTGTCTTCGTTGCCTTCGACCGTGACCGTTTGCGCCTCGAGCAGGCCCGCGCGCGCGATGCCTTGCACGGACACGCGTGCGCCCAGCACCACGCCGCTCTGGCCTTGCGGGAAGGTGGCCGCAAGTGCATCGACCGGCGTGCCGTCGACGCTGAACATGCGGCTCGACACGATCGCCGAGATGCGGCCTTCGATCGTCGCCAGTGCGCCTTCGGGCAGCGGATCGACGCCCGACGGCATCGCCATCGCGACCGCCGCACCGCTTGGTGCTACCGGCTGCAGCTTGGCGCGCACGATTGCGCCGACGACGACGTTCGGCATGTCGCTCGCCGGGATGTGCGAGTAGTCGATCGTCAGGCCACCGATGGTCAGCATCTGGTGCACGCGGTCGACGGTCACGATGGGGCCGCGCACCTTGTAGAACGCAGGACCCGGTCGCGCTTCGACCCGCGTTGCGGTGTAGACGGTGTTGGCGGGGTCGAACCGGCCGTAGATCTCCACCGTGTCGCCGACCAGCACGCTGGCGAGACCGCCCGCGTAGACCGTGTCGAACGCAGTGGCCGCAGTGATCAGCACGGTTTCGCCGAGCACGGTCAGCGTGCGTGCGGTCGTGTCGACAGCCGAAACCGGGCCGATCAACTGGCTGGTGACGACGATCGAACTCGCTGTCGAGCGCAAGCTTCCCGCGACGATCTGCGGCGGCGAAGCGATGACGCGGCTTTCCACGCCGAGCACCAGGCGGTCGCTCGTCAGCGGTGTGCCATCGTCATCCTGGATGGCGGCGCTGGTGTCGTCGAAGCGCACGCCATTGACGATGATCGAGCCCAGACCCGAGATCGGGCCGACCGCGACCGCACCCGTGCCGCCGCTATCCACGCCACCACAGCCCGACGCAAGCACGAGGACCGCCAGTGCCGCCAGCAGCCCCCGAGTCCAAAGGTTGCCTTGCCAAATGCCCATTTCAGGACTCCTCGCGTGTGCTGCCCGGCGCGGTCATCGGCGCGTTGAAACTGTAGAGGCCGATGCGCAAGCGCTGGTCCGCGACGCGTTTTGCCTTGCGGTCTGCTTCGATCAAGGCCTGCACCTCCGGAACCAGGGCGGCGAGCAGCGCCTTCCACTGCGTGCGCACCAGCTTGCGCACCTGCAGCAGCGACGCCTGCGACAGCTCGTCCGCAAAGATAGCCTGTTCCAGGTGAGGTTCGTCCTTGCGCAAAACATTGGAGACCGCGGCGGCGAGATGATCGCCGACGTTGTTGCCGAGAAAATGGAACATGCGTGACTGGTCGTCCTGCGGCACGAACGCGTCGCGCAGCAGTATCACCATATCCTTCTTTTCGTCGTGCCGGACCAGACCGAGCCGGGACAGCTCGGCGAGCAGGCTGCGCGGGTGCACGTCGCGCGTCACCGAGCGCGCCAGCGACTCGAAGCTCGGCGCCGGCCCCTGGCGCTTGAGCGGCCGCGGCCGGCCGCGCTTGTCATGCAGCCGACGGCTACCCAGCCAGCGGGTGAATACCTGCGTGGCCGGTGAGGGCCGCAGCACCGCAGCGGTTGCTTCGCCCTGTGTGATGCGCGCAACTTCGCGCCGCGTCAGCCCCGTAGCGGTGCTCACGCGGCTGATATCGCGCTTGCCCGCGCCTTCGGCGTGTTTTGCCCGTGCGGCTTGCACGAAGGCGCGCTTGAGCAGTTCCGCCGCCGCTGCGTAACCGACACCCTGTTCGACGCAAAGATCGGCCAGCGGCGCCAGCAACCGGTCGAGCGCTTGTGGCAATGCGTCGCCCGTGTTGGGCGCATTGGGCGCCGGGGTTTTGGTCGACGAACGCGGCATGCGCTCTGGTCAGTTGCGCTGCGTACGAGTGGCGGTCACGACAGGCGCGGCATCGCGGTGACGTGACCTGGGCTGGTTATCGGTTCCCGCATTGGCGTGATCGCGGGAGCGGGTTCCGCCCCACTGCGCGGCCGCCCCAGGCGTGCCGCGCAGATCCGATAGCCAATGCCGCGCACGGTCTCGATCAGGCCGCGTCCCAACTTGCGGCGCAAGTTGGATACGTGCACCTCGATGGAATTGCTCGCCAGGTCGCCCTGCAGGCCCAGCACCAGCGCTTCCAGGTCGCGCTTGGAGACGACCCGATCGGTGCGCAGCGCCAGCGCTTCGAGGATCGACCACTCGCGCGCCGTGAGCCGGATCGGACTGCCGTCGACCGACGCAACGCGTTCATTCAGGTCGAGTTCGAGCGATCCGAATGCGACGCGCGGGCTGCCGAAGCCTGCCACCCGCCTTCGCACGGCACGGATGCGCGCGGCGAGTTCGGCACGCGCCACCGGCTGCACGACGTAGTCGTCGGCTCCGCCGTCGAGCCCGCGCACGCGTTCGCTGGCGAGGTTGGGCTCGGTGAGGATCAAGGCCGGCGTGGCGTTGCCCTTGCGCCGAAGCGCGCGCACCCACTCGACGCCGGAGCCATCGGGAAGCTCGCGTTCGACCAGCAGGATGTCGTAGGGCTCTTCGCCGAGCGGCCAGACATCGCTGAGCCGTTGGTACCAGTCGACGACATTGGCCTCCGAGCGCAGGTAGCCGCTCAGCTGGCTGCCGCCGACGCTGTCGTGTTGGAGCAGGAGCAGGCGCATGGTGGATGGATGGAGCCGAAGGAAGGGAAGAGGAGAAGAGAGGTGCGGCGGACGGGGTTTGCCTAAATGTGCATATTACACATTTGCATCCGGCCGGTGGCCATGAGACGAACGGCATACCGTGCCGCGGGTACGTTTTCGCATTCGTGGCAGGGCAAAATCACGAATGTGCAGTTTGCACATTTTGATGGATGCCGGAAACGCAATGACCCAGGCCCAATCCCGCTGC
>Ga0335076_10005682_pt1 | contig 12582 bp, 10 predicted proteins | sample Lox_Sample_25_FD_206717 | JGI IMG/M metagenome (GOLD analysis project Ga0335076, IMG submission 206717) | Soil microbial communities from Loxahatchee National Wildlife Refuge, Florida, United States - Lox_Sample_2.5 | ecosystem: Environmental > Terrestrial > Soil > Wetlands | place: USA...
CTTCCACGCCGTCTACGAGAAGGAGATCGCCGGCTTCGGCGAGCTCTTCCGCTGGCTCAGCTATCAGAAGATCGGCACCTCGACGATCCAGAGCCGCGCCACCGCGGGCGTCGCCGGCGGCACCTATCTCTTCGCGCTTCCCGGCTCGCCCGGCGCCTGCCGCGATGGCTGGGAGGACATCATCAAATACCAGCTCGACAACCGGCTGCGGCCCTGCAACCTGGCCGAGCTCATGCCGCGCCTCGAGGAGCATCGCTCGAAGGCGTCGTGATTCCGCGCGCTTCCCGCCAGCGCCGGTAGCTTTCGGCATCGTCGACATCGTCGAGCGTCTCCAGCAGGGCGACGCGCAGGCTGCGCGGCAGGCTCGCCAGCGTGTCGGCGAGGGCGTGGCGGCTCGACCAGCGCACGCCGGCGAAGCTGCCGCGCGGCAGCGGCCGGCGGCGGAATCCGACGAGCCAATAGCCGCCATCGAGCGCCGGGCCGAACACCGCATCGCTCCGCCCGAGCGCGCGGAAGCCGGCCCAGATGTGGCGCGCGGCGATCGCGGGAATATCGGAGCCGACGAGCAGCGCCGGCCCCGGCGGCAAACCCTCGAACGCCCGTGCCATGCGCCGGCCGAGATCGCCGCCGCCTTGGCCGCGACGCTGCGCCGCGGCGGGCCAGCTTCGGTCACGCGCGCCGTCGGGCGTCACGGCGACATGGCAGCGCCAGCGCCGGTCGCGCGTTAAAAGCCGCAGCAGGGAGAGGCTGGTCTCGCGATAAAAGGCGAGCGCCGCGAGCGGGCCGATACCGGCGGCGAGCCGCGACTTGACGCGGCCGAGCCGCGGCACGCGGAGGAAGACGATGACGTGGCGATCCTGGCGCATCAGCGGTAGAGCCGCAGGAGAAGACTTGGCGGCAGGCCGAGGAAATAAAGTGTGAGGCAACCGAGATTGCGCAGCGGCCGCGCGAGATAGCCGTCGCGGTGATACCGCGCCGCCGACGTCACCGCGTCCGCCGCCAGCGGCGTCAGCCGGGCGCGGCCGATCCGGCGCACGATGTCGACATCCTCCATCAGCGGCAGCGGGCGGAAGCCGCCGATCTCGCCATAGAGCGCCGCGGAGAGCAAGAGCCCCTGATCGCCGTAAGGCAGCGCCAGGTTGCGACAGCGCCAGCGCACGCCGGCTTCGATCAGCCGCGCCGCGCGCGCGCCATCGTCGAGCGAAAAGCGGAAATAGGCAGCGCGGCGCTGATGGGCGGCATCGGCCATGAACGCCGCCACCGGCGCGGTCCAGCCGCGGCCGAGCCGCGTATCGGCATGGAGAAACAGCAGCCACTCTCCCGCCGCCACCGCGCCGCCGGTGGCGAGCTGCATGCCGCGGCCGCGCGGCGCGGCGACCACGCGCCCGCCCAAGGCATTGGCGAGCGCCGCCGTCCCGTCGGCGGAGCCGCCATCGACGATGACGATTTCACGCAGCAACCCGGCGCTCCTGCCTTCCTCGAGCGCGCTCAGCACCGCGCGCAGCGTCGCGGCGGCATCGAGCGTCGGGATGATGACCGAGAGCGGCGGAGCGCCGAAGGACGGCATGATCGCGGCCGCCAGGATTCCCTCCAGATCGGAGTTCCATGCCGGATTTGGGAAGGAGGTGCAAGAGGAAATCCATTCTCGCGAAGGCGTGTATGAAGAAATCGGAGTGGACGAAGGTGACGTTTCGAGATCGCATGGATTCCCGCTTTCGCGGGAATGACGGAATAATTTGATTTTGCTTTAGAATTCGTCGCCCCCGCGAAAGCGGGGGTCCATTTCTGAGCCGCACGATGTGGCTTTGTGCGCGCTTCCTTCACACACTCGAAAGCGGGCATCCAGGAGCTCCAGCCCCGATGAGCGGAGCGCGTAGCCCTGGGTCCCCGCTTTCGCGGGGACGGCGGAAAAGACTGGGACCGCGGATGCGGCCCGAGCGTTGCAAGCTACGAAAGCAAACCCGCCGTCACAGGCGTGCGAAACGCAGCCGTAGTGAATTTGCAATCACCGACACCGAGCTGAAGCTCATCGCCGCCGCCGCCACGATCGGGCTGAGCAGCAGGCCGAAGGCGGGATAGAGCACCCCCGCCGCGAGCGGAATGCCGAGGGCGTTGTAGACGAAGGCGAGGACCAGGTTCTGCCGGATGTTGCCCATCGTCGCGCGGCTCAGCGCCCGAGCGCGCGCGATCCCGGCGAGATCGCCTTTGACCAGAGTGACGCCGGCGCTCTCTATCGCGACATCCGTCCCGGTTCCCATGGCGATGCCGACATCCGCCTCGGCCAGCGCCGGGGCGTCGTTGACGCCGTCGCCGGCCATGGCGACGACGCGACCTTCGCTCCGCAGGCGGCGCACGACGGCATTCTTCTGCTCCGGCAGAACCTCGGCCTCGATGTCGGAGATGCCGAGATTCGCCGCCACCGCCTGCGCGGTGGTGCGGTTGTCGCCGGTCAGCATCACGATGCGGACCCCATCCGCCCGCAGCTTTGCAAGCGCCGCTTGCGTCGTCGCCTTGATCGGATCGGCGACCGCGATGATGCCGGCCGGGCGGCCGTCGACAGCAACCAACATGGCGGTCGCGCCCTCGCGCCGCAGCGCGTCGGCGCGGGCTTCGAGATCGGCACCGGCAATGCCGAGGTCACGCAGGAGATTGGCGTTGCCGATCGCCACCGGACGCCCGCCGATCCGCCCGGTCACCCCTTTGCCGGTCAGGGAGGCGAAGTCGGCGACGTCCGCCATCGCGAAGCCGCGCGCTTTGGCGGAAGCGACGATGGCGGCGGCGAGCGGGTGCTCGCTTGCGCGCTCGAGGCTGGCGCCGAGCGACAAGACCGTGGCTTCGTCGAAGCCCTGGGCCGGGGCCACGGCGACCACCCGCGGCTTGCCTTCGGTCAAGGTCCCGGTCTTGTCGACGACGAGCGTGTCGATCTTCTCGAAGCGCTCCAGCGCTTCGGCATTCTTGATCAGGACGCCGGCGGTCGCGCCCTTGCCGACGCCGACCATGATCGACATCGGCGTCGCCAGGCCAAGCGCGCACGGGCACGCGATGATGACGACCGAGACCGCGGCGACCAAGGCATAGGCGAAAGCCGGGGACGGTCCCCAGATCATCCAGGCGGCGAAGGCCGCGACCGCGACCAGGATCACGGCCGGGACGAACCAGGCGGAGACGATGTCGGCGAGCCGCTGGATCGGCGCGCGGCTGCGCTGCGCCTCGGCGACCATCTGGACGATGCGCGCCAGCATGGTATCCGCGCCGATTCGCTCGGCGCGCATGACGAGGCTGCCCGTGCCGTTGACGGTGCCGCCGATCACCTTGGCGCCGGCCTCCTTCTCGACCGGCAGCGATTCGCCGGTGACCATCGATTCGTCGATGGCGCTCTTGCCGTCGAGCACGACGCCATCCACCGGCACGCTATCGCCCGGGCGGACGCGCAAGCGATCGCCGATTCCGACCTGCTCCAGCGGCACGTCCTCGTCGTTGCCGTCGTCGCGCAGGCGCCGCGCCGTCTTGGGCGCGAGGTTCAGCAGCGCGCGGATGGCGCTGCCCGTCTGCTCGCGCGCGCGCAGCTCCATGACCTGTCCCAGCACGACCAGCACGGTGATCACCGCCGCCGCCTCGTAATAGACGGCGACGACGCCCCCGGGCCGCAAGCTCGCCGGGAAGAGCCCGGGCAAAAAGGTTGCGGCGAGGCTGTAGAGATAGGCGGCGCCGGTGCCGAGCGCGATCAAGCTGAACATGTTGAGCGAGCGGTTGCGCAGCGACGCCCAGCCGCGCACGAAGAACGGCCATCCCGCCCACAGCACCACGGGCGAGGCGAGCAGGAACTGCGTCCATTGCGAGAGAAGCGGCGAAACATAGCGGTGGAGGTTCAGGCCTGGAACGTGCGAGCCCATTTCCAGGATCACGACGGGCAGCGCCAGCGCCGCGCCGATCCAGAAGCGGCGCGTCATGTCGATCAACTCGGCACTCGGCCCCGCCTCTTCGGCGACGCCGAGCGGCTCCAGCGTCATGCCGCAGATCGGGCAATTGCCCGGCCCCGGCTGCCGGATCTGGGGATGCATTGGGCAGGTGTAGATGACGTCCGGCGAAGCTCCGGGCTTTGCCGCCGGCGGGCCCGGCTGCAGGTATTTGGCCGGCTCGGCGATGAATTTCGCCTGGCATTTGGCGCCGCAGAAATAGTAGGGAGTGCCGTCGTGCTCCGTGCGGTATTTCGCGCTCGCCGGGTCGACGCTCATGTCGCAGACAGGGTCGCGTTGCGGCGCTGCGGCGGCTTGGCCGTGAGCGTGGTGGTGCTCGTGATGCTCAGCCAAACCCATAGAGGAGTCCTCGGTCGAGATGTCGAGAAGAATTCGAACGCCAAGCTGCCAGTAGCTGGAAGGTTAGCGGGGCCGGAACCGATCTCTGTTGCCGCCTCCATCTGGCCGCTCCGCTGCGCTGGGTCAAGACGCAGCTGCGCTGTGAGGTGATTTCAGACCCAGGCGAGAAAACCGATGCCTTGAAACCCATTCTCGCGAGGGATATGTTTTTCTCGTCGGGGTTCGCAGACTCCCGGCTTTCCCAAGACGGCGTGCCGTCCAAGTCTGCTCATCACTCGCATCGAGCGAGGGCTGAGCCATGGACGATTGCTGGATCCGCGTCTCCCCAGAAAGGCTTCATCAGCACATCGGCACCGCCGCTGCGCCGCTCCGGCAAAAGAGGAGCGATGCATGAGAAGCTCCTGCATCGCCATTGCCCTGGCCGCGGCCTTCGCCTTCGCGGCGCCCGCCCCGGCGGAACAACCGCTGGTGCTCGAAGCGAAGATCCCGCTCGGCGACGTCTCGGGGCGAATCGACCACATGGCGTTCGACGCCGCACGTCAGCGCCTCTTCGTCGCCGAGCTCGGCAACGACAGCGTCGGCGTGGTCGACATCAAAGCTAAGAAGACGATCCGCACAATTTCCGACCTGAAGGAGCCGCAGGGCGTCGGCTACGTCGCTGCCAGCGGCATGCTCTACGTCGCCAACGCGAGGGACGGCTCGGTGCGCCTCTTTCGCGGCGGCGACTACACGCCCGCCGGAACGGTCGATCTTGGCAAGGATGCGGACAATATCCGCGTGGACGCCAAGATGGGACAGGTCTTCGTCGGCTATGGCTCCGGCGGGATCGCCGTGCTCGACGCCGCCAGCGGACAGAGGCGCACTGACATCAAGCTCCGTGGCCATCCCGAGGCCTTCCAGCTCGCGCCCGCCGGCGACCGGATCTACGTGAACGTCCCGGACGAGCGGCAGATCGCCGTGCTCGACCGCGCGGCGCAGAAGCAGGTGGCGAGCTGGCCGACGCGGGATGGCCGCGCCAACTTCCCGATGGCGCTTGGGGATGACGGAGCGCACATCATCTCTGTGTTCCGGAACCCGCCGCGGCTTGCCGTGCTCTCCGCCACGAACGGCCGTGCGCTTGCCAGCATCGAGGTCTGTGGCGACGCGGACGATGTCTTCGTCGATGCACGACGCCACCGGCTCTATGTCAGCTGCGGCGAGGGCGTGGTCGACGTGCTGGAGCGTAGAGCCGAGGGCTACGTTCGATTGGCGCGCGTGCCGACGAGCTCCGGTGCGCGGACCTCGCTGTTCGTCCCCGAGCTCGACCGGCTTTTCGTCGGCGTGCGCGCGTCCGGCGGCATCGTGGCGAGCGCAACACCGGCGGCGATCTGGGTCTTCCGGCCGGCGCCGTGAGACGGGCGGCCGCAGCAATCCTCTTCCTCGCGGGGCTCGGCCCGGCGCCGGCGCTCGCCTTTCGCCCGTTCGACGGCACCGACGCCTCGGTGGCCGACACCGGAGATATGGAAGTGGAGCTCGGGCCGGTGGGGTATTTGCGGCAGGGCGCGGAGCACGCGCTGGTCGCGCCGGCCCTCGAGCTCAACTACGGCGTTGCGCCGCGGTGGGAGACGGGGATCGAGGGCAGCGCCAGTCACGCCCTGGCGCCCTCCGACACCGGCTCGACCTTTGTGGGTGACGCTCTCCACCTCAAAGGCGTGCTGCGCGAAGGCGTGTTGCAGCAGCAGGCGGGGCCGAGCGTCGCGACGGAGCTCGACCTGCTGCCACCGGGGATCGGCGACGAGAACGGCGTCGGCGGCAGCGTCGCCGGCATCATTTCGCAGGAATGGCGTTCGCTCACCTTTCATTTCAATGTCGTCGCCTCCGTGACCCGCGAGCAGCACGGCGATCTCTTCCTCGGCACGATTGTCGAGGGTCCGCGCCAATGGCCCGTGCGCCCGGTCGCGGAGATTTTCGGCGAGCGGGACTTCGGCGGCGTCGACACGCGCTCGCTGCTCATCGGCGCGATCTGGCAGGTGAGCGATACGCTCGCCTTCGATGCCGGTCTGCGCGGCGCGCGCGTCGGCGGCAACTCCGTCGGCGAGGTCCGCGCCGGCCTCACCTTCGCCTTTCCGTTGTGACCGGCGGGTTGAGCTGCCGTGACAGCCGCTACAGCAGATGCTCCGCGATCTGCACCGCGTTGAGGGCGGCGCCTTTGAGCAGCTGGTCGCCGGAGACGAAGAGCGCGAGCGAGTGGCCGCTGTCGTCGCTGAGATCGCGGCGGATGCGGCCGACCAGGATGTCGTCCTGCCCCGTGGCGTCCTTGGGCATCGGGAAATGGTTGCGCTCGGCATCGTCGATAACGCGAATTCCGGGCGCCGCGGCGAGCAGCGCGCGCGCTTTTTCCGGCGAGATCGGTCGCGCGCATTCGATGGTGATCGCCGCCGAATGGGCGCGCAACACGGGAACGCGCACGCAGGTCGCGCCAACGCGGAGATCGGGAGCGGCGAAGATCTTGCGCAACTCGGCCATCACCTTGGTCTCTTCGACGTTGTAGCCGGTCGCGGGATCGATCGCCGTGTCATGGCTGAAGAGGTTGAAGGCGGCCGGATGGAGCAGCACGCGGGGGGCATGCTCGCGCCCGTCGAGATAGGCCCGCGTCGCGTCCAGCAGCTCCGCCACGGCCTGAGCGCCGGCGCCCGAGGCCGCCTGATAGCTCGCCAGCACGATGCGCGCGATCGGATTGACGCGGTGGATCGGCCAGAGCGGCAAGGCGGCGGTGATGGCGACGCAATTGGGGTTGGCGATGATGCCGCGATGCGCGGCGATGTGCGCGCCGTTGATCTCCGGCACCACCAGCGGCACGGCGGCGTCGCGGCGAAAGGCCGAGGAATTGTCGATCACCACCGCGCCGGCGGTGACCGCCCGTGGGGCAAAGCGCCGCGCGACCTCGCTGCCGGCGGAAAAGAGCGCGAGATCGACGCCGGCAAAGCTGTCCTCGCCGAGCGTCTCGATCGGCAGCTCGCAGCCGGCGAAAGCCAGCGTGCGGCCGGCCGAGCGCGGCGATGCAAAGAGGCGAAGCGCCGCTACGGGGAAGCGGCGTCGCTCGAGACAATGGAGCAACTCCACGCCGACGGCGCCGGAGGCGCCGACAATGGCAATGACGGGTGGGCGGGACAGGGGTTGCATGCGCGTTCTCCTCTAGAGAAGCCGGAGACGAGCGCCGCTAACGAAAAGGCCCCGTCCGGTTCCGGCGGGGCCTTGGGGATGTTGCTGCTTGAACGTCTCAGCGCAGGGCGATCCCGAAGCCTCCCGGGGGAGTCTTGAGGGCGGTTTTGCGCTTTTGGGTCGAGCGGATCATGGCGGGGTTAGGTATCACGGGTTTCGGTCGGGTGTAAAGGTCGGGCGCCGGGGGACGCGCTGCACATCCTAAGGTGCGTCCTTCGACATGCGCCCTGCGGGCGCAAGCTCAGGATGAGGTAGGACTTTGATGGCACAAAGAAAATAGCCTCATCCTGAGCTGGCGCGCAGAGCGCGCCTGTCGAAGGACGCAAGGCATTGATCCCAGCATCCGGCACTGAGTTCTTGATATGTTCCGAGCTCCGGGATAACATTCCCGATCATGGACGATCGCCTGCCCTCTCGTCCGCGCAAGGGCCGCGGTGCCATCGGCAATCCGACGCCGCGCTTCGATCGCGAGAGCCGGGTCGCCATCGATGATGGCTGGCAGCAGCCGCAAGCCGAGGCGGAGGAGGACCCGCCGCCGCTCCGCACCACGGTGACGATCGACAGCTCGCGCAGCATCATCGCGCGCAACGATTCGCCGGACGTCCCCTTCGAGCAGTCGGTCAACCCCTATCGCGGCTGCGAGCATGGCTGCGTCTATTGCTTCGCGCGGCCGAGCCATGCCTATCTCGGCCTCTCGCCCGGGCTCGATTTCGAAACCCGGCTCTTCGCCAAGACCGCGGCGCCGGAGCTGCTACGCGCCGAGCTGTCGCAGCCGGGCTATCGCTGCAGCGTCATCGCGCTCGGCGCCAACACCGACCCCTATCAGCCGATCGAGCGCGAGTACCGCATCACGCGGGGGGTGCTCGAGGTGTTGCAGGAGTTCAATCACCCCGTCGGCGTCGTCAGCAAATCGACCCTGGTGCAGCGTGACATGGACATTCTTGCGCCGATGGCGGCCAAACACCTCGCCAGCGTCGCCATCTCCATCACCACGCTCGACCGCGATCTCGCCCGCCATCTGGAGCCACGCGCGGCGACGCCGGCGCGCCGGCTCGACACCGTCCGCGCGCTGAGCGCCGCGGGAATCCCGGTGACCGTGCTCGCCTCGCCGATGATCCCGGCGCTCAACGATCACGAGCTCGATACGATCCTCGAGGCGGCGCGCGCTGCCGGCGCGATCGGCGCGGGCTATATCCTGCTGCGCCTGCCGCTCGAGCTCACCCCATTGTTCGAGGAATGGCTGGAGGCGCATGCGCCGGGCAAGGCGAAGCATGTCATGTCGCTGATCCGACAGTCGCGCGGCGGCAAGACCTATCGCTCCGAGTTCGGCACGCGCATGACCGGCACGGGCGCTTATGCCGAGATGCTACGCCTGCGCTTTGCGACGGCGTGTCGGCGCCTCGGCCTCAACGAGCGGCGCAGCGTCACGCGCCTCGACACCAGCCAGTTCCGCCGTCCGCCGCAGAAGGGCGATCAGCTGGCGCTGCTGTGAGGCGGGAAAGGATCACCACGGAGGCACGGAGGACACGGAGAAGAGAATAAGTGTTTGGCGCGCGAAGCGCGCCATTCTTCCCTTCTCCGTGATCTCCGTGCCTCCGTGGTGAGGCTTTTTCTGCCATAGGTGCGGCGCAAATGCGGTAGCGGCCGCTCTTCGCGCCCCCTTCTCTAGCCTCGCGCCACGGCCAGCCCGAACGGTGCGGCTCCCGCGATTGCTGCGCAATCGCTGCCGCCGCCGCGGACGAACACGCTCCGCGCGTTCGCCTTGTGGCTAGCGCCCGCCGTAAGGCCGCCAGTAGCCTTCGGGCTGGGCCAGGCGGTCGGCGATGACGCGCCAGGCGGCGGGGTTGCGGGCCATGGTGCTGTGCGGTCCCTTGATCTCGATATTCTCGCGCAGCGGCCCTTCGGCCTCGAGGCAGCTTTGCCAGGCGACGATGCCGTCGCTTCGGGTGTGGATTGCCGTCACCGGCACCGGCGGCGGCTGGTTGACGCGCTCGTAGAGGCTGCGCGAATCCGGGCTGTGCCAGCGTGACAGCATGCGGTAGACCGGCTCGAGCTGGCTCGCCGTCGGCAGGCGGATCGGGCTCGCCAGCACGATCACCTGGCGCACCAGCTCCGGCCGCTCCTTGGCGAGCTCGCGCACCAAAGCGCCGCCGAGGCTGTGGCCGATCAGGGTTACGGAACGATCATGGCGCGCGACGATGTCGGAGAGCCGGCGCTCGACCCCATCCAGCACCCGCTCGGTCGGTCCGAGATTGACGCCGAGCCGCCAGCCATAAACGGCGTAGCCGCGCGCATCGAGGAAGCGGCGCAGCGGCGCCATATAGCCCTCGCCGCGCAGGAAGCCCGGCACCAGCAGAACGGGATGGCCGTCGCCCGGCGGCGCGATGCGCGCGGCGGCGAGGATCACTTGGCGGGGCATCGGCGTCACCGCCGAAACCGCCTCGGTCCAGAGCCGACTCACCGGCGGCCGCGCCCGCTTGTCGCTGTGAAAAAGCGTGTCCATCAAAAACGTGTCCATCACTACCTCGTTCTCGCGATCGCCGCACGCGAAATCAAGACCATCGCGATGACGCGGACGTGACGAATGTTGTAACGGCGGCGCCGGTTCGCATGTTCACTTTTTGTGACGGAATGTTGCTTCTGCGAGACAAGCGGCTGGCCCCCAGGACTGACGCGTCCCTTTTAAGAAGACCGACGCTTGGTAAGGAAGAGTGATAGGTGCGGGGCGGAACTCCTCGTAAAGTCAGGATAGTATGTACTCCCTTCCGTCCCCGATGATCGCGCTCTTCACCGATTTCGGTCTTGCCGGGCCTTACACCGGGCAAGTGAAAGCTGTGCTGCAGCAAGCGGCGCCAAACGTGCCGGCGATCGATCTTTTCGCCGATGCGCCGATGCGCAACCCGAAAGCCGCGGCCTATCTCCTTGCCGCCTATGGCGTTTGGTTCCCGGCGGGAACGGTGCTGCTGGCCGTGGTCGATCCCGGCGTCGGCGGCGAGCGCGCGGCACTGATCGTCGAGGCCGACGGCCGCTTTTATGTCGGCCCCGAGAACGGGCTTTTCGAGCTGGTGTGCCGGCGGGCAAACAAAGCGAACCTTCGTGAGACCACCTGGCGGCCGCCGCTGCTCTCGGCGAGCTTTCATGGCCGCGACCTCTTCGCGCCGGTCGCCGCGATGCTGGCCCGCGGCGAAATGCCGCCGTCGCAAGCGCGCCCCGCCGGCTTCGGCCGCTACCCGGACTGGCCCGACGATCTCGCCGAGATCGTCTATATCGACCATTACGGCAACGCCATGACAGGGCTGCGGGCGGCGACTCTGCCGGCAGAGGCAACCCTGCTCGCCAGCGGGCGCCGCATCCCGCGCGCCCATACCTTCTCTGCCGTCGCGGCGGGGACGCCACTCTGGTACGAGAACTCGAACGGCCTCGCCGAGATCGCCGTCAATCTGGGCCGCGCGGATGAGGCGCTCGGGCTGCGCATCGGGAGCGCGGTTGGGGTCGAAGAGCAGGGCGGGGACTGACGTTAGAAAAGTGCGCCTCGCACCCATTATGGAAATGCGTCGATATGGACCCCCGCTTTCGCGGGGGTGACGAATACAAAGCAAAATCAACGTAGTCCGTCATTCCCGCGAAAGCGGGAATCCATGCGATCGTCGAAAGCATCGCCGCCACCCCGGCCCGCGGCAAACTGACTTCGGCGCGTAGCGGGCTTGCCAGACTCGGGCGGCTTCGTGTCTCCTGCGGCGATGCCGGATTTCGCGCTGGAAATGGCCTGCTCGGGCCTGGTCTGCGGCATCGACGAGGCGGGACGCGGGCCGCTCGCCGGGCCGGTGGTTGCCGCGGCGGTGATCCTCGACCGCCGGCGGATACCCAAGACGCTGCGCTATGGCCTCGATGATTCGAAGAAGCTGCTGCCGGAGGAGCGCGAGGAGTTCGCGGCCTTGCTGTTCGGCTGCGGCGCCGCGATCGGCATCGGCGCCGCCAGCGTCGGCGAGATCGATCGCCGCAACATCCTGCAGGCGACGCTCGCCGCCATGGGCCGCGCCGTGGCGGCGCTGCCGCGCGCGCCGGAGATTGCGCTGGTCGACGGCAATGTCCCGCCGCCGCTGCCCTGCCCGGTGAAAACCGTCATTGGCGGCGACGGGCTCTCGCTGTCGATCGCCGCGGCCTCGGTCATCGCCAAGGTGACGCGCGACCGGCTGATGCGCCGGCTGGCGCTGCGCTATGGCGGCTATGGCTGGGAGACCAATGTCGGCTATGGCACACCCGAGCACCGGGCCGGGATCGAGCGGCTCGGGCCGACGCCGCATCATCGCCGCTCCTTCGCCCCGCTCCAGCTCGCCCTCGACCTCGCGCCGGACGGCGAATCGCTCGCGTCCGGCGCCTGAGGCGATCCCTTCCGCGCGGACTCCTCTTGTTCCGCAGCCACCAGCGATAGGGGTGACCGCGGAATCGAACGACCAGCGATTGCGCCGGATTCGAGTTCAGAATCCCAGCCTAACCGGTTGATTCTCAAAAACATTGACGCCGCGACTCGACCCCCGCACAGTAGCCGCGACTCGGGGGAGTGGGGACCATGCCGGATGCGGGCGGACAACGCGGATACAAGGAGTGCAAGGCGGAGATCCTGGTCGGCGACTGCGTGGCCGAGATGGCGGCGCTGCCGGCGGGATCGGTCGATCTCGTTTTTGCCGATCCGCCCTACAACCTGCAGCTCGGCGGCGAGCTGCTGCGGCCGAACCACAGCCGCGTCGATGGCGTCGAAGAGGAATGGGACCGCTTCGACGGCTTTGCCGACTATGACCGCTTCACCCGCGCCTGGCTCGAAGCGGCGCGCCGCGTCTTGAAGCCCGACGGCGCGCTCTGGGTCATCGGCAGCTATCACAACATCTATCGCGTGGGATCGCAGCTCCAGGATCTAGGCTTCTGGATTCTCAACGATATCGTCTGGCGCAAATCCAACCCGATGCCGAATTTCCGCGGCCGGCGCTTCACCAATGCGCATGAGACGCTGCTGTGGTGCGGGCGCTCGGCCGAGGCGCGCTACACCTTCAATTACGAGGCGATGAAG